>ERZ834859.3606-NODE-3606-length-10859-cov-3.037856_pt1 | contig 10859 bp, 9 predicted proteins | sample MGYA00519947_ERZ834859 | MGnify/ENA primary metagenome ERZ834859 (study PRJEB31850, sample SAMEA3708763) | human gut metagenome | biome: human gut; feature: human-associated habitat; material: faeces | place: China | collected 2014 ...
CCTTCCCCCGATTCGTCTTACTCTTCCATCTGAAAATCAACGCGAATTTTATACAGCTTCGTGGCGGGCAGATTCAGGATCGGAATGCCCGTCTTGGCGGTAATGTCGTCAAGCATGGCGCACACGGCCTCCCACGAGGGGCCGATTGCGGAAAACCAGACGTTGTAGGCATGGCGGCGCAAATAGTTGTGCGTCACGCCCACATGCTGGTTCACTTCGGCTATGAAGGCATCCAGCTTGTCCTCCGGAACCTTGGCCGCGCACAGCGTGGAGCGGAAACCGAGTTTGGCCGACTGGAAGTTGGCCCCCAGACGCCGGATAAGCCGGGACTTGCGCAGGGCGTTCACGCGATCAAGCGCTTCCTGCTCTGTGATGCCGAGACGCTCCGCAATGATGGCGTAAGGCCGGGACTCCAGCGGAAAATCCGTCTGGATGATGTCCAGAATGCGCTTGTCCATCGTGTCGAGAGTCATTTCCGTCATTCCGCCTCCTTCGCTTTGCGGGGCTGGTACGTGCACAGAGGCTCCTCACCCATGTAGTCGCCGTCCATGCTCCACGCGCGGGCGCGGCAGCCGCCGCATACCTTATGGAACTCGCAGACGCCGCACTTGCCCTTATACTCGGACTGATCGCGGAACTGGAGGAACGGCTTGGACTTACGCCAGATTTCCGGGAACGGCGTCGTGCGGACGTTGCCGCAGTCGAGCGTCAGATACCCGCACGGCTGAACCTGCCCCACATGGCTGATGAAGCAGAACCCCGTGCCGCCGAGACAGCCGCGCGTCATGGCGTCCATGCCGAACGTGGCGGGCGTTACGGAGACGCCTTCCTCGCGGGCGCGCTGGCGCATGATGCGGTAGTAGTGCGGCGCACAGGTGGCTTTGAGATGCATGGAGGTCGTCTTGCGGAAATCATAGAACCAGTGCAACACGTCCTCGTATTCCTGCGCCGTGATCACCTGATCCGCAAGCTCGGCGGCCCGGCCCATCGGCACCAGCAGGAAGATATGCCACGCAGCCGCGCCGATGCGCTCGCAGAGTTCGAATATCTTCTTAAAATCATGCAGGTTATCCCGAGTGACCGTAGTGTTGATCTGAAACTCCACGCCCTCGGCCTTGAGACACTCGATGCCGCGCATGGTGGCGTCGAACGCGCCGGGCACACAGCGGAACGCATCGTGTTTCTCGGCGTTGTAGCCGTCGATGGAGATCGAACAGCGCTGCACGCCCGCTTCCTTGATCTTACGGGCGTTTTCCGGCGTGATGAGCGTCCCGTTGGGGGACATCACGCAGCGCAGGCCCTTGGAACCCGCATAGGCGATCAGCTCGTATACATCGGGGCGGATCATGGGATCGCCGCCGGTGAAAATGATGATCGGGTTGCCCACGCTCGGGAAGGTATCGATCAGCGCCTTGGCTTCTTCCGTGGACAGCTCGCCCGGATAGGGTTCCGGATGCGCCTCGGCCCGGCAATGTTTGCAGGCAAGGTTACAGGAGCGGGTCACTTCCCACGCGATAAGGCGGCACAGCGGGGAACCGTCCTCAAGCGTGCGCGGACCGGCGGGCATACCGCTCGGATGCCCGGTGTGGCCGCCGGGATGTCCGGTGCCGGGGCGGGAATCTTCCCGCCCCATGCCGCATGGCGGCTCATGGCAATTCATCAGCGCACCCATCCTTTCTTGAGGGCTTCTTCGGCGTAGTAGGTCAGGATGAGCTTGGCCCCGGCGCGGCGGATGCCGATCAGCGACTCCAGAACAATCCTCTCTTCATCGATCCAGCCGTTGATGGCGGCGGCCTTGATCATGGAGTACTCGCCGCTCACCTGATAGGCGGCGACAGGCACGTCGAAATTGTCGCGCACCATGCGGATGACGTCCAGATAGGGACCGGCGGGCTTCACCATGACGATGTCCGCGCCCTCGTCGATGTCGGCGGCGGCTTCGCGCAAGCCTTCCATCGCGTTGGCGGGGTCCATCTGATAGGTCTTGCGGTCGCCGTGATGCGGGGCGGACTCCGCCGCGTCGCGGAACGGGCCGTAGAACGCGGAGGCGTACTTCACCGCATAGGACATGATCGGCGTATTCACATACCCCGCCTTGTCCAGCGTTTCGCGGATAGCCAGAATGCGGCCGTCCATCATGTCGGAAGGCGCCACCATGTCCGCACCGGCCTCGACATGGCTGAGGGCGGTCTTGGCAAGCAGTTCCAACGTGGGATCGTTCACCACTTCGCCGCAGGTGTCGCCTTCCTTCAGGATGCCGCAATGACCGTGCGAAGTGTATTCGCACAGACACACGTCGGTCACAACCTGCAGATCCGGCCACTTCGCCTTAAGCATACGGATGGCGCGCTGCACGATGCCGTTCGGGGCATAGGCTTCGCTGGCGATGGCGTCCTTGTGCTTGGGGATGCCGAACAGCATGAGCGAACGCAGCCCCGCGTCCACGGCTTCGCCCACGGTCTTCTCAAGCTGCTTGAGAGAAAGCTGGTACTGGCCCGGCATGGACGGGATTTCCTTCTTGAAATCCTCATCCGTGGTATCCACCACAAAATACAGCATCATAAGGTCAGCGGCGGACAGCTGCGTCTCACGCACCATTTCACGGATCACGGGATTGCGGCGCAGACGGCGCCCACGATAAAATTCATTCATAACACATTGTCCTTTTTATGATAACAGGCAAGAACATCGCTGTTCCTGCCTCCAGAGAGTCACCGCTTCCCATCCTTGCGGCCCGAGCCTCCCCTCCAAACAGTCCGCAAAAGCGCGGGGAAAGGTGCCCTCTCCCCGCGCCCATCCCTTATTCAGGGCGGCGGATTTCGTCGTCGGTCAGGTAACAGGCGGGATCCTGGGCCCATTCGTCGCCGTAATAGGCTTCGGCACGGGAGCGGAAGTTGCCGCCGCAGATGTTCAGGAAGCGGCAGGAGGCGCAGCGTCCCTTCACATAGGCCTTCTTGTTCTTCATCTTGTGGAGCAGTTCGATGTTCGGATCGTCCCAGATTTCGGAGAACGGGCGTTCGAGCACGTTGCCGAAGGTATGGTTGCGCCAGAACTGGTCGGCATGGACTTTGCCGTCCCACGAGATACAGCCGATGCCGCGGCCGGAGCTGTTGCCCTCGTTGTACTGGAGAAGCTGGAACACTTCCTCGGCGCGCTTGGGATCTTCCTTCAACATGCGCATCCAGACATAGGGACCGTCGGCGTGGTTGTCCACGGTGAGGACTTCCTTCGGCATCCCGGCGTCAAACAGGGCGCGGGTTTCGTCCATGATCAGATCGACCACGGAACGGGTTTCCGCGTGGTTGAGGTCTTCCTTGATCATTTCGGAGCCGCGGCCGGAGTATACGAGGTGGTAGAAGCAGATGCGCGGCACTTCGAGTTCGCGCAGCAGCTTGAAGACTTTGGGGATTTCAACCACGTTGCGCTTATTGATGGTGAAGCGCAGGCCGACCTTGAGGCCCTCGGCCTTGCAATTTTCGAGGCCCTCAAGCGCCTTCTTGAAGGAGTTCGGCACACCGCGGAACTTGTCGTGGATTTCTTCGGCGCCGTCCAGCGAGATGCCCACATAGGACAGATTGATCGCCTTGAGTTCGCGGGCCTTTTCCTTGGTGATCAGGGTGCCGTTGGTCGAGATGACCGCGCGCATCCCCTTTTCGGTGGCGTAGCTGGCGAGTTCAGGCAAATCCTGACGGACCAGCGGTTCGCCGCCGGAGAACAGCATGACCGGAGCTCCGTATGCGGCAAGATCGGAGATGATGGCCTTGCCCTGTTCCGTGGAGATTTCATCCTTGCCGTCAGGATCGACGGCCTGAGCGTAACAGTGCACGCACTTGAGGTTGCAGCGGCGGGTCATGTTCCAGACCACCACCGGCTTCTTGTCTTCGGAGAACTGAAGCAGGTGGGAAGGGAGCTGGCTGGAATGCCGACCGTAGCGCAGAGCGTCGGAAGGCTCCACCTGCCCGCAGTACAATTTGGAAATGCCGATCATGAGGACTCCTTGAGATAGTTCGCAAAAATCATCTAGAAAGAAACGCCCCTTGCGGGGGTGTCTGTCAGCCTTTCGTGTCGCGCCATGCGTGGTCCACACGTCACAGTACGCGGTAATGCAAAGAAATACTATTGCTCGCCATACGGGTCAAGGGCCTTATCAGGAAGGGAACGCCGGTGGAAGGGAGGGGAAAGCTTTCTGGAGAAGGGGGGAGCCCCCACGTTTTCCCCTCCCTTCCACCGGCCCCCCTTCCCTCCCTCTTCAAAGACTTTTGACCTTATCGAATCCCTCTTGTTGGGGGTGCCGATGTTGTGAAGCCGTTCCTGTGAATGGCTTTTTTGTTTGGAAAAGAGGAGGCAACAATTGGGTAACGTCATGCAACGGTACTTCCGTTGCGTAACCTCCCCACCAGTCGAAGTTTTTGCGGGAGGGGGTCCGGGGGAGGGCGCTTTTTTCAAAAAGCGTCCTCCCCCGGTGCGTATCCCCCATCCCTCAATGATAATCACAGCGCTCTCAGACGGACCCAAGTAGTTTATCCGGAATCAACAAAGTAAGGAGTGTTGCCATGCAGAGCCTCATTGCTGTGATTTTCAAGGAAGACATGGATCGGGCGGAAGCGTACCGGGTGGAGCTGCGGGGCCGGGAAGAACTCGCCGGGCTGGTGGATTGCTCCAAAATGGTAGCCGCGGTCTGCGATAAGGAAGGAAAGGTACACCTCCAATATACGCACGCCCTCGCCAAGGACGGTGCGCTGATCGGCGGCGTGTGGGGCGCGCTGATCGGATTCCTGTTCCTCAACCCGCTGCTCGGCATTGTCGCGGGGGCCGGGCTCGGCGCGGCGACCGGCGAGGTGGGCGATTTCGGCATCAGCCACCGCTTTATGAACGAACTGGCGACGCACCTGAAACCCGGCAGCTCGGCGCTGTTCATCCCTCTGAAGAAGGAAGCCGTCGACGAAACGTTGCGTGCGCTCGGCAATTCCGACGGCGTCGTCCTGAGTACCGACCTCAAGCTGGAGGACGAGTACCAGATGGAAAAGCTCTTTGAGGAAATGACCGCGGAACGTGCCAAGAAAACGTCCTGAGCCCTGCCTATCTTTCGAAACCTGATGCTGTTACTGTGGGGGCCCTTCCAACAGTCAACACATCAGGTTTTTTTCATGCTGCACAGGATCATTGTCTGTTGTCTGGTTGTAGTTGCGCTGGCTTTTCCGGCACGGGCGTCGTCGTTGTGGCATCCCGAACCCGGTTTTCTGCCCGAGGACGCCCGGCACGCCGTTCCCAACAATCCCGCTCCGCCGGAACGCACGGTTCCCGAACAGGTTCTTCCGCCTCTTCCGGTTCAAGATGAAGGCACCATACGCCGCGTGGCCACCAAGGAAAAAGTGGCGGCCTTGACGTTTGATCTGTGCGAACTGTCCACCATGACTACAGGATACGATGCTGAAATCATCGATTTCCTGCGTGAGAAGCGGATCCCGGCCACCCTGTTCATGGGCGGCAAGTGGATGCGGTCCCACAGCGAGCGGGCCATGCAGCTTATGGCCGATCCTCTTTTTGAGATCGGCAATCACGGGTGGTCGCATGGCAATTTCGGCATTATGAGCGAAAAGGCCATGTTGGAGCAGATCCGCTGGACGCAGGCGGAATATGAGCTGTTGCGCGAGGAGATCCTGAAAAGGGCTCGGGCGGAAGGGCGCAGCGTCGAGCTGCCGGAAGCCGTAACGTTGTTCCGCTTGCCTTACGGCAGATGTACGGACAAGGCGCTTGCACTGCTTGCGCGCGAGGGTCTGCAGGTGATCCAGTGGAGCGTGGTTGCGGAAACGCCGCAGGACAACGCGGTCCACGGTATGGGTGCGCGGGTGGCCGGGCAGGTGCGGCCCGGCGCGATTATCCTGTTCCATGCCAATCGGGTGCCCAAGGGATCGGCGTTCATGCTCAAGGAAACCGTTGGAGAGCTCCAGCGGAAAGGGTATCGTTTCGTGACCGTCGGAGAACTGCTCAAGCTCGGGGAACCGCAGCGCACGCGGGACGGTTACTTCAACAAACCCGGCGACAACCTGAGCCTTGATACGCATTTTGGAATCGACGGTACGGGACGCAGGAAGTAAGCCCTTACAGGGATGAGAGGGCGGCAGGCACGGCGTTTCCGATACAACGGGGCTCCCGTCACATGTTATTCCGGCCAGCTACAGGAAACCCCCGGCAGGCATCGATGCCGTTCAGCGCAATCAAGGGAAGCTGTGCAAATCCGCCAAGGGGCTCTGCATCTGGCCGTGCCGATGCTCTACATCTCTACTAAAGGTGGCGCACCGTATCGCGGTGAGGGCGGATTACATGGGGCTAACATAACGAAGTTGAAGGCAATAACGTAACCATAAGTAAAGATGAAAAGTTTTCTTTTTGAGAGAAAATGCTCATTGATCAGCGTAACCCTGAACCTTATCCTTACTTGAGAAAACCCGCTGAAACGACTTTTTATCCAGCAAGAAAGGACGGTTGGGCATTCTATTATGCTTTTTGTCGACATGCGGCGTTATAAAGAGAATCATCCTTTTTTCAGCAACAGTCCGCATTATCAGGGAAAAGGCTTTCAGCGAGGATGACTGTCGAAAATCCAAGCTCCGGCCAGCTTGAATAAACATCCTCCAACTATTTGTCTCTATTCCTTATTGTGAAAAACAGCAAAAGGGAATGGAACGCTTGTCATGAAAAGGCCTCCGTGCTATTATTCTCACAATGCTAGGTATCCGTAACGGCAATATCGCTTCCGGAGTGGAAGCGGGAATGCAGCGCGCGAGTGTTGTGCCGTCATGGACGTCCCGTCACAATGAAGCTTTTCGTATCGGAAGACGTATGACTCTTTTGGAAAGACAGCGCCGTGAATCCTTCATGAAGGGAATGTTCATTCCTTTCATGTTGCTGGCGCTTGTCTGTTCCCTGTTTGGCGATACGAATATCCTTCACGCGGATGTGCAGAAGGTCGTCGTGTACGATTCGGGCAGTGCCCTTACCGACATGCAGAAGCAGTCTCCGGTCATCCTGGAATCCTTTGAGGAATGCATGGAGACGTCTGCTTCGAAGGCCCCTCTGAAGCATCTCGTCCCGTTGATGGCCCTCTTCATGCTCCAGCTTGGGCTTGCCGTCTCTTCCGTAGTGCGGCTGTTCGTGCGGCATTATGTGCCCACGCTCCGAAAGTCCGACTCTTGGGGCCTGCTTCCCTTTTCTCTCGCTCCCCCCTGCTTCGCGTAGCCGTCAGCGGATCGTCTGATCCGTCATGACGCGCGTCCTCACGGCTTCCTTTCTTTTGGAAGCTGCGTTCGTTTGCGCCCGTTCCGTATCGGGCAGGTTCTTCCCAAGCAATTCTTTATAAAAGCAGTTCCTTTTTCAGAGGGATGGTCTTTCACAACGGTTTCCTGTCAGGTTGCGGTTCGGCTAGGGATCGCGTCGCCTGCTCGGATACAGATGGACGCTTTCGCCATGGTGGCGAAGTCAGCCGTCCGGTACAGTTTTACAAGAGGATATGGCTATGGCAAAGACCAATCTGAACGAAGATAAGATAGCCCTGTTGACGGGTTGTTTCATCTTCCTTTTGGCCGCGTTGAATCTGGCGCATCTCGACGTGTTGGGCTGGGTAGTCAGCACTAATATGTGGACGAGCATGGACAAGGCCTTCTCTGCCACCACCGGCGCATACAAGGGAACGATCTCTGGTGTCGTTTCCCTGCTGTGCACGTATGTGGCTCTGACGGCGATCCTGTCGTTCGGCATCAAGCTGCTCGGCGGCAATGTCGCTCGGTTCGTCAAGTCGTTTACGGTCGTCTTTTTCATCAGCGAAATCTGCTACATGTTCGGCGCGAACGCCCATATCGCGGCTACGCCCGACGCGCAGGCCAAGTTCGGTATCGACTGGTCGATCGGCCTGACTACGGAAGCGGGTTTCATTGTGGCGCTTGTCGCCGGTATTTTCATCAGCAACGCGTTCCCGCGCATTGCCGAAAGTTTGCATGACGCCTGCCGTCCCGAATTGTTCGTCAAGATCGCCATCGTGGTCCTCGGCGCCGAACTCGGCGTGAAGGCCGCCGCGGCTTCCGGCATGGCCGGGACGATCATTTTCCGGGGCCTGTGCGCCATCGTGGAAGCCTATCTTCTGTACTGGGCCTTCGTGTATTACGTAGCCCGCAAGTACTTCAAGTTCAGCCGTGAATGGGCTGTCCCGCTGGCTTCCGGCATCTCCATCTGCGGCGTGTCCGCCGCCATCGCTACGGGGAGTTCCATCCGCGCCCGGCCTGTGGTGCCCATCATGGTGTCCTCGCTGATCGTGGTGTTCACCTGCATCGAAATGCTGATCCTGCCCTTCATCGCTTCCCACTTCCTGTACAGCGAGCCCATGGTGGCCGGCGGCTGGATGGGCCTCGCGGTGAAGTCCGACGGCGGCGCCATCGCTTCCGGCGCCATCGCCGACTCCCTGATCCGCGCCCGTGCGCTCGAACTCCTCGGCGTCCACTGGGAAGCCGGGTGGGTCACCATGGTCACCACGACCGTGAAGATCTTCATCGACGTGTTCATCGGCGTGTGGTCCCTGGTTCTCGCCTGGGTGTGGACCGCGAAGTTCGACAAGACCAACAGCGGCCGTACCATGAACTTCGGCGACGTGCTCGCCCGTTTCCCCCGCTTCGTGCTCGGCTATCTGCTGACCTTCGTGATCATGCTGTTCATCTGCGTGAACGTGGAATGGCAGCCCCTCGGCAAGAGCGTGATCAGCACCCTCGGACCCCTGCGCACGATTTTCTTCACCCTGACCTTCTTCACCATCGGTATGGTGTCCAACTTCCATAAGCTTATGGAAGAAGGCATCGGCAGGCTCGCCATTGTGTACGTCGTATGTCTCTTCGGCTTCATCATTTGGCTCGGCCTGTTCATCTCGTGGCTGTTCTTCCACGGCATGACGCCTCCGGTTATCGCTGGCTAACCTCTTCCATTTTCAGCTATAAAGGAGACTGACATGGCAGAAGATACTAAGAACGTGAAGTTTCACGAAGAAGTGCAGAAGATGGAGTATGAGCCGCTGGACGCTACCGAACTGAAGCTCATCCATTGGAGCTGGGCTCTCGGCGTGTTCCTGCTCGTGGCTCTCTATTTCCTCAGCGACTTCATTGCTCCCGGCGCCCACGGCTAAGCCGTCGGCGTAGGGAAGGGCGGACGGAACTTTTTACGGGGGTTCCGAAGGATTCACGGGGCGCGCACACGCCTTTGCGTCTCGCCGTCGCCGCCCATGCAAGGGTAAGCCACTCGGAACGCCTTCCCGGAGACTCCTCCTTCGGGAAGGCGCAAGGAGAACCCGGCCCCCTCCGGGTTCTCCGAATTTCGCCTCACAGGATAAATGGAACGCATCATGGGCCGCTACAGAGTCCACTACATCGAGGGTTCCGGCGAGAATCTCAGGATTCGCAAAGAGCAGACTGTCGAAGCCCCTTCGTTTCAGGACGCGCTGGAACGGTTCACGCATTGGCCTGCCGCCGAGGCCTGCGAGCAGAGCCCGGCCTGTGCCCAACATCCCGGCGCCAACCTTTGCCATATGGAGGCGTGGGAAGTTTTTCCTGTTGGGGAGAGTTGATTTTGGGGAAGGAGGGCTTCAACGCTGTTTGCGGTGTCCCCCCTTTTTTCCCAATACCCCGTATCTCCTGACGCCAACGCTGTGCGTATCCGCCGTCGCCCCTCCTTGCCAAATGGGAGCGGCGGGACCGGGGTTGCATAAGGAGAGAGGGGAGTGTCATGTGGATTGTGGAAAAAAACCGGAAAAGAGCCCGGATGCACAACGCATCCGGGCTCTTTTCTTTTTGCGGAGAGGAGGACGGGTTTGGGGCAATGGCGTTTTGGAACTGCCGTCGCGCCGCCTCCCCATCAGTCAAAAGTCTTTGGGGAGGGGGTCCGGGGGGGAGACCTTTCTTCAGAAAGGTCCTCCCCCGGTATTCTCTCTCTCTCTCTCTCTCTCTCTCTCTCTCTTACTTAATACAGGCCCTGCTCGATCATGGAATCGGCCACTTTACGGAAGCCGGCGATGTTGCCGCCGAGGACGTAGTTGCCGGGCACGCCGAATTCCTCGGCGGTTTCATGGGCGGCCTTGAAGATGTTGGCCATGATGTTCTTGAGCTTGGCGTCGACTTCTTCAAAGGTCCAGGACTGCATACTGGCGTTTTGAGCCATTTCGAGCTGGCTGGTGGACACGCCGCCCGCGTTGGCGCACTTGCCGGGCCCGAAGGCGAGCCCGGCCTGAAGGAAGGCTTCCACCGCTTCGGGGGTGGAGGGCATGTTGGCGCCTTCGCATACGAGGACACAGCCGTTCTTGATGAGGTTGGCCGCGTCGGCGCCGCTGACTTCGTTCTGCGTGGCGCTCGGGAAGGCGAGCTTGCAGGGCACGTTCCACACGGGATGCTGATCTTTGGGGTATTCCTTCGCGGGGATATACTTGGCGTCTTTGCAGAGCTCGGCGTAGCGGGCGAGGGACGCGCGCTCGACTTCCTTGACCTGCTTGAGGGCGTCGAGGTTGATGCCGCCCGGATGGTAGATGCAGCCGCGCGAGTCGCTGGCGGTCACGGGTTTGGCGCCGAGCTGGTACAGCTTTTCGATGGTGTAGATAGCCACGTTGCCGGAGCCGGACACGGCGCAGGTGGCGCCTTCCAGATCCATGTTGCGGGCCTTGAGCATGTTGGAGGCAAAGTAGACGCTGCCGTACCCGGTGGCTTCCTTGCGGGCCAGCGAGCCGCCCCATTTGAGGCCCTTGCCGGTGAGCACGCCTTCAAAGCTGGAGGTCAGGCGCTTGTACTGGCCGAACATGTAGCCGACCTCACGGCCGCCGACACCGATATCAC
>ERZ834859.3614-NODE-3614-length-10827-cov-2.838377_pt1 | contig 10827 bp, 10 predicted proteins | sample MGYA00519947_ERZ834859 | MGnify/ENA primary metagenome ERZ834859 (study PRJEB31850, sample SAMEA3708763) | human gut metagenome | biome: human gut; feature: human-associated habitat; material: faeces | place: China | collected 2014 ...
GCCCAGCCTCTTCAAGCAGCCGTTCCGCCTCCCGGCGCACGTCCGTCCTTCCGGTTGGCGGGCTATCCGGCAAACGGAGCATCAGGCGGAAACACGGGCCGAAGCAGTCGCGCAGCATGGTTTAATTCCTCAAGTAAAGCAGGCGAAGGTGACCGGGGAGGGCCGGGCCGCACAGGGGGAAGAGGGCAACGCCGAGGGCTCCGGAACGCAGCGCCGCCTGCCAGCGCTCCGAACGGGCGTCGGGCTCCAGATAGTGGATGCCATCCCGTTGCGGCAGGCCCGGCGGAGCGGGGATTTCGCGCAGCGGGACTCCGGCGATGGCCTGGGCCAGCGTGGCGGGGAGGGTGTCCGGAGCATCGGCCACAAGGCGCCCCTCATTGAGCAAGGAGGAAACGGTTTCTTCGGTTTGGAGTACGAGTAGGGCCTGTGTCCGGCCCAGACCTTCGGGGAGTTCGGCTCGCAGGAATTCGCCGTCCGCACGGAAGCGGACCACCGCCGCCGTTTCCGGGAGCAGGCCGCGCAGGATCTCCCGCAACAGACTGTCGAGGCTGCGGAAACTTTCAGCCGGATCGTCATGGCGGTAGAGGGGCATGGCGTCCGCCGTTGCAATCCCGACGCAGGCCGCTGCCGCCGCAAAGCCGTTCCGGAGCAGCCCGAACAGCTCATGGGGGGCGGTTCCGGGCCATGCCAGCGCGTGGCGCAGCTCGGAGAGCGTCCGCGCCGCATTCACGAGCAGAAGCTGTCTGGAGGTTGCGGGCTCATCGAGTCCGCGCCGCCGGGCTGTCTCTAGGCGGCGGATGGCTGCGGCAAGCCGGGCTTCGAGTCCGCGCGCGAGCCCGCGCAGCACGGGGTTGGCCTCCACATAGAGGGAAGGCGGCGCATAGGCGGGATCAGGGCGCGGTCCGGAGCCTTCGTCCGTGAGGCGCAACAACGGCAGAAACAGCCAATCCGGGCGGTCGGTGGTTTCGTTTTCCCAGAAGAGGCGGGGATAAAGATAGAGCGTGCGCACGGGCATGTCCCTCCGGCTTTCCGTGGCAAGGGGCAGGGCGTAACGATCGGCTATGCTGTCGTCGCTGTTCGGACAAAGATAACGGCCCGGCGCTTCGGGCAAGGTGTCCGCATCGCATCCGATCAGCCTGCCTCCGTCCCGCATGCACGATGGAATCCCGGCGACGTTGCCATAGGGTTTCAACGGCGGGAGGCCGGCAAACACCGTAAACGGCATATGTGGGTCCGTCCATGCTTCGCGGAAACTCCGGCTTGGCAGGATGGCGTTGCCGTCTTCCGGCACGGCGGAGATTACAACCTCGGTGCCATCCTGAAAACGCATTATCCCGCTGCGGACGAGAATCCGCCCCTCGGCAAGCGCCGCTTCGTCCACATCCAGGTTGCCCACGCCCCAGAAGCACGGCTGCGCCGACTGGAGCAGCGACGCCCGTTCCGAGGCATGAAAGGCATCAGCCTGTTGGAAGTGCTGCGGTTCGAGGAATTGTCCCGAATACCAGTATACCGGACGTTGAGGCTGCATGTCGGCCTTCCCAATATGGTTTGCGCGGTGCCTTCGGATGCCCGGAGCGGTTCTGCTCCGTCCTATGCCCGGGAACCCGCGTCAATCAAAACGGATGGTAAAACGTTTTTCTCTCTCTCTCTCTCTCTCTCTCTCTCTCTCTCTCTCTCTCTCTCTCTAACTTTGGCCCACAGGTTTCTGGCCGTCCTTCGGCGGAGTCCTCCTTAAAGGCATACGTTCAGCCAGCGCTCAAGAGGACTGCCGTCCCGCTTGGGCCTGCGGGGGTTCCCCTCCCATCAGTTCCGCCGGGCCGAGGCGTATGGGGATGATCGTCTGTCCTGGTTCATGGCGGGTGTCTTTGAAGAACGGCACCCAGCCTTCGACGATTTTCCGTACGGGCACGGCGACAACCCGGGCGCTGTGGGCGGGGGTCCCGTGGAAATACCCGGCGATCACCGCGATCCAGCGGACGCCCTCTTCCCGGTCCAGAGAAAGGTTTTGTGCCTGACCTGGATCCGAAAAGAGCCTCCGGCTCGTCACCACGGAATCGTCGAAACGCCCGCAGGCCAACAGCTCGGCGAATCCCTCCGGGCTGGCGAGCCTTTTGTCCACTCCCTCTCGGGTCGCCAGTTCGTAGACGCACAGCATCAGGCTGGACGGTTCGCCCTCATGCTCGTTGAGCCGCTCGTCGGCGGAGATACGCAATACCACAGCGTCGGGTTCGTAGACCCACGGCACATCATTTTCGGGCGGCGTCGGAGGAGGGGGCTTCGGCGCGGAACAGCCGCTGCACAGCGTAATGACGCCCAATAAGACGGCAATATGGAATTTTAAGAATCGAATCATACTGTTATAGCCATGAGAAAGACAAAAATGGAATAAAGTGTTGACTCTATGTTTTTCTTTATATTAGAAGCTAATTTATAACGAAGGGTTTATTATGTCCAGAGCAAAGTCAGATTTTGTCGACTGGGCGTCATGTCTGCATCCGTTTGGCGAAGATCCGTACGGTCCGGCATTGCCGCATGATCCCGTTTGCGCCGCCATCAGAGAGGCGCGCCGGGAGGATGACCCCGGCCTTCCGCAGGGGGTCTGGGAACGGGAACTCAAGCGGGCAGACTGGGATAAGGCCTTGTCGTTGTCCCTCGGGGTGCTCCGGGAGCGCTCCAAGGATATGCAGGTTGCCGGATGGGCCTGCGAGGCCGCGCTCATGCGGTATGGCTTTGCCTCCCTGCCGGGCGGGCTCAGGATGATCGCCGGATTGTGTTCCGGCTTTGGGGACGGGCTGCACCCGCAGCCGGAAGGAAGCGATCAGGAGGCACGGCTGGCGCGGCTGGCATGGCTTGACTCCACCCTTGCCGAGCGGGCCGCCTCTCTGCCCATCACGGAAGCCTCTCCGGACGTCCCTATGCGGACTGGATGGCGATGGAGCACCGCGAGCGCATCCAGAACGGCAACGGCAAGAACGGCGTAGCTGGCGATGCCCGGCGTATGCTGAACCTTGCCGGGACACAGACTTCCCCGGCCTTCCACGCCTCCCTGCACGGGCAGTTGCGTGAAGCGCTGCTGGCGCTGGACGAACTCGCCCGCGCCGCCGACGCGCTTTGCGGCGGGCAGGCACCAAGCTTTCATGCCTTGCGGGACAGGCTGGAGCATATCGACGCGCGGGTGCTCGCGTGGCATCCCTCCGCCGGGACGGATCCCCTCGTATCCCCACCTTCCTCTCCCGCCTCTTTGTCTTCGCCGCCACCGCCATCGTTCTCCTCGCGGGAACAGGCGTATGCCTCCCTTTCCGCCATCGCCGATTACCTCATGCGCACAGAGCCGCACAGCCCCGCCCCTTGGCTGGTGAAACGGGCCGTCTCGTGGGGCGGCATGACGCTGGCGGAACTGCTCGACGAGTTGCTGGGGCAGGGGGAGAACCTCGCCTCCATCAAAAAATTGCTCGGAATGACCAAAGAATAGCCTTTTTTCGGCCCACGCCGCGAAAAAGCGTCAAGGAGCGTATCTATGGGAGAATCGATCCAGAAGCGGCTCGGCAGGGGACGCCCGCCGCGCGTACAGATTACCTATGACGTGGAAGTGGGCGATGCCATCGTCAAGAAGGAACTTCCCTTTGTCATGGGCATTATGGCGGATCTCGCGGGTGACAGGACCGTCCGGGAAGATCTGGGGCTTCCGCCGGTGCCCGAGTACAAGCTGCGTACTTTTGCCGCCGTCGACCGGGACAATTTTGACGACATCATGAAAACCGTTGCCCCCGCGCTCAAGCTTTCCGGGCTGGACCGCTTCATTACCGAAGACGCGAGTGCGGCGTGGCGGGAAGGAGGCGTTGAGCCTGAGAAGGCGGCGTTCTCCTGTGCGCTGCGGTTTGAGAAGCTGGACGATTTCAGGCCCGAGTGTTTGGTGAAAAACGTCGAGACGCTGGCAGCGTTTTTTGAGCGCCGCAATCTGTTGCAGGATCTTGCCGCCAAGTTGGACGGCAACGACGCTTTACAGGCCAGCCTGCAGAAGATGCTGTTCCCTACCGGTGACTCTGTCTCGGAATTGGACGCGTTGCGGAAGGCGTACAAGGAGGCGTTGGCTTCTGTGGACGCCGCCCGTGATGCCGTGAGCAAGGCCGGAGAGGACCAAGAAAAGCAAAAGGCCGCTGAAGAAGGCGTTCAGCAAGCCGAAACGGCGGCGTCAGAGGCCAAGAAGAAGCTGGACGAGAAGCGGAAGGCGAAAAGGCCCGATACCGAGGCCATCGCCGCCGCGATGGTCCGCAATTCCGGAGACCCCGATGAGGATAAGCGCCAGCGGGAAGTCGCTGATGCGCGTTTGGCGGCGTGCCTTGCCGAACATGAAGACAATCCGTTCACGCTGCCCGCCAGCGGGAGTATGCTGGGGATGCTGACGGAACGGGTGGCCTGCAAGGACAAGCTCCTTGCGTGCCAGCTCGACGCCATTCTACATGCCGAGGCATTCCAGGAGCTTGAAGCCGTCTGGCGTGGCCTTCATTATCTGGTGTTCAACACGGAGACGAGCGATCGGCTCAAGCTGCGGCTGTTCAACGCCTCCTTCAAGGAACTGCGTACGGATCTGGAACGGGCCGTGGAGTTCGACCAGAGCCTGCTGTTCAAGCGGGTCTATGAGGAGGAGTACGGCACGTTCGGCGGAGAGCCCTACAGTTGCCTGCTCCATGTCCACGAATACGGCCTGTCGGCGGTGGACCTCGGCGTGCTCCAGAAGATGGCGGAAGTAGCCGCCGCAGCGCACACCCCCCTGCTCAGTGCCGCGTCGCCGCAGCTTTTCGGGCTGGGGAGCTTCACCGATCTGCCCTTGCCACGCGATCTGCACAAGATTTTCCAGAGTGCGGACTATATCGAATGGCGTTCGTTCCGCGAGAAGGACGATTCCCGCTATGTGACCCTTTGCCTTCCGCATCTGCTGATGCGCCTGCCCTATGGCAACGACACCGATCCCGTGGAAACCTTCGTTTATGAGGAGGATGTCGCCGGGCCGTCCCCAGACCGTTACCTTTGGGGCAACGCGGCTTTCGCCCTTGCCGCGTGCATCACGGCGGCCTTTGCCAAGTACGGCTGGACGGCGGCGATCCGGGGCTATGAGGGCGGCGGGGCCGTGGAAAACCTCAATGTCTACAAGTACCGCCAGACCAACGGCGAGACGGTGGCGCTGTGCCCCACCGAGGTGAGCATCACCGACCGCCGCGAAAAGGAGCTTTCGGATCTCGGATTCATCGCCCTGATTTACCGCAAGAATTCGGACAAGGCGGCTTTCTTCAGCGGCCAGACGGTCCACAAGCCGCCGGTTTACACTTCCGACACGGCCAACGCCAACGCCCGGATCTCGGCGCGGCTGCCCTATCTGCTGAACGCATCGCGGTTCGCGCACTACGTCAAGGCGAACATGCGGGACAAGGTGGGGTCGTTCATGACGGCGGATAACGTATCAAAGTATCTGAATAACTGGATCAGCCAGTATGTCCTGCTCTCCGACGACGCGGGGGACGACATCAAGGCGCGCTATCCGCTGCGTGAGGCCCGCGTGGACGTGAGCGAGGATCCCGGGAATCCGGGCGCGTACAAGTGTGTGATCTTCCTCAGGCCGCATTTCCAGCTTGAGGAACTGACCGCAAGTATCAGGCTTGTGGCGGAATTGCCGCCGCCCGCGGTGTAAAAAACGATGCGCCTCCGGCGGCGAGGGGCCGCGAATCCCTTTGCCCGCCGGGGGAGATCTGTGGTGCCCTCGACCCGTACGGCTCGAAGGCTCGCCCGGTGCCCGGCCTTTTTGAAACCGCCCTTTGGACCGGCCTCGGACTTCCGCATGAATGGGGATGCCGGAGCTGGAGCGATATTCCAAGGAGGGGGAAATGGTTTCCGTCTTTGATGCCTTCCACTGCGACGTTGCCGCGGCATAAAACGCAACTGCCCAATGTCTGTGAATCCCATCCGCCCTGTGCGCCGGGCAGGAGGGAAACCGGAAGTTCCACGGGCACGAGCCATTTCTCCGGATGGGGGCAAGAGGGCGGCAGCCCTTGCCGCCGGAGCATACAACTCTTGAGGAGCAGAATCCATGTCCACGAATACCTTTCTCAAGCTCGGTGATATTGAGGGCGAATCGACCATCAGCGGCTTTGAGAAGCAGATGGAACTCATCAATTTCACCAACGGGTTTCATCAGCCGACCTCGCCGATCCGCAGCAGTACCGGCCCCACCACGGGGCAGGCCGTCCATTCGATGATGAACGTGACCAAATATCTCGACAGTTCCTCGCCCAATATCTGCAAGGCCCTGTGGAGCGCCAAGGTCCTGGATTCCGTGGTGCTCACCTGCTGCCGTATGGACAACGACGCCGCGATCAAGTTCCTTGAAATCACGATGGAGAACGTGGTGGTGGCCTCTTACAACCTGCGTGGCGGCGGGGATCTGCCGTATGAGGAGATCGCGCTGAATTACGCGACCATCAAGTACACCTATATCCGCCAGAAGGAAGAGGGCGGATCCGACGGCAACATTGCCGCCAGCCACGATCTCAAGACGAATAAGGTTTCGTAATGAAGGAGGAAAGGCGCATTCCGCTGTTGTCCCGCCTTGCTGGGAAAGCTTCGGGGCGCGGATTGTCCCGGAGCGAATACCTGTCGGCCGTGGCGGAAGACGTCGAGGAACTGCTCAACACCCGTGCCCCCTGTGGGAATGGGGATGCGGCGGATCTAGTGATGGGGTACGGCCTGGCGGACTGGAGTTCGGCCCCGCTGGACGGGCGAGAGGTGGCCCGTGCCGTTTTGGCTGCGCTGGAGCGTTTCGAGCCGCGCCTGAAAAAGATAAGGGTGAGCCCGCTTGGATTTGAGGACGGTCGGCTGCATTTGCGGGTGGATGCGGCGTCCGAAGAGGAACCGGTGACGTTTTTGCTCCAATGCGACGGAGGCGTGTTCTCCGCTGGAGCGGGCGCGGAGGGCTGATGCACGCCTTTGAGGACATCGCCGGGCTGTACCGGGAGGAATTGCGTTCCTTGCGTGAGGACGCGGTCCGCTTCGCCGTGCGGAATCCCGGCATGGCGCGCCAGCTCGGGCTGGCGTCCGATACGCAGCCCGATCCTTTGGTTAATCTGCTGCTGGAGTCGTTCGCATGGCTTGCCGCCCGGGTGAGGGCGGACGCGGAATCCCGGCTGCCGCTGGTTTCGCACAGCCTGCTCGGGCTGCTCTATCCGCAGTTCGTCTGCCCGATTCCGTCCGTGGGCGTGGCGGAATTCATCCCCAATCCGGCGGGCGTGGCCGGGCTGCCGGACGGATTCGGCATTCCGGCGCACACCTCGATCCACAACCGTGACGAGCGCGGCGGCGTGCTGCGCTGGCGGACGGCCCGGCCTCTGACGTTGCATCCCGCGAAGGTTGTACGGGCTTCCATCATCCCTCCGGCGTCTTGGATGCCCGCTACGGCGCAGGGCGTGCCCGGTGTCCTGTGCCTGCGGATCGAGGGTATCGCGGGGCTTTCGCTGGCAAAGTTCGGATTGCCCTCGTTATCTCTCCACCTTGGCGGTGATCGGTTTGCGACTTTTCCCATGCACGAATGGGTGCACGGCGCGTGTAAGGATGTCTTTCTCGCGGACGACGCCGGGGCCGCAAAGCCCAGGGCACTCTCCCTCGGCCGGGAGGCCCTGTGTCATGCGGGCTTGGAGCCGGGCGGGCGTCTGTTCCCCGAATCCGCCTACGCTCTGCCCGGATACCAGTTGCTGCAGGAGTATTTTGCCTATCCCGAACACCTGCTGTTCTGGGAGGTGGGAGGGCTGGAGCGTCGGCGGGAACTCGGGGATTTGCCAGGCTTCGATCTCCTGTTCCCCGTGGACGCGCCGCCGCCGAAAACGGTTTCCTCAAGATTGTTCCGCACCTGCGCCGTACCTGTGGTCAACTTGTTCGAGCGCATGGCGGAACCCATCCGGGTGGATCACGAGCGCTCGGGACATCTGCTCGTGCCGGATCTGCGGCACCGGGACAGTACGGAAGTCCATTCCGTGATCGCTGTGGACGCTTTGGAGGGAGGGGAACGTTCTTCGGTTATGCCGTATTTTTCTCTTTCAGGAGAAGGGGATGCGCCGCCGTCCCTGATGTGGTTCCTGCGCAGGAAACCATCTTTGGACGGCATAGGGACGGACGTGTTTCTGCATTTCAAGGAAGCGGCGTTCCGCCCGGAGACGGCTCGGCCGTGGGTGGCTTCCGCGCGGGTATTGTGCACGAACCGCCACCGTGCCGCCGAGCGCTGGCGTCAGGGCGAACTGACGCGGGATACGGACATGCCCACGGCGGCTATCCGCTTCTGCGGCCCTCCTTCGCAACAGCACGATCCGCCCATGTTCGGCGGCGAACTGTGGAAGCTCGTTTCCCATCTCAGCCTCCATCAACTTTCTTTGAGCGGGCCGGATGCCGACAATGTCCTGCGTGAACTGCTCCGCCTGTACGCGCCTCCGCGCGACGCTTTTGCGCAGCGCCAGATCGCCGGCGTGAACGGGTTGTGTGCCAAGCCGCTCATTCGCCCCTTGCGCTCCGCTCCGGGCTGTGCGGCGAGGGGAACCCGGCTGACGCTCACGCTCGACGAGGACGCCTTCACCGGAGGCAGCGCGTTTCTGTTCGCGGAGGTCCTCGACGTGTTCTTCGGGCTGTACGCCGGAATCAACACGTTTACGCAGCTTGTGCTGAAAACCTGTAACCGTAAAGGGACGTGGCACAGATGGCCTCTGCGATCCGGCGCGCTTCCGCTGATCTAGACGGCGATGCCCTGTCGCGCTTCCGGTCCGCGCCGTGGCGTTTCGACGTCTGGCAGGCGGGTGCGATTCTTGAGGCATGGAAAGGCCGCATGGACTGGGGCGTCCCGGCTTCGGACATCATCCCTGCTGGGGTGGTCCGCGGCGTGGCCTTCCCGGAGGGCGGGGCTCCGCGCCTTGATGTGAATCTGCTTGGGCTGGCGGGCATGGATGGGCCGTTGCCGCCGCATGTGGCCTTGCTGGTGCGGGAGCGGATGCGGGCCGGGGACCCGGCATTTCAGGAGTTTCTGGATCTGTTCCACAACAGGATCCTGCATCTGTGGCGGGATATGGCGTCGTCGTTGTGCCCGGAACTGCGGGCTGACGGCCTGCCGGAGGATCACCCCTTCGCCGCGTTCCTGGAGGCGGTTTCCGGCCTTCCCAATACGGGAGAGCGGGCGCGGGATGTGCCCATGCCCGGCCCGGTGGCTGGGAGGGGAGACGTGCCCGCCGCGCTGTTCCGGTCCTGCGCGGCCGTATGGGCCCGGCAGCCGCGATCCGCGGCGGGGTTGGAAAAGCTGGTGAAGGCGGCCTTTGGGGTTGAAGCCCGCGTGGAACCGTTCCACGGCGCATGGGTCGATCTGCCCGAGGAGGATCTCACCCGCCTTGGCGGAAGGGATGCGGGCAATGCGCGGCTCGGAAGCACGGCCCTGCTCGGAAGCCGGGTTTTTGACGCTTCGGCGGGGATCATCCTGCGCCTCGGCCCGCTGACGGAGGCACAGCGCCGGATGTTTCTACCCCCTCCCGCCGGAACGTGCCGCGCCGACCTGCTTGCACTGGTCCGCTGGTATCTGGGGGACGTGGGGTGTGAAATCGTGCTGGAAAGGCAAGGGGGCACAGGGAGAACGTATGGGTGTTGAGCAGATCGTCATGAAGTTTGCACAATATTCTCAAAGTATTTGCTCTTTTGATCAAGGTTTTCTTTTGAAACTCGATGCGGCGCACGCGGGCAGCAAAGGCATCTGCTATGCCCTGTCGTCATGTTTTATCCTCGGCTGCCTGAGCGGAAAAATTCCAGAGGACAGTTTTAAAATCATATCTGATTACAATAAACTGGATACGCTTGTCGCCATACAGAAAGCGTATTCGGACTTCAACGAGGATCGGGCGGGCATTTCCGAGGAGGAAAGGGACAAGATCAATGTGGAGCACACGTTCCATGAACTCATGGGCAGGACAGGCTGGTTTTCTTGTCCCGGCTTTACGGTTGAACCGGTGATGAAGCTCTCCAATCATGTGGGGGCTCCCGCCTCAATCGTCGGCAAGCTTGTCTCCGGTGCGGGGACGCCTCCCAGTGCTTTCATACTCCTTCGGATGCGTTTTACTGTGCGGGAGAAGATCTTGTTCATAAAATATCCGGTGGGGGCCGGACATGCGATCGCGTTGGCACAGACCCCTTCCGGTTTGTACCTGTTTGACCCGAATTTAGGGATGTTCAAGGCCCTCGGACAGGCAGAACTGGTAACAATGCTTGAATTCGTCTTTCAAATCTATGAAGTCGAACACTATGCCTCTATCTATATTACCTGAGCCTGGAGAAAATGAATGCCCGCCGCTACCCTCACCGGCTACGAGGCCCTTTCCCGTCCGTTTCGTTATGTGCTGGAATATTACCCTGCCGAGCAGCCGGAACTGGCGGCACTGATCGGCAAACCGTATACCGTACGGCTGCCCATGCCCGACGGCTCGACGCGTCCGCTCAACGGCATCGTGTTCCGTGCCGAACAGGGGCCGTCCACTGTGCGCTCCGCCCGGTATACGCTGGAGCTGCGCCCGTGGTTCCTGCGCCTTGATCAGGAACGCACCTGCGCTGTCTTCAAAAATATGAGCGTGCCGGAAATCGTCACCAAAGTCTGCACTGACGCTGGATTCGGGCATATCCGCAATGCCCTTTCCTCAACCTATCCGGCAAAGGAGTACACCGTCCGTTATGGCGAAACGTCGTTCGCCTTTTTGAGCCGTCTCATGGCGGAGGCCGGGATTGTGTATTTTTTCGAGCACAGTGGGTCCGCGCACACGCTGG
>ERZ834859.3617-NODE-3617-length-10815-cov-2.889591_pt1 | contig 10815 bp, 10 predicted proteins | sample MGYA00519947_ERZ834859 | MGnify/ENA primary metagenome ERZ834859 (study PRJEB31850, sample SAMEA3708763) | human gut metagenome | biome: human gut; feature: human-associated habitat; material: faeces | place: China | collected 2014 ...
TGCCGGAGCGCCACAGCACGGGCAGGTGGTGTTTACCCAGGAGTCGATCGCCGCAAGCGGGGACTCACCGGTACCGGTCGGCTGATAGCTCTCAACCTCCGGAAGCTTTAACGGAAGCTGGTCTTCCGGAACCGGAACATTGCCGCACTTCGGGCAGTGAACGATCGGGATCGGCTCACCCCAGTAACGCTGGCGGGAAATATTCCAGTCGCGGAGGCGCCAGTTGGTGGTGCGCTTGCCCTTGCCGGACGCTTCCAGCGCGTCGGCGATGGCCTTCTTGGCGTCTTCGTTGGGCAGGCCGTCGAATTCGCCGGAGTTCACGAGCACGCCGGGAGCGGTATAGGCTTCGGTCAGATTTTCGGGAGTGAGCGGCGCTTCGCCTTCGGGCTGGATAACCACGATGCGCTCCATGCCGTACTTCTTGGAGAAGTCGAAGTCGCGCTGGTCGTGGGCGGGCACGGCCATAACCGCGCCGGTGCCGTATTCGGCAAGGACGAAGTTGCCGAGCCAGATCGGAACCTGACGGCCCGTGAAGGGGTTGAGGCAGTAGGAGCCGGTGAAGACGCCTTCTTTTTCGAGGCTGTCGGACTGGCGGTCGATGCGGTCCATGTTGTGGGTCCGCTCGATAAAGGCGCGGGCTTCAGCTTCGTTGGGCTTGCCGCTGATGAGCGACTCGACGAGCGGATGCTCGGGGGCCAGCGTCATGAACGTCACGCCGAACACCGTGTCGGGGCGGGTGGTGAACACTTTGATGTCGCCTTCGCCGGATTCCAGCGGGAACGTGATCTCCGCGCCCACGGACTTGCCGATCCAGTTGCGCTGCATACTGAGCACGCGGTCAGGCCAGCCGCCCTCGAGCTTGGAGAGGTCGGCGAGCAGTTCGTCGGCGTAATCCGTGATCTTGAGAAACCACTGGGTGAGTTCCTTCTGGACGACGGGCGTGTCGCAGCGCCAGCACAGGCCGTCGACGACCTGTTCGTTGGCGAGCACGGTATTGCAGTGCGGGCACCAGTTCTGGGAGGCTTTCTTGCGGTAGACGAGGCCCTTTTCCAGCCAGCGCAGGAAGAAAAGCTGCTCCCAGCGGTAGTAGGGCTCATCGCAGGTGGCGACTTCGCGGTCCCAGTCATAGGAATAACCGAGGCGCTTCAACTGGGCGCGCATGTTGTCGATATTGGCGTGCGTCCAGACGCTCGGATGGATGTTATGCTTGATGGCGGCGTTTTCGGCGGGCAGGCCGAAGGCGTCCCATCCCATGGGATGCATGACGTTGAATCCCTGCATACGCTTGAAACGCGCCACTACGTCGCCGATGGAGTAGTTACGTACATGGCCCATGTGCAGGTTTCCCGAAGGATAGGGAAACATTTCCAGCACATAGTATTTTTTTTTGTCCTTGTCGACATGACAGGCGTAGGTCTTTTCGTTTTCCCAGCGGGACTGCCATTTGGTTTCGATGGCCGCCGGGTCATAGCGCTTAGGCTTGCTCATGACTGATCCTTATTGCTGTATAATCGGGGGCCGGATCGACTCCGGCCCGCCTTGGCGTCAAACCCCGCCAATCTATCAGGCGTCGGCCTTGCCCGCAACTGTGAGCGTACCGGCTTCCTGAGCCTTGATCGCCGCGTCGAGGATGCCGTTGATGAAGCTCTTGGCCTTGGCGTCGCCGAAACGGGTGGACAGTTCAAGCGCCTCGTTGATGGCGACCTTGGGCGGGACGTCAGCCCGGTACAGCATTTCGAAAACGGCGAGACGGAGCAGGGTCAGCTCGATCTTGCCGAGCCGATCCACGCGCCAGTTCTGCGAGAAGCGTTCGATGACGCTGTCGAGATTTTTGACGTTGGACCAGACGCCCTCCACCAGTTCCCACGCGAAGCCGTACAGCTTTTCCTCGCGGGTTTCGGCGTTTTCGTCCATGTCCGCATCCGTGGGATCGGGCATTTCGAGGAACGCGGTGCGGACATCCCCGAGGGTGGTCGAGGGAGAGAACTGCAGGCTGTACAGCACCTGAAACGCGCGTGAACGCGCGGCGCGGCGGGCATGGGGTCTGTTTTTGGACATGAAATGGCCTCGTGCAAAAGTGATGGAATGCCGGAAAAACGAACTTCCGGGAGCTTCCCGGAAGACAGCGCGGCAGCGGAGAAAAAACGCCGCCGACAAAACATTGGGGAACCGGGCTCTGTCCGTTGCGGCAGGGAGCCGCTCCGTACCCGCCGGGGCATATCCCCGGATCCGGGGGGAACCGTTCCGGCTGTGGATGGCTCCCACAGCCTACCGGGGGCTTGCCGCTTTATTACGGACTGCAACGCCCGGTGTTTTTTCGGAAGAGGGCCCCATACAGCGAAACACTCGCCGCACGGCCTCCCCGCCAAGCAAAATGATCGCGGAGGGAAAGCGCGGGAGGCGTTTTTATGAGCGCCTCCCGCGTACCGTCCTTAAATCTGCTGCAATACGCGGACGGTTTCAAGGACGGCGGAGGCGGCTTCAACGCCCTTGTTTCCGGCCTTGGTGCCCGCGCGTTCGATGGCCTGCTCGATGTTGTCCGTGGTCAACAGGCCGAAGCCCACCGGCACGCCGCTTTCGAGAGACACATGGGCAAGGCCCTTGGTGGCTTCGGCCGCCACGAAATCAAAATGAGGCGTCCCGCCCCGGATGACGGCGCCGACGGCGACGATGCCGTCGTATTTGCCGGAGGCCGCCAGCTTCTTGCAGGCGAGGGGCATTTCGAAGGCGCCGGGAACGCGGACGATGGTCAGGTTTTCCTCTGATCCGCCATGGCGGATCAGATAGTCCACCGCGCCGCCGACGAGCCGGTCCACAATGAAATCGTTGAAACGTGTCGCAAGGATGGCGAATTTGAGATCCGCCGCGTTGAGATGCCCGTCGATGGTCTTGATCTGGTGCATGGGAGCCTCGTCTGTATGGGGTAAGGCGCCGCATCTCGGGATGCGGCGCGCCGTTCGTTACTTACGGTCGCCGGAAACGTGGAGCATGTGCCCCATCTTTTCCTGCTTGGTGCGCATATATTCTTCGTTGGTGGCGCAGCAACCCACTTCAATGGGCTCACGGCCGACGATTTCGATCCCGTAGCCTTCCAGACCGACGATCTTGCGCGGGTTGTTGGTCATGATGCGGAGCTTGCGGATGCCCAGATCAAGGAGTATCTGCGCGCCGACGCCGTAATCGCGGAGGTCCGCCTTGAAGCCGAGCTTTTCGTTGGCTTCAACGGTGTCGTAGCCCTGATCCTGAAGGGCATAGGCCTTCAGCTTGTTGGCGAGGCCAATGCCCCGGCCTTCCTGACGCATGTAGATGACCGCGCCCCGGCCTTCCTTTTCGATGCGGGTCAGCGCGGCGGCAAGCTGGTTGCCGCAGTCGCAGCGCAGGGAACCGAACGCGTCGCCGGTCAGGCATTCGCTGTGCACGCGCACGAGCACGGGATCGGGGCCGCCCTTTTCGGACACGTCGCCCTTGACGATGGCGACATGGGTATCGGCGCTGATATCGTTTTCATAGGCGATCATCGTGAAGTTGCCGTAGCGGGAGGGGAGCTTGGTTTCGGCCACGCGGCGCACGCCGAGCTGGCCGTGCCGCAGATGGTAACGGATGAGGTCGCGCACAGCGGCGATCTTGAGGTTGTGCTCTTCGGCGAATTTCTCCAGATCGGGCATACGGGCCATCGTCCCGTCGTCTTTCATGATTTCGCAGATGACGGCGGCGGGTTTCAATCCGGCGAGCACGGCGAGGTCCACGCTGCCTTCCGTCTGTCCGGCGCGGGTGAGCACGCCGCCGGGCTGGGCACGGAGCGGGAACACATGGCCGGGCGTCACCAGATCCTCGGGGCGGACGTCGTCGGCCACGGCGGCGAGGATGGTGCGGGCGCGGTCGGCCGCCGAAATGCCGGTGGTCACGCCGTTGCGGGCTTCGATGGACACCGTGAAGTTGGTGCCGAATTTGGAGCCGTTACGCTGCGTCATGAGCGGGAGATCCAGCTTGTCCACGAGGCTGGGGCCGAGCGGAAGGCAGATGAGGCCGCGGGCGTATTTCGCCATGAAATTGATGGCCTCGGGCGTCACATGCTCGGCGGCGATGGTGATGTCACCCTCGTTTTCCCGATCTTCGTCGTCGACAAGAATGATCATCCGGCCCTGCCGGATATCCTCCACCGCTTCTTCAACACTGCAAATAGCCATAATAGAGAGTCCTCAGCTTCGTTGATCCTCAAAAAAAGCCGTTTTCGCGCAGGAATTCAACCGACAGTTTCCCCGTTTTTGCCTCCTCGGAGGCGAGGCCGAGGTGGGGAGCCATCATGTGGCGGACATACTTGCCGATGACGTCGGTTTCCATATTGATGCGCGTGCCCGGAGCCCATTCGGCCACCGTCGTTGCCCGCCATGTTTCGGGGATGACGTTGACTTCCAGAAAGTCCGGTCCGCAATCATTCACTGTCAGGCTGATGCCGTCAAGTGCCACTGAGCCCTTCCCGATGACTTCCGCTCCGAAAGAAGCGGGAAAACCGATGCGGATGCGCCGCGACTCGCCTTCCCGCCGCACGGACAGGATTTCAGCCACACAGTCCACATGCCCGCTGACGATATGCCCGCCGAGGCGATCGCCCACGGCAAGCGCCCGTTCAAGGTTGACCTTGGCGCCGGGTTTCAGCAGGCCGAGAGCCGTGCGCCGCATGGTTTCAGCGGACGCATAGGCGGAAAAAAGGCTCGGACCAGACGTTTCTACTGTAAGACACGTTCCGTTGACGGCAATGGATTCGCCCAAAATAATGTCCGCGAGCTCGTAAAGCGCCTGAATCCGAAACCGGGTCTCGTGCCCACGGGATTCCACCGCCAGCACTTTCCCCTGACCGTTGATTATGCCTGTGAACATGCGCGCACCGGCCTGAATATGAGGTGTCCGTCCTCTCCACAGGGCTCCATGCGGACCAGCCGCAGTGAGAGCGCCTCGTCCAGTTCAAGGGGCGTGCGTCCGTCGAACAGCGGGCGCGCGTCGTTATCCCCAAGCACTTTCGGCGCGATGTGGAGATGAAATTCGTCGACGAGCCCGGCTTCCAGCAACGAGAGGCCAAGGCGCCCTCCGCCTTCGCACAGCACGTAGGGGCAGCCCGCTTCCTGACGCAGGTATTCAAGGATCTGTACAAGATCCTCGCCGCTTTTCCAGCGGTCAAGGCCTCGGATGCGGACGCCGCGCTCGCGGAGCTGGGCTGCGCGGGGCGTGGCGGCTCCGGACGCCGTGGTGAAGAAAATCGTCTCCGTGGGGCGTTCCTTGAACAGCAGCAGGGAATCGGGCGCGGGCACGCGCGAGGAAATGGACACGGCCAGCGGCTGGCGTTCGACCGGATCATCAAGCCTTGCGGTCAGCAATGGATTATCGGTATGGAGCGTGTTGCCGCCGACGAGGATCGCGCCTCCGGCCCGTCCCACGTTGGCGCGGAGTTCGTGCACCTGACGGCGGGCCGTTTCTCCGGTGATCCAGCGGGAATGCCCGGTGCGGGTGGCGATGCGGCCGTCCAGCGTCATGGCGAGTTTCAGCATGACGTAAGGGCGTTTCGTGGTCTGCCAGATCAGAAAATCGGCGACCAGATCCCGGCACAGCTCCTCGCATACGCCCGCTTCCACTTCAACGCCCGCTTCGGCAAGGCGTTCCATGCCGCCCGCCGCCTTGGGGTTGGGATCGCGCAGGCCGATGACCACGTGGCGGATGCCCGCCGCGATCACCGCTTCCGTGCAGGGCGGGGTTTGCCCTTGATGGTTGCAGGGCTCCAGCGTGACGACCAGGGTGCAGGCCGAGGGAGCGACGCCTTTGGCTTCGGCGTCCTTGAGGCACTCCACTTCCGCATGGCTCTTGCCGTAAGCGGTATGCCAGCCTCTGGCAACGACAACACCGTCACGGACAAGTACGGCGCCCACCGTCGGATTGGGAGCGGCGGACCAGCGGCCGCGCTCCGCGAGTTCGGCGGCTTCCCGCATGAACGATTCGTACGGGTGGCTCATGAGCCTTCTCCCGAGGGGCCCGTATGCCCGCAGCCATCCGGCGTGGGGCGCAGGGGGAGGAGTTCGAGCGTGATGTCCGCTTCGTTCAGCATCTGCATGGCCAGTTCGTCCGGGTAGCCCGATGCGTACCAGATTTTGGTGATGCCGCAGTTGATGAGCATTTTCGAGCAGATGAGGCAAGGCTGATGCGTGCAGTAGACTTCGGCCCCGGCGAGGGAAATGCCGTGCACCGCCGCCTGGATGATGACGTTCTGTTCCGCGTGGAGGCCCCGGCAGATTTCATGCCGCTGGCCGGAAGGCACGCCGAGCTGTTCGCGCAGGCAACCGATATCGAGGCAATGCGCTACCTTGGACGGTGCGCCGTTATAGCCGGTGGCGAGGATGCGTTTGTCCTTGACGGCTACGGCCCCGACCCTGCGGCGCAGGCAGGTCGAGCGCTCCGCCACGAGGTGGGCGATGTTCATGAAGTAGTCGGGCCAAGCGACGCGGGACATAGCGGTATCCTTCTGTAAAATGAAAGAGCGGGGGATGGGGAGAGCCTCCGGCGGCAAGGGGCCGCGGCCCCTTGACCCCGCCCGGGGCGCGAGCCGCGCCCCGGACCCCGGCGAAAACGGAGACGCCACAAGAGGGGGGCGCCTATCAGCTCTTCAAACGGCAACGCCGTTTGAAGAGCTTTTAAGAAGCAAGTAACAGCTTATACTCCCTTCGGAAACGGCGCGTATCCGTTACCGAGGGGGCCGGGGGGAATCATTCCCCCCGGGCAGGTCCGGACGGCAGCCCGGCAGGTCCGGGGCAGAGCCCTGCAAGTCTACCAGGCGAACAGCGGGAACTGGCGCGCGAACACGGCCACTTCCTTGCTGATCTCGGCGAGACGGGTTTCGTTGCCGGCGTTGGCGATGGCGGCGTCGATCCAGCCCGCCACCTTAACCATGTCCTGCTCGCGGAAACCACGGGTCGTGAGCGCGGGCGTTCCGATGCGGATGCCGGAGGTCACGAACGGGGAACGGGTCTCGAAAGGCACGGTGTTCTTGTTCACGGTGATGCCGGCGGCGTCGAGGGCGTGCTCGGCGTCCTTGCCGGTGATGTCCTTGCTGGTCAGGTCGACGAGCAGCAGATGGTTGTCCGTGCCGCCGGAGACGAGGTTGAACTTGGCGTTCTTGAGCTCTTCGCCCAACGTCACGGTGTTCCTGAGCACCTGCGCCTGATAGTCCTTGAAGCGGGGACGCAGGGCTTCGCCGAAGGCCACGGCCTTGGCAGCGACGATGTGCATGAGCGGGCCGCCCTGAATGCCGGGGAAGATCTGGCTGTTGAGCGTCTTGCCGAAGGATTCGTCGGACAGGATCATGCCGCCGCGAGGACCGCGCAGGGTCTTGTGGGTCGTGGTCGTGGTGACGTGGGCGTGCCCGATGGGTGTGGGATGGAGCCCGGCGGCCACGAGGCCGGCGATATGGGCCATGTCCACGAACAGCTTGGCATCCACCTCGTCGGCGATGGCGCGGAACTTGGCGAAGTCGATGGTACGGGGGTAGGCGCTGGCGCCCGCCACGATGACCGTGGGACGGTGCTCATGGGCGAGGCGGCGCACTTCGTCATAGTTGATGAGGCAGGTGTCCTTGTCCACGCCGTAGGAAACCACGTTGAACAGGCGGCCGGAGAAGTTCACCGGGCTGCCGTGCGTCAGGTGGCCGCCGTGGGACAGGTTCATGCCCAGAATGGTATCGCCGGGTTTGGCCAGTGCGAAGTAGGAAGCCATGTTCGCCTGGCTGCCGGAGTGGGGCTGCACGTTGACGTAGTCGCAGCCGAACAGCTGCTTGGCGCGCTCGATGGCAAGGTTTTCGGCGATGTCGACGAATTCGCAGCCGCCGTAGTAACGCTTGCCCGGATAACCTTCAGCGTACTTATGCGTGAAAACGCTTCCCTGCGCTTCCCGAACGGCGGAAGAGACGAAGTTTTCGGAGGCGATGAGCTCCAGCTTGCTCATCTGCCGATCGCTTTCCAGCAGGAAAGCGCGTGCCAGTTCGGGATCTTCAAGAAGAATATGGTCCATTGGACGCTCCGATGAGAGTTTAGAGATGCAACCGCGTGGTTCCCCTGAAAAGGGAGTTACGCCGTGAATTTCTTGAACAGGATGCTGCCGTTCGTACCGCCGAAACCGAAGGAGTTCGAGAGCGCGTACTGCGGATCAAGCTTCTTGGCACCGTCGGTCATGCAGTTGAGGTCGCATTCCGGATCGGGCGTCTTATAGTTGATCGTGCCGGGGACATAGCCGGTATGCAGGGCAAGCACGGAGAACACGGCCTCCACGCCGCCTGCGGCCCCAAGCAGGTGGCCGGTCTGGGACTTGGTCGCGGAGATGGCAATCTGGTAGGCGCGTTCGCCGAAGACCTGCTTGACGGCGCCGGTTTCGCAGATGTCGCCGAGATGGGTCGAGGTGGCGTGCGCGTTGATGTGGTCCACCACGTCGGGGCTGACGCCCGCGTCGGCGATGGCGCGCTGCATGGCGGCGATCATGCCTTCCCCGTCGTCGCGGGGAGCTGTCATGTGGAAGGCGTCGTCGGACGAGCCCGCGCCTATGATTTCGGCGTAGATGGTCGCGCCGCGCGCCTGAGCGTGCTCAAGGCTTTCCAGCATGAGCAGGCCCGCGCCTTCACCCATGACAAAGCCGTCGCGGTCCTTGTCAAAGGGGCGGGAAGCCTTTTCGGGATCGTCGTTGTGCGCCGTGGAGAGCGCCTTCAGCGCGGTAAAGCCGGAAATGCCCATGGGCGTGACGGTCGCTTCCACACCGCCGGAGATGCAGGCGTCGCAACGGCCCATGACGATCTCGGTATAGGCCGCGCCGATGGCGTGCGTGCCCGAAGCGCAGGCGCTGGTGAGCACCATGTTCGCGCCCTTGGCGCCCGTGGCGATGGCAAGCTGGCCCGGGGCCATGTTGGAGATCAGCATGGGGATCATGAAGGGGGAAACCTTGCCCGGCCCGGCCTCGACGAGGCGGGAGTGGAACACTTCGATGGTGTGCAGGCCGCCGAGCCCCACGCCGAGGATGACGCTGACCCGACCGGCGTTGTCGTCATTGATGACGAGGCCGGAATGTTCCACCAGCATGTTGCCCGCGGCGACGGCGAACTGGACGAAGCGGTCCATACGGCGAGCCTGTTTGGCGGGAACGCCGTAGGCTTCAGGATCGAACCCTTTGACTTCGCCGGCAATGCGGGAATCAAAGCCGGAGGCGTCAAAGAGGGTGATGGGCCCGATGCCCGACTTCCCCGCAAGAAGATTATCCCAGGTTTCGGTGACGTTGCCGCCGAGCGGCGTCAGCGCAGAGAGACCGGTTACAACAACGCGTTTGCGGCTCATAATTCCCTCATGAAGCAAAAAGTGGTCGAGCGCCTTATGATTTGAATCACAAGACGCCCGGTAGAATACTCTGGCGCAACAGGAACGGAAGGAACAACGCCCGCGCGGGCCGCCGTCTCCGCTCTCGTTTCCCGTGCTTCGAACAAAACGAGGCTTAGTTCGTGTGGTTCTGCACGTAGGAGATGGCGTCCTTGACCTTCAGGATCTTCTGGGCGTCGTCGTCGGCGATTTCCACGTCAAAGGCTTCTTCCATGGCCATGATGAGTTCGGTGAGGTCGAGGGAGTCGGCACCGAGGTCTTCAACGAAAGAGGCTTCGGGCTTCACTTCTTCGGCGGTCACGCCAAGCTGTTCCATGATGATCTTTTTGACCTGTTCTTCAACGGACATGGGGGAATCCTCCCGGTTTTGTTCTTTTTGTGTTGCAGTGGGGCATAATGCCCCGTTCCTTGTGTCGACGCTTCCGCGAAACGGAATCCGCCGGTTCGCGCCGCAAACGCGGCGCGGCGATTAACAGTACATTCCGCCGTTGACGGCGATAACCTGTCCTGTAATGTATCCGGCTCCCGGCGAAGCCAGAAAAGCTACGGCATCAGCGATGTCCTGAGGCGTTCCCAGACGTTTCAAGGGGATGGCATCAATATAGGCGGCGCGGACGTCATCGGGCAGGCTGGCGGTCATATCGGTTTCCACGAAACCGGGGGCGACCGCGTTGACGGTGACGTTACGACCGGCCAGCTCCTTGGCCGCGGACTTGGTCAGGCCGATGAGGCCCGCCTTGGCGGAAGCGTAATTGATCTGCCCTGCATTGCCCATCTGTCCGACCACGGAGCTGATATTGATGATCCGCCCGTGACGCTGGCGGGTCATGATCTTGGCGGCCTCGCGGACACAGACGAATGCGCCGCGCAGGTTGGTCTGGATGACGCGGTCAAAATCTTCGTCTTTCATGCGCAGCATCAGGCCATCTTTGGTGATGCCCGCGTTGTTGACGATGCCGTCCAGACCGCCGAAATGCGCGACTGTCTTTTCGACCATCGCGTCGACGCTTGCGCGGTCGGTCACGTTGGTCGGGATGTAGAGCGGCGTGCCGTTCTGGTATTCCGGTGCTTTCGGGTTCATGTCGCAGGCCGCGACGTTTGCCCCGTCCGCCAGCAGCTCCTCCACGATCGCCCGGCCAATGCCCGACGCACCGCCTGTGACGATGAAGGTCTTGTGTTCCAGCTCCAGCCAATTCTGTTTCATCATATGGTTCCTTTCTGGGGGCTGATCCAGATGCACCTTAAATATCGATCTCGTACCCCGCGGGCATTCTTGCAAGCTCTTCTTCGCGGCGCGCCAGATGGTCGCCGCGCTTCGGGCCGTAGGGGAACTTGTTTTTGCCGGAGAAGAAGTCCGCGCTTCCTCCGCCGTCTGTGCAGCAGTCCTCCTGCATGTACTGCTCCAGCAGGGCGCGCAGCT
>ERZ834859.3627-NODE-3627-length-10803-cov-2.687384_pt1 | contig 10803 bp, 10 predicted proteins | sample MGYA00519947_ERZ834859 | MGnify/ENA primary metagenome ERZ834859 (study PRJEB31850, sample SAMEA3708763) | human gut metagenome | biome: human gut; feature: human-associated habitat; material: faeces | place: China | collected 2014 ...
TGGCAATCTGATCGTCGCGGTCGAAAAAATCGACTTTAAGTCCTGCAATTCCCCAGTCGGATAAGGTTTTCATATATTTATCGATATCGCTGATCAGGGTATGGGCCACACACCATAAAAATACCCCTACATTTTTGGATTTTCCATAAGATACCAACTCTTGGATATCGATTTGAGGATTGACTTTGGTCAGATCGAAAAGGTCCGACCAGCCGGCATCCAACATCAGATATTCGAGCTGATTTTCTGCTGCGAAATCTATATAATGTTTATAGAGGGCTGTATTTCGGTTATTCATGCCCGAGGGGAGGTCGCTTCCCGGAAGCATTGCATCGTGCCACCATTCCCAGGCTGCTTTACCCGGTTTTATCCAGTCGGTATCGGTAATACGCTGAGGGGTGGCTAGCTTGTACACAAGTTCGTTATTCAACAGCGTTTTGTCATCGTCTGTGGCCATAATGATCCGCCAGGGAAATTCACGTTTACCGGAAGTCCGGGCTATATAATTTTGGCGGGTTTGCACGACGGCGACAAAATTACACCAGCTCCCCATGGCTACACTGTCGGGATAAGCGGCGAATGTTCCCTGAAAATGGCCTTTGTTCTTGGTCAGGTACATACCCGGATAATCCCGGACATCCGATTCGGCAATCACTGTACGGATACCTGCCGGATGGGTAAAAAGAACGGGAGTAATGGCTCGTTTCTGATCGGCAATGCCCGACGAAGACGCATAGTCTATATAAGAGACCTCCCAGACACTCAGTGACAAAGCTTCCGGAAAAACAACTCCTGATTGTTCGTCTATCCGGAAGATTGCTTTTTCATTTTTAACGATGACCTCGGAATCGATGTCGGTAACAAAACGGTAGGCGACACCTTCATCGTAAGCCCGGATAATCAATGCGTAATCTCCTTCAAAATCCAGCCGGAGTTCGTGGTACCGCTCGGATAACGTTTTGTTTTTTCCATATAACGGGGTGATTTGCTGATTTACCTGTCGGATTTGACTGTGTTTTAGTCGGGGAGTAATACCCAATACCCGGTCGGAGAGTTCCAAAGCTATCGGAGAGTTCTGAATAATTTCATGTCCTTTGTAAGTTACCCGGTAAGTTAAAGAGTCTTTATACGACAAAATAAACTTAAAGCGGGAATCGGGTGAACTGATCGTCTTTTTTTGTGTATATCCTTGATGGCTTATAAGACAACAACTTAAAAATAAGAAAATAAAATATTTCAGTCTGTTTTTCGGCATAGTGCTTGTTTTTATGAATTATTGTGAGCAAATTTACTCCCCGGCCCTCAATGATAAAATGTATTATTTTATGGTAATGATGTAAAATCTTACGGTGAAAAGAAAGTAATTATGGCTTTGAGAAAGAAAGATGGCTTTAAGGGCCAGCGTTTAATAGTTATTCCTGAAAGTATCCGGAGGATATTGATAGAAAATCCGATTACAAATTCTCTTTATCTTTCGGATATCGGATATTATCCCAAAGCTTCTATGCACTATTGTGAACGGCGGAGAGGGACACCCGAAGATATACTGATTTATTGTGTCGATGGTGAAGGCTGGATCGAGGCTGACAATCGTTCTTTTCATTTGACTGCGAATCAGTTTTTCATCATTCCGGCTGGAATGCCTCATAAATATGGAGCGGATAATGCCAATCCCTGGAGTATCTATTGGTTGCATTTTTGCGGCCAAAAGTCCGGTGTATTTTCTTCGATGTATCTTCGTGTCGGTGATATTACGACGGTAGCCAATAACCGGATCGAAGACCGCCTGGCTATTTTCGAAGAAATATACCAGAATCTCAATATGGGATATAGTATCGAAAATCTGGAGTATGTCAGCATGTGTCTCTGGCATTTGTTGGCTTCTTTCAGATACATCAACCAGTTTCGGGAAATTAAAAATACGGCTAACCGGAATATAGTCCAGCAAGCCATTGTCTATATGAGAGACCATGTTCACGAAAAGTTGAGCCTCGAAGAGTTGTGCGGGGAAATGAAGTATTCCTCTTCCCAGTTTTCTATGCTTTTTACCCGGACAACCGGACATTCGCCGATGGATTATTTCAATCAACTCAAAGTACAACGGGCCTGCCAGTACCTCGACCTGACCAATTTAAAAATCAAAGAAATCTCTTTTATGTTGGGATTCAGGGATCAGTTTTATTTTTCTAGGGTTTTTAAAAAATATATGGAAATGACCCCCGTAGATTATAAAAAGCGGGCAGATATCGAATGAGTTTTTTTTCGAATTTTGATAAAAATAAAAAAAAAGCTCTATATTTGCGCTGTTTTATATATGAAACTTGGTTTCGTATTTGAAACAATAAGCAGTGAGGTGATCATATAGAGTTTTGTATTTTACCCTGATATTTTTTTCTTTTTTTTGATAAAAATGGGAAAAATTCTATATTTGTGATGTTTTATATTTGAAACTAAGTTTCGTATTTGAATCAAAAAAAGAAAAGACTATGGAGACAGAAACCAGTAATAAATATAGTGTCCTCATGTTGGAAAAGGGGATGGGGGTTCTGGAATTGTTGGCCGATTATCATAGTGGTTTGACGATACAGGAGATGTGTTCGCATTTAAGCTATCCGAAAACGACCATTTACCGGCTGGCCAATACTTTGTTGGAAATGGGCTATTTGGGGAAAGATGAAGATACCAATCATTTTTTCTTGTCGCGTAAATTGTTCCGTTTGGGATTGGCGGCTTTGGGAGAATCCAATATTCTGGAAAGGGCTATCGAACCGATGCGGCGGTTGAGAGACGAGGTGAAAGAATCGGTTATGATAGGTACATTGGTTGGAAACGAGGCCATTTTGTTGGACCAGGTATTGGGGTCTCATGATTTCACTTTTATCCTGAAATCCGGTACGCATTTGTGTCTTCATGCTTCTGCGCCCGGTAAAGTGTTGCTGGCTTATCAGACGGATAAAGTGAGGGATGAATTGATCGCTTCAATGGAAATGACGAGATTTAATGAAAATACGATTACAGATAAAAAACGGTATTTGCAGGAAGTGTTGAAAGTGAAAGAAAGAGGGTATGGGGTAGATTTGGAAGAAGAGATTATCGGGGTAAATTGTATCGGAGCACCGATCTTCAACCAATACGGTGAGGTGATTGCCTGTGTGTGGATGTCCGGTCCGAAAGGACGTATGCCTTTGGAACGTTTCCCTGAATTGGCGGAACAGGTTTGTAAATGTGCCCGTTCGATTTCGGAAAAAATGGGATACCGGATTAATTGTCTTCAATTTATAGAAAATTAAAAGTATGTGGAAATTTTTGATTTTGGTGGTAGGTGTGTTATTCCCCTGGTGGAGTGATGCTCAGGAAAGTAAAGAGCCTTGGTTTATAACGGATGTGGCTGTCGGCGATGCGGGACAGGTGATCCTGTCGTGCCGGGGAGATAAAAGTCTGAAGATTACAGATCCTCAGGGCCGGCAAGTGGTGAAGACTATTCCTTTACAACAGACACCGACGGGAGTGATCGCTAAGGAAGGAAAGGCTTATGTTAGTTGTTTCGATACCAGGGGCGAAATCGTTACCGTAGATTTGAAGGAAGGAAAAATAGTAAATACCGTGCCGGTGGGAGCTGATGCAGAAGCTCCTGCCTGGAGTAAGGAAGAGGATAAAATTTTTGTATGCAATCGTTTTGCCGGTACGGTCAGTGAGGTGGATGTGAAGAATGGTAAAGTGACCCGGGAAGTAAAAGTCTTGCGTGAACCCAGCAAAGTAGTAGTCAGTCCGGATGGTAGCCAATGCTTTGCCTGCCCAACGGGCCGATGTGGACTATGTCGCTTGTTGTGTGTCGGTCATCGACCTGGCTTCTTTTCAGAAAGTGAAGGATATTCGTTTGGAAAACGGTAGCAATGCTTTGAGAGGGGCGACACTTTCTCCGGATGGTAAATATTTGTTTGTGTCCCATAATTTAGGACGTTTCACTGTGCCTACTTCGCAATTGCAACAGGGATGGATGAATACCAATGCCATGAGTGTGGTGGATGTCGCTTCACTCGAATTCAAGGGGGCTGTTTTGTTGGATGAACCCGAACGGGGAGCCGCCGGCGTGTGGGGAGTGGAGTGTACTCCGGGGTATCTCATTGTCAGCCATTCGGGTACTCATGAGATCAGCGTGATCGATTACCCCGAATTGATCAAAAAGTTCGAAGCTTATCCCGATAAGATGGCTTTGAATTACGATCTGCACTTTTTGTATGGTATCCGGGAAAGAATAGCCTTGAAAGGGAATGGCCCCCGTAATTTTATCGTACGGGATCAGGAAGTGATCGTCCCGATGTTTTTTTCCGATGATTTGAATCGGTATGATTTGAATACCAAACAATTGAGTGAAGTGGCTCTGAATCCTGGCAGACAAGAGACGATGGCTCAAAAAGGCGAACGTATCTTCAATGACGCTGCTTTTTGTTTTCAGAATTGGCAGTCCTGTAATGGATGTCATCCCGGAGATGCACGTACAGATGGAATGAATTGGGATTTAATGAATGACGGAGTCGGTAATTCTAAAAATTGTAAGAGTCTGTTGTTGTCGTTGGAGACTCCTCCCTGTATGATTTCCGGAATCCGGGCAAATGCGCATGTCGCCAACCGGGCCGGTTTTAAATATATCCAGTTTATGGAATTGAAAGAAGAAGATGCTGCCTGTGTAGATGCTTATGTCGCTTCGTTGAAACCGGTGCCCAGTCCTTATCTGGTGGATGGTGAATTATCTGAAAAAGCCAAAAAGGGCCGGAAGGTTTTCGAGCGCTTGAAATGTGATGCTTGTCATTCGGGCCCTTATTATACAGACATGAAGATGCACCGTATCGGTGAGGACATCGAATTTGAGCAAGGATGGGATACGCCGACTCTGATCGAAGTGTGGCGGACGGCTCCTTATCTGTTCGACGGTAGGGCTGCAACGATGGAAGAAGTGTTCGGGGTGTATAAACACGGTGTAGACAAAAAATTATCGAAGACAGATTTAGACGCATTAGTTGAATATGTTAATTCATTATTGCAGAATGATATACGAGATTTTTAAGACGGATCAGGGTGTGTGGGCTGAAATGATCGGTCGTTTGTTGGACCGATGTGCGGATAAAGTGCCGGTCGTGCGCCTGATTTTTTATGCTGCTCCTGCCGATAATCGGGAATATTTACAGTGGAAAAGGGAGTTGCAACAACTGGTCGACGAGCGATTCCCGGCCCCTCGTCCGGTAGTTTCCCTGGTGGCTCAGCGTCCCTTGGATACCGGCTTGGTGATGGAGGTACATGGTTTGGAACCGGATTTTCAGGGCAAAGTGACTGAGGTCGCTATGGAGGGAGAAGGGTATTACCTGAGGATTGAAAAAGAAGGTTTCCGGGAAGTACTTTTAGGCGGAGTATGTGGTGAAGACCCTGATATGCCGGTCACACAACAAGCCGAACAGGCTTTCGGAAAGGCAGAAAAAGTGTTGCTACAGGAAGGCATGCATTGGGGAGATGTGGTCCGCCAATGGAATTACCTGGAATGGATTACCGGTTATTCGGATGGGAATCAGCGTTATCAGGATTTTAACGATGTCCGTTCGCGGTTTTATGCTTCTTCGGTTTGGCCTGCCGGATATCCGGCAGCTACAGGTATCGGGACTCAGCACGGAGGTGTTATGATCGATCTGAATGCTATAGTGGCCGATCCCCGAAAGTTACAGATCGTCCCTTTGGACAATGATTTACAGGTGGCTGCTCACAGTTATTCCGACAAGGTTTTGTTCAGCCGATCGGAACAGAAGACAACACCTAAGTTCGAGCGTGCTAAAGTGGTATCAGACGGTGAACACGGACTGGTGTATATTTCGGGAACGGCCGCTATCCGGGGAGAGAATAGCCTGCAGGATATGGGAGTACTGGTTCAGACCGGGACAACGATGGAGAATATAGAACATTTGATTGCTCCGGAGAATCTGCAAAAAGCAAAGGTTAATCCGGTGAAAAAAAATGAAATGAAATTATTGAGGGTATATCTCAAACATCCGGAGGCTATCGATCCGGTAAAGATCTATATGGATCGGTTATTCACCTCCATTCCTGTGGCTTATCTGCTGGCGGATGTGTGCCGGGATGAATTACTGGTCGAAATAGAAGGGATCGCTACTTTTTGAGCTTCCGAAGTTTAGAAAAATCTTGGGTATCAACAGAATGACTTGAGAGAAAATATTATCCCGATCGGCAGCTTCAGCGACTTTTGAAAAGTGCCTCGTAGGGGAGTAAGATTTTATAAAACTGAAATTTTAAAACCAACCATATTTTAAATGATAAAAAAAGGACTAAATGTAGCTCTGATGGGAGTGTTAGGGCTAGTGATCGTCGGATGTGACGGACAACAGAAAAAAACAAGTGAAACTAAAGAATCGATTAATATAACTAAAAACATGGAACAAGCAGTTTATACAAAGAAATTTACCAATAAGGATTTTTATAAAGATGGAAAATTTCAGGGAGATGTCGCTTTGAAGGCATACGAAGATATGTTATCTTTCTATGGCATTCAGTTGTCTGATTTTATGCGGAAAAATCTTTGGATTACCGATTTTGAACTCGGCGATTTCGAACATGTAGGAATGGCCGGTTTCTTTTGGGTGAACGATGCTGAACATGGTTATTTTGCCCATGAGATTTACCTGTTGCCGGGACAGATGATTACCGAGCACCGCCATGTGGCTACCGATCATCCGGCTAAACACGAATCCTGGATGGTCAATAAAGGATTTGTTTATAATTTCTCTACCGGCGAAGAAACTCCGAACTGCCCGAAGTTGCCCGAGTGCCAGAATGGCTTTATCACAGCTAAACATTTCGTGAAACAAAATCCGGGTGAAATCCTGCCGTTGAACGGAATCGGAGAACCCCATTTTATGATGGCCGGTGAAAATGGAGCTTGTGTATTTGAATTTGCGAATTATCACGATGGGAATGGATTGCGTTTTACCAATCCGAAAGTGCAATTTACCGACGTGTTGAGCCAAAAATAAAACAGCATTATTTACCAACTTATCCACTAAATTATGAGAAAAGTAAATCATTTTGGAATACCGACGACGATCGCCCAACCGGGTGAGTGTTATGCTGAAGGTTTGAAAGTATGGCTGACAGACTTTACCAAAAGTAAAAACCGGATTGAATTTCTGCGTTTCGAACCCGAGACCTGGATGCCCGAACTGATCCAGAACGTGGCACATATCGCTTATGAAGTGCCTGATTTGGAAGCTGAATTGAAAGGAGCTCATGTGATTGTCGAACCGATGGATTGCGGAGATAAATTTATTGCTTTTGTTGAAGAAGAAGGAATCCCCGTAGAGTTGATGTGTTATAAAAACTAAGTACCGATAAAATCATAATCGTATGAAAAAGTTTATCAATAAAACCGAAGATATTACCAAAGAATTATTGGAAGGATATGTATTGGCTTACCAGGACAGAGTGAAATTGGGAGGCGAAAATATCGTAGTCCGTACACAGCCTAAAAGTGAAGATAAAGTGGCTATCGTGACGATGGGCGGATCAGGGCATGAGCCGGCCCTGAGTGGATATGTCGGAGAGGGAATGCTGGATTGTTCGGTGGTCGGGGATATTTTTGCCGCTCCCGGAGCACAGCGGGTACTTCAGGCTTTGCAGATGTTTAAACGGGATGCCGGTATTTTGTTGGTGGTACTGAATCATTCGGGCGACCTGATGAGTGCCAATATGGCTTGTAAATTAGCTGCTAAAGCCGGTATCAAAGTGAAAATGCTGGAAACACATGACGATATCAGTGCCGGTCTGCAAGCTGCCGATGACGATCGTCGGGGATTGGCAGGCTGTATCCCCTTGTATAAAATTGTAGGAGCTGCTGCCGAAGAGGGAAAATCTCTGGATGAATTGTATGAATTGGGCGAGCGCTTCAATCGCGGACTAGCTACATTGGCTGTAGCTATGAATAAATGTACCCATCCCCAGAACGACGCAACGATTACCGATCTGCCCGAAGGAATCATGGAGATCGGTATGGGACAGCATGGAGAAGGCGGTGGCGGACAGGAAGCTTTGGTTTCTGCCGACGATACAGCTGAGAAAATGGTGGGTTTGTTGATGCGTAAATTGCAAAGTCAGGCCGGTGACCGGGTGTTGCTGTATATCAATGGAGTGGGAGGTACAACCCATATGGAAATGAATATTGTATTCCGCAGGGCTTATCAGGTGCTCGAAGCAGCCGGAGTGAAAGTGGTGGACGGACGTATCGCTGAAATGCTGACTGTACAGGAACAATCCGGTTTTCAGATGATCCTGGCAAAGATGGACGATGATCATATCGATTATCTGAAAAACCATATGGCAAATGCTCCTTATTGGACGACAGTAGGGAAGTAAAAAGATCTCGAATTAAGACAAAATGAAACTAACAATAGATAACTTTAAAAGCATGATGAATCTCTCCCTGGCGAATGTAAAAGCCAGGGAAGAGGAATTCTCTAAGCTGGATGCTATAGCCGGGGACGGTGACCACGGAACGGCTATCGTAACCGCTTTGACGATTATCGCCGGAGATGCGCAGCAAGGTACCGAATTTCCGGCTATGCTGAACGATATGGGGATGGGCGTGATGATGAAAACCAGCGGATCCACCAGTACCCTGTTAGGTGCTTTATTTATGGGGATGGGCGAAGCCTTGGAACCGCTCGGGGTGACGGATGAATTGAATGCCGCTCAGGTAAAAGTAATGTTCCGGGGAGGTCTGACCGGAGTCGAAGAACAGACGAAGGCAAAACTTGGAGATAAAACGATGATGGATGCTTTGGTGCCGGCTGTCGTAGCAATCGAGAGCTGTGATTCCGAAGATGTGAAGGAGCTGTTGAAGGCGGGAGCGGAAGCTGCCTTGAAAGGGGCCGAAGCAACTGTGAATATGAAAGCTAATTTCGGCCGTGCCCGTAACCTGGGCGAACGGTCGGTCGGTTTTGCCGATGCCGGAGCAACCTCCTGGGCTTGTCTCTTCGAATCTTTTTACCAGGGACTTGAATAACCTTTTACTTTTAACCTTTTACTATTTTTGAAATGGCAGATTTAGACGGAATTTTAGAAAATAAAGATAAAGATTACGGGATTGGAATTCCTGTGCAACACCAGACTTTCTTTTTGAAAGGTATCGACAATTGTGATTGGGGAATCAAAGACCGGATGTCCCGGATTTTTAATGTAAAATCAGGCCACACGGTGATGCTTGCTTTCGATCATGGTTATATCATGGGGCCTACCTCGGGTTTGGAACGCCTTGATTTGGGCATAGTCCCCTTGATCCCGTATGCCGACTCGATTATGTGTTCGCGGGGATCTTTGCGTTCGGTGGTTCCTGCCGATAGTAATAAAGCGGTTTGTCTGCGTTATTCTGCCGGTACTTCTGTTTTGACCGAGTTGAACAACGAATGTGTGTTGGATATTCAGGATGCTATCCGGCTCAACGCTTCGGCTTTAGCGGTGATGGTGTCTGTCGGTGGAACTTATGAAGCGAAGACTATCGAGAACCTGGTCAGAACGGCAGACTACGGCTATAAATACGGTATACCTACCATGGGAGTGACGGCTGTGGGAAAAGAGATGGCTCGTGATGCCCGTTATTTCTCTACGGCTGCCCGTATTTGTGCAGAGAACGGAGCTACTTTTGTCAAGACCTATTATTGTGAAGGTTTTGGGAAAGTCGTGAACTCTTGTCCGGTACCTATCGTGATTGCCGGTGGAAAGAAACTGGAAGAAAAAGATGCTCTGGAATTGTGCTATAAGGCCATTAATGAAGGTGCTTGCGGTGTGGATATGGGACGAAATGTATTTCAGTCCGACAGCCCGGTAGCTATGATCCAGGCGGTGCGTGCAGTTGTACATGAGAAGTATACGCCGGAACAGGCTTTTCAACTGTTCAATGACTTGAAACATAATTGAAACCGAAATAATTAAAAATTTATGTTGAAGCAAACACTGCTTACCTGTTGTCTGGCCCTGGTTATCATGATCGGGTACGGACAAAAAAGTAAAACGAAAACTCCGGTTTCCTGGGAAAGTGTGGTGGTGCAAGAGAAGATGAAGGTTGGGGAACTGATGAAGAAAAATCATCTTCCGGTAGTGTCGGAAGTGATGCGGCATAATATGCCTGCACAACAGATTCAGGTGGACCTGACAGGAGTGAAGCAATTGATTCTGAAGACCTGGGGGACAGAAAACGGTACCGGTTGGGATCATGCCGTTTGGGGAAATGCCAAACTGATCACCGGCGAGGGAAAAGAAGTCTGGTTGAGTGAGATGCAGCCGGTGATGGTCCAGGCTCCGTATGGTTGTCCGTTTTATGATCGTAATTTCAATAATCAGAAACTGACAGTCAACGGCAAGAGTTATGAACACGGCATGATGTTACATGCTGACGGTATGGTGGCTTATCAGCTGGACGGTAAGTACAAGAAATTTGAAGCTGAAATCGGAATCGACGATGCCGGAACAGAGGAATCGAGTGTCGTTTTCCGGGTGCAAAATGTGGATGGTAATGAAATTCTGACCCGTTTGGCTCCGAAATATGGAAAAGAAATCAATGCTTTCGCTGCTCAGGCCGGTTTTTCACCTGCCGATTGGTTGGTGACGCCCGATGCCAGCCTGGAGATGGGAGCGGTGCGGAAACTGATTCGGAATTTCCCGGAAAAACAGTATTATGAATCCCGTTTGGCTGCCCTGGAGCAGATGACTGGTACCAGGCAGATCGAGACGGCGATGAATCTGCTGAAGCAG
>ERZ834859.3635-NODE-3635-length-10775-cov-3.134328_pt1 | contig 10775 bp, 14 predicted proteins | sample MGYA00519947_ERZ834859 | MGnify/ENA primary metagenome ERZ834859 (study PRJEB31850, sample SAMEA3708763) | human gut metagenome | biome: human gut; feature: human-associated habitat; material: faeces | place: China | collected 2014 ...
ATTACCTGAAAAGAAAATTTTAGAAAATCGTATTATTCAAGGATAGGAGAATGAATATAGATAACAAAACTTATGAATATGTTGAAGATCGTTCAATGACGATACAACAATACATTAACAATATTTTTAAATGGATGGTTATTGGTGTTTTAACAACTTTTGTGACAGCTTTTGCTTTAGAAAAATCATCATTTATGTCTTATGCAGGAATGCTTCCTTTCATTTTAATTATTTTTCAATTTGCGGTTGTTATTGGTTTATCAAGACGTTTAATGACAATGAAACCAATTACAGCAAAAGTTCTTTATATGATCTATTCAGTCATTACTGGTGTGACATTTTCTTATGTTATTGCAAGCTATACTTCCTTTAGCGTGGCACTTGCTTTTTTAGTAGCAGCCATCTACTTTGGTGTGCTTGTTGTACTAGGAGCAGTGATTAAAATGGATCTAACACGCATTGGAACAATCTGTCTAGCAGGATTATTTGTTTATATTATTTTTTCAGTTATTGTGATGATTTTTAATTTAGGTGTGGGAACACTTATTATGCCACTGATTTCACTTGCATTATTTGCAGGAATTACAGCATATGATATGCAAAAATCATTACAACTTTATAATTATGCTTCATCTAATCCAGAAATGTTAGAAAAATTAAGTATTTATGGAGCATTTAATCTTTATTTAGACTTTGTTAATATCTTCTTAGATATTCTTCAATTATTAGGAGATAATAAGTAGTCAAAAGAGCGAAAGCTCTTTTTTTTAAATGCATAATCGATTATAATATCTTTTACACATAGGAGGGAATATGAAAAAACTAATTGGAAGTAAAGGATTTTATAAAATGGTTCTTGCGATTTGTATACCCATTGTTATTCAAAATGGTTTTACAAATCTTGCAAGTTTATTAGATAATATTATGATTGGACAATTAGGAACACTTTCTATGTCAGGAGTTTCTATTACCAATCAATTATTACAAGTATTTAATGTCACGATTTTTGGAGCTATGTCAGGCCCAGGAATCTTTATGGCACAGTTTTATGGAAAGAAAAATAAAGAAGGAGTGGAGAATTGTTTTAGGATCAAATTGATTATAGGAATTATAATTGCACTGCTAGCTATTTTTTTATTCTATACATTTGGACAACAATTGATTTCTTTATATTTAAATGATAATCCTACTGATAGTTTAAAAACTTTAAATTATGGAATGGATTATTTAAAAATTATGCTCATTGGACTGATTCCTTTTGTAATTACACAAGTTTATTCATCGTCACTTAGAGAAACAGGAAATACGGTTTTACCAATGATTGCCAGTGTGGTCGCCGTGATTGTCAATTTCTGTATTAATTATATTTTGATCTTTGGACATTTTGGATTTCCACAATTAGGAGTTACTGGTGCAGCTATTGGTACTGTTGTTTCTCGTGTGGTTGAAATGAGTATTAATATTGTAGGTGGATATCGTAATGTCTATTTAAAAGAAGCGATGGTGTTAAAGAAAGTACCACTTTCTTCAACAAAAGAAATGTTGAAAAGAGGATTACCTCTTTTATGTAATGAAATTCTTTGGTCAATATCAATAGCTTTAATTTCCCAAAGTTATTCGACAAGAGGAATTATAGCGGTAGCTGCCATTAACATAACAACAACAGTAACAAACTTCTTTATGATCGTATGTTATGCTATGGGTAACTCTATTTCTATTGTAGTTGGTCAACAACTTGGAGCAGGAGAAATTGAAAAAGCCAAAGATTACGATTTAAAAATGTTATTTATGAATTTTGTGATGTGTTTGGCTATAGGTATTGTATTATTCAATGTTTCATCACTCATACCACAAATCTATAATACTTCATTAGAAGTAAAAGCTTTAGCCTCTCAACTTTTAAAAATTGCGGCATGTATGTTACCAATTATTTCTATTTATTATAGTAGTTATTTTACAATGCGAGCAGGAGGTAAAACTTTTCTAACCTTCTTATTTGATAGTGGTTATACTTTTGTTTTTACTTTCATGAGCGCTTTATTACTTACCCGTTTAACATCATTACCAATATTGACTATCTATCTACTAGTTCAATGTGTTGATATTCCTAAAGCAACACTTGGTCTTGTTCTTGTAAGAAAGGGTATATGGGTACATAATATTGTAAGTGATCTCTAAAATATTTTTTTTAAAATGAAAATATGATATATTTTCTTTAGAGAATCCATGCTTTAGTTGGATTAAATCGGAGAACCAGAGCCATAGTTGGATAAGCAGAGAGATTTCTCTGTTTTTTTTATATAATAAAAGAGGACTGTTGAAGCTATAATTTAGCTTTTCAGTCCATTAAAATATGTTATTTTTTCACAATACGATAATAAGCTTTAGAAGTGATTAAATAAACAATCGTATAAATAATAATTAAACTTATAATACAACTGATTGTAGAAATAAAATAGACATTTTCATTACATAACAATAAACCGTTTAATACCTTTAAAATAAGCGGATAAGCAAATAATAAATGAATAATTGCAACAATTAATGGGACAAAGAAGAAAATAAGTACTTGAAACTGGATTGTTTGTTTAACTTCTTTTTGTGACATACCAACATTTTGTAAGATTTCAAATTTATTTTGATCTTCAAATCCTTCTGATATTTGTTTATTGTAGATAATGATAATGGCAGCTACTAAAAACATAATTGATAAGAAAATACCGATAAAGAGAATACTTCCATACATTTCATAGATAAATTCTTGATCTTCAATCCCATTTTGAGTAGTAAAATAATAATTCTTTTCACCAAGTTGACTATAATCTATTTTTAAAAGTTGATTTGTAACATTCTTAACAACTTCTTTTGATGCATTGAAACCAATAAAGAATATTTGTGGTTTTAATTGATATTGATCAAGATTATTTTGATTCATAATAATAGTTATAGCATTAAAAGCATAACTATTACCAGTTTGAACTTGACGGTTTTTGATTTGATCTTTAATGACATAAGAATTGCCATTTAAAGAAAGAGAACGGTAATTATATTTTCCATAACTATAGAGATAGATTTCATTTTTATCTAAAGAAAGGTTTTTATCAAAATAATGATTATAATCTTCTAAAGAAACAAGATTAATGCAAGAAAGATGTTTATAATCATAATCATCAAGTTTAGCATGATTCTTTTTTAAACTCCCAGAATACTCATAAACAGGTAAAGCATAAAGAGAATCATATTTTTCATCTTTTAATAATTCTTTTGTTTTATCAAAAACATAACTTGGATTTTTAAAACCATTCAACTTAATATTACCAGCCATATAACATTGACGGTCTATACTATCTTGAATTCCATTATATAAACAGATTGTTGAAGAAAGAGTAACCAAAACACAAGTACATAAAATACAAATATTTGCTAGTCCGATTGCATTTTGTTTCATACGGTATAAAAGACCAGAAATAGAAGTAAAGTGTGTTGGTTGATAGTAAAAGTTTCTTCTTGATTTTAAGAATTTTAATAAAGCAATACTTCCTGCTGTAAATAAACTATAAGTTCCTAGCATGACTAAAACAACTGCAACAAAGAATAAAGTCATTGCTTTCATTGGATCAGTGATAGATAAGGCAAGGTAGTAACCAGCCCCTAAAGTAATCATTCCAAAAAGGGTTAAGATTATTTTTGTTTTAGGTTCTTTTTCACCAATGTTTTGTCCTTTTAAAAGTTCAATAGGATTACTTCTTACAACAATAGTAATATTGTATATTAAAGAAATTAAGAAAATGATACTAAAAACAATAATGGTTTGTATAAAAGCGTTCAATGAAAAGTTTAAAGAAAATTGAACACTTTTATGAATCAATCTTAAGATAATAACCGATGTTATTTGCGAAAGAAGAACACCTATTAAAATACCTGATGAAAGAGAAATAAGGGCGATAATGAGTGTTTCTAGAAACATCATCGAACGTATATTTCTTTTTTCCATCCCTAAGATATGATAAAGGCTAATTTCTTTCTTTCTATTTTTTATAACAAAACTATTGGTATAAAGTAAAAATATAAAAGAGAAAATACTTATTACACCACTGCCTAATCCTAAAAACATCGTCATTGCTTGTTGATCTTTTAAAGTAGGACTTTGTCCAATATTTCTAACAATAAAATATAAGGCAATAGAAAAGATTGTTGAAACAAAATATGATGTATAAAGCTTCTTATTCTTTTTAATGTTTCCTAAAGCCAATTTTAAATAAAATTTCATTTTATTGACCTCCCGAAAGAAGCATTGTTAGAGTATCACTAATAGCTTGATACATTTCTTGATTAGACATATCTCCTTTATAAAGTTGGTGGAAGATTTGTCCATCTTTAATAAATAAGACACGACTGGCATAACTTGCTGCTTTACTACTATGGGTAACCATTAAAATTGTTTGTCCACTTTGATGAATTTGGTCAAAAATAGATAAAAGTTGATCGGTTGATTTAGAATCAAGAGCACCTGTTGGTTCATCAGCTAAAATAATTTTAGGATGGGTAATTAAGGCTCTTGCAATCGCAACTCTTTGTTTTTGACCACCAGATATTTCATAGGGATATTTTTCTAATAAATGATCAATTCCTAATGGTTTAGCAAGTTTTTCTAGTTTTGGTTTCATTAAAGCATAGGGCTCTTTTGATAAAACAAGAGGTAAATAGATATTGTCAGCGACATTAAAAGTATCTAATAAGTTAAAATCTTGAAAAACAAAACCAAGATTATCTCGTCTAAAAGCTGAAATATGTTTATCAGAGATTTTTGTAAGATCTTTTCCATCTAATAAAACCTCTCCATGTGTTGGTTTATCTAATGAAGCAAGAATATTTAAGAGTGTTGTTTTTCCGCTTCCAGATTCACCCATAATAGCGATATATTCTCCTTCTTCAACCTCAAAAGAAACATCTTTTAAAGCTTCTACCTTTTGACTTGAAAAACACGATGAATAAATTTTTTGTAAATGTTTAACATTTAATAATGACATTTTTGTCTCCTCCTTTTTACACACTTATTGTATTCTCATTCTAAAATATGACCTATCGATTTATCTTACAAGTAAGTAAAATAATCTTACATTTTTGTAAGATTATTCATTCTATATAATTTCTTGAAAGCCTTGATATATAAGGCTTTTTTTATGATAACATTTCTCTTTCTTGAATTTTTGGGGTATTTTTGGGGTAATTCTTATCAAAAACACTACTTAATGCCTTGAAATTGTTCTTTTGTTCAAGATGAGTATAAACATTTAATGTTGTATTGATATTACTATGTCTAGCTAATTCTTGAGTGGTTTTGACATCAACACCATTAGTATATAAATTTGTTACATAACTATGCCTTAACATATGGAAATGGAAGCCCTCAATATTTAAAGTCTTTGCTATGGCTTTAGCTTTGGCTTGTATGTTTACAGGATTGAAATATAAACCTTTCTTATTACAAACAACAACTTCATAAGGGTTAATATCAAACCATACTAATAATATTTCTTTTAGTTCATTTACTAAAGGTAATAAACTATTGCTTGATATTGTTTTAAGAATATTTTTTGTTGTGGTTTCTTTTGCTTTAGTATTTCTATTAGCAATCTGTTTAGTAACACTTATCGTATTGTTAATAAAATCAAAGTCATTTTTATTTAGTGCTAATATTTCACTTACTCTTAAACCTGTATAATACCCAATACTAATAGCAATAGAAATTGCACGATCATTAAAAGAACCTTGATTTAATTTATTCGTTAATGTTTGGTATTCTTCAAATGTAATATAATTGTTTTTGTCTTTCTTATCTTTTACTTTAGTATTTTTAATAAATTGAATTGGGTTATTTTCAACATACTCATTCTTAACAGCAAAATTAAACACCATATTTAATACTTTCTTAATAGCAATACAATTATCATAGCTTATATCACTTTTATTTATAAATGCTTGTATTTCTTTGTATTTAAGCAATACAAGTTTTTCTTTTCCTATAGTATTCTTTACATACTTATTATAAGTTTGCTTATATAAATTGATTGTATTAGGTGCTAATTGGTTGCTATCAACCTTTAACCATTCATCAAAGCACATATTTAAAGTACCGTTATATATCTTCTTTACTCGTCCATATAGTCGTATTTGTGCTTTTATATCTTCCTCATGTTCTTTAGCTTCTTTCTTTGTTAGAAAGCCACTCTTAACGTATCTTGTTGTTATGCCATTGGTTTTATATCTAAAATCAACTTTAAATGTATATCCATTTTTAGCCTTTTTACTTACTACTTTTAAAATGCTCATTGTTGTGCCCTCCTTTTTGCCGTTTTGTCCGTGTTATACCAGGAGGGGTGATAAATAATATAAGTTTTATTTATTTTCTAATTTGTTCAATTCTTTTAATAATTTATTGTTTTCTAACTTTAATTTATCAACAAGTTTGTTAAATTCTTTTTCTACTTTTTCATCACTTAAAGAATTAAAATAGCTTTCCTCTTGTTCTCTTTCATCTATAAAAGGAGTATGAACTAACTTTAATAGCTCTTTTCTTTTCTTATCAACAGTATCTAAAATTGTACCATTTTCTAAAAAGCTATCTTGTTCTTCATACATTCCCTCTAAAGTTTCAAAAAGATAATCTAAATCATTTATTAAACCTTGTAAATAATTTATATGATCAGTAAAAAAATCATTAGAAGCTTTTCCTATATCTTGCCCATAATCATGAAAAGGAATGTTAAAATCAAATTTCACACTTTTTAGCTTATCTAGCTCGTAGCTTACTTCTTGTTTCTTTCTACGATACCAGGTATAAAACAGGTCACTTTTTTCTTTATAAGTATTAAAAATATTAGAGTAGTATAAAGCCCATGGCTCAAGTTCAATATTAATATGTTTTACTTGATAAACAGGGACTTTATAACCATCTATTAAATCAAATGATGAAACCTCAAGAGCTTTAGCTACTTTTTTTATAGTTTCTAATTTCAAGGTTTCTTTAGATTCATATTGGCTTACCATAGGCTCACTCACATTTAATAATTTTGCTAATTCTTTTTGAGTAAGCCCCCTTTTTTTTCTTACTTTCCTTATGTTATCTCCTATTTTCATTTTTATCACCTCAAACCAAGTATAACACATTATATAACAAACATAAGCAAAAAATTAAGTTAAGGCATTTACTTAAGTTTATACTTATGCTAATCTAATAGTAACTTAAGTATATGCTTAAGTCAAGAAAGTGAGGTGAGCGCAATGAGAATTGATAGATTAAAATTTGTTACTGAGCTGACAAAGCAAGATTTAACACTTATAGAGCTATCTAAAAGAAGTGGTGTTAATCGTGTTACATTAAGCAATATCAAGTGTGGTAAATCATGTAGAGAAGATATTGCACAAAAAGTAGCAAAAGCTTTAAACGTTGATTTAGAGAAGTTAATCGAAAAGTAGTATTAATCGTCAATTATGACGAAATCAAAAGAAATGAGGTATAAGAACATGAAATTAACAACAAGAGGACTAGTAACAATTATCGTATTATGTTGTTTTGTTGCGGATTGTTTGGCTATTTTAATTAGATCAATCTAGCAATACCTCAAATTTATAAAAAAAGGAGTGGTAAACATGGATAAACAAGAAGAATTAATTTTAAAGATCATATCTTTAAGCGAAGAAAGAATGAGATTGTTAAATTCAAATAACAATGATAGTTCTTTAAACTTTGAAAAGATTAATAAGCGTATTAATACAATACCTTTAGAAATTGAAAATTTAAAGAAAGAATTATATAGCATGATTGAAGTAAAAGAAGAAAAAGAAAAAGCTTTATACTTGAATATGCTATCACAAGAAGAAGTGGCTCAAAAACTAGGCACTACAAAACAACATATTTCTACTTTAAGAGAATTAGGACTAATACAAGCCATTAAAACAGGTAAAGGGTTTATGTTCTCACAAAGGGAAATTGAACGATTTCAAGAAGTATATCGTGGTTGTGATGTTTCTAATAGGGTTAAGGCTATAGAAAGCTATAAGCAAAGGGGGAGCAATTAATGGCAACAAAAAGAATGTTTTCTAAAGAAGTTATGGATAGTGATATTTTTATTGATATGACAACAAACGCAAAACTATTATACGTTTATTTAAATTTAAACGCAGATGACGAGGGATTTATAAGCAATCCTAAAGCCGTGGCACGTTTTACAGGTTTAGAAGTTGAAAACATAGAAGAGCTTGAAAAAAATGGTTTTGTTATTCCATTTGATACAGGTGTTATAGTTGTGACACATTGGTATATGCATAATCAAATTAGAAAAGACAGAGCAAAAAAAACAATGCATTTAAATGAGCTTAATAAAGTGAAAATACAAAATAAAAAATACATAAAAAAATAACTGTTTTTTTATTTGGTTGTCAAATGGTTGTCAAATGGTTGTCAAATGGTTGTCAAATGGTTGTCAAATGTCCGCATAGATTAGTATAGATTAGATTAGTATAGATTAGATTAGTATAGATTAGATTAGTATAGATTAGGTGAGGTAAGTTGAGGAGAGGTGGTGTGTGCCCACCCACACGATACCGTTATTAGTATTAAAAATACAATCATGAATATATATAGTATCTATATGTTATATAACATTAAAATACAAAAGAAAGTGAGAATATAAATAAATGATTTACAAAGAGAAAGCAAATAAAACATACATAATTAAAAGAGGAAAAAGTACAAAATCATTTTTGTTAATTAATCATACTCAAAACAACATATCATTAGGTTTAAATTTAGGAAGAAAAGAAGATATTATAAAAATATTTCATTGGGTCAATTCAAAAGATATGATCTCTAAAATTAAAACTTTTATAAGCTCTCCCTCTTCTACATCAACAATGTTATTTGTTTATAAATCTTAATCAAATATAATCAACAACATGAAAAGAACTTTATAATGAGAAAAATTAAAAAAGATTAAATCTAAAGGTGAGGTACTCGTATTTAATAAAAAAGATAAATTACTATATAAGGCAACTTTTGAAAGTGATGATGAAAGCGCCTTTATAAAGTATATAAGTATGATATTTTCACTAGATAAAAATTATGATCACATTCTATTTAGAAAATTGTAAATTGCTACATATAAAAGGAGTTTGAAATGTTATTTAAAATTAGAAAAGCAATAAGAAGTGATAAGTTTGAAAAATGCTTATTTATTTTTGGTTTATTATTTATGTTTTATGGCATTATTAGAATTTTTATAAACCCTCCTATCCAGGAATTAATTATTTTTATAATATTTTTTATTCTTATTATCACTTTAATTATGTTAAATTGTTTAGAAAAAATAAAAAGAGAAGTATTTGACGAGGATATTGACAAACGTTTTTTAAAAATACTTAATAGCGCTAGAATGCATTCAAAATACATTCATGAGAAAGAATTAAATATCATTGTTATTATTTCTTCACAAGAGTTGTTAAATACATTCGTTTTAGGAATTGAAAGATCAATATATTCTTATGATGAATTTATATTTATTCAAAAATCATTACTAAATATAGCTAGTATTTTGAGAGAAAAGGATAATGAATGAGAAAGAAAAAGAAACAGTTAAGCAAGTCAAAGAATATCTAACGGAATTAAGAAAAATCAATTTAGAAAGACTTTCTTTGACATTTGAAATAGAGGACATTCCAAGCCCTCAATCTATTAAATACTCAAATGAAGCTCCTGGAGGTTTTTCAAAACCAAAAGGAGAACAAATTACTTCTAATATGTTGCGCAGGGAGCTTCTAACAAAGCGCCTAGAGCTCTTTAATAGAGAACTTGATAAATTTATGCCATTAATTTATTTACTTAATACACGACATAGAAACATCATTAGAACGTATGTATGTTCAAGAGGGTATACTGAAATGATTAGAACTCTTGATAAATCTTATTATATAAGTGAATCAACATATAAAAGAGCTTTTCCTAAAGCATGTTTAGAATTGGCCAAATACATTGATTTAAACAACAAACCATCACTAGAAAAGTTAGAAAATGAATTTTATAAAGACATTAAAAGAGAAAAGGAGTAAGAACAATGTCAAGAATAGTAGATATAGAACACACAATTAAAAATGCACAAAAAGAAATAAATCCTCTCTACAACATGAGAGCGAGTGATATTACTAATATTTTAAATAATAGCAATGGCCAAGTAGAAGCGGTTATAGATGCTTTTACCTTGGGATATGTTCAAGGTGTTAAAGCACAAAAGAAAGGTTGTGCCTATAGCAAATAAGAACATAACAAATTTAAGCCACATTAAGCGATATTATATCATTTGAAAAAGAATACCTATTTTATAAAACAACGCTTATAACTCAAAATAAAAGGATTTAGAGAGTGAAAGGAAAGAATAATAATGAAAAATAAAGCATATAACACAATTAAAAACAGAATTATGGAACAAAGAAAAAGCTTAGAAGATTTAACCAATATAGCGGATTTAGATTTTGCAATTACAGAATTGAACGAAATTGATGGGATGATTGAACTTGCTCAAGTTTTACAGGTAAATCAAGATCTTATTGATGAATTAAAAAATGAAGTAGCAACAAACTTTGATATTATTCTAAAAAAACTAAAAGCAAATGAAATACTTGTACATGATAAAACGGTTTGTTAATAAAGGTTAAGGTTATTTCAAATATGGAGGGTGACTGTTTCGTGCACCCTCTTTATTATATAGACATTCAAAAGG
>ERZ834859.3638-NODE-3638-length-10766-cov-11.248623_pt1 | contig 10766 bp, 4 predicted proteins | sample MGYA00519947_ERZ834859 | MGnify/ENA primary metagenome ERZ834859 (study PRJEB31850, sample SAMEA3708763) | human gut metagenome | biome: human gut; feature: human-associated habitat; material: faeces | place: China | collected 2014 ...
CACGGCCCCGCCGCTGTATGACGACGACTACATGGATCTGACTCCGGTGGATTATGCCGCGGCGGCCATCGTCCACATCGCGTTCCAGCCGGACACGCCTCCGGGCACGTATCATGTGTGCAACCCGCAGCCCATCCTCAAGTCCCAGATCTGGGACATCATCCGTGACTACGGGTTCCCCGTGCGCACCGTGCCAGCGGAGCGTTACCTTGAGGAAGTGCTTGATTCGGACGACGAACTTTTCTTGCGCGGCCTGCAAAGCGTGATCGTCTATCTGGGCGACTACGAGAAGTCCCCCGCCATCTTTGATGCCAGCGAAACGCTGCGGCGGCTCAAGGGATCGGGCATAAGCTGCCCGCCGCCCGATCCGGCCCTGTTGCGCCGCTATCTGGACTATTGCGTCGACATCGGCTTCCTGCCGCATCCCTCAACGCTTGGCGGGCTTGAATGGTCATGAGCGCTTCGTCTTTTTCCGGTTTTCCCGCGGATGCCCGCATTCTTGGCTTGGACATTGGTTCAATAAGTGTCGATGTGGTCCTGCTCGACGGGTTGGGGACGCCCCTGTACAGCCGGTATGTCCGTCATCACGGACAGCCGGATAAGGTGTTGTGCGCCGAGCTTGAGGCGCTGGAGCGGACGCACGCAGGCATCGCCGCGGCGGTCACGGGCACGGGCGCGGATCGTGTGGGCCGTCTGCTCGGCGCGTGCGCTGTAAACGAGGTCATCGCGCAGGTGGCGGCGGCTTCGTTCCGCTGCCCGCAGGCGCGTTCCGTCATCGACATCGGCGGGCAGGACAGCAAGTACATCCAGCTTGAGCCCGCCGGGGAGGGGGACGGCCTGCGGCTCAAGGACTTTTCGGTCAGCTCCATGTGCGCGTCCGGTACGGGCAGCTTCCTCGATCAGCAGGCTACCCGCCTCGGCCTCGACATCGAAACCGAATTCGGGGAGGCCGCGCTCCGGTCGCGGGCTCCCGCCCGTATTGCCGGGCGCTGCTCGGTCTTTGCCAAGTCGGACATGATCCACCTCCAGCAGAAGGGCACCCCTGTGGAGGACATTGTGGCCGGGCTGTGCCACGCGCTGGCCCGCAGCTTCAAGGCCAATGTGGTGGGTGTGAAGGCGTTGGAACTGCCCGTGGCGCTGGTCGGCGGGGTTGCCGCCAACGCGGGCGTGGTCAAGGCCCTGCGTTCCGTCCTGCACCTTGAGGAGGATGGGTTGTTCGTGCCCGAGGATTTCGCGCTTTCCGGCGCGTTCGGCGCGGCGTTGTTCCTGCTTGGAGGGCAGGGGGAAGCCGTACCCTACAAGGGGCTGGCCGCGTTCCGGGAAGGGCTCCGGCAGCGGGTGCCCATGAAAACGCTGGTTCCGTTGCAGCCCGTCAGCGTGCCTCCTCCGGGATGCCGGGGATCCTCGGATGCCGGGCCGAAGGTTTCCGCAGGGTTCATGCCGCCGCTCCGTCCGTCCGCCTCCTCCCTGCCGGACGGAGCGGGAACGCGCGGTCTGCCGGGGCGTCCCGAGGCGCGCATCCCGGAGGGCGGTTCTCCGTCCTCCGCACCCCGCGAGCCGGCGGCTTCCCCGCTCGCGGCGGACGACGGCGACTCGATCCGGAGCAGCCTGTGCCTGCCGTTGGAGCGCCGTACCCGGGTGTTCCTCGGCATCGACATCGGTTCCATCTCCACCAATATCGTGCTCATGGATGAAAACCGTGAGGTCGTGGCGAAGTACTACCTCATGACCGCCAGCCGTCCCATCGAGGCGGTGCGGACGGGGTTCCGGGATATCCTTGAACGGTACGGGGAGCTTGCGGACGTGCAGGCCGTGGGCGTGACCGGTTCGGGGCGCCACCTCATCGGGGATCTGGCCGGGGCGGACGTGGTGGTCAACGAGATCACGGCCCATGCCACGGCTTCGGCGTTCATCTGCCCGGAGGTGGACACTATTTTCGAGATCGGAGGGCAGGATTCCAAGTACGTGCGGCTGGAGAACGGCCTCGTCAAGGATTTCACTATGAACAAGGCCTGCGCCGCCGGGACGGGCAGCTTCCTTGAAGAACAGGCGGAAAAGCTCGGCATCAGCATCAAGCGGGATTTCGCGCGTCTGGCCCTTGCCGCTGAGCACCCCGTGGACTGCGGCGAGCAGTGTACCGTGTTCATCGACTCCGAGGTAGTGCGCCATCAGCAGCGGGGCACGCCGGTCAGCGACATCGCCGGGGGCCTCGCCTACAGCATCGCCACCAACTACCTGCACAGGGTCGTGGAAAAACGGCCCGTGGGCGATCATATCCTGTTTCAGGGCGGGGTGGCCTTCAATACGGCGGTGCTTGCGGCCTTTGAGCGGCTCACCGGGAAGGCGATCACAGTACCCCCGCACAATGAGGTGATGGGGGCCATCGGGTGCTGCCTCATCGCGCGGCGCAAGATGCTGGAAACGCCGGGGTTCGCCACCGGGTTCACAGGGTTTGGGGTGCTCGAAAAAGGGTACCGTCAGGAATCCTTCCAGTGCAATTTGTGCGCGAACCAGTGCGATATCAGCAAGATATTGGTCGAAGGGCATCGGCCCCTGTTTTACGGCGGGCGTTGCGAACGCTACGAGGTGCGGCGCTCTTCGGGGGGCGGGGGGCTGCGGGATCTGTTCGCGGAGCGCGAACGCTTGCTCATGTCCGCCTATCAGCCGAAGGGCAAGGCGGGCTCGAGGGGCGTCATCGGCTATCCCCGTATGCTGACCTTTCATGAATATTTCCCGTTCTTTCAGGCCTTTTTCTCGGAATTGGGCTTTTCGCTCCTGCTTTCGCCGCCCACCAACGCGGAGATCGTCCGGCGGGGCGTTTCTGGGGTGGCCAGCGCCGCCTGCTTCCCTACCAAGGTGGCGCACGGACATGCTGCGTGGATGAAGGAGGCCGTGCTGGAAGGCAAGGCCGGGGCCATGCTTATCCCGTCCCTGCGGGAAACGTTCCCCACCGCCGAGGCGCATCCCTATGCCAACCATTGCAGCTACATCCAGTTCATCCCCGATCTGGTGAACGAGGCGTTCAAGCTGGAGGCGTCTGGCATCCGGCTGATCCGTCCGGCGCTGCATTTCCGCATGGGGCGGGATCAGGTGCTGCGCGAACTGGAACGTACGGCGGCGTCCCTCGGCGTCTCTTCAAGGGCGGAGGTGCGGCGCGCCTGCGATGAGGCCTATGCCGCGCAGGTCCGGTTCCGCGAGGCCCGCAACGCCCTCGGCAGGGAGGCGCTCGACGCTCTGGGGCCGGACGGCAAGGCCGTGGTGCTGGTGGGCAAGGCCCACAACATCCACGATCCCGGCACCAACTTGAACCTTGCCCGCATCCTGCGGGGCATGGGCATCCAGACCATCCCCAGCGATCTGCTGGATCTGTTCCATTCGCCGGATGTGGGCGAGGCGTGGCGCAATATGACGCTTGCGATGGGGCAGCGCACGCTTGCCGCCGCCGACATCATCCGGCGGGACGCGCGGCTCAACGCCATCTATCTGGCGAATTTCGGCTGCGTCAACGATTCCATGTACCCGCGTTTCTTTGGCAGGGAAATGGGCGAAAAGCCGTTCCTGCTGCTTGAGATCGACGAGCATTCCGCCGAGGCGGGCGTGGTCACGCGCTGCGAGGCGTTCCTTGACGCGGTGGCGAACTTCGACGCCGCGCGGGAGATCGCGCCCCGGCGCACGCGCAAGATCGAATTCGATCCCGGCGGCGATCGCGTGCTGTACCTGCCCCATGCCGCCAACGGCATGGCGGTGTGGGCCGCCGCGCTCAGGGCGCACGGCATCAACGCCAAACTCCTCCCGCCGCCTGACGAGCGGAGCCTCGAATGGGGCCGCCGCTGCCTCGACGGGAAGGAATGCTTGCCCTGCACCCTCATGACCGGGGATATGGTGCGTCTGATCAAGGAGGACGGCGTGGACCCGGCGAAGGCCGCGTTCTTCATGCCCGGCTCGTGCGGGAGCTGCCGCTACGACCTTTTCAACACGCTCCAGCAGATCGTCTTTGAGGATATGGGGCTCGGCGGGGCGGCGCTTGTGGACGAGTATCAGGGTGCAAACCGCAAGCTTCACGCGATCATGTCCGGGGCCTCCTGCGGCATGTTGGCGTGGCGCGGCTTTATTGCGGCGGACATCTTGGAAAAGCTGCGCCTGCACATCCGGCCTTACGAGACCGGGGCGGGGGACACGGACAGGGCCTACTACGCCTGCCTCGACCGGCTCGTGGAGGTCGTGGAGGCAAAGGGCGATGTGGAGCGGGCCGTGATCGGCATGGTGGAAGCCATGCGCGCCGTGCCCGTGGATCGGAGCAGGCCGCGTCCCCTCATCGGGCTCGTGGGCGAGGCGTACCTCCGCAACGTCGACTACGCCAGCAACAACATCATCCAGAGTGTGGAGCAGATGGGCGGGGAGATACGTATGCCCGCGATCATGGAGGTGCTGTGGTACTCGCTCTACAAGCAGCGGTACTTTCAGGAACTGGGGCGGCACCGCGTCAAGGCGTTCATCCACCGCGTCCAGCACGGCATCCTCAACCGCATTGAGCGCAAGATGCGCCGCCATGCGGCCTCCGTGCTTCCCGATCCGTATGAAAAGCCCATCTGGGAGGTCATCGGGCAGAGCGGCCTGAGCCTCGATGCGGGCCTCGGTTTCGGGGCGTCCGTGGAAATGGCCCGCAGCGGCATCAGCGGGATCATCCACGCCATTCCCTTCAACTGCGTGCCGGGCACGGTGATCCAGGGCCTTGAGGGGCGCTTCCGTTCGCTGTTCCCCGGCGTCCCGTTCATGACCGTAGGGTTCAGCGGGCAGGCCGATCTCGGCGTCCGCATCCGTCTCGAAGCGCTGGTGCACCAGTGCCGGAGCCTCGCCCCGGGGCACGCCGCCAGAATATAACCCTTACCCGTTCACGGCGCGGTTGGCCGTCCTCCGGCGGGGTTGTCCCCCGGAATCAGGCTGCGGCCGCCGCGCCGCCGAACAAGGAACGACATGTTTCGCTATACGAACCACGTTTGCAAGAAATGCTTCCTCCAGAACGATCCTTTCCACAAGGTCACGCTCAATGAGGACGGCGTGTGCTCCCTGTGCGCCAAACCGGCCCCGGAAGAGGCCCGGCGCGATTGGGATGCGCTGGAAAAACGCTTTGCCGCCCATCTGGACCGCGTGCGCGGCACCCGGCCCTACGAGGGCCTGATCATGATGAGCGGCGGCAAGGACAGCGCGTATTTGGCGGATCTCCTGAAGGAGACCTACGGGATGCGGCTTCTCGGCTTCATCATCGACATCAACTATGAGTATCCGGAGACGTTCGAGAACGCGAAGACCATCGCCCGGAAGCTGGATCTGCCCTATGTTGTCTTCCGTCAGGAACCGGAGGCCATGCGCCGTTACTACCGCTTCCTGTTCACCGAGAAGGCGCTGCTCCAGCCGGACGGCGGGCAGGTGTGCACGTTCTGCGGGCGCTTCCTCATCCATTCGGCGTGCGCGTTCGCCCGGCGCATGGGCATCCCGCTGGTGTTTTCGGGGCACAACCCGGATCAGATTTTCCTCATGGGCGAAAGCATCCACAACACCCCGGAGCAGGATGTGCTTATCGAGTTTCTCATGGAAACGCTGTCCGAGGAGACGGGGAAGGCACTGGCCCGCTGGCGGGAGAGCTACGGAGAGCCGGAGCTGCCGCTGTTCCCGGATTCCATCCACGTTGAGGGGACGGAACTGCTGTTCCCGTTCCAGTATTTCCCTTACCGCCCCGAAGCCATGATGCGCCATGTGCGCGAACGCCTCCAGTGGCTGCCGATCAAGCGGTTCTCCAAGACGTACATCGCCTCAGGGTGCCGCCTCGTAAAGCTGTGGGCGTACATGGCCTATCTCAACAATACCAACAGCTACGTCGATTTTGAATTCTGCAACCAGATCCGCAACGGCACGCTTTCCGCGGACACGGTGCGGCAATTCTACGAGCAGGCCGAGATCGATTACGAGGAGCTTGCGGAGCTCATTGCCGAGCTGGACATGGCCGGGCCCATGAAGGCGCTTTTGACCCCTTATGGAGAGAAGGCGGAAGCGCTGCTCCGGCTGCTTCCTTGACGCATTCCTTCTTCCGTAAACCGTTTATGATTCTGAAAGGATGTCCGATGAGCCAGATATTCCTGTCACCTTTTGCCATGCCTGAGCTTGACCGCGTGGTCGAGCAGTTGTGCGCCCCCTCGTCGCTGGAGGGGGTCTTCCACCGCCCGCTCCACGATGCGCCCATGCCTTCGCTGGACGTGCTGGGAGAAATCCTGTCGCGCCTGAAGATAGCCTTGTTCCCCGGTTACTTCGGCATGTCCAACGTGCGTATGGAGTCCATGCGCTACCATCTTTCCGCCAACCTCGATTCCATTTTCCGCAAGCTGGCGGAGCAGATCCGCTGCGGCGCGTGCTTTGCGTGCGCGGAATACGCGCAGGAGTGCCTTGAGTGCGAGCGTATCTCGCGGGAAAAGGCGCTTGAGTTCATCGAGCGGCTTCCGCACATCCGGCGTCTGCTCGCCACGGACGCAAGGGCCGCCTATCAGGGCGACCCGGCTGCGACCAGCGCGGGCGAAACCATTTTTTGCTACCCGTCCATCCTGACCATGATCCACTACCGCATCGCGCACGAGCTGTACCTGCTCGAAGTGCCGATCATCCCGCGCATCCTGTGCGAAATGGCCCACGCCATCACCGGCATCGACATCCATCCCGGCGCGTCCGTCGGGGAGGCGTTCTTCATCGATCACGGCACCGGCGTGGTCATTGGGGAAACGTGCGTCATCGGCAGGGGATGCCGCTTGTATCAGGGGGTTACGCTCGGCGCGCTGTCCTTCCCCAAGGGGGCCGACGGGGTGCTCATCAAGGGCATCCCCCGCCATCCGAAGCTGGAGGACGACGTGACCGTGTACGCGGGCGCGACCATCCTCGGCAACATCACCATCGGGGCGGGATCGGTCATCGGCGCGAATACATGGGTCACGCGGGACGTGCCCCGCAACAGTAAAGTCGTTTCGGGAGACTGACATGGAAAACACGAACAGCCTCGGCCTGCTGCTGTCCTTCGCGCGGCCTTGCCGCAGGCTTCTCGCCGCCTCGGTGGGCCTTGCCGTGCTCGGCGTGGCTTCGGGCATGGTGCCGTATTTCGCGGTATCATACATGATCGTGGATCTGTATGCGGGTACGGCGACGCCGGAAAGCCTGTTCCTCTTCGCCCTGATAGCCCTGTTGGGGCAGGCCGGGCGCGTGGCGCTCGGCACGGCGTCCACCGTGCTCTCCCACCGCGCGGCCTTCGCCATCCTGAAAGGCATCAGGACGGACATCGCGGCCAAGCTGTCCCGTATGCCGCTGGGCAGCGTGATCGAGACCCCCTCCGGCAAGCTCAAGACGCTCATCGTGGACACGGTGGAAAAGATGGAGGTGCCCCTCGCGCACCTCATCCCTGAACTGACCTCGAATCTGCTCGTGCCGTTGTTCATGGCCGCCTACCTGTTCTGGCTGGACTGGCGCATAGCGCTTCTGGCGCTGGCCACGTTCCCGGTGGGGCTGTTTTGCTACATGGCCATGACCAAGGATTACGCGGAGCGCTACGCCACGGTTCAGGACGCGGGGAAGGGCATGAACGCCGCCATTGTGGAATATATCAACGGGATTGAGGTCATCAAGGCGTTCAACCAGTCCTCGGCCTCCTACGGGAAATTCGTAGCGGCGGTCAGGGCCAACCGGGACGCCATGAAAGACTGGTTCCGCGCCACCAACGGCTATTACGTCGCGGGGATGGCCATTGCCCCGGCCTCGTTGATCACCGTGCTGCCCGCCGGGATATACTTCCACATGAGCGGAACGCTGGACGCCCCCTCCGCGATCACCTGCTTTATCCTGTCGCTCGGGCTCATCCAGCCGATTTTGCAGGCGCTCGGCTACACGGACAGCCTCGCCATGATGGACAGCGCCCTCAAGGAGGTTTCCGACTTGCTGGGCAGGCCGGAAATGGTGCGCCCTTCCAACTGCGTGCCGTTGCGCGGGCATGGGATCGAGTTTGATCAGGTGTCGTTCGCCTATACGGGGACGGGGCGGGAGGTCTTGCAGGATGTGTCTTTCAAGATCGTGGAAGGCGGCATGACCGCCATCGTCGGACCGTCCGGCTCGGGCAAGTCCTTCTTTACCAACCATATGGTGAGGCAATATTACGAGCAAGGGACACACGTGCTATTGGTGGATACGGGCAACTCCTACCAGGGGCTGTGCAACCTGATCCACGCGAGGACACACGGCGAGGACGGGATTTATTTCACCTACGAGGAGGATAATCCCATCGCCTTCAATCCTTTCTATGTGGAAGACGGAATTTTCGACATCGAGAAGAAAGAGTCCATCAAGACGCTTATCCTTACCCTGTGGAAGCGTGACGACGAGCCGCCGACACGTGCCGAGGAGGTGGCACTATCTAATGCGGTCAATCTTTTTCTGGAGAAAATCCGCAGGGACAGCAGCATAAAACCCTCCTTCGATACCTTCTATGAGTTTATCCGTGACGAGTATCAGGATATCCTGAAAGAGAAGCGAACCCGTGAGAAGGATTTTGACGTGTGGGGATTCCTGAATGTGCTGGAACCTTATTACAAGGGTGGCGAGTATGACTTCCTGTTGAATTCCGACAGACAGCTTGATTTGCTTGGCAAACGGTTTATTGTCTTCGAGCTGGACAATATCCGTGACAACAAGGTGCTACTTCCGATTGTCACCATCATCATCATGGAGACTTTTATCAGCAAGATGCGCAAGTTGAAAGGTATCCGGAAAATAATCCTTATCGAAGAGTGCTGGAAGGCATTGGCATCCGCCAATATGAGCAACTATATCCGCTACCTTTTCAAGACCGTCCGAAAGTTTTTCGGCGAGGCCGTGGTCGTGACCCAGGAAGTAGAGGACATCATTTCTTCTCCGATTGTCAAGGGCACCATCATTAATAATAGTGACTGTAAGATTCTCCTTGACCAGCGCAAGTATATGAACAAGTTCGATGAGATCCAGACCTTGCTCGGTCTGACCGACAAGGAGCGGGCGCAGATACTTTCCATCAACATGGCAAACAATCCTTCCCGAAAGTACAAGGAAGTGTGGATTGGTCTCGGAGGCTCACAGTCAGCAGTCTATGCTACGGAGGTTTCACTTGAGGAGTACGTCTGCTACACCACAGAAGAGACCGAAAAACTTGAGCTGATGCGGCTTACGGAGAAACTCGGAGGCAATATAGAGCTTGCCATCAGGCAGTTGGCCGATAGCAAGCGAAGCCAGGTGAAAGGGATTGGAATCACATGAAAACCGAAAAACAATCACGAATCATGGAAATGAAAGAATGGATAAAAGAACAGCAGCGCCGCTATCTGGACGAGCCGCGCCTCAAGGAGTTGACGGAAGTGATGAAACAGACAAGGGTACTTGTCCGGAAAAAGGAGTACCGGAAGCTGTCGGAACTGGTCAGGCGGTACAGGAAGTCGGAGGATGTGATTACCCAAGTCTCCTGCCTGTTGTCAGCCTCGTACCTGTTCCCGACACCGGAAAAAACGGCGGAAACGGACAGGTCGGAACTGATGGAGGCATTGAAAGATACTTATTTCATGGAGAAGAACGGTTCCCGGCTTATGGATATCAGACCTGAAGAAGCCGTCCCTGTCCACCGAATGCTTGCCATGTACACATTCATGCAGGATGTTTACTCGAAGGAAAATCCGGAAAGCAAGCAGGAACGTCCGTCACCGCAAGAAGTGCGGTCATCTGTCCGGATTCTGGACTTCCATCGGAAAGAGAGCGACATGTGGGAACTCTGCAACCTGGCCGTGCATCTTATGCCACCTTCACGGTATGTGGCACTCAGGTACGGGCTTGCGGATGATTATGACAGGCTTGACAGGCTGAACCGTTCCGGGCCGGAACCAGCATATGATGAGGGGGTGATATTGGAAAGCCGTCTGTGCAGGAATGCGGAAAAGGCTGCGGAAAGCATCAAGGATGTCCGTCTGCCGGATTTCTATTTGGAAAGACTGGATGGAGAACTGGAGATTTTGGGACGGATTGCGGCCTCACCGGATGTGGTTCACGACATCCTGCAAATCAGTCCTGATTTTCTCGCCAAGTACGGCATAGACAAGAACGTTTCCGCGACGGAACGCTCGTGTCAGGCAGAGAAAGCCTACCGGGAGCTGGATGCCCGTTTCGTCAGAATGACCGGACGCAGGCCGTATGCAGACGAACTCTTCGCCTCCATCAGACGCAAGAGGGAGAATTCCGGAATAGAGAACCGACCGAGACAGGCGCAACGGACCATCCTCCGGAACCCGCCGTCCAAAGGGCGGAAAATGGGAATCTGACTTTTAACAGAATTATTCACAATTAAAAATAGAAACATCATGAAAAAGAAAATTCTTATGCTGTGCATGGGCTGCTTCCTTGTCAGCCTCACAGCGAAAGCCCAATGGGTAGTGAGCGACCCGGGCAATCTGGCGCAGGGAATCATCAATGCTGCCAAGAACATCGTTCACACATCCTCCACTGCCACCAATATGGCGAATAGTTTTCAGGAAACCGTGAAAATCTACCAGCAGGGCAAGGAGTATTACGACGGGCTTCGCAAGGTCAAGAACCTTGTCCGTGATGCCCGCAAAGTCCAGCAGACCATCCTGATGGTGGGCGATATCACGGACATCTATGTCACCAGCTTCGAGCGTATGCTCAGCGACCCGTATTTTACACCGGAAGAACTGAGTGCCATT
>ERZ834859.3641-NODE-3641-length-10759-cov-3.082586_pt1 | contig 10759 bp, 7 predicted proteins | sample MGYA00519947_ERZ834859 | MGnify/ENA primary metagenome ERZ834859 (study PRJEB31850, sample SAMEA3708763) | human gut metagenome | biome: human gut; feature: human-associated habitat; material: faeces | place: China | collected 2014 ...
CGGCCTGCGCGGCCACATCCTGGAGCCCGATTTCACCTCGAGCCTTACCTACAAGAAACGTGGCGGCTGGGAGGGCGTCACCGCCGAGGGCGAGATGCTGCCCGCTGTCGTGCCGGACAGCCTTGCCAAGCCCCCCTTCAAAAAGAAGAAGCCCTTCACCGCCGACGGCGTGGAGCTCAAGGGGTGGAAGATGGAGGCGCTGCCGTATCTCATCTACGCGCCCATCGAGAAGCTGCCCAAGGAGAAGGACATCATCCGCTCTCTGAAGAACCTGGCGAAGAAGGCCGACTCCATCGTCATCGCCACCGACTTCGACCGCGAGGGCGAGCTCATCGGCTCCGATGCCCTCAACATGATCCGTGAGGTGGCGCCCGAGCTGCCCGCACGCCGCGCCCGCTACTCCGCCCTCATCAAGGGCGAGGTCACCGAGGCCTTTGCCAACCTGGTCGAGCTCGACCAGGACCTGGCTGACGCCGGCGAGTCCCGCCAGTACATCGATCTCATTTGGGGCGCCGTCCTCACGCGCTACCTCACGCTCGCCAAGTTCGGCGGCTTTGGCAACGTGCGCTCCGCCGGTCGTGTCCAGACCCCCACGCTCGCCCTGGTGGTCGAGCGTGAGCGCGAGCGCATGGCCTTCGTGCCCGAGGATTATTGGCAGATCCGAGGGCTTGGTGAAGCCTCCGGCCAAGAGTTCAAGATCGCCCACACCACGGCGCGCTTCACGGACAAGGCGGCTGCCGAGGCGGCGTACGCGCACGTCGAGGGCGAGACCGCCGGCACCGTCACCGCTGTGGCCAAGCGCAGTCGCAAGCAGCAGCCTCCAGTGCCGTTCAACACCACCGCGCTGCAGGCGGCAGCGGCGGCCGAGGGCATCAGTCCCGCGCGCACCATGCGCATCGCCGAGTCCCTCTACATGAGCGGTTTCATTTCCTATCCCCGTGTCGATAACACGGTGTATCCCAAGACGCTGGACATCGAGGGCATCGTGAAGGGCCTGGCCTCCGGCACCCCGGCGCTCGCGCCCGTGTGCAAGAAGATCCTCGCCGGCCCGCTCACACCTACGCGCGGCAAGGTCGAGACCACCGACCACCCGCCGATCCATCCCACCGGCCAGGGCGATCCCACCACGCTCGACGGCGGCCAGCTCAAGCTCTACAACCTCATCGCCCGCCGCTTCCTGGCGACGCTCATGGGGCCCGCCACCATCGAGAACACCAAGCTGTCCATCGATGTCGGCGGCGAGCCGTTCGCCGCCAGCGGTGATGTGCTGGTGGAGGCCGGCTTCCGCGAGGCCTACCCGTATGGCCTCAAGCGCGACGAGCAGCTGCCCGCGCTGGCCGAGGGCGACGTCATCGACGTGCGCGACATCAAGCTCGAGGCCAAGCAGACCGAGCCGCCCGCGCGCTACAGCCAGGGCAAGCTCGTCCAGGAGATGGAAAAGCGCGGCCTGGGCACCAAGTCGACGCGCGCGAGCATCATCGAGCGCCTCTATGCGGTGCGCTATCTCAAGAACGACCCCATCGAGCCCAGCCAGCTCGGCATCGCCATCATCGACGCGCTCTCGGAGTTCGCGCCGCGCGTCACCACGCCCGACATGACCGCCGAGCTCGATGCCGACATGACCAAGGTCGCCGAGGGCGCCGACACGCAGGAGCACGTCGTGGACCACTCCCGCGCCCTGCTCGCCGGCATGCTCGACGCGCTCATCGAGCACAAGGACGATCTGGGCGAGGCGATCTCGGACGCCGTCACCGCCGACGCCCGCGTGGGCGCCTGCCCCACGTGCGGCAAAGACCTCGTCATGAAGACGAGCGCCAAGACGCGCGGCAGCTTCATCGGCTGCATGGGTTGGCCCGACTGCGATGTAACCTATCCCGTACCCTCTGGTGTGAAGGTGAGCCCGCTCGAGGGCGAGGCCGCCGTATGCCCCGAGTGCGGCGCGCCGCGCATCAAGTGCCAGCCGTTCCGCCAAAAGGCCTACGAGCAGTGCGTGAATCCCAAGTGCCCCACCAACTACGAGCCCGACCTCAAGGTGGGCGAGTGCTCCGTGTGCGCCGAGGCGGGTCGTCATGGCGATCTAATCGCGCATAAGAGCGAGAAGAGCGGCAAACGCTTTATCCGTTGCACCAACTACGACGACTGCGGTGTGAGCTACCCGCTGCCCGCTCGCGGCAAACTCTCCGCGACCGGCGAGGTCTGCGAGCACTGCGGCGCCCCCGTCGTGGTGGTCGAGACGGCCCGCGGCCCGTGGCGCATCTGCGTGAATATGGACTGCCCCGGCAAGGAGAAGAAGCCCGCCCGCGGTAAGGCCGCGTCGAAGCCGGGCGCGAAGAAGACGGCTTCGACGGCCAAGAAGACCACTGCCAAGAAGGCGACTGCGAAGAAGACGACAGCGAAGAAGGCTGCCGCCGAGAAGACCGCGACCGAGAAGGCGTAAAACATGAGTTCGCGAGGCCTGTTCATAACGGTTGAGGGGATCGACGGCTGCGGGAAGTCCACGCAGGCGCGGCTCATCGCGGCGGCGCTCGAGGCTGCGGGGCACGACGTCTTGCGCCTGCGCGAACCGGGCGGTGTCAAGATCTCTGAGCAGATCCGTGCCATCCTGCTCGACCCCGCAAACGCCGAGATGGGCGATGTGTGCGAACTGCTGCTGTATGAGGCCGCCCGCGCCCAGCTCGTGCATCAGGTGATCAGGCCGGCGCTCGCCGCCGGCAAGACGGTGGTCTGCGACCGCTTCTACGATTCCACCACGGCGTACCAGGCCTTTGCCGATGGTTTGGACCGCAACATGGTGTCTCAGGCAAACGAGCTCGCGGTGGACGGTTGCCGTCCCGACCTCACGCTCGTGTTCGATCTGCCGGTCGAGGACGCCCTGCGCCGCCGTTCCGGCCGTGGTGCCGAGGACCGCCTCGAGCTCAAGGGCATGGAGTTCCAAGAGCGCGTTGCCGCGGGTTTCCGCGCGGTTGCCGCCGATGAGCTAGATCGCGTGAAGCTGATCGATGCCGGCGGATCCATTGCCGAGGTGTTCTCCGGCGTTGCTGCCGAGCTCCGATCGGCCGGCCTGTCCGTGTCCGAGGATGATGTTGCCGCGGCGCTGCAGGCGTGTCAGGGGAAGTGCTAGCCATGCCCGACCGACTTGCTCCCAACAGCCTGCTCGCCAAGCTCGATACGCAGCCGCGTGTGCGCGACTTTCTCGCCCGTGCGGTGACAAGCGGCCGTGCGAGCCACGCCTACCTGTTCCTCGGTTCGCCGGGCTCCGGCAAGCTCGATGCCGCCTGGGCGCTGGCCCAGGCGCTTCTGTGCGGCGAAGATGGCGTCTCGGGTGCCTGCGCCTCCTGCGATGATTGCGGCCGCGTCGCCCGCCGCACCCATCCGGACGTGCATTACTTCGCACCCGAATCTGCCACGGGCTACCTCATCGCGCAGACGCGCGAGCTGCTCGAGGACGTGGCGCTCGCTCCCATCCGTACCAAGGCTAAGGTCTATATCGTCGACCGCGCCGAGCAGCTGCGTGCGAACACCGCTAACGCGTTGCTCAAGACGCTTGAGGAGCCGCCCGCCGGAGTGACGTTCATCCTGCTCGGCTCGAGTGCCGATGTCATGTTGCCCACGATCGTGTCGCGCTGCCAGTGCGTGCCGTTCCGCCCGCTCTCGCTCGAAGACGCCGCCACGGCCGTCGAGCACGCCACCGGCCTGCCCGCGGGCAAATGCCGTATGGCCGTCGCGGTTGCCGGCAGTCCCGCCCGCGCGGTCGAGTTCCTCAAGAGCGGCGAACGCCAGGCAGCCCGCCGTGCCATGGTGCGCGCCGTGGACTTGCTCGCCCATGCCGACGAGGCCGACATCCTGGCCGCCGCCAAGGACCTCATGGGTGCGATCAAGGCGCCGCTCGCCGAGGTTAAATCGACCCAGCAGGCGGTCCTGGAGCAAAATCAGGACTATCTCTCCCGTGGTGCTTTAAAGCAGCTGGAAGACCGCAACAAGCGCGAACTGAACGCCCGTGAGCGTTCGGGTATCATGGAGGCTCTGGCGAGCGTTCGCTCCCTGCTGCGCGATGCCCTGGTTCGCCTCGCATCTGAGTCGGAGCCCGTCGTGAACGAGGACGTTTCCGACGTCGTCGAGCGCATCGCCGCCCGCGCCACGGTGACCGGCGTCGCCCGCGCGCTCGATGCCGTTTCGAGCGCCGAGGCCCGCATCGCCAGAAACGTCACACCCCAGCTGGCCATCGAGGTCATGCTGTTCGATATCAGGAAGGCACTGCAATGCCCGTAGTCGTACCCGTCAAATTTGCGTTCGCCGCGCACGAGCTGTGGTTCGATCCGCGCGACCTGGACATCCTCGCCGGCGATCACGCCATCTGCACCACCGAGCGCGGCACCGAGATCGGCCTCGTGACGGCCGATCCGTTCGAGGTGCATCCCGAGGAGCTCGCCGCCCCGCTCAAGCCCGTCGTGCGTATCGCTACCGACGCCGACCTCGATCGTGCTGACGACCTGGCCGACGCCGGCGAGGACGCCATGTTCGATTTCCGCCGTCTGGTGGAGAAGAACGGTCTGGACATGAAGCCTGTGGGCGTCGAGTACCTGTTCGGCGGGGAGAAGGCCGTCTTCTACTTTGCCGCTGAGGACCGCGTGGACTTCCGCCAGCTCGTCAAGGACCTGTCCGCCCACTTCCACGTCCGCGTCGACATGCGCCAGATCGGCGTGCGCGACGAGACCCGCCTGCAGGGCGGCTACGCGACCTGCGGCCAGGAGCTGTGCTGCACCCGTTTCGGCGGGCAGTTTGAGCCCGTCTCCATCCGCATGGCCAAGGAGCAGGACCTGCCGCTGAACTCCGCCAAGATCTCGGGCGTGTGCGGTCGCCTTATGTGCTGCCTTCGCTATGAGTTTGAGGCCTACAAGGATTTCAAGAGCCGTGCCCCCAAGAAGAAGACCCTCATCGACACGCCGCTGGGCAAGGCCCGCATCGTGGAGTACAACACCCCGCGCGAGCAGCTGGTGCTGCGTCTGGAGAACGGCAAGGTCTTCCGCGTCGACCTTGCCGATATGACGAGCACCGAGGAGAACAAGCAGCGCTGTGAGGCGCAAGGGTGCTCCTGCCGTCCCGACTGCGTGACGCGCGATGTCCTCGAGCGTCTCGAGTCGCCCGAGCTCGCCCTCGCCCTCATGGAGCTCGACCGCAAGAACGGCGTCGACGTGGGCGACGGCCTGGACACGGCCGATCGCATCGTCGCCTCCGGTCCCACGCCGCGCCGCAAGCGCATGCGCGAGGAAGAGGCCGCCAAGTTCGAGCAGGGCGGCTCCGGCCGTCGTAGTCGCAAGGGCGCTCCCTCCAAGGGCCGTTCCCAGGACGCTGAGGAGGAGCAGGCGCCGCGGCAGTCGCGTCGTCATCGTCGTCGCGCCGGCGCTGCCGAGCAGGCGGTGCCGCAGGCCGCCGAGGCAAAGGCCCCGCGCACGGATGCGGACTTCGAGCCCGCGCAGCCCTCGCGCCGCCGCCGTCATCGCGCCGGCGCGGCCCCCGCGCCCACAGCCGGCACCCCGCATGGGGCTGCTTCTCCTGCCGAAGACGCGCCGGCGAAGAGCCGTCGCCGCAAGCACACCCCCTCTGGCACGGAGGCCGCATCCGGCGAGGGCAAGCGCCGTTCCCGTCCCCGCAAGCCCGAGACGCCTTCTGTCGCCGACCAGATCGCCGAGGGTGAGGTCAAGATCCAGCGTCGTCGCCCGGGTGACGGTGGCGGTGCCAAGTCGCGTCCCGCGACCGATGGCCCTGCCCGTTCCGGTTCCGATGATGCCGAGGGCGCTCCCAAGAAGCGTCGCCGTCGTCGCAGCCGCAAACCCAAGCAGGACGGCGGAGACGCCGGCGCGTCCGCCGAGTAGCCCGTGCGCGCGCCTCGTTTTCAGGCCGCATCCGCATCGGACGTCGAGCCCCTTCCCGCATCTGCGGGGAGGGGCTTTTTCATGTCGGTTGGAAATGGGGCAGAAAAAACGGGTCGCGGTTCCGTCGGGGCGCTGATTGAGGCCGCCCTCGAATTGATCTCGCCCACGAGGTGCGCCGGCTGCGAGCGACCGGGAGAACTCATCTGCTCGGCATGCGAGAATGCCATGCAGATCATAGACCCTGCTCGCTCCTGTCTGCACTGCGGCGCGCCCTTCGGGGCCATGGTGTGCACGGAATGCGCGGGAGCGAAGACCGATCTCGATCGCTGCTTGGCTGCCGCCGTGTTCGATGGGCCGGTCGGTCGCATCGTCCGCGCGTACAAGGACGGGGGCGAGCGCCGCCTGGCCGCCGAGATCGGCCGCATCATGCTCGGCGCGGCCGTGCGAGCGCAGCGCGAGGCGCCCGGGCGATATGGAGGGCTGCTTGTCCGTGCGGACGCGGTGGTGTTCGTCCCCGCCACGGCTGCGGCCTTCCGTCGTCGCGGGTTCGACCACATGGAACTCATCGCGCGGCATCTGAGTGGGCGCTCGGACATTCCCTTGCTGGATGCCCTGGTCAAGCACGGCTCATCCGACCAGCGCGAACTCGGGCGCGCCGACCGCCTGGCCGAGGCCCTCGGCGCTTACGAGGTCGTACTTCCCGTGAGGGGCAAGCGCATTTTGCTGATCGACGATGTCATCACCACGGGCGCGACCATGTCCGCGGCGGCATCGGCACTCAAGGCCGCGGGTGCCTCGCGCGTCGACGGTCTCGCGTTCGCCCGCGTATGGGGTTGAGGCGATGGACCGCGGGGGGATCGCCATCCCGTTTCCCACAGGATGGCTGTCGCCGTGCGATGGGGCGGGCGATTGTGCCCGCACCCGTGCGCAATCTGCACGTTACCTGCGGTATAATGCCCCGAAGTTCCTCCCAGGCTGTGGTTGCGGGTGCGCGCGGACTATCGGTTCGTCGCGCTCCTCAGTCCAAGACAGACGCGGTCGAAGGGATCCACGTAAGCCGTCGCGTGCGCGCGAGGGCGATCATGGCGCGTCCTAGAAGTAAGTCGCACCGCCCGTCGCTACTTTTTTGAGGCAATACGTGCCTCGCGGGCGAGCGGGTTAGTCGTGATACCGCCGCGGCGGTACGAGCAAACGCCCCGGTGCGCAAGTGTGGGGTCAAAAACCAGGTCAGCTGGGGGGATCGTGATAGCTGCCGTCCGCGCGCCCGTGCGCGGGCGTTCGGGGTGCCGGCCGCAGGTGCCGCAAGGAGAGTGGGGGAGTGCCGAGATGATCGGTCGCAAGTTCGTTGCAGGTCGCAAAGGTATGGTCGGCCTGGTTGCGTTCGCATGCGCGATGACGATGGGCCTGTCGGGTTGTTCGCTGACCACGCCCACGCGCGCCGAGGTCGAGCCCGAGCCCGTCAAGGCGACTCTCGGAGAAGACGACCTTATCGAGGACGGTGTCCTCACCGTTGCCATGGACATGACCGACGCCCCCCAGGCCATGACGGACCAGGAGGGCAAGCCGAGCGGCTACTACGCCGATATCGCCCGCCTGCTTGCCGAGCGCATGGGCCTCGACCTGCGCGTCGTTTCCTCCGCCGACGCCACGGGCTCGCTTTCCAAGGGCAAGGCCGACCTCTATATCGGCGCCCGTACCGGCGAGGACGATGTCGTCGAGAGCGGCGTCCTGGTACAAAACGCCTCCTCCATCTTTGCCAAGTCGGCCGATGGTTCGCGTGAGGTCCCCACGGTTTCGGCAACCACCCTGCAGGGTGCCGTCGTCGCCGTCCAGTCCGATTCCGCCGCGCAAGATGCCATGGACTCCGCGGGCATCGACACCACCCTCAAGACCAAGTCGAACGTGAACGAGTGCTTCGAGGCGCTTGCGGACGGCGAGGTCGACTACGTCGCCTGCGACTCCACCGCCGGCGCCTACCTGGCCCGCGCCTATCCCGGCACCGTGTTTGTGGGTACCATCGCCCCGATGGTCTCTTACGACGCCATCGCCGCTTCCGGTACGGATCTTGCCGATCAGGCGATGGGGATTCTCGAAGATGCCCTGTCCGACGGCACGCTCGAGGCTATCTTTCGCCTGTGGTACGGCGACCTGCCCTTCAACCTCGACGATCTCGCGCTTGATGGCGTGACGTTCGAGCAGGAGGCCCCCGAAAACGAGGAAACCCCCGCTTCTGAGGGCGAATCGGGCGAGCTCGCGCAGTCCGACAGCCTGAACTCCCTGGGCTAGGCCCGACTTTCTCCGCTACCCGTTCGCGCCCATGCAGCGCATGGGAATTCGGCGGTCGGTTCGGACGCTCCAGCGAACGGGAGCACAATTTCCCCACGTGTGTCTTCATCCAACTTGGGTACAACAGCTGTACGAGTACTATCCCCGGATAGATTGGAGCCACGTATGGAAATCAAGGTCTCCGGTCGCAAGACCACGGTCACCGATGCTCTGCGTGCGCATGTCGATGAGAAGATCGGCGAAGCCCTCAAAGTGTTCGACATCGAGCCCATGACCGCCGATGTCGTCCTGCGCTATGAGAAGAACCCCTCCAACCCCAACCCCGCTATCGTCGAGGTCACGGTCCGCGCCCGCGGTTCGGTGATCCGCGTGGCCGAGCACGGTGCGGACATGTATGCCGCGATCGACCTCGCCGCTGAAAAGGTGACGCGCCAGCTCCGCAAGTTCAAGACGCGCGTGGTCGACAACCGTCAGCAGGGTCTGTCCGCCGCCGAGGTCGCCCCTGTCGAGCCCGTTGCCGATCTGGCTGACCTGCTGCTCCCCGAGGATGAGGACGACCAGCTCGTGCGCGTCAAGGAGGTTGAGCTCACCCCCATGACCGATGAGGAAGCGCTCGTTCAGACCGATCTGATCGGCCATGACTTCTACGTGTTCGAGAACAGCGTCACCGGCCTGGTCAATGTGGTGTATCACCGTAAGAATGGTGGATACGGCATCATCAAGCCCAAAATCGAGGTCGAGGGCGAGTAAAATAGCGTCCATTGCATGATCTGGATGGCGGCCATCCCATGTGGGTGGCCGCCTTGTTGTATTGAGGAGCGTCCATGGGCAACATCACCGCCTCGTACGAGGTCCCGCGCATGTGCCGCATCGTCATTGATACCTGTGCCGATCTCACCCCCGAGATCGCGGCCACACTCGAAGTGGACATCTTGGGATTCCCCTACATCCTCGATGGCGTCGAGTACACCGACGACATCTGGAGCACCATCACCCCTTCGGAGTTCTACGACAAGCTGCGTGAGGGCTCCAAGGCCTCGACCTCGGCGATCTCGATCGGTCAGTACCTCGAGTTCTTCACCAAATGCGCCGAAGAGGGCACGCCCACGGTGTATCTGTGCTTCACGAGCGCGCTCTCCTCAAGCTACAACTCCGCCTGCCATGCGGCCGAGCAGGTGCGCGCCGATCATCCCGATTTCGAGCTCTACGTGGTGGACAACGCGCTGCCCTGCGCGTGCGGTGAGTTGCTCGCCATGGAGGCCGTTCGTCAGCGCGCGGCCGGTCTGAGTGCGCGCCAGCTGGCCGAATGGGCCAACGAGGCAAAGACCTACATCCACGGTTACTTCACCCTGGACAGCCTCGATGCGCTCTCCGCCGGCGGACGCATCCCGCCCGCAGCGGCGTCCCTCTCCTCCAAGCTCGATATCAAGCCCGAGCTGTCCTTCGACCTGGCCGGGGCCCTTTCGCTCATCGGCGTGAACCGCGGTCGCAAGAAGGCGCTCAAGTCGCTCATCAAGTCATTCACCGAGAACTACGAGTTCGACCCGACCCTGCCGCTCGCCATCGTCTCCTCCGACGCCGAGAAGGATGCCGATTGGCTCGAGGCTGCCGTTCGTAAAGAGCCCGGCTGTGCAGACCTCACCATCCTGCGCGGTTCGGTGGGTCCTACGATCGGCTCGCATGTCGGACCGGGTATGGTCGCCCTTATCTTCTGGGGTAAGAACCGCTCGGAGAAGATCTCCCTGACCGACCGCATCGCCAGCCGCGTCCGCGGGGAGTAGCGAGCGCCGGGGTCGGTCCACCTGTTTCCGACGGTGGCGTCCGCCATCGTCACCCATTCGTCGAACAAACGTCAAAAGGAGCGTTGCATATGGCAAGCAAGAACCTCAAGATCGCCTTCATCGGCACCGGCATCATGGGCGCGCCCATCGCCGGCCACATCATGGACGCGGGCTACGAGCTCACCGTCTACAACCGCGCCAAGGAAAAGGCCGCCGACCTCATCGAGCGCGGCGCCGCCTGGGCCGATTCCGTCGCCGAGGCCGCCAAGGACGCCGACGTGGTCTTTACCATGGTCGGCTTCCCCACGGATGTGGAGGAGGTCTACCTGGCGGGCGAGGGCCTGCTGGCCTCTGCCAAGGACGGTGCCTACCTCATCGATCTCACCACCAGTGCGCCCGAGCTCGCCCGCGATATCGCCGGCGCCGCCGAGGTGTGCGGCAAGCACGCCTTCGACTGTCCCGTGACGGGCGGTGAGTCCGGTGCCATCGCCGGCACCCTCACGGCCATCATCGGCGCCACCGAGCGCGATATCGAGCCCGTCCGCGAGGTGCTCGAGACCTTCACCTCCAAGATCTGCTGCTTCGGCGGTGCCGGCAAGGGCCAGGCCGCGAAGCTCTCCAACCAGGTCGCCCTGGCGAGCGCCATGGTGGGCATGGCCGACGCCCTCTCCTTCGCTCAGCAAAACGATCTCGACGTCGAGCAGGTGCGCGAGATGATCTGCTCCGGCACCGTGGAGCAGCGCGAAAAGGCTCTGGCCAAGCTGCTGCCCATGCAGCAGGGCGACTTCGAGGGCATCTATGAGGCCATGGAGGGCTGCC
>ERZ834859.3644-NODE-3644-length-10755-cov-3.519813_pt1 | contig 10755 bp, 8 predicted proteins | sample MGYA00519947_ERZ834859 | MGnify/ENA primary metagenome ERZ834859 (study PRJEB31850, sample SAMEA3708763) | human gut metagenome | biome: human gut; feature: human-associated habitat; material: faeces | place: China | collected 2014 ...
AATGACAAAATGCGAGCAGCCTCCGTTTGGTGCAGAACAATTTATCCGGATTCATCTGGAGCATTTTTTGCTCCATCTGCTTCGTCGCAAACAGGACAGTCCTTCTTCGACTCCAAAAGTGATCGCCTCCAAAGGCAATTCAGAAGTGTTTAACCGTGTGCTTGCTTATATGGAAAAAAATCTCTGTCTGCACCTGACGATTGAGCAGATCTGCCGCGACAATATGATTGGCCGCTCGCAGCTGCAAAAGATTTTCCAACAGAAAACCGGACTTGGTGTGATTGAATATTTTTCCAATATGAAAATCGATGCCGCAAAGCAAATGATGCGTACAGATTTAATGAATTTCACACAGATTGCCGAGAAACTGGGCTATTCTTCCATCCACTATTTTTCAAGGCAATTCAAGAAAATCACCGGCATGACACCGTCCGAATATGTCTCGTCTATCAAAGCACTTTCAGAAGTCTAAGCATGAGGCTTTGAGTAAAGCTTGGTAAAAGTCATAAAACTTCTTATATAGAAAAGAACCTCCGCAGGTCATCTGTCATATGCTTTCCCCCGGAGGTTTTTTCTATTAAAGATTTTACTAGATTTCGTACCAGATAATTTCATTTGCATCCAGATGAAGATCGAAACTGCTTCCATCTCCTCTGTATACTGTTGTATCCTGTGGCTCATAAGTATTATTTACTACACAGTATTTTCCATTCTTCACATATGCGTGCACTTCCACGTTAAAGTTTGTGCTGAACCATTTGTGAAGGTTTCCTTCGTCATGTGCAGACCAAAGGATGGAACGATACAGAAGACGGCTGTTCTCGAAGCTGTATGGAAGCCCGCTGATGTAAACACAACGTCCTGCTCCAAAGTCATTGACTGCCATCTGCACCTCTTTGTCAATCTGTCTTAATACTGTTGTTCCGTCTAGTGCAAAAATATTTTTCTGACCTTCCCCAAAGTCGATGTCCTTTGTGCAGTCCTCTTTGATGAAGTGGTCATGTTCTTCCCAGTTGTATTTATCTGTATTAAGAGTAAAGCCTGTTTCTTTTTCAACACCCATAACGCCTGCTAACTGGAAGTAGCGTCCTTCATGCTGGTATGCTGTCGGTTCGCCTACGCCGATAAATCCGCCGCCATTGTAAATGAATTTCTTCACTGCTGTTACAACTTTTTCATCTGCCCAGTTGTCTCCACCTGTGTATGCTGTATATGCACCGCCTACATTTAATACAACATCAATGTCATCCAGAATTTCAGGAGTGTTTCTGATGTCATCAAAGCTGATGAATTTTACATCGAACGGAGCGCCGCTTAATGCTTCGATAATTCCTGCATAAGAGTAGTTCTGTTTGTAGTAAATTGCATGATGTACCATGTGGTTACCCCAAGCGCGCATTTTACCCCAACTGTTTAAAACAGCTACTTTCTTCATGCAGTATGGAGTAGTTCCTTTGATGTTTTCGTATAAGGTTCTGAATTCGTTACATACGCTTTCTACGTAATCGATGAATTCAGGGAATTCCATAGCCAGTTTCAAGTATCCGCCGTAGCCGATACGGTCGATTGGGCTTCTTAAAATTGCACGTCTTGCTGTTACCCAGTTTACTTTTGCTTCTTTTACAGGATCTCCGCCTTCATGGAATGTATCCGGGAAGAAATATGGAAGGAAACGTCCCTCTGTATATTTTACTCCCTTGATGTCGCTAATCAGACGTAAAGTAGAACCATTTCCAACACTTCCTACAACTGCGTCAAGGCCGATGCTCTTAAATTCGTCCATAAACGGCTCCATACCAATCCAGTGGTCGCCTAAGAACATCATTGCTTCTTTACCGCATTCATGAGTAATGTCAACCATTTCTTTTGCAAGTTTAGCAACTTCTCTTCTCTGGAATGCTTGGAAATCTTTAAATTCTTTAGACGGAATTCTGTATGTATTGTTCATGTAACCCTGATCAATGATAAATTCCGGTCTGAATTTGTATCCCACTTCCTGTTCAAACTGTTCCAGAATGTATGGACTTACAGATGCAGAATATCCGTACCAGTCTACATATTTTTCTCTTGCCAGTTCATCGAAAATCAATGTGAACTGATGGAAGAAGGTTGTGTAACGAATAACATCTACATGTGGGTTGTCTTCAATAAATTTACGAAGACGTTTCATGGAGTATTCTTTTGTTTTCGGCTGACGAACATCAAATGTAATCTGTTTTTCAAAGTTTGTCCATCCGTTTGTAACGGCATTGTACATGTGTACCGGATCCCACATAATGTAAGCTAAGAAGCTGACTGTATAATCGTGAAATGCCTTTGCATCGTGGATTGTCACGTCACCTGTTTCTTCGCTGTAATCCCACTGTGTTACAGGAACTACTTCTCCTGTTGTTCTGTCAATAACTTCCCACCAACGTGTAATATCGTCATGAGAATTTACCTTCAGCATATCAGGATAGAGGTGGTTCATCAGATGAATGGATAACTCGCTGTCTACTGCTGTGTAGAATGGTGTCATAATGTACATCTGCTGAATTTCGTCCGGATTTGCCTTTGCCCATTCATTGTCTTTTCTTGTTGTGTAGTAAGTAGAATATACTTTTGCATCTACATTTTTTAATTCTTCCGGATAGTCTGTTCCGTCACAGTCACGGATAGCGTCTGCTCCCCATCTTTTTACTAGTTCCAGAGTTTCCGGTACCACGTCCACGTCTGTCGGAATGGTTACACGACCTTTAAAATTTGTTTCGCTCATGTTTTCTCCTTTCGCATTTTCAAAGCATTTTGTTATACACTAAGGATATACAATATTCCACAAAATTTCTATGCTCATCTTGCGATTTTTTTTATATATATTGCTATTTTTCTAAATTTAATATCAATTATCTATTTTTATTTTTGTGATTATATTTAATAACTGCTAAAACGCCGAGCATCATAAGAATTCCCGCCGGAAGGGCAATCCATGCAGACTGAACAAAGCCCGCAATAATGTAGGTAACAAAGCTTACACCGGCTACTGTCACTGCATAAGGAAGCTGTGTGGAAACATGATTTACGTGATTACACTGAGCCCCTGCCGATGCCATAATCGTGGTATCAGAAATCGGTGAGCAATGGTCTCCGCACACTGCGCCTGCCATACATGCAGAAATAGAAATAATCATAAGCTGCGGATTACTTTCTCCAAAAACAGCTACAACAATCGGAATTAAGATACCGAAAGTTCCCCATGAAGTTCCTGTTGCAAATGCCAGCAGACAGCCTACGATAAAGATAATCGCCGGAAGTAAATTCATCAGACCTCCTGCTACGCTTTCCATAGCTGTTGCCACGAAAACGTCTGCTCCCAGACTGTCTGTCATGGCTTTTAATGTCCATGCAAAGGTTAAAATCAAAATTGCCGGCACCATTGCCTTAAATCCGTCAGGAAGACAGTCCATGCAGTCTCTGAAGGACAGCACACGTCTTGCAACATAAAAAACAACTGTAATCAGAAAAGCAAATACACTTCCGATAGATAATGCTAATGAAGCATCACTTTGGGAAAACGCTGTTACAAAATCCGTTCCACTGAAAAATCCCCCAGTGTAAATCATACCGATAATACAGCAAACAATCAGAACCAGAATAGGCACTACCAAATCAATTACTTTTCCTCTTGGATTTGGTTTTTTCTCTGAAACTTCTTCATCCACTCGCTTTCCTGTTGTATAAATATCTCCCTTTAAAGCGTTTGCTTCATGGATTGCCATAGAACCGAAATCCACTCTCATCAGTACCAGACCAAACATCATAACAATGGTAAGAAGCGCATAGAAGTTATACGGAATTGCTCTCATGAAAATTGCCAGACCGTCTTCCCCTTCCACAAATCCGCTGACTGCGGCTGCCCATGAAGAAATAGGAGCAATGATACAAATCGGAGCTGCTGTGGAGTCAATTAAATATGCAAATTTTGCTTTTGAAACATTGTGCTTGTCTGTAATAGGCTTCATAACGCTTCCTACCGTCAGGCAGTTGAAATAGTCATCTACGAAAATCAACATCCCCAGCAAGATTGTGGCAATCTGTGCGCCGACTCTTGTTTTAATATGGGTGCTTGCCCATTTACCAAAAGCAGCTGAACCGCCTGCATGGTTCATCATGCACACCATCGTCCCCAAAATCACTAAAAAGATTAAAATACCTACATTATAGGAGTCGGAAAGAACCTTAATAAAGCCACCTTCCAAAATATTATTTACAGTTTTCTCAAATCCAAAATCTGCTGAGAATAAAGCTCCTACTAAAATACCGATAAACAAAGAGCTATAAACCTCTTTTGTAATCAATGCCAAAACAATGGCTACAACGGGAGGTACTAAAGCCCAAAAGGTAGCATACATCTGTGGTTTTGGCGCTTCCGCCTCACCTCCGGCAAATACAGTGACTGCAAAGGTCATCATAAGTAGCATAAAAATTGCCATACCGGTAAAAAGTTTTCTTTTCTTTGTCATAATCAATTTTCCTTTCTTTGTTTTAATGTATAAAAAAACCATGAACGATACTCCCTGCTGGGAACGCATTCATGGTTTTACCGAAATCTATTGAGTATGACCAATGATGATAGCGCTCCACTTGTCGTGACAGTACATGATATCTTATACCATGTCCCAGCAGGAAAATCTCGGGCAGATTTTCCCACTTCGGCAGCTTCCCCTTTCCCCTCCTGCGGCTGCCCTGCCTTGCAAAAGGGTACTCTTGAAACCTGCACCTCTATCATAATATCGTTCCTGACTTTCGTCAGTTGTGTTTTTTTCTTATTCTACTGCTTCCCCTGTTTCATTTGGCGTGTCGCTTGGAAGCATTTCACCGTTTTCCACCTTGTCCATCAGCACTTTAATGTTCGCAACCGAAGTTTCATCCGGAATTGTAACATACAAAGCAGTACCCGGTGCAGAGTAACAAAATGCCTGATCCCCTGTACCCTCTGCTGCAACAGATTTAATCGTCCATTCTCCGCCATTGTCAATCTGACTTTGAATTAATCTTTGTATCTGTTCCATAGACATATTGGTTTCTACGCTGTTGCTTACTTCGGAAATCATCTTTGGCGCTTTTACCAGCATTTCCGGAGTAATCATTTTCTTAAACATGGCCTGAATAACAGCCATCTGGTCCTTACCTCTCTGGTTGTCTCCGCCCGGAACATTATAACGTTCTCTGGCAAAAGAAAGCGCCTGTGCACCGTTAAAGTGATTGATGCCCTTCTTTACATCCATAATCTCACCACCGGCGCCGCTTGTAGTAAATTCAAATTCTGACTCTACATCTACGCCGCCCATTAAGTCAACCATAGTAATCAAAGAAGTAAAGTTTACTCTTGTATAAAACGGAATTTCAATATCATATAATTCTTCTAAAGCCGCCATGGACTTATCTACGCCGTAAATACCCGCATGTGTCAGCTTATCCTTTTTCTCACCTGACACCTCAGGAATTGTTACATAGAAGTCTCTCGGTGTATTGGTAAGCAAAATCTGCTTTGTCTCAGGATTGACGGTTGCAATAATATTTACATCACTTCTGCTCTTTGAAGAAATCGGTCCATAGACGTCAATACCGCTGATAAACATACTGAACGGTTCATCTTTTACGTTTACGTCAGGAGAAACTCCCTGTGTCATGCTGTCGCTCTTGCTCTCAATGCTGTACTGTGCAATGACTTTTACTTTGCTGTTATAATTCTCATTTACTTCCTCGATAATTCCGCTGAAGCTTTCGTCATACACAATCGCATCTACGGTTTCGCTTAACAGACCTGCCACCTGATCGTTTAAGGTATCAAATTCCTTTGTCAAAACTTCTTTCCCTGCGTCAGCATTGACCTTCTTCATTGCCTCCGCCATTTCGCTGTCTTCTTCTATTGACTGGACACCATAAACATAGTCCTTGGTATCCCATACCTTCTCTGCATCATCGTCTTTTCTGACTACAACCAGCACACTATGTACCTGTTTTCCGAGGGTATCTCCGCTGATATCCTCAATGGCATCATGTGTCTGATACATATATACAGAACCGAATATCAAAACAGCCGACATCAGAATACTGACAATTTTACTGACAATCGCTTTTCCTCTGGTCACCACCTGCATAGTAAAAAGCAACGCCGCAAAAACAAAAAGTAATGCCGCAAACCCCACTACATACTTGGCAGGAATCATTCCCAATCTCCATGTGAAGCCAATAAAAACAAGAGTCGCAAGAATTTGAATTCCAACCAGAATCTCACCGGCTATACGAAAAGCTTTTCGAACCCGCTTTTTCTTTTGCTTTGCCGAGCTCATCTTTTTTTTGCTATTTGTATTCTCCATATTCTATTCTCCTTTATACTGCCATCTCCAAAATGACATTACCTAACTTAATATAATATAAAACCCTAAAAAAAGCAACCTTCTAGCCTTTAGAAAGACGATTTTTTGCGGAAAAAGGCAGTTTATGCCTTTATCCCCCTAAATATATTTCACACATTTACTTAATTTTTCTGGAATTTTCGGACTATTAGTGTTATAATTTACTATATAAAGTGAACGTTAAAAGGAGGGTTTCGTATGAGTCATCGTATTATTACTATCAATCGTATGTATGGAAGCGGCGGACGTCTTTTAGGAAAAGCACTGGCAAACAAGCTGGGAATACACTTCTATGACCATGAGCTTATCCGCCTTGCCAGCAAGGAAAACGACATTCCTTACGAGGAATTATTAAAGGTAGACGAAAAGAAAGCCAACCAATGGAGACTTCCAATCAACGAACAGATGCAGATGCAGCCACAGTATCATTTTCATCCTATGAATGATGTTCTTTTTGAAACGGAGTCCAAAATTATTGAACGTCTCGGAAAAACAGAAGACTGTATCATTGTAGGACGCTGTGCCAATTATATACTGGGTGATGATTGTCTAAGTCTTTTCGTGTATGCCCCTTATGAGTACCGTGTAAAAGCAGTTATGGAACGCTTAGGCAGAGAAGAAAAAAGCGCCCGTGCCCTTGTAAAGAAGATGGACAAAACACGTAAATCTTATTACGAATTTTTCACCGACCAGAAATGGAATAATCTGGATAATTACCAGCTATGTGTCGATACCAGCCGTTTTTCTCAGGATTTTCTGGTTGATATGCTGGCGGAGGTTTATAAGACCTTGTAAAAGCTGTCGATTTCAGTGTATATCAAGAAAATCTATTCATTTTATGCTCAGTCTGCGCTCATTTTGAGCTTGTAATCTCAAAGCGTGCTCGACAAATTCGCTAAAAATGTATAGATTTTCTGATTATCACATAATGCGATAGCTTTTTACTCTTTTAAGAAATTCTTCCGTTTTCCATCTCATACACTTTATCTGCAATCTTCATAGTAGACTGTCTATGAGATACCAGCACCACTGTTTTTTCTCTACATTCTTCTTTCAATGCTTTCAATATCATGCCCTCATTTAAAGAGTCTAAATTACTGGTCGGCTCGTCCAGCATAAGAAGCGGAGCTTGATGAAGAAATGCTCTGGCAATTCCAATTCGCTGGCGCTCTCCGCCGGAAAGGGTGTCTCCCAATTCTCCCACCTGTGTATCGTAGCCTTTTGGAAGCTTTTCGATAAAACTATGAAGGGATGCTTTTTTCGCCGCCTCTATAATTTCCTCCTGAGATGCCTCCGGTTTTGCAATCTTAATATTATTTGCTATGGTATCATGAAACAAATAAGTTTCCTGTGTTACGTAGGCTTCCATATCACGAAGATTTTTTGTATTGATGTCCTTTACATTCGTTCCCGAAATATTTACTGCCCCTTTATCTGCATCCCAAAAGCGCATAAACAATTTTAAGAGTGTAGATTTTCCTGAACCGCTTTTTCCGTGAATACCGATAATTTTTCCTTTTGGCAAAGAAATGCTGTAATCTTTTAAAATCACCTCATCTTCGTAAGAAAATGTTACCTGCTCACAAGACGCATTTTCAAAGCTTACTTCTTTCTGTCCGAAAACTTCTTCCACCTTCGGCGCTTCTTCCAAAATAGACAATACACGTTCTCCGCTTGCCAGCGTCTGATTTAAGTTATTGGAAAGGTTAGAAAGCGCCACAACCGGTCCGAAAGAACCCATCATGGAAATTGTGCAAAGAACTACTGCGTCTATGCTCATCTGCTGATTTTTATAAAGGAATAAAGTAAAAAATAACATTCCAAAGGAGCTGAGTAAAATCAACAAATTGGTAACTGCTCTTGTGTTTCCTTCCATACGGTTTAACTCTTTTTGTTTTTTCAGCAGTTCCAGTGATTTTTCAGACATTTCCTGTTTTCTGCTTTCTTCCTGCCCATACTGTATGGTTTCTTCCAAGCCTCTGAGGGAATTTAATACATAACTGTTTAATTCTCCGATGCCGGAGCGAAATTCCATTCCGGTAGAAGCGCTTTTCCTTCCATTCCACAGCGGTACGCCCACACCTACCAAAAGATAGGAAACAAGCGCCCAAATGCCTGCACAAATATGATACCTTCCGATAAAAACTACCATAATAAGAGAAGTGAAAAATGCAATGGCAATAGGAGAAATAGTATGTGCATAAAAAACTTCTAAAAGCTCAATATCATTGGTAATAATCGAAATCAGATTTCCTTTGTCCTTGCCTTCTAATTTTGCCGGACACAGCTTCCTAAGAGCGGCAAACACCTTATGACGGATAATTGCCAATAATTTAAAAGCAATATAATGGTTGCATGCCTGCTCTGCATAGTGAAGAATACCCCTTAAAACCGCAAATGCAATTAAAATCTTAATATGAATGTTTACAATCACTGGCATATCAAAATACATCAAAGCTGTTCCCGCTAAAATCGTGAGAAAAATAGCACATAAAAAGCCTGCCACACCTAAGAAAATCGCCGCCAGCATAACATGTAAAAGTGGCACGACAAGCCCAATAAGCTGTCCCATGACTTTTATTCCGCTTCTTCTTTTCATGCTGATGCCTCCTGTTCTAATCCATAATTTTCCAGATTTTTCTGTGTCATATACATTTCTTTATATGCTCCCTGCTGTTCCAGTAATTCTTTGTGTGTTCCCTTTTCTACAATTTTTCCCTCTTTCAAAACATAGATGCAATGAGATTTCTTTACATTTGCCAGCCTGTGAGAAATCAAAAGCACTGTTTTTGTTTCTGCTAATTGTCGAATAACATCCATAATAATTTCTTCACTTTCCATATCAATATTAGATGCCGCTTCATCAAAAATATAAATTTCTGTGTCGTGAAGCAACGCTCTGGCAATGCAAAGTCTCTGACACTGCCCACCTGAGAAATTGCTTCCTTTTTCCGCCAGCTTTGTAGAAAGACCTTCCTGTCCCTTCAAAAACTCCCATAAATTTACTTTTTTTAATGCTTCTGTCATTTCTTCCTGTGTGGCATTGGGATTTCCCATAAGAAGATTTTCCTCTACTGTGCCTTTAAACAAATAACTGTTGTGTCTTACTAAAGTAACATGCTCCATTAAGCTTTTTTCTTTTATCTTCTTTAAATCCGTGCCTCCCAGCAGAATTCTTCCTTGATACTGCCTGTTTCTTCCTAAAATCAGAGATGCAACCGTGCTTTTTCCACACCCGGACTCTCCTACCAAAGAAACAAATTGTCCTTTTGAAATATGAAAGCTCACATCTTTTAAAATCGGACGTTCCTTTTCATAAGAAAAGCTCACCTGTTCAAAAGTAATATCTAACTTCTCTCCCGAAAGCTCTTCTGCCCCCTGCTCTCTTTCCGGCATATCCAACAATCGGAAAATTTTATCACTGGCTGCCATCCCATTCATAGCAATGTGAAAGAAAGAGCCCAGCAAACGCAGAGGAATAAAAAACTCCGCTGCCAACAGTAAAATAGCAAAAGCTCCTGCAAAACCCAAATTTCCGGCTATGTATTCCCTTACCACAACAATCATTCCCACAGCAGCGCCTCCGTAAGCCACTAAATCCATAACGCTGATGGAGTTTAACTGCATGGTCAGCACTTTCATGGTAATGCTTCTGAACTTTTCTGCTTCTTCATCCATTTCCTGTGCTTTTCTTTCGTCAGACTGATAAATTTTCAGTGTTGTAAGCCCCTGTAAATTTTCCAGAAAGCTGTCGCCTAATTCCGTATAACTGCCCCAATATTTTTTCAAAAGTCTTTTGGCAAATTTCTGTACCGCCACAATAGAAAGAGGAATAAGAGGCACACAAACGAGAAGCACCAGACTTGCTTTCCAACTGATAAAGGAGAGCACCGCAAACAGTGTAACAGGCGCTAACAAACTGTAAAAAAACTGTGGTAAATATCTTCCAAAATACGTTTCTAACTGTTCCACACCTTCCACAGAAAGCTGTACCACCTCAGAAGTAGAAATCTGTTCTTTATAAGATAAGATGAGCCGAGGCGTACCAGTTTTTCATATATCTTTTCACGCAAAATCCTTTTTACGTCAGAGCTCGCCAGAAACGAAGCCTCTGCTGCTTTTTTGTCGCTTATCATTCTAAGGAGAATGACACTTACGCATATCATTCCTGTCAGAAAAAGCTGTCTGCCGGTTATACTACCAAATATGGCAGTATTCAAAAGCTGTCCTATGGCTAAAATCGCCACTATCTGTGCCAATAATCCCAACCATTGCCAAAGTACATTTTGAACAATATATTTCTTTGACTCTTTTAGAAGTCCGATTAGTCTTTTTTTAATCATCTTCTCTCCTCTTT
>ERZ834859.3645-NODE-3645-length-10749-cov-6.402001_pt1 | contig 10749 bp, 6 predicted proteins | sample MGYA00519947_ERZ834859 | MGnify/ENA primary metagenome ERZ834859 (study PRJEB31850, sample SAMEA3708763) | human gut metagenome | biome: human gut; feature: human-associated habitat; material: faeces | place: China | collected 2014 ...
TACTCTACGCAACGCTCCTCTGCGCAGGATTCTATGCGGCGTCCTGTTCCGACAACGAGGGGGGGGGAAAGAGCCTGACCCCGCACCCGAATATTTTCGGGTAGCCTTCGACGGCCCCGCACTGGCGGCCGAACTCAACACCGACTTCACGGCATTCTGCCGTAAGTATGCCGAATACGTCGCCGATCCCGCCGAAAACGCCTTCTCCGTGCGGCCGTCGTCCGCCGCTCCGAGCATGAACATGCCCCAGCCGCCCTCCGTCTTCTACTTGGGCAGCTACCTCAAAACCCCGACCGACAGCATCCTGCTCACCCTCTGCGTCGAAAAGGACGATTACGACAACGTGAAAACGATCACGGCCGCACCCGAAGATCCGGCCAAATCCCTCGACGTCTGGCAATACGGTCTGACCGCCTCCGAAACGCTCCGTCTGGGCGCGTTCCTCGGCACCAAATACAAAAGCCCCTCTTCGTCGGGCGTATTCCAGACCATCGACGACACCCTGAACCACATCGCCCAGCACGGCACCGCCGAAACGCTCGCCTGCACGATCTTCGGCGTCGTTCCACAGGCCGCATACGCCGTCTTCCAACTCGACAACGGGGCCTTCACCGCCCGGCTCATGAACAGCTACCTTAAGCTGGACTATCCCGCAATGCGCCGCTGGCTCGGCGGCGACCACGCCGCCTTCGCTGCGGAGTACTACGTTCTAGGCAACAAGATCAACGCCTTCGGCGACCTCTACGTCTACTTCTACTATGCCAAGGACACCGCCGGCAACACCTTCACCGTCGACGTACACGCCGACAAGAACGGCGAGAAAATCTCCGAAATCGACGTCTACGTCAGCGCCGACCGCAACGACGCCGACAAGCAGCTGGCCATCTGGAAGGAATACGCCCGCGACTACGCGGACAAAGGTCTGGGCGCCTTCAAAGAGGCCTATACGACCGATTCGTGGGGCGACCGGAAGGAGACGTTCGCCGATCTTGCCGCAGCGGTCGCCCATGTCGAATCCAACGGCCGGCCGGGTCCCTTCGACGGCGGCATCATCGTCGTTTTCGAAGCCGACGGCGTCGCCACGAATCTGGTGATGAACCAGCAGTACATCTACCTGCTGATCAAGGACCCGAACTACAACGTCGAATAACCTCACACACAGCCGCAAACCCCTCCGGCAGACCGTCCCCGGCCCTCCGGAGCGAAATTAACCGGCCGAATGTCAAAAAAAGGGGCGCTTCCTTGCGGAGGTGCCTTTTTTTTCTTACATTTGCACCCGCTGAAAAGCGTAAATTAATTTAATTCCAACAATTATGAACAATTACGAAACCGTTTTCATTGTCACGCCGGTTCTGTCCGATGCTCAGGTTCAGGAGGTTGCTGACAAATTCCAAGGTGTCATCACCGAGAACGGCGGTCAGATTGTGAACAAGGAGTCGTGGGGCCTTCGCAAGCTCGCCTATCCTATTCAGAAGAAGACCACCGGTTTTTACTTCTTGGTAGAGTTCACGGGCGAAGGCACGCTCATCAACACGCTCGAAACGCAGTACCGCCGCGACGAGCGTATCATCCGTTTCTTAACATTCAAGCAGGACAAATTCGCCGTCGAGTATTCGGAGAAGCGTCGTGCAAAACTTTCTAACAAATCGGAGGAGTAAACCATGGCACAGGAGAACAAAGCACAGTCTGAAATCCGTTACCTCAACCCGGTGTCGGTAGACGTCAAGAAAAAGAAATACTGCCGCTTCAAGAAACTCGGCATCAGATACGTGGACTACAAGGACGGAGAATTCTTGAAGAAGTTCCTCAACGAGCAGGGCAAGATCCTTCCCCGCCGCCTGACGGGTACTTCGCAGAAGTTCCAGAAGAAGGTCGCACAGGCCGTGAAGCGTGCGCGTCACCTCGCCATTCTGCCCTTCGTAACCGATTGCATGAAATAATTAAAGGAGGAAGAGACAATGGAAGTTATTCTGATCAAAGATATGGAAAACCTGGGCTACGCCAACGACATCGTGACCGTAAAGCCCGGTTATGCGAACAACTACCTGATTCCCCAGGGTTACGCAAAGGCTGCCACCGCATCCGCCAAGAAGGTGCTCGCCGAGAACCTCCGCCAGCGCGCCCACAAGGACGCCAAGATCCTTGCCGACGCACAGGCACTCGCCGAGACCATCGCCAACCTGCCGCTCACGCTGGCCGTGAAGGCCGAGGAGGGCAAGCTCTTCGGTACGGTTACCGCCACCGACCTGGCCGAGGCCCTGGCTGCCAAAGGCATCGAACTCGACCGCAAGCTGATCGCCGTAGAGGGCATCAAGACCGTCGGCGAATACGAAGCAACCGCCAAACTCCACAAGGAGGTCAAGGCAGTCATCAAATTCTCGGTTACCGCCGCAGAATAATGCGCAAACCGGGGGGGGGCAGGTTCGCGACTGCACCCCATCCAATGAAAAAAGGAGAACCTTTGGTTCTCCTTTTTTGTTTCCCTACAAGAACCGCCCGGCATCGTCATTCCGTCTTTCCAAAACCTAACCCGACCCAAACCTCAACACAGCATCTGCCCCATTGTTACACAACTTTATGAAACCGCGAATAAAACACTTTATCATGGAATTATACCAACATTCTGGCAAGTTGCAACCTGCAACTACGCCATGCGTTCAGTAAATATTCCTGCCAAAATAATAAACATTCGCGCCAGTAAGCCAGATTTACACCCCGGCGTACATTTTACAGAGATTTTTTTGCTAATTATGTATTCCAAACAGTTTCCATAAATCTTGTCAAAATGGGTAAAAATACAACCAGAATCTTACTGACACTGGCCATCTTGTGCGGCATTTCAGCCTTGCAGGCCCAGGTTCCAGCAGTTCCGCCGCGCACCGAGCTTGACAGTCCGTTCGGAAAGGCCGATACGAAGAAATTTCTTACCCCGCCCAAAGTCTACCACCCGGAGACATGGTTCCATTATATAGGTGGCAATGTCTCCAAAGAGGGCATTACAGCCGACCTCGAAGCTATTGCCGCCGCCGGAATAACAGGCATCCAACTTTTCCACGGTCAGTTCGGCGGCCCGTGGCCCGGCGTCGAGCCCCAAATCGCCTGTCTGAGCGAATCGTGGGACGACGCAGTCCACCACACGGCTAAGGAATGCCAGCGGCTCGGACTGCGGTTCACGATGCTGGTCTGCCCAGGCTGGGCACTGGCAGGTGGCCCTTGGATCGAACCCGCCAATGCCATGCGCCACCTGACGTGGAGCCGCACCGACATTACGGGCGGGAAAGCCGTCGTCTGGAAACTGCCTCGGCCGCAACCGAGCGAAGAGGAGTGGAGGGACTACCGCGATGTGGCTGTCCTCGCATTCCCCACGCCGCAGGACGACACTGGCTCACCCCTTATGCCCGCCTCCGTACGCAGCAACCGCAACGACCTCCCATGGAAAGAACTCATCACTGGCACCCCTGGAGCAGTCGTCCACCTAGCCCCGGCACGCGAGGGGCAACCTAACTGGGTTGAAGTTACTTTCCCCGAAGCTACAAAGTTGCGCACGATTGAATTTTCGAGCATCAATGGGTTCAATACCATCATGTGCTACGAACCAGGCATTTCGGTGAATATCGAAGCCGTTATGCCTGATGGTTCTACCCGTAAAATACGCTCCCTGCAAATCCCCCAAAGTAACTGGCAGGATGAATCTCCCATCAGCCTAGCCTGCTCCGACATCGATGGGGTCAACACCTACCGCATCTCCATCAATAATCGTCACACCATGGGGATCGGACGCCTACGCCTTTCTTCCGCTGCGGTCAAAGACAATTGGGAGGCCGAAGCAGGCTGGACTCTGCGCAGCCTAATCAGAGGACAGCATCCCGAGCAGGCGAAAGAAGCCTTTATAGACCCCGCCCGAATCATTGACCTCTCGGATGCCATGGATACAAAAGGCAATCTATCGTGGAATGCACCAGAGGGTAACTGGACGATACTTCGCATCGGACACGTGAATACGGGTATGAAAAACGGGCCAGCACCAGCCGAAGGTACCGGCTGGGAGTGCGACAAATTCTCCAGTGAAGGTGCCGACGCCCAATTCGCAGGCTATATTGGGAGACTCATCGGCCCAAACGGCCCCTTATATGGAGGTATGCTCGACGGCATGCTCATGGATAGTTGGGAGTGCAAAACCCAAACATGGACGGCCAACATGGAACAGGAGTTCGAGCAATTGGCAGGCTACCCTCTCCGACAATGGCTCCCGGCAATCTTCGGGTATGTTGTGAAGGATCACGAAACCACGACACGCTTTCTACGGGACTGGCGCGCAACTATTAGCAGCCTGGCCACCGAAAAATTCTTTGGCGGAATGGCGCATAACGCTCACGCCAATGGGCTTACGTTGGCTTTCGAGACCGCCTTTGGTGATATCCTTCCGGGCGATATTCTCGAATACTATAAATATGCAGATGTCCCCATGTGTGAATTCTGGCGCCATCCGTCGGACACGTTCGTCGGCTCAATCAATTTCAAACCTATTAAACCTACTGCATCGGCCGCCCGCCTCTATGGCAAACCACGCGTAGCTGCAGAGTCATTCACATCATTCCAGCTGACGTGGGACGAACACCTGAGCCGTATGCGTGAAGTTGCCAACCAGAATGCCATAGAGGGCGTGACCCACAATGTGCTACATACCTACACGCACAACCCACGCACCGACTTCCTTCCGCCGGGCACCTCATTCGGCTCCAATATCGGCACACCGTTCCTGCGCGGGCAGACATGGTGGAAGCACATGCCTGAATTCACCACCTACCTAGCTCGCTGCAGCTACCTGCTGGAGCGCGGAAAACCTGTCTCTGACGTACTGTGGTACTTGGGCGACGAATTCGACCACAAACCCGACCAACGTTTTCCTTTCCCAGAAGGCTTCAAATACGACTACTGTAACCACGACATCCTACTCAACCGACTCTCCGTACGTGACGGAATGATCGTGACACCAGAGGGCATCACATACCGACTGCTTTGGCTACCTGACATCCCGCGACTGATGCCCGAGACACTCGAAAAACTTTACGATCTGGTTCGGCAGGGTGCCGTCATCGTCGGGAACGCCCCTACAGGCCTAGCAACCCTGAACGAATCAGGCAATGCACAGAAACGCTTTGACAAAGCTGTAAAGAATATCTGGGGCAAAGCCTCACCCGGTATCCGCAAGGTCGGTAAAGGAACGGTTATCTCCGGTACTCCGCTTAGCGAAGCACTGGAAACACTCGGACTGCAACCCGACGTAACAGGCATGGGTGCACGATGGTTACACCGCCACATCGAAGGAGCTGACTGGTATTATATCTGTGCACCGACGGGCACCGGATTCTCGGGTACGCTCGATTTTCGCAACACCGGACAGGCCGAAATCTGGGATCCAGTAACCGGCAGTGTCACCCCAGCCGTCGCTATCCACAATGGGGAGCGCACAGAAGTAACGCTTAGGCTGCCACAAGCAGGCTCTTGCTTTGTGGTCTTCCGCAAGGACTCCGACATAACAGTCCCCTCGGCGACAACCTGCAAACCGACACAATCACTTCTGCTCAACACTCCTTGGACGATAAATTTCCCCGAAGGGTGGGGTATACCCGAAACACTGGTAGTGAATGAGTTAAAGCCTTGGAAAGAGCTCGCTGCAAACGATGAGGGTAAGGCATTCTCTGGCACAGCTACTTACACGACCACATTCGACATTGGCACGAAACAGGCGGGCTGCAAATACCACCTCGACCTAGGACGCGTAGACATGATCGCAGCAGTGTCCGTCAACGGCCGGAAATTACGCACCTTGTGGACAGCCCCCTATGAGTTGGACATTACGGAAGCCGTCAACGAGGGCTGCAACGAACTGAAGGTGGAGGTTACAGGCACCTGGTACAACCGCTTGGTGTATGACGCCGGGCAATCGGAGGAAAGGCGCCTGACGTGGACGATCAGTGGGCCTCCGGCGAATGCGACGTTACAGGAAACCGGGCTAATGGGGCCCGTCATGCTTTCGATCTGCGAATAGGCTGCTTGGAAACACTGTAACGGCAAAGCCGTCCCCTCTAGGCCTTCCTGCACTCCCGGATATTCCGCAAAGCCGCCACTGCGATCACATACCCCTTTCATCCGCTTCATAAAGAGCGTCCTTGATCACAGGACGCTCTTTATCCTGTTACGGAAAGAGGCCCCTTGGAATCCACAGAACCGATTTTGAAACAACTGAAATATTTATTATTTTAGTTCTGACATTTGCGCACCCCTCTTAAAATCTACCTCATACGATGAAAAAGGTTTACACAACACTTCGATTTATCATTTTTGCACTGCCATCACTTGTATCATTCAGTCTTTCCCATGCCTATACTTTACGCCAGATATTCGACAAGGACAAATTATCAAATAGTTGTGTGGTCAGCCTTTGCCAGGATAGGAGTGGATTATTATGGATCGGAACGATAGACGGGATCAATTCCTACAATGGACGAGAGGTGCGTCCATTCCTTTACGACCGGGACAAGAAAGAACTTTCGGGAAGTGTGGTGGAACAGCTCATCGAAACCCAAGATGGCCAACTGTGGGCTGCTACGCTCTATGGACTTGACCGATACGACAAATACCGGAACCGATTGATTACCTATAAGAATTTCAGTAAAAACCTCTGCTTGGACAAGGATTCCCGGAATACGTTATTCGTCATACCGACGGATCACCGGCTGTTCTATTTCCTTTCCGAGGACGATGTGTGCCACGAAATGAAAGATGTCGGGTTGGCAGCCGACTCAATCGTAAACATGGTCATCACACCAAACGATGAAATGACACTCTTTCATAAAAACGGTGACATCGCAGGATACCGCATTTCGTACGAGAAAAACGTTCCACGCGTGAATCTCTCCTATCGCTACAAACACACGGCCGAGATCGAAATCTGCAAAACCGATGGTGACGACATTTTCTTCGTTGATGCTAACCTCACCCTCTTCCAATTCGATTACCGCAGCAAAAATGCTGAGCAGATCACCTCGCTGACACAGTTTGCAAAACATGGCTCCGTGCAAGCCGTCGTCCGGTTTGCCGGTGATTATTTCATCGGGTTCAAAACGGGGGGGCATTTGGACGCTCAACATTTCTTCCGGGGTAGAACGCTGGGAAGAAATTCCAATAAACTGCGGAGTCTGCACCCTTATGAAAGACAGGTATCAGGATATCATCTGGATCGCGTCCGACGGCAAGGGAGTCTACGCTTATTCCGACGACGAATACTCGATCTCATCCACTTTCTCATCCGACATCAGCAAATTGCTAGGCCGTCCCGTGCGGTGCATGCAACTGGAAAAAGGCGACCTGTGGATCGGGTACAAAGGCGATGGGATCGTCAAGATAGACGATTATACACCCCTCACCGATCTGCGCCATGCGCACTTCACGCACTTCACGGCTTCTGACAGCCGCCTCACCGACAACCGAGTATTTGCCTTCGAACCGGGCGACAATGACATCCTTTGGATTGGCCATCATGAAGGGCTGAACTATTACTCCTATCGCACCCGCACTATCGAACGTCTCCCGTTCATGTGCAACGGGGAACCAATCCGGTTCGTGCATGACATCTACCAACAAGATAACTACCTGTGGATCGCCAGCGTCATCATGGGGGTCTACAAGGCGAAAATCAGTTGGCGCGACGGCTTACCAACACTCACAGTCGTGAAGCACTTCGTCCTGGACGGCGGTGACATCTACTCCAACCTCTGCTTTTCACTCTATCCGGATGGAGACTACCTCTTCGTCGCAAACCGGGGAAAAGGAGTCATGAAGATAGACACGCGTGACGACTCATACTCGATGCTACGCTTCGACTCCAGAATACCCAACGAAACCGTGAACGACATCTTCTGCATTTCCAAAGATGACGACGGGAACTACCTGTTCGGCACCGGATTAGGACTGGTCATCTATCATCCCGACGGAGAGTACGAACTGCTAAACCGCACCAACGGGTTCCCCGAGAACATGATCCGAGGCATTATAAAGACAGGTAAAAACCGCTTCTGGCTGGCAACCAACCACGGGCTTATCAATTTCGACTCTCGCACCCGCCTCGCCTTCACGTTCGGAGTACAGTCCGGACTGAATATTTCGGAGTTCAGCGACGCAGCCCAATACCGTACCGAAGATGGCGAATACGTCATGTTCGGAGGTGTAAACGGATTCATAACCATCCGAGAAAACGCCAAGAGCAAACCAAGCATCCACATGCCCGACATCCAGTTTGACAGGCTCTCAGTCCTCGGCGTGGACTATGCCCCCGAAGAGTTTTTTGGTGGGGGGGGGAATTTCGCACTTCGGGATTGCTGGAGCTGAACCACGACCAGAATGTTTTCTCGATCTCGTTCAGGGCGATCGACTATCTTAACGGCAATAACCAGCAATATTACTATAAATTAGAAGGAGGCAACGACCAGTGGATCAACAACGGGAGTTCGAATACGGTTTCGTTCGCCAACATCAGTCCCGGTACCTATACACTGCTAGTCAAATACTACAATTGTGCCACAAACCGCGAGAGCCGCACGGCAACTCTACAGATAAGGATCAGACCGCCATGGTATTTCTCGAACGGAGCCAAAAGCCTATATTTCATCTTCATTCTGAGCTGTATCGGACTTTTCATTCACTATTTGATGAAGCGAAGCCAGCGACATCACGATGCAATCATGCAGCAACTGGAACAGCAGCACAAGGAGGAAGTCTACGAATCTAAACTCAATTTCTTCACCAATATCGCGCATGAATTCTGTACGCCGCTCTCACTGATATATGCCCCCGTCAATCGGATACTCAGGATAAAGCATCTCGACCAGCCGACCCTACGCTACGCTGGACTGATAAAAAACAATGCCGAACGCCTGAACTCACTCATTACGGATTTGCTCGAATTCCGGCGGGTAGAAACGGGACACAAGACGCCGAAAATCACCGCTGTCGACATCTCTGGAATTGCCCAAAGCATCCTCGAAGCATTCTCGGAAATGGCAGTAGGCCTTAATATCAGGCTCGAAGCAAATATTCCAGCAAAGGTATGCCGGAACTCGGACAGCAGTTTCATCGTCACGATCCTGAACAACTCCCTGGCCGTCGCCATAAAATATACCGAACACGGCGGCATCGTAAAACTCTGCATCGACACGACGAACGAACTGCTGAACATCACAATCTCCTATACCGGCAGGAAAATCAGCGAAGGCAACCTGCCCCACTTGCCGGATCGCTACCGCATGCTCGACAACCTCGAGCATAATCCTGACGCGGAGTTGAATTCGAGAGATCAGCTCGCACTTGCCATATCGTATAGCCTGATTCATATCCTCGGAGGGGATGTGCAGATAGACACTTCCGACAAATGGACACATTTCCGTGTTACCCTGCCTGCATCGGAGGCGACAGCAAATTCCACCCCCGCCAATCACAGTGAGAAGGAACAACTCATACCAAAAGCCGATACACAGGCAACTCCCATCCGTCTTCCGAGCACTCCCTTCGACGACTCAAAGCTCACCATGGTGGTCATCGACAATGAACACGAGCTCCTGTGGTTCATGACCGATCTTTTTTCCGACAAATTCAACGTCATATGCTTCGATTGTATCCCAGAAACCGACTCGGTATTCTGCGATAACATTCCAGACATTATCCTATGCAACTACATGATGTCAAATTTCAACACACTGGATTTCACTAGGCGCATCAAGTCGAATCCTGATCGGTCGCACATCCCATTGATCATGATTTCCGCTAAACACGAGATCGAAGATCAGATAGCAGCCCTCAATGCAGGCGCCGAACTATACGTCACCATGCCCTTCAACGTCGATTTTCTCCGCACTTCGGTCGAAAAGCTACTCAAACGTAAAGAAGCACTCAAAGCGTATTTCGCCTCCAAGATCAGTGCCTTCGAACTTGTAGACGGCAAGCTGATCCACAAGTCACACCGTAAACTGTACAAAGAAATCGTCGACATTATCAACAAGAATATCGAAAACGACAAACTGTCGGCTGAATTCATTGCCACCCAGATGAACATGGGCGTGCGCAAACTCTACCGACAGGTCGAAGAGATCAAGGGTATCGGCATCAGCAGCCTGATCCGCGAATGCCGGCTTGTGGTGGCGTGCGATCTATTGATCAAATCGCGGCTCACGATCGACGAGGTCGTCTTTAAATCCGGCTTCTCCAACCGGGTCAGTTTCTACAAGGCATTCGCAAAAAAGTACAACTGCACTCCCAAGGAATACCGCGACCGGAACAGCATTGGATGACATACTACAACACTCCCTGCATGAAAAAAAGTCTCGTTCGATATAAAGCTCTTCATGTGGCAGCCTTCCGAACATGCCTCATTTCACGGAAATAACATCAACACAGATTCCAAGCACGACTTCACCTTGTAAACAATTGTGTCAAAGTAGTAAACATCAGTGCATTCTCCGATCCTTTTTACCGACAGTAATAATTATTGAATTTTACTCTGCATATATTTGACAAAGCAATTCCTTGGCTCTGAAACAGAATTCTGCCCCTTCCCAACCGACTACCGAAAATCTTAAACCTATATGATGAAAAAAATTCTTCCCGTTGTATTATTACTGTTCATATGTATAGACGCCTTTTCACAGGATAGAGTTCGGGCCTATTTAGTCTCGAACGCCCATTTTGATTCCC
>ERZ834859.3657-NODE-3657-length-10724-cov-2.529759_pt1 | contig 10724 bp, 6 predicted proteins | sample MGYA00519947_ERZ834859 | MGnify/ENA primary metagenome ERZ834859 (study PRJEB31850, sample SAMEA3708763) | human gut metagenome | biome: human gut; feature: human-associated habitat; material: faeces | place: China | collected 2014 ...
CGGATGGAAGATCAGTGGTGAGGAATTTATGAAAGATATCAAAGTTATCAACCTGTTGAAACTACGTGCTTCCTGGGGTATGTCCGGTAACGACCGTATTGGTACTGCCGATTATATTCCTAATTATGATGTGACTAACACCGTGTATGGAGGAACTTCACAAGTGGGTGTGTATGCAAAGAATATAGCCAATGACAAACTTAAATGGGAGACAACCAAAGCATTTGATATTGGTTTTGACCTCTCTTTATTCAATAATCGTGTACAGTTGAATGTAGACTATTATATAAATAAGACAGATGATTTGCTTTATTCTACGAAGTTGCCTGCTGCGACCGGTTTCAGTACAGTAAAAACCAATCTTGCATCTATTGAAAACAAAGGATGGGAGATAGACCTGACGACAGTCAATGTACATACTAAAGCATTTAAATGGTCAAGCTCGCTCAATCTGGCAACCAATAAGAATAAGGTGCTCGATATGGGAGGAAATGATAATGTAATTACAGAAGCCTATGATGCTCGTTTTATCACAAAGGTGGGAGGTCCGATTTCACAATTCTATGTTTACCGTACGGATGGTTTGTTAACAAACGACGACTTTGAACTTGGTCCTGATGGTAAGTATGACAAATCCCGTCCTCGTGTTCCTGTCCTGACCAACCAGATTCCCGGAAATGTGAAATACGTGGATATAGATGGAAATGGGGAAATCAATTCCGATGATATGGTTCCTTATGGATCGAACGACCCGGATCTGACATACGGATTCACCAATCGTTTCTCTTATAAGAACCTGGAATTAAGCTTCGTGGACAAATCGGTGGTAAGGTGCTTTATCTGGCTGGTCGTAGTTTGGATACGGGACGTGGAAACTACAATGGATTGAAAAGATGGCTACACGCTTATAAAGAAGAGTACGCCGGAGGAAATCCGATACCGACAAGTCTGGGAGTAGACATGTCCTGGGATGGTAAGACTCCATTACCTTACGGACTTGGCAACAACTCTCCTCTTAATAAGGACGGTCAAATGCACATGACAGACATGGCTATTTATAATGCTTCTTTCTTGCGGATACAGAACATCAGCCTGACTTATAAATTGCCTAAGAAATGGTTGAGAAAATCTCATATTCAGGCAGCTAAAGTCTATGTGACGGCAGAAAACCTGTATACGTTTACAGATTATATCGGTAATCCGGATGTAAATAGCTATTCGCCCAATAATCCGATGGTGCGTGGTGCGGATTATACCACTTATCCGCAGTCGAGAAAGTATATATTCGGAGTTAACTTAACATTTTAATCTATTGCCATTATGAAATCATTTTATAAATTAATAGTAAGTATAAGTTGTCTGTTCGCACTATCTTCCTGTGAAGGATATCTGGATGTGGAGCAACCCTCTATTTATACTGACCAGAACTATTATAAAACGCCGCAGGATTTTGAAACGGCGATTAATGGTTGTTATGCACAATTGCAGACTATCTATAATAAGAATTATATGGAAGCAATTGTCACTCGTGCCGACGAGGTTCGTAACTCTACCCCGATAGGACGTTTCATGGATACCCCGATGGAGAGCAAATGGTCAAAGCCCTGGTCGGCTTGGTGGACACTGGTGTTTCGTTGCAATCAATTATTAAGCAGGATAGATGCAGTGGTTTTTACCGATGAAGATCGTAAAGCATATATTACCGGAGAGGCTTATGCATTGCGCGGACTGGCTTATCTTCAGTTTGCCTGGTGTTGGGGTGGTGCTCCGTTGATTACTAAGGAAATTTCTCGTGAAGAAGTGTATAAGGTAGCACGTTCCAGTCAGGAGGATACTTACAAACAGGCGATTTCTGATTTTGAAGATGCGTTTAACAGGCTGCCTGACAGTTGGGCAAGCAGTGAGGCAGGACGGGTGACGAAATATGCTGCTGCCGGTATGCTGGGACGTACTTATATGTATATGCATAATTACACGAAGGCGGCAGAATATTTGGGAAAAGTCATTGAACAGGAAGGCACTCTTTATGAACTGGCTGGTAAATATGAAGATTGTTTCAGTGACGAATATAATAATGGTAAAGAACGGGTTTGGGAAGTTCAATATCTGGGTGGTACTACTGGTAAGGCTTTGGGATTAAGTCAAAGTTTTAGTGGTTGGTTCATTCCTTCTACGCTGAATAAAGAGAAAGGGGACTATGCTAAGTTGAACGGCATTACGTTCAATGGTGCTTCCAGCTCCATCCGTGCTTCCATGTCCATTGCGGGCGACGGAGTGTATGAAACAGGAGATAAGAGAAGAGACTTGACAATAGTCAATAACCTGTATCTTGACAAGAGCGCTCCGCAGGCCGATGTATATGTGGTGCGGAAGTTCTTAAGAGCCGCTAAGAATGCGCCGACGGCAGTTGACGAATGGGGAAATAATATTCCTATCCTGCGTTATACGGATGTTAAGTTGATGTATGCGGAAGCACTGAACGAATTGGATTATGCTACTTATCTATCTACCGATATATTGCCAATTATCAATGACGTAAGAAAGAGAGCAGGTCTGTCTGCTAAATTGTCAAGTGATTTTGCCGATAAACAAGCGGTATTAGACTATCTCGTTAAAGAGCGTTTTGTAGAATTCTCTTTCGAAGGAATCCGCTGGCCGGACTTGATTCGTTGGGATTTAGCAGAAGAGGCGATGGCAACACACTTTGCCCTGGTAGACGAAGGTTATAATGAAACGACCGAACAGCCTACGTATGCAATGAAGTCATATAATAAATTGGCGCCTATTCCTCTGTCGGATATATTAGCTTATGGAAATAAGGATATTATGTGGCAGAATGATGGTTATTAATCGTTGGTTAACACAAAAAAAGAAAGCTATGATGATAAAAACATTGAGATATATGATGTTGGGTGCTGTGCTGGTTATGGCAGGGACCTCTTGCAGTGATAATGATGAATATGACAATCCTTCACGTCCGGTAGAGCCGGGTGATTCCTACTTCAGTTCGGAACCGGTTGAAGAAGGTCCTTCCCTCTTTGATGCCGCAACCATAAATACCAGTAAGATTCCCCGGGTCACTTCGAACAAGAATACTGGCCTGGATGAATACTATCCGTTAGATCCGGGAGATACATGGGCGTCGGTTATTCGTCCGGAACGTGTGAAGTTTTTTGAGAAATTCCTGAAAGAAGATATGATATTTGTCAATGGGGGTACGTTCCTGATGGGAGCTACGGCAGAACAGGGAGAAGGTGTACATATTGACGAACTTCCGGTGCATAAAGTAACTGTGAGCGATTTCTATATTTGCAGGTTTGAGGTAACACAGGAAATGTATTCATACGTAATGGGTAAATGGGAGAATTTCTCATGGAAAGATCTTGCTACTACCCGGTTGCCGATGGATAATCGTCTTTTCTCTGAAATGCAGACATTCTGTAATAAATTGAATGAGATAACAGGATTACATTTTACCTTACCTACGGAGGCGCAATGGGAGTTTGCGGCTCGTGGAGGCAGGAAAAGAACTTCAACGGTTTATGCCGGAAGTAATAATTTTGATGAAGTGGGCTACAATCTTTCCAATTGTTACCGTTTGCCGGAAGGACAGACTGGTATGCAGTTCTGGCCGGAAGAAGTAGGAAAAAAATTACCAAACGAATTAGGACTTTATGATATGTCCGGCAATGTAGCGGAAGTCTGCCTCGACTGGTACGACGAATATAGTGGTGAAGATCAGGTAGATCCGGTAGGTCCGGACGCATTGCCGTCGGATGTGCCTCAAAAACGAATCTGTCGTGGTGGAGGATGGAATACAAATACGAGTGCTTGCCGGGTTTCTGCCCGTGCTGCCTTTCCCGTAGATAAACGTAATAAGTTGATTGGTTTCAGGTTAGTACATCCTAAATTGGAGAATGTACAATAAGTGTTTGTTTTAAGGTATTGAATATTAATAGGTAGAGTAATGAAGAAGTATGGTATAATAGGGATCGTGTTTGTCGGGGTAGCGGTGATTTGTGCTTTCACATTTAGAGGGCATAAAGAGGCTGACTATTTGTTGACGGATTTTCCGGCAGAAGCTGATCCGGTGACGGTTGGAAACAAGATAGCCGATCGTTTTCTGGAGCAATGGCATTCGCAGTATGGCAGTCCGCTACGTGTAGACGAACCGCGTACACAAATCACTTATCCGGATGTATGCACTTGGTTGGGTGGATTGTGGTTCGCGCAGGCAACAAAAAACAGAGGCTTGGAGGAACGCTTGGAAGCGCGCTTCCAACCTCTCTTCACGACAGAGGCTTATCTGCAACCGCAAGCCAATCATGTGGATAATAATGTGTTTGGTGCTGTTCCTCTGGAATTATATATGCAGACTAAAGATGAAAAGTATCTGGCAATGGGTATGAAATATGCAGATACACAGTGGGATGCACCTGCAACGCAAGAACTAACCGAAGAAGAAAAAGCATGGGCCGACAAAGGATATTCCTGGCAAACCCGTTTGTGGATGGATGATATGTTTATGATAACAGCCGTTCAGGCGCAAGCCTACCGGGTTACGCAGGATATGAAATATATTACCCGTGCTGCCCGTGAAATGGTAGTGTATCTGGACTCCCTCCAGTTGGACAACGGTTTGTTCTATCATGCTCCTTCTGCTCCTTATTGTTGGGGAAGAGCCAACGGCTGGATGGCTGTGGGTATGGCAGAATTGTTACGTATCTTGCCGGAAACGAATCCGGATTATGCGGAAATAATGGCTGCTTATCTGAAAATGATGAAAACGCTGAAAGAGACACAGAATGAAAAAGGAATGTGGAGACAGCTGGTAGACGATCCGGAGTTGTGGGAAGAAACATCAGGAAGTGCAATGTTTACGTATGCCATGATTGTAGGAGTAAAAAAAGGTTGGCTGGATGCGAAAGAGTATGGCGAAGTTGCCCGCAAAGGATGGATTGCTTTATGTAGCTATATTGATAAAGCGGGTGATGTGAAGGCGGTATGCGAAGGCACGATGATAAAAAACAGTCGTGAGCACTATATCAATCGTTTGGCATTGACAGGTGATCTTCACGGACAGGCACCCGTACTTTGGTGTGCTTATGCTCTGGTGACAGATTTTAAAACAAATAAGTAAACAAAAAATCCATGAAAACACGTATCATATTCTTTTTCCTGATAATAGTTGCTTCGTGCATACAGGCACAGGTCCGTATGGTCGCCGGGCAACCAGTCTTGTTCGAAAAACAGGATGTGATTGATCTTGCTACATATAACTGGCCGCGTACATTGATAAGTTATGTAGTGGTATTTGATGGAGGAGTAAAAGAAGAAATGCTATCGTTAACGGATAAGAGCCAGGGTGTACCTGTTCCTTTTCAGTTATCGGAGAAAGTGGTAAAAAACGGATTCCTGCAACGCGCCAGAGTCAGTTTCTTTGCCGCATTGCCACAGGGGGGGAAATATGCGTATGAACTGGTCGCAACCGGGCGGAAGCCGGTTACTGTCGACAACCCTTTAGCAGTGGTATCAGAAGATGGACAGTTTTCAATAGGTAATAAAGATATGACTGTGTACATTCCCGCGTCACAGTCTGTAAAAGCCGGAAAAGCTCCGGCTCCGGTGTTGTCTGTGCAGAAAGGCGACCGGAAGATAGGGAATAATAGGTTGTATGCCCACCGTAAGAATGTAGAACGGATTGAAACGCTTCCGGTGGAGGTCGGTGAACTGTTTGTGAAATATCAGGTGAAGTACTATCTGGCAGGAAACGCTACGTATACTGCATGGATAAAGGTGGTACAAGGATATCCGTTTGTCATATTGGAAGAAGAGATGAACGGATTATCAAAAGAAGACCGGGTATATCTGGATATGTGTTGGGACAATTTTGCTCCGGTCAAACGCTTCGGTACACAATGGGACCGCGTGTTCGACAAGGTTTCACAATGGATAGGCATTGATACGCCTGTACATACCAGCTATTCTCAGGAAGACCCGCACTGGACAGGAATGGGATGGATCGAAGACCCTTCTAAAGAGATGATCTTCCGCATTTCCCCGTTTGGTGGAAATTCGGTCAGGGAACAGCCTCCTGTCATGTCTTTTTGGGAAGAGGGAAAGAATGCGGATGAATTGGGCGTCTTTGTTTACGATCATCAAAAGTGGGATGACCGGCAGTATGGTATCTGGCAGCCTACTCCTGATTTGAGTATTTATTTCCGGTATGATGATAACAAACTATACTTTAAATATCCGCTTGTCGATGGAAGCCGTTCTACGGCAATCGCCTTTTTCTCCGAAGAACAGGGACGGAAAGCAGTGGCCGGTTTTAATAAACGTATCGATGAGATAGCCAAAGCCGGAGGCGCGCATAAATCAGAGTTTTTGTCGTATCGGTATACACAGATGCTTCATCAGCAATATGCTTCTTTAAGCCTGGATAGGATAAAAGATTGGGAACTTGAATATGCTAATGACAAAAAACAACCGGAGAACCTGTTTACAAAGGATCATACCGGACAGACAGCGGAAAGTTTCTATCAGAATATGATTTCGTCCGCTTTTGCTTATTATCCGATGGGACTGAATTTTTATCCGGGGATTCATTCGATAGAACATCGTCCGGTATATTCCAAGTTGGTAGAAGGATACTTGTTTCATGCCCGGAGTTTGACGGAAAAGCAACGGAAAACAGTGAACGCTTTGTTTATTCTCGGAGGCTACGTGAATATGCTTGAAGAGATGAATGCCATCCGGAATTCATTGGCAGGTACCGCTAATATGGCCGCTGATGGTTGGTGTGTCCCGATGCAGACAGCCTATTTGTTTCCGGAGCATCCGATGGCAAAAGAATGGGGGGACTTTTTCGAGAAATGTCTGGAGATATACGGAGTGTTTTATACACGTCCCGAAGTAAGGCCTTTCGAAGGTAAAGGCGGACGTTGGGTAGAAAGCCTGGGTGTTTATAATTGGGCTTATCTTCGTCCGACAGGGCATTCCAACATTGCAGGTGAATTATATGACGGGAAAAACCGTTTTGCCAGTCCGTATATGGCGGAGAGGGGAAAATGGCTGGTGGATATGCTGACCGCTCCCGTGTATAATTATAGAAATGTAGAAGGAGCACAGCCGGGCTATCCGGAAGGATGGAGGCCGGGAGATGCCTTGGATGAAAAATCTTTCACCCGTCAATATCCCGCTCATGGTGCGCATGGTGGGGGAACAACCGTAGATCGTCCCAGTTCATTGTTCGAATTGGGTGAATGGTTGTTTAATTATGATCCGATAGTAGCAGAGAATATATTCTGGGCAGGAACATTTGGCAAAGAGTTAGAGCATAAACCGAAAGACTCTGACTGGGCTGAAGTGTATAAGCGAATTCATACAGTAGATAACCGGGGTACAAATCCTCATCTGAAAAGCTGTAAATACGTGGGACACGGCATTGTGCTTCGTGCGGGAGTCGATACGCCGGAAGAATTATCCATTCATTTGGAGCAGGTGGACAAGGGACCCAATTATCGTTGGGGAAATCAGGCACAGGGAAATTCCGGTGGTATTTACTTTTATGCGCAGGGACAGATTTTTACAGGGCATGAGAATGAGAATGCCGGAGATCACATCACCAATAATCTGGATGGTGTCACTAACTTCGGTGTCATGAAGAACGGGGAATTCCGTACCATCGGCATGAATGAGTTGACTGCTCCCTTGTATGACTTGGGTGTCGCACAGTTTGCGGAGTTACTGCCTGCCACCGGAAAAGATTTATATAGTTGGCCTGAATATCAGTCGCGTAGCATTTTGCTGGTAGGTACGGACTACTACTTGATTTTTGATGAAACAGGAACTAATTGGAGAGCGGCACATCGTTTTTCCTGGTTCACCGGGAAAGGATTTGAATATCCCCAAATTACTTTCCTATCTAAAAAAGCACGTGATGACCATTGGACTGTGGCAGAAACTGCTACTTCCAGAGGCTTCTATCGGGATGCGTTTGGTTCGCTGCTTACGTTGGTTTCGCATAAAAAGGGAGAAGTGGTTCCGTTGCGTGGAAAATTGAAAAATATTCCTTTATTGGGAACTGAAGAGGTAGCTGATTTTATTCCGGCAAAGGAAGGGGCTTATCCTGAAGGAGTCATCGGTATTCGTGCTCCCCAAAGTGAGGATTTGGTATTTCGTGCAGGAAAAACCTTGGAATATCTTACGGAACAGGAAGATTTTGAAGGCAAAGCAGGAGTCATTCGACGGATGAAAGACGGCAGTCTGCAGTTGGCTTTGATTCGAGGTACTAAGATTGCTGCAGACGGGTTAGGTCTGTCGATGGAAGCCGGGGATGAGGTAGCGATTGCTTTGACTCGTGCCGTTGACGAAACTTTATTCGGTACGTTTAAGGCTCTGAAAGTAACAAAGGTCACTCTTACCGGAGTGACGCCCAAAGGGACTTTTTATATAGATGGAGTGGCTCAACCTGTCCGTGTGAAAGCCGGTCAGGCAGTGCTAACCCTTCCGGCGGGACAACATAGTCTGGAATACACAGCCGGAAAAGCAATGCCATTGCCTGCTGAAATCACAGATGTGGAATATGAGAAGAATCATTTCTTGATTTACTGGCAGAATCCGAACCGGTTGAAGAGCGTCCGGCTGGAAGTTTCTGTGGATGGTGGAAAACATTGGGAAACAGTGACGACAACTCTTCATTCTCCTTATAAGCTGTCTAAAGATGGATATAAAGATAAAATACATATCCGTGCTGTTGCTATGAATGGCAAAAGAGCAGCTTCATCCGCTAAGGAATATCCGGTTTATGTTACCGGTGAGGCTCCTCATTATCCGGAAGGAATCTGGATGAAACTGGATGATAACCAGGTGGAAATATCATGGGGAAAAGTGCTCGGAGTACAGAAATACCGTTTGTATCGGAGAGTAAAGGGGGAACAGGAATTTCGTCTGATATATGAAGGCAAAGCAAATTGTTTTGTTGATAAGACAGCAGCAGGAGTTTGTAAGGCATTTGCAATGCCCGGTTCATTGGATAACCGCTTGCAGGACAGGCACGGTTTGAAGGTGTATGAATATGCAGTGGCCTCTGTCAACGGAAATGGCGAAGGAGCCTTGTCGCCTGTTGAAAATACAGATCCCGCTTCGTGGAAGAATTGGTATCCGGCTGTTACATTGAAGTTCAAACGTCAATCAGCTTTCTGGATGCCTCCATATATGTCTGCGAATATGTCGCCGGAGAAGTATTATCCTGATTAATAACGTGCCGGTTTATGTCCGGTTAAAATGCCCGGTAGGGTCTAAAATAACAGAAATAAAATGAGAATAATATATTTTTTATGGGTGTTGGTGTTCGTTCTTTCTTCTTGCAAGGAGAAGCCCGCTACCTCTATTGTGTTGAAGAATCCTATAAATGAAGAGCGTGTGGATGAAAGCTTCAGACTTTCGCGTATGGAGTTGAGGGCAGTTGGAGACGAATTACTTCCTGTGGTGAAGAAAGCGGATGGAACATATATTCCTTGTCAGGTGGACGATATGGATCAGGATGGTTTATGGGATGATCTGGCTTTTGTATATACCTTGGGCGGTCATGAAACGGTAGAGCTGTTGCTGGACTGGATGTCGGCTGCCGATTATCCGGTTTTTGAACGACGTACCAATATCCGCTATGGGAAGATGACTTCTCCGGGACAGGTGGAAGAATTATCCTCCGATACGCATGGAAAGCAGAATCTGCCCCGTTCGGTCAATTATCCTTATCAGATGGATGGACCGGCATGGGAGAATGACAAAGTGGGATTCCGCCATTATTTTGACGGTAGGAACTGTCGCGATTTATTTGGTAAGAGAGTTTCTGAAATGGTACTTGATACGGTAGGTCTCCGTGCAGATGGATATCCTGACAATACCTATCAGGTGTTGAGAGAATGGGGATGTGATATTTTAAGTGTGGCGAATTCTTTCGGACTGGGAGGAATTGCTATCCAGTTGCAGGATACGCTGTTGCGGATGGGAGTGGAGCAAAAAGATACAGTGGACATCATTGATTCTTCTCATTTTGAGGTGATAGCGGAAGGACCTGTACGTTCCGTCTTCCGGTTGGATTTTACGAGATGGGATGTGTTGGGAACAAAAGTCGATGTTCATGAAACGGTCACTATCTGGGCAGGTAAAAACGGATATGAGGAAGAAATACGTACTTCGCCGCTTCCGGAGAATGCGGTATTGGTAACAGGACTTGTTGCCAATAACAATACGAAGGAATTTGTAGAGAAGCAGTATGCAGGAAAATGGGTTTCCATGATTACACATGATAAACAGACGGTGAATAAGGATTACGAATTGGGTATGGCATTGCTAATCCCTAAGGATCAATTAGTGGAAACGTTCCATGCACCCGATGAAGGAAACGGAATTCTTAAAACATGGTGTGCCAAACTGAAACCGGGTAATAATGGATATCGTTATCAGGTGTATGCCGGCTGGGAACTAGGAGTGGATGATTTCTCTAAACGTGAGGAATTTATTCGTCTGGTCGATACGTATGCCGATTATTTAAATCATCCTGTTAGTATACATATTAATTAACCTGATAATAAAAGAATAGATGAAACCGAAAGTTTTTCAATATATAGTTCTCTCTCTGTTGTTGTTCTTCTGCACTTCGGCTTGTAATGATAGCGATGCCAGGGAAAACAGTAATCAGCCTTTGCCTTCAACTC
>ERZ834859.3663-NODE-3663-length-10692-cov-27.379148_pt1 | contig 10692 bp, 10 predicted proteins | sample MGYA00519947_ERZ834859 | MGnify/ENA primary metagenome ERZ834859 (study PRJEB31850, sample SAMEA3708763) | human gut metagenome | biome: human gut; feature: human-associated habitat; material: faeces | place: China | collected 2014 ...
TGGGGAGAACGGGGCAGGGTTCCTTTCGATGAAATCTATCATAGGATATAAGAGACAGGGTATTCCTCCTTATTCAGTGCCCACGGCCATATAAATGACGTGTGGCACTCTGCCGCTTCTCTTGATTTTGTCTTCCATAAACCATTGGCGCAGCTCATGGGCAGCTTTGGTTTTCAGCACTCCCGTCAGATTGGAGTATTCCTGTCGGGTGATGAAGGTGTATTCCTTCAGGTATTCCATCAGCATGCCGAATCGCTCTTCCTGAGTGTGCTTGGGAGAAGATGTTTTGAAGCCGTATGCGGGGTCTGCGCGTTCCAGTTCCATTTCGCCCTTTCTGCATACCTCTTTGACAAAGTGGCGTGCCGGCTTGAACTTGACACTGTCGAAGTGCACCGAGCCGGAGCGTATCTCCTTCTTGTCCGTCACCTTTCGGCTGGTAAGTGTTGCCGAGAAGGTTCCTATCTCTCCCAGTTTCACATTGTATCCGTCTGCCAGATAATCCGTCAGCAGATTCTCCAAATCACTGAACAGTCCAATGACCGTGCCTGCCTTGAAGCCGGACCGTTTGGCGATATCATCGGCAATGTTTTCCAGGTTTTTAGTGCCTGCCACCACGATTTTGGGATATAACGTAGTCTTGTCTGCTGTCCCGTTTACGTCGGGACTTTTTTTGAAATCAAATTTTGTTGCCATGTCTAATGGGGTTTTAAGGGAACATTAAGCCGTTTCTTACCTACGGCTAAGGCTTTTTGCGCGGCAGGTTATTACGTTCTGCTGTAGTGGGACGTTCTGGTCTTCCGTACAAAAGTACTTAATCATACGGAGAAAAACGATTAATCCGACAGGAAAAATAAGTTAAAGGGGAGTGCCTTCTTTCTTTTTGATTCTATGCAGAGGCCGGCTGAGATGCTAGGCCAGACAAGGCAACCATACGTGGAAGACGGAACCTTTCCCGTATTCGGATTCCACCCATATTTTGCCTTCCATCTGCTCGGTGATGGATTTACAGATGGGCAATCCCAGACCCGTACCCTGGATAAAGGAATTCAGTTTCTTGAACCGCTTGAATATCTCGGTCAGATTCTTTTCTTCAATGCCCATGCCTGTATCCTTCACATAAATCTCCACTCCGCTGTCCTTGAGGACATATCCCATTTTGATATATCCTTGTCGGGTAAACTTGGCGGCATTGGTGATTAGGTTGGTTACAATTTGGGTAAGACGTTCCCTGTCCGCCTTGACCTGCACTTCCTGAAGCGGGACTTCGTAGATGAACTCCCTGCCGGGCAGCTTGACTTTGTCTTTCATCTGAATGGCAAGGTCACCGAACATTTCGGATAAGTTGAACACGGTATTGTTGAATGTCATTTTGCCTGAGTCCAGAACGGAAAGATTCAGAACATCTTCAATCAGCGTCAGCAGTAAATTATTGTTCAGCATAACAATGCGCTGGTATTCCTCCTGCTCCTCTTTGCTTGTGGCATCGGCTATGAGTTGTGAGAATCCCACAATGGCATTCAGCGGTGTCCTTATCTCGTGGCTCATGTTGGATATGAATTGTGCCTTCAGGCGGTCGGCTTGTTCGGCTTTGTCCAATGCATTCTTTAACTGCTCCATCATCTGGTGTTGCAAGGTAACATCATTTCCCACACATACCAGCAATTTCTTTCCCTTGAATGAGAATGAAAACTTGGCAGTCTGCAAGTGAGTGCTCACATCGCGGTCGGGGGAGGTTACTATTTCGTTGATAATCAGTGGAGCGTCTTCGGAGTACCTGGAGGCTTCCGTGTCATCTCTCCGGTATTTGTCGGCTTCATCTTCAGGGAATACCTCATAGTCGGTTTTGCCTATCAACAGCTCTTTGGGCAGATTGCACATTTGCTCGAACTTCTTATTGATGATATAGAAGCGGTAATCGTCTTCTATGTCTTTGATGAGAATGGCCGAAGGCAGTTCGTGGAAGATGGCTCTCATCATCTGATGTGCCTCCTGTTCCACTTTAATGGCATTTTTCAACTTTATTTCTTTCTCAACGGCTTTTGTTATGTCGTATCCGATACATACCAGAAGCTTGTTGCCCTCGGAAGTGCTCACATAAGATTTGGTGGTTTGCAGAATGACTTTTTTCTGACCGGGAACACATATCTCTTCCTGAAAGGTATATTCTCCTTTTCTATTAATGGCGATTTTGTCGTCCCTCCTGTATTTTTCTGCTACGTCCGGAGTGAATATCTCGTAGTCGTTCTTTCCTATGATTTTGTGGTGAGGGGTGTTCTGCAGGATACAGAAGTTTTGGTTGACCATGAAATACCGGAAATCGTTTGTGACATCTTTGATGAAGATGATGGCATCCATCCGGTCTATCAAGAACTGAGACAATTTATTGAGCGGCTGAGTGATGCTCAGTAACTCGGTTTTCTTTTTAAGCAGTCTTATTTCTTCTTTAAGGCTTTCGTTCTCTTTTTTTAATTCTTGTTGTTCAATGTCATTCATGATAGATTTCGGCGGATTGGTTATCCTTAAAAGGTATTCGTCGTAAATGTATTAAAAAAATGAATAACAGGGGCAATCTTGTGAGGACTTTCTGCTATATTTTTTTAATTTTGCACCTGCAACTAATTAACAGATAAGAAAATGCCATTAAATTTACCCGATAAACTACCTGCTATCGAATTATTGAAAGAAGAGAATATCTTTGTTATTGATAATTCGCGTGCCAATGCGCAGGATATCCGTCCGCTGAAGATTGTGATATTGAATCTGATGCCGTTGAAGATAACTACAGAGACGGATTTGGTGCGTTTGCTTTCCAACACACCGCTTCAGTTGGAGATTTCGTTTATGAAACTCAAAAGCCATACTTCAAAGAATACGCCGGTGGAGCACATGAAAGCATTCTATCGCGATTTTGATCTGATGCGCGATGAAACGTATGACGGCATGATTGTGACCGGCGCTCCCGTTGAGCAGATGCCTTACGAGGAGGTGACTTATTGGAACGAAATCACGACCATTTTTGACTGGGCGCGTACTCATGTCACTTCCACACTTTATATTTGCTGGGCAGCACAAGCCGGACTTTATCACTTCTATGGAGTGCCTAAGTATCCGCTGGATAAAAAGATGTTCGGCATTTTTGAACACCATATCAATGTGCAGGGATTGCCTATCTTCCGTGGGTTCGATGATGTGTTTTTTGTGCCTCACAGCCGTCACACCGAAGTGCGTCGGGAAGATATCCTGAAGGTGAAAGACCTCACCTTGCTGTCCGAGTCGGATGATTCGGGTGTTTACATGGCAATGGCACGTAACGGACGTGAGTTCTTTATCACCGGACATTCCGAATATTCGCCTTATACACTCGATACGGAGTATAAACGCGATTTGGGAAAAGGGCTTCCCATTGAAATGCCGAAGAACTATTATCGAGAAGACAATGCGGACAATGCACCATTGGTGCGCTGGCGCGGACATGCCAACTTGTTGTTCTCCAATTGGCTGAACTATTATGTGTATCAGGAAACTCCGTTTGATATAACTCAGATACGATGATTAAACAACGAAAGATAGAATTGCTGGCTCCTGCCAAGAATCTGGAGTGCGGCATGGCGGCTGTCGACCATGGAGCCGATGCGGTTTATATCGGTGCTCCCCGTTTTGGTGCACGTGCGGCGGCCGGAAATTCTTTGGAAGACATAGCGGCATTGGTGCAATACGCTCATTTGTATAATGTGCGCATTTATGTAACTGTCAATACCATCCTTCGCGATGAAGAGTTGAAGGATACGGAGGAAATGATATGGGAGTTGTATCGTGCCGGGGTGGATGCACTGATTGTGCAGGACATGGGACTGTTGGAATTGAATCTGCCGCCCATTCCTCTTCATGCCAGTACGCAGATGGATAACCGTACTCCCGAAAAGGCAAAGTTTCTGGCAGAGGCGGGATTTCGTCAGATTGTGCTGGCGCGTGAACTTTCATTGCCTGAGATTGGCAAGATACATGAGGCAATTCCCGAAGTGCCGCTTGAAGTGTTTGTGCACGGAGCACTATGCGTCAGTTATAGCGGACAGTGTTATGTCAGCCAGTCGTGTTTCGGGCGCAGTGCCAACCGGGGGGAATGTGCACAGTTCTGCCGCTTGGCGTTCGACTTGGTGGATGCGGACGGAAAGGTGATTGTGCGCAACAAACATTTGCTTTCACTGAAAGACCTTAATCAGAGTGAAGAACTCGAACAACTGCTGGATGCAGGTGCTTCTTCTCTGAAGATAGAAGGGCGTTTGAAGGATATTTCGTATGTGAAGAATGTGACGGCTTATTATCGCAAGAAGCTGGATGCTGTCTTTAAACGCCGTACTGAATATATCCGTGCTTCGTCGGGAACGGTGAAAACGGACTTTAAGCCACAGTTGGACAAGAGTTTCAGCCGTGGGTTTACTAATTATTTCCTGTTTGAACGCAACAAGGATATCTTTTCTTTTGATACTCCGAAATCGCTGGGCGAAGAGATGGGCACGGTAAAGGAAATCCGTGGAAACTATCTGACCGTAGCGGGAGTGAAATCGTTCAACAATGGTGATGGGGTGTGCTATCTGGATGAAAACGGAAAGTTGCAGGGATTTCGCATCAACAGGGTGGAGAACAACAAGCTCTTTCCGCAGGAGATGCCTCGTATCAAGCCTCGCACGCTGCTTTACCGTAACTTTGACCAGGAGTTTGACAGACAGATGCAACGCAAGTCTGCCGAGCGCAAGTTGTCGGTTGCCTTGGTATTGGCAGAGAATAATTTCGGCTTTACGCTGACATTGACGGATGAAGATGATAACAGTGTCAGTGTGGTATTGGAGCGTGGGAAGGAACTGGCACGTACTCCGCAGACCGATAATCTTCGTACTCAGTTGGGCAAATTGGGAAATACGCCTTTCGAACCGGCGCGCATTGATATCGACTTTAGTGAGAATTGGTTTATTCCTGCTTCTGCCATTGCCGAATTGCGCCGTTCGGGAGTGGAGAAGTTGCTGGAAGTCCGTCGTATCAATTATCGCCGTGAACTGTACAAACTGCCGGAGACGCATCATTCTTTTCCGGCAACCGAGCTTACTTATCTGGGCAATGTGATGAATGACCGGGCCTATTCTTTTTATCAGAATCATGGAGTGCAGCGCATTGCTCCCGCTTTTGAGAAAGTTTCGGCAGACAATGCGGTGTTGATGTTCTGCAAACACTGTTTGCGATATAGTATGGGATGGTGCCCCACTTATCATAAAGTGCGTTCTCCTTATAAGGAACCTTACTATTTGGTCAGTGCGGACGGAAAACGTTTTCGTTTGGAGTTTGATTGCAAACATTGTCAAATGAAAGTGCTTTCTGCTTCGGATGAGCCGAAACTATCTTCTTCTCATTATCAAGCATGACTATGAGCATCTTCCACCATAAACCGAATCAGAAGAAAGTGGGCTTCAAGCTTAGCCTACTTCTTTTGCCGGTGCTTTTTTCTTTTCTCTTTTCCTGCCGGTATCAGGTTCCTGAATCTTCATTAAAAGCTGTTTCGCAGAAGACAAAAGATTCTGTGGACTATTTGCCGGAGCATTATTATACTTTGAATAGTAATTTTGAAGTTACTTCGGATTCCTTGTTGTTGCAGCAATTGCCGTTGATAGATGTGCTGCCGGTTTATAAAGGAGAGAAGCTGGTGGTGGCGGAGTTTATGGTTCAGGCTGCCGATACGGTGGACTCGGTTTGGGTAAAGGTGGCTCGTGACCAAGAGACAATGGGATGGGTTCGTGAGGGGGAATTACTCAAGAAAGTGGTTCCGGTTGATCCGATTTCACAGTTTATTCACTTGTTCAGCAGTTCCCATACGGTAGCTTTTTTTGTTATTCTGGCTTTGTTCGGCATGGGATATTTGTATCGGGCGGTGCGTAAGAAGCGTTTGCAACTCATCTGGTTTAATGATATTGATAGTATTTTTCCCAATATACTGACGTTGCTTATGGCTACAGCTGCTACTCTTTATAGCAGCATTCAGCATTTCGTGCCGGATATATGGGAGCGGTTTTATTATAACCCTTCTCTTAATCCTCTGGATTTACCGTTTATTCTTTCGTTGTTCATGTTTAATGTCTGGGGCATTGTTTTGGTCGGGCTGGCAACGTTGGACGATTTATTTCATCAGGTCCGTGTAGAGGCGGCTTTCTTTTATTTATTGGGATTGATGTCTTGTTGCATCTTTCTATACTTATTTTTTACGTTTACCGCTTATTATTACATTGGATATCCTTGTCTGGTGCTTTATGCCGTATGGGTATTCAGAAGCATCAAACGTACTTCTCATTATAAGTTCAGTTGCGGAAATTGTGGTGCAAAAATGAAATCGAAAGGTACCTGTCCCCATTGTGGCGCTATCAATGAATGAGATAACACCTTCCGGTAAATGGATACACTTTACCGGAAGGTGGACTTTTATCTTTTTGCTGTTGAAAACTTTTTAGAAGTGATAGCGCACGTCTACACCGAACTGTAATGGTTTGCTTCTTTGTTCAAAGCCTCTCGCCATACTTTCAAAATAGAATGTGGTATAATCTTTATTGGTGAGGTTGCGTCCCCAAAAGTCTATTTGCAAAGCTTTTGCCTGTAAAGAGATACGTCCGTTCAAGGTGCCGTAGAAGCTTTGTGATACATCGTTCTTTTCTGTCCAGTAAATTTTTCCGGCACCGGTATAGTTGAGGCCGACAGTCAGGCTCTGCGCCCAATTGTTTTCATTAAAGAAGAAACTGTAATTGACACCTGCGTTCATGGTGTGGCGTGGAACGAACGGAACGTAATGACCGCTATAATCAATGTTTTCGTCTGACGAGCTCTTTCCGGCATCATACTTCTTGAAGGTAGAGTGAGTATATCCGTAGCTTCCGTTCAAACTGAGATTTCTATTGACAGATGCTGTCAGGCTGACTTCCGCACCATAGCTTTCACTGCTTCCGGCATTGACCATCATACGTCCCAACCCGCTTTCCACGAACTTGGCAATCTGCTGGTCGCGGGTATCCATATAGAAAGCGGCCAGATCGGTTTTCAGTTTACCATCGAATAAACTGAGATGTGAACCGATTTCGTAGTTCCAGCTATATTCGGGCTTGTAGGTTACGAGGTTTTTTATTTCATCGTCGCTGACAGCACTTCCTGCACCCGGACGCTGCTTTAATGCACTTTGCAATAACTCGGAGAACATCTGTATATTGTAACCGCCGCTGCGGAAGCCCCGGCTGACAGTTGCATAGATGTTGTTCTGCTTGTTGAAGTCATATTTCAAAGCGAATTTAGGTAACAACTGCACATGGTCATCATCCAGCTTGCCTGTAAACTCAGCTGCCTGTTCCATCGGTTTGCCCATTGGTTTTCCCGCCATATACATCTGAATGTTCATGGCTGCCGAAGAATTATAGTCTATCTTATTCTTTTCGTAGTCCAGACGCAAACCAACGGTAGCAGAGAGGTTCTCGAATAATAAATGGTTGAAGGTGGACTGATGGAAAACGGCTGCTCCCAGCACCGGAGTGTCGAAGATTCCCGGCACGGGCATTGTTTCGCTCAATATCTTCAAGTTGACGGGCATCCCCGATGAGGCCATCCCTTTATTAATATTATTTTCCAACCATTGAATACCTTCAGGTTGAAAAGTGACAGGAGCATCGGTGTGCAACCATTGGTAGAAACCGCTTACACCGGTTACCCAAATCCAGCGTTGGTTCTTTTTGCTCTTGAAGGTAATCTCTTCGCTCAAGGTATTGATGCGTTGTTTTTGTTCTATATTGTAGATGTCGACAGGCAGGAAATCCTGATCCAGATACATACGGTCGGTCAGATTCTGATAGCCTGTCACGGCATTCATAATGAATTTGTTTCCCTGATATTCTATGTTCAGTCCTGTATTGAATAATCCGCGACGATAACCGCAGTCACGGTTATAGCTGATTTTTCCGATATGCTCTTGGTATTCTTCTTTGTTTTTGTCCAAGGCTCCTGTATAGTAATAAGGATAGCCGCCCTCATCGCTATAATCATAACCGACCGTAAAGTCTAGTTTCAAATTGTCTGAAGGCAGCCAGATAGCACGGATTCGTCCGCCTCCGGCTTCCATGTTATCGATTTTCTTTCCGTTATATGCATTGCGGAAGAAGCCGTCCGAACCTTCATAATAACCTCCTGCCGAGAAAGCAAAGCGTTCATTCCAACGGTGATAATGCGTCAGTGAGGCACTACGGTAATTGCTTTTGCTACCGTAACTCAATTTTACATCGGTTCCCTGATAGGAGAATGGTGAACGGGTATGTACTTTTATCAGTCCGCCCATCGTGTTTCGTCCGTATAATGTACCTTGAGGTCCGCGAAGAATGTCGATACGTTCTATATCATAGAAATTGAAGTCGAACGCAGATTTGTCTATATAAGGAATATTGTCTACGTATAACCCTACTGCCGGGGTGTTGATGCGTGAACCGATTCCGCGGATATAGACTGCGGAAGTAATTTTTGAGCCATAATCGGGCATAAAGAAATTCGGAACTAAAGCACTTACATTTTTCAGCGTTGTAATCTGATTGATTTGCATATCTTTCTGTGAAATCAAAGATACTGCATTGGGAAGCTCTCTTAGTTTACCGGTTTCTTTGGGTGAAGCAATGACTACCACTTCTTCTATATCAATCACTTTGGTTGTATCTTTGGGAAGTGTGTTAATGTCTTCTGCGAGCGCTGTCGCAGACAGGAAACAAGTCGTTGCCAGTAAAAGTTTTTTTTTCATATTTATTGTTTGGTTTGAGTAGTCTTGTAATTCATTTGCAAAGTAAGGGCAAACGGATGGTTTGTACAATCCTCATTTATTAGGATTTTAAATTCTGTCGGCTTCTATGTAACCGTTCATTACAGCATAGACGGTGAGTCCGGATACAGACTTGATGCCCAGTTTCTCTGTTATGTTCTTGCGGTGAGAGATGACAGTGGTCAGGCTGATGTTCAGTTTATCGGCTATCTCTTTATTGATAAGCCCTTTGGTGATGAGTATCAGCACCTCAATTTCACGGGCGGATAGTTCATGCTCCGTTTTAGGTGTTTGTGCTCCCGAATACTCGGCATGGTTTCTTGTCTGATGACCGTACTTACGCAGTTGGAGGATATCTTTTATCAGCGATTCTTCATCTTGATAGATGTTCAACTTAGGTACACCGGCCAGTTGGGGCTGACTGTCACCGCCTGCCAATACAATTGTTTTAGGCTTGCGGGGAAGAAAGAAGGAAGTATGTTCAAAGTAAATTTGAGCAGAGATGAAATAGTGTGCATACATATCCGGTGTATCGTCCACCAATTCGCCAAAGGAATGGAAGATACGGATAATAGCCGTCGGAATCATTCCTTGCAGAATGTTCTGTAACCCCAGGCAAGTGAGGGTATTAGGGTCTATTATAGCTATTTCGGGATGGTGCATATTCTTTATTTGCTGCAAAGATACATATCTTTTAGTTAAAATAATATGTGAATGGCAGAAATGTTATTTGGAGAGACTGAATTGGTATAACTAACTCTCTTTCTTATTTATTAGTATATCAATAATATAACTTGAAACCTTAGCATACCGAAGTATGATATGGCAATAATCGGCTGAGGTTCTGCCGGATATTTTCTGTATTAGCCCGTGATATGGGCATACTTGTTTTATAAGGGTGTCAAGGTGAATATTTACGACATTACCCCAAAGTTATTTAGGATAGTTTAATTCATATAACTTTGTAGATATGTTGATAGATAAAAGAAAAATCCAAGAGATGTTCCGTTTATCGGAAGTTTTCACCGCAAGTGGCGAAGCAATAACGCCATTTTATAAAGTCCGTGAGAACGTGGAGCAGTTCCAGATTAAAGAGGATGAATTGCAAGAGTATTTATTGCGCTATACTCCCAAAGAATATCATGAATACGTTGGGCAGATTATACAAAAAATCTACCACCCGACAGAAGAGGACTTACAAAAGGGAGAAAGATTGAGACTATCATCATTGCGTTGAATCCTCTTCGGACTCATCATTGTTAGATACATCTACATCTGGCAGGTCTTCCCAATCTTCTGCTTTTATAACAATATGCCTCATTCTTTGGGGCATTTTGTCTTTTTCTAAATCATCTTCAATATCCTTTCGAAACTCTAAATCCATCTCATAAACATTTGATAACCTACGCAAAGGTACGAAATTTCTTGCTATCTTTGCAAAGTCCTTCGGGATAGACATATGAAATAAGGAAGTGCCTTATACTCGTTGAAATCGCCAAATTATCAAAGAAGTATATACAAGGCACAGAGAACAGCTCATACGGTGGGCTGCTCATTCTGTGCGTATATACAGGTGTTTGGCGATACCTAACGAGTATGCACAAGGATGGCAGCCCACTTTCTTTATCAATAAACGTTGTTATTGACTCTTACTGACTGTCTCAGAGTTACTCGTTAAAAAATCGCCACCATGGAACTTATAGTAGGTTTCTTTTGTATTTTGTTTGCGTTGGGGATTTCTATCGCCACCGCTGTATTAGCTTCACGAAAAGGACGTAATTCTGTAAACTGGTTCTTTTTATCCCTATTCTGGGGTATCGTAGGATTGATTGTATTAGCATGTTCCAAGCATTTAGAGCGTGAAAAAGGAGAAA
>ERZ834859.3665-NODE-3665-length-10687-cov-6.475169_pt1 | contig 10687 bp, 10 predicted proteins | sample MGYA00519947_ERZ834859 | MGnify/ENA primary metagenome ERZ834859 (study PRJEB31850, sample SAMEA3708763) | human gut metagenome | biome: human gut; feature: human-associated habitat; material: faeces | place: China | collected 2014 ...
ATTTTCCTACATAGAGGCCTTTTTGTGCTGTCCGCACAATCTGGAGCAGTTCAAATATCATTCTGCGGTCTTTTTTTATCATTTCTCTATCTCATACACCATTTCCCCGCTGTAACAAACCTCCACCATACATTCCACCATTTCTTCTCCCTTTGTCAGAAGTCCTTTCCATTTCGCCTGCCAGTAGCCGTATGTTTCGTCTATGACCTCCAGCCGTTCCAAATAAGGCAGAAAGGCCTTTAGATCCCATTTTTTGCCGGAAAAAGCACCTGTGTTTTTCAGTCCGTCAAAGACATATAGAAAAGAAGAATCCCAATCCACGCCCGTAAATATGACCTTTGTGCCTGCTGTCTGTTCATAGGGGGCGGTGGTGGAAAAAATGCCGTCAGGAAAATGGCAGATCAGTGTTTCTTCGTCTGCTTCCAGCTTTTTCAGATACCCATCATGGAGGCTGTATGGCAGGGAATATAGAGGTTGTGTCAGGGTTGTTTTCATAGGCAGCAAATCTCTCCTTCTGTTTTTGCTCAGCATAACGGAAAGGAAGGGGACTGTCAAGAAATCAGGCGTCTCTTTCAAAAAATATTAAGAAAATAGAAAAGCTGGAATCCTTATGATACAAAGAATTCCAGCTTTTTTATTTTTCAGATTGTATTTGACATGTCTTCTTCTGAAGACAGCCGTCGCAATTCCCCTTCAGAAATCAAGGGAAAGAAAAATCAATGTTTTCTTAAGGGAAAGTTGCTTTTGAAAGGACTTCAGCTTTTTCCGAACATGTTAGAATCCGTAAACTGCTGTGATGCTTGCGCTTACTTCGATGTCTTCATAAGAAATGTTGGTGTTTCTGTCGGCGCTGCCTGTTGCCATGGCATCCATGACCATAGCTTCTTCTGCACCGTAATTCATTTCTTTATAGCTGGTGGAGGTGTTGCGGCTGTTTTCCACAACGGATACCACCTGTCCCAGCGGTTTGCCGTAAGCCTGAGCAATGGCTGTGGCAGAGGACTGAGCCACTTTTACGGCTTCTGTCAATGCCTGATTGTAGTAGGTTTCCGGTTTTTCCAGAGAGAATGTGACGCCGTTGGTGCCTGTTGCCCCTGCGTTCAGGGCAGCGTCTACATATTTTCCGGCGTTGTCCACATCATTGGTGGTTACATTCACAGAGGTGTAAGCCTGATAATTTTCCAGAACCTGTTTGTCGGTTTTTTCGTCATAGCGGTAAGAAGGATATACAGAAATGTGAGATGTCACAATATCCTCGTCTGTGATGCCTAGTGTCTTCATGGCAGCAATGACGTCTGTCAGTTCTTCGTTCACTGCTTTCTGTGCCTGAGCCGCTGTTTTTGCGGTCTTTTCCACGGTCACATGTATGGTGGCTACATCGGGTGCTACCTTCACAATCCCCTGTCCGTTGACGGTGATGGTGTTTGCCGCAGGTTCCGCTGCCAGCGCCATGGTGCTCATGCCCAAAGCCAGTACTGCCGCTGTCATGCATGCCATCATGTTTCTTTTCCATTTTTTCATACCAACAACCCCTTTCCAGTTTAGGACTCTTTCCTACATACGGATTCCTTTTTTCTTTTGGACGAGGAAAAATACAGAAAAGTTGCGGGATTTTCTGATTTCTTTCAAAACATTTCCAAAATAAAATCAATGATATGCAAAAGTAAGTCCAGAAGGATTTCCAACAGACTTTTGCGTTTTTTCTTTTCTTTCTTTTTTCTCATGATGATTCCCGCTTTCAGAAAATGGCGTCCAGTATGGCAAGGACGCCTTCCACCAGAAATTCAAAGATATCTAAAAAAATATTGCGTCGTTTTTCTTTTTTGGATTTTTCCTTCTTTTTCATGGCGTCCTCCTTTCGGAGATGGTCAGCCGTTCAGGGTTTTTTCCCGTTTGATGCCCACATAGGCTCCGTCGATGCATTCGCCCACGGCAGGGTAGCCCAGAGCCTCATAATAGCGGCTCAAATCGTCGTTGACCTTCTGGGAATCCAGTCGCAGCACTTCTTTTCCGGCGTTGCGGGCATAGGTTTCTGCAAAGGTCAGCATTTCCCGTCCCAATCCCGGATAAGCCGGGTCTGTGGCAAAGTGATGGACGTAATAAGCGTCTTTGTCATTGTCCCATCTGGGGTCTACGTCAAAAAGAGCAATGACGCCGATGACCTTGTCCCCGTCAACGGCAAGAAACACGCTGTTTTCCCTTATGCGCTCCGCAAAATAAGGGGCGGGGTATACGGTCAGATAAGCGGTCTTATTCCACTGATACAAGCCTTTTTCGTCCATCCAGTCGATGCGTTTTTGCAGCAGGGCAAGGATGGTGGGGACATCCCCCAGAACAGCCCGCCGCATTTCTCTGCTGCCCATCATTTCAGTCTTTCCCATTCCGCTTCTTTGAAGCCTACCAGCACAAAATCATCGCCGATGATGAGGGGACGTTTCACCAGCATGCCGTTGGTAGCCAAAAGGGCAAACTGTTCGTCATCGCTCATGTCCGCCAGCTTGTCTTTGAGCTGCATTTCTTTGTAAAGCATACCGCTGGTGTTGAAGAATTTCTTCAAAGGCAGCCCGCTTTTGGCATGCCACTGTTTCAGTTCCTCAGCGGTAGGGTTGTTTTCCACAATATGACGGTCCATAAAGTCTACACCTGCTGCTTCCAGCCATGCTTTTGCTTTTTTGCAGGTGCTGCATTTGGGATATTCCAGAAATAATACGGACATATGAGTCCCTCCTTTTTGTTTCCTTACTATTTTTTTCAGTATAGCATGGGGCAGGACAAAAGACAAAAGGTTTTTACAGACGGTCAGATTTCGCTTTTTTTCCGCTCGTGAACATGCTACAATAGGGACAAGAGAGAAAAGGAGGAGGAGTCTATGAAATTTGGATTCATCGGCGCCGGCAATATGGTCAGCGCCATTGTCAAAGGCATGACCGCTAACGGTTATGACGGAAAAAATATTTTTATTACCAGCAAGACCGTTACTTCCGCGGCAAAATTGGCGGAAGCCTGCGGCGCAAACAGCTGCCAGACAGCCGGAGAAGTCATTGCCCAGAGCGATGTGGTTGTGCTGGGGGTAAAACCCCATATCCTGGCGGAAATCCTGCCGGGCTTACAGGGAGATTTCGCGGCAAAGAAACCTCTGGTGGTGTCCATTGCCGCAGGGAAAACACTGGAGTATCTGGCAGAACATCTGCCTAAGGATACACCTATTGTTCGTGTGATGCCCAATATCAACGCCAAAATCGGCGCGTCCACCACAGGTATCTGCCATAACGACGCTGTGACAGCAGAGCAGCTGGAAGCGGTGAAGGCAGTTTTTGCTACCATCGGCAGTGTGGCGGAAATCCCCGAAAATCATTTCGGTATCTTTAGCGTTATTGGCGGCGCAGCTGTGGCTTTCCATTATATGTATATGGATGCCCTGGCAAGAGCGGCTCTGAAAGCCGGTATGCCTAAGAAACAGGCACTGGAAATCGTGGCAGAAACAGTCAAAGGCAGTGCGGAAATGGTGCTCAAAAGCGGAGAAGGCCCTTGGCCTCTGGTGGATCAGGTATGTTCTCCCGGCGGCACCACCATCGAAGGCGTTACAACCCTTCAGGCGAAAGGCTTTGAAGCGGCAGCGGTAGCGGCTTTTGACGCGGTGCTGGAAAAAGATAAAAAGATCGGCCGCGGGGAAGTGTAAAAAACAGCCCTGGATGTTCTTTGTGAAAAACGCTTAAAAGGGAAATATTTCATTTTTTTTACATTTACACGAAAATTGACAAAATTTCATTGAATTACAGCGTGGAATTCGTTATAATGGTTACGCGGGTAATTTTAATACTGAAACAACAAAAAAATTATGGTGAGTTGAGGAGGAAAACAGTATGAAAAACAGAAAATACGGTCGTATGGTAGCTATGGCTCTGGCTGCTATGATGGCTATGCCCACAGTAGCATTCGCAGCAACTACATGGGATGAAGACACAGCTTATTATGGCGCACTGGAACAGGGCAAAGTTCCCGAAGAAGTTATGAAACAGGACGAAATGGGTCAGTATGTAATTTCTGACGGTACAGCAACAACACCTGAAGGCGGCGAAACAACAACACCTGTTGAACCTGTTGCTCTGCCCTTTACAGACGTAAAAGAAGGCGATGCTTGCTACGCAGCAGTACAGTATGTTTACACAAACAAACTGATGGCTGGTACAACAGACACAACATTCGAACCTGAAGCACCTCTGCAGAGAGCAATGCTGGCACAGATCCTGTACAATAAAGAAGGCGCAAAAGACGTTGCAACAGAATCCAAATACACAGACGTTGAAATCGGCAGATGGTATGCAACAGCTTCCCTGTGGGCAGCTGACAAAGGCCTGATGACAGGCGTAAGCGAAACAGAATTCGCTCCTAAAGAAAACCTGACAGTTGAACAGCTGGTACAGATCCTGTACAACTACGCTAAATTCAAAGGCGTTGACGTAACAGTTGCAACAGCAACAGACGTTGCAACAGCTTCCGACTGGGCAAAAGACGCTATGAGCTGGGCAGTAAGCCTGAAACTGGTAGCAGCTGATGTAGACGCAAAAGCTGACGCTACAAGAGCACAGGTTGCTGAAATGCTGATGCTGACAGCTGACCTGAAAGGCACAGAAGCTCCCGCAACAGAAACAACAGTTCCCGCAGAAGAAGTTAAACCTGCTGAAGAAGCAACAACAGTTCCTGCAGAAGAAGTAAAACCTGCAGAAGAAGTTAAAGCAGAAGAAACAAAGACAGAAGAAACCAAAACAGAAACAACAACAGAAGCTAAAACAGAAGCTCCTGCTGCTGATGCAACAGCAGAAACACCCGCTAAATAATTTTTCTGTTTGATCGAAGAAAACCGCTTTCCAAAAGGAAGGCGGTTTTTTTGTGCCGCCCCCAAAATATTTGTGCAGGTTCTTTCAGACAATAAAAAAAAGAGGCTGGAGCCCTTATCATCTAAGGATTCCAGCCTTTTTCTTCATGAGATTTTTGTTTTTTATGGATTAGTAGAACAGATGGAAGTTATCAAATTTCCACTGTCCGTCTTCCTGTACCAGATTGAATGTGTAGTCTGTTGTTTCGTACATGGAAGTGTCCGCAGGGGCTTCTGTGAATGTTTCCCCTTCGTAAGGTTTGCCGTCTTTGGTGTAGTATGCCGTAGCGGTTACAGACATGCCTGTTTCTGTTTTCACAGGTTCACCCATGGTATAGCCTGCGTAGAAGATGTTTGTGCCTCTTGCGCCGTCCAGAACGTACAGACCGCCGCCTTTGCCTTCTGTGAAACGGATGTTGTTTTCAGCAAAGATGTCGGTATCCATCATATTCTGTGTGAAGTACTGTCCCAGATAAGTGCGGAATGCTTCCATATCGGGGAAACGTTCGTCGGTCACACGGTTGTAAGTGTAACCGTCCACGTCAATGATGTCTGTGGTGCTCATGTCAAAGCCGTCCAGCACGATCTGTTTGTAAATGGCAAATGCACCGTCATACAGTGTCTGGAATTGTTCCGCAGTCAGCTCACCGTCAGCGGCAGTTGTTTCTGTGGTTATTTCCTGCTGCTGTGTTTCTCCTTCTGTGGTTGTAGGTTCTTTGGATGTACAGCCAAACAGCAGTGTCGCAGCCAGCGCGCAGCTGAGTACAATGGCCAGTTTCTTTTTCATTTTATAAGACTCCTTTCGTTTTTTTCGTCTTGATGTTTTCGTCCCTATTATACCATGGTTTGCAAAGAAAAACGGGATTTTCAGGGAAGTTTAAGAATTTTGAAATATTGCTGTAATCATTCATTTTGTGAAGAGCCGGAAGTGGTTTTTGTGGTAATCCAGCAGCCCGTCTTTTTTCATGCGGCTCAGTTCCGCCGACATGGCGCTGCGCTCCACTGCCAGATAATCCGCCAATTGCTGTCGGTCAAAGGGGATGGAAAAAACAGCGCTTCCGGAATCCTGTGCGCAGGAGGAAAGGAAGGACAGGAGCTTTTCCCTTGTGCTGCGGCAGGTGACGTGGGCAATCTTTCGAGTAAGCGTTAGATTCCGTCCGGCGAATATTTGCAGCAGACGGCGGGAGAGGAGGGCAAAAAGGGGATTTTGCTGCCCTGTGGGCGCCAGTATCCGGTTTAGGGATAAGTATAGCACAGAAGTGTCTGACGCCGCCTGTACGCTTACTTCTGCTGCGGTGTCCAGCAGAGCATAGGTTTCGCCGAAAAAGGCTCCTGGCGGGATTTGTGCCACCAAAGCGCGACTGCCCCAGAAATCTTCCCGCAGAATATGCACTTCCCCGGAAAGAATCAGTCCGGCAGCGGGGATTTTGTCCCCGGCATGTACCAGAAAACTGCCTTTTTCATAAAATACTTCTCGCGCGTCCAGTTCTCCCAGCAGCTTTGTCACGTCTTCGGGAGAAATGCCCTGAAAAAAGGGTAGAGATGCCAATTTTGATGGTTCCATAAAGAGAACCCCTCCTTTTTGTTGGAAAAACAACATACTATTTTCCCGCAGTATAGCATACTGTTATCAGAAAAACAAGGACGGACTAACGAGGAGGAAACGACATGATTCGTAGAATTATAGAAATCGACAAAGAAAAATGTAACGGCTGTGGTCTGTGTGCCAACGCTTGCCACGAAGGCGCCATCGGTATGGTAGACGGCAAAGCTACACTGCTTCGGGATGACTATTGTGACGGTCTGGGGGATTGCCTGCCCGTATGTCCCACAGGTGCCATCACATTTGTGGAACGGGAAGCGGCGGCTTATGACGAAGCGGCTGTACAGGCAAATATGGCGAAAAAAGGCAAAACACCCTGCGCTTGCCCCGGCAGCCAGAGCAAACTGCTGGAAGTGCAGGAAAAAATGGCAGCAAAAGCAGAAGCGGAAGCAGCTCCTGTATCTGCGGTGCCTTCCAGACTGCGTCAGTGGCCTGTGCAGATCAAACTGGCACCCATCAAAGCACCTTACTTTGACGGCGCGAAACTCCTCATTGCGGCAGACTGTACCGCATATGCTTATGGCAATTTCCATGAGGAATTCATGAAAGGCAAAATCACACTGGTGGGCTGCCCTAAACTGGATATGGTGGATTACAGCGAAAAATTGACAGAAATCATCAAGCAGAACGACGTCCAGAGCGTGACCATCGTTCGTATGGAAGTGCCTTGCTGCGGCGGTATGGAGCTGGCGGCGAAAAAAGCATTGCAGGCCAGCGGCAAATTCATCCCTTGGCAGGTAGTGACCATTTCCACAGACGGCAAAATTTTAGATAAATAAGATGATATAAAAAAGACCGAATTTCCTGTTGATAAGGAAGTTCGGTCTTTTTGCGTTGGGTAATCAAAAAAATCGGAAACCTCCTAAAGCAACTTCCCCTTAAGAAAACATTGTTTTTCATTTTATTGATTTCTTAAGGGAAATTGCGACGGCTGTCTTTATAAGAAAACATACGGAATAAAATCCCAATCAAAATAAGAAAGCTGAAATCCTCTGTATAACAAGGATTTCAGCTTTCTTTGTTTTCTTATAAAGATGCCCATAAGAGATTTCCAATTTTGATGTTTTATGCGTTTTTGCTTGCAGCCAGTTTGGCATTGCGTTTGTCGTCCAGTTTGGAAACGATGGTAGCGCAGGCAGCGTCACCGGTGATGTTAACAGTGGTACGACCCATGTCGAAGATACGGTCGAAGCCAACAACCAGACCGATACCAGCCACAGGCAGGCCAACGCTTTCCAGTACCATTGCCAGCATAACCAGACCAGCGCCGGGAACACCGGCTGTACCGATGGAAGCCAGTGTAGCTGTCAGTACGATGGTGATCATCTGACCCAATGTCAGGTCAACGCCGTAACAAGCGGCGATGAATACGGCACAGACGCCCTGATAGATGGCGGTACCGTCCATGTTGATGGTGCTGCCCAGAGGCAGTACGAAACCGGCTACTTCTCTGCGGGCACCCAGTCTTTCCGCAGCTTCCATGGTGAAGGGCAGTGTGCCCACGGAGGAAGCGGAGGAGAATGCCATCATCATAGCGGGCATCATTTCCTTAAAGAATTTCAGAGGAGAAACGCCGCCCAGTGTCTTGATGGTGAAGGAATATACCACAACCATGTGTACGATGTAGCCTACATATGCCACAGCCAGTACCATAATGAGGTTTGTCAGCAGCTTGGGCCCGTTTTCCGCGATAACGGGGCAGATCAGGCAGGCAACGCCAATGGGGGACAGCTTGATGATGAAGTCCATGACTTTCAGGAATACTTCATTGAAGCTTTCTACCACCTGACCGGCAAGGATGTCTTTTTCCCCAGCCAGCAGGATGCCGAAGCCCACAAACAGGGAAATGACAATAACCTGAAGCATGGAAGCCTCAGCCATGGGCTTCACAAAGTTGGAGGGGAAGATATTCACAATGGTATCCATGACGCTCTGGGCTTCTGCGGGGGTATAAGAAGCGCCGGAGGGGTCCAGCACAACGAACAGGCCTTTGGACAGAGTTGCCAGGATCAGCGCCAGTGTTACGGCAAAAGCGGTGGTGCACATGTAATAGATCAGGGTTTTGCCGCCGATGGCACCTACACGGCGAATGTCCTTCATGGAGATGACGCCGGCCGCAATGGAGAACATAACAATGGGCACGACGATGAATTTCAACAGGTTCAGGAAAATGGTACCCCAGGGCTGGATATAAGCCTTCGCAAAGTCAACGCCGGTCATGCCGAACAGATTTGCGTTCATCAGCAGCAAACCTGCTGCGATACCGATGATCAGACCAATGAAGATCCAGAAAGCCAGAGGCATTTTTTTCTTTTGGCTTGTCAATGTAAACACTCCTTTTCTATTTGTATCTTTTTCTCATTGAATTTTTATCCGTTCCTTATTATAAAGATACAAGAAAACCTTGACAAGGATTTTTGACAAAAGAATGTGTATTTTTTTGTACTTTTTTTACAATTGAAGAAAATGATGTATGGATATTCATACAATGGGAAAATATGGAATTTCTACACAATAGAAAAAGAGGCATGTCCAGCAGGCTTCCCTTAAGAAAACATTGGTTTTTCATTTCCTTGATTTCTTAAGGGAAACTGTGGCGGCTGTCATCAGAAGAAAATTTTCTTCTGATGAAGCCCCCAAAGGACATGACCTCTTTTTCCCAGAGTCTATCACAAATATTCATGGAGCCTTGCTGAGAGCCCCTCTGTCTGCAAGGGGGCGAGGCTCAGCCGGCAAAGCCGGCTGACTCGCCAGGTTTCTCATTGCCTGCAAACAGTGTTACGGGGTTATTGTTCTGCAAGCTTCTTGTATGCTTCGTATTTTTCTTTCGCCTTGTCAGCAGCTTCAGCCAGCAGCACTTTTGCTGTTTCGGGGAAGGTGCGAACCAGGGAAGCGTAACGAACTTCGCCCATGATGAAGTCGTTGTAATCCATGGAAGGTTCTTTGGAATCCAGGATGAAAGGATTCTTGCCTTCTTTCTTCAGATCGGGGTTGTAACGGTACAGGAACCAGTAGCCAGCATCCACTGCCAGTTTTGCTTCCAGCTGAGCGTTTGCCATGCCTTTGGAGATACCGTGGTTGATACAAGGTGCATAAGCGATGATCAGGGAAGGACCTTTGTAAGCTTCTGCTTCTTTCAGGGCTTTGATCAGCTGTGCAGGGTTAGCGCCCAGAGCAACCTGTGCAACGTAGATGTAGCCGTAGCTCATTGCCAGCATACCCAGGTCTTTCTTCACAGTTGCTTTACCGCCTGCTGCGAACTGTGCCACAGCGCCGATAGGTGTTGCTTTAGAGGACTGACCGCCTGTGTTGGAGTAAACTTCTGTGTCAACAACCAGTACGTTTACGTCTGCGCCGGAAGCCAGTACGTGATCCAGACCGCCGTAACCGATGTCGTATGCCCAGCCGTCGCCGCCGTACATCCACATGGATTTCTTGGACAGATGCTCCTTGTTGTTTAAGATATCTGCCTTGCGGTCAGCCTGCTCTCCTGTAAGTTCTGCTGCTTCTAATGCCTTAACCAGGTTTTCGCTTACTTCCATGGTCTTGTCGCCATCATTATAAGCATCAAACCATGCATCAATTGCTGCACTTAAAGATGCATCTACGCTATTTTCCTTCAGCTCTTTTACAACACCTGCAACTCTTTCTCTCTGCTGTGTCACTGCAAGGCACATACCAAGGGAAAATTCTGCGTTGTTCTCAAATAAGGAGTTGGAGAATGCCGGTCCAAAGCCCTTTTCATTGGTTGTATAAGGTACACAAGGAAGTGCTGCGCCCCATGCCTGTGTACAGCCGGTTGCATTTGCGATCACCATACGGTCACCAAACATCTGGGTCATCAGCTTTGCGTAAGGTGTTTCACCGCAGCCTGCACATGCGCCGGAGAACTCTAATAATGGAGTCTCAAACTGACTTCCCTTAACGGTATTCTTAGCCAGTGGATTTTTCTTCTTGGAAAGTTTTACTGCATAATTCCAGTTTTCGATCTCTGCTGCCTGGGAGTCTAATGGCTTCATGGTAAGAGCCTTTTCCTTAGCCGGGCATACCTGAACGCAGGCACCGCAGCCTAAGCAGTCTAATGGAGAAACCTGGATCCTGTAGGTGTATTCCTCTAAGCCTTTTCCAGTTGCCTTCTTTGTCTTAAATCCTTCTGGTGCATTTTCTGCTTCTGCTGCACTTACCAGAAATGGACGTACTGCTGCATG
>ERZ834859.3673-NODE-3673-length-10671-cov-11.798135_pt1 | contig 10671 bp, 6 predicted proteins | sample MGYA00519947_ERZ834859 | MGnify/ENA primary metagenome ERZ834859 (study PRJEB31850, sample SAMEA3708763) | human gut metagenome | biome: human gut; feature: human-associated habitat; material: faeces | place: China | collected 2014 ...
TACCGTCGCGGATGATCTGCTGAATCTCGATCTTCGAGGGATCGACGAACTCGCACAGCGCGAAGTCCTCTTCGGTGACCTCGTAGATGCCGAGGTTCTCCATCTTTTCGATGTCGCCCGCAAGGCACGCCTTCAGCAGGTACATCGGGTAAATGTCCATCGGCAGGTACTGCTCGTAAAGCCCCGTCACGACGAACGGACGCTCGCCGCCGTTCATGTTGGTGTCGAGGTTGTAGGCCTTCTTCGGGCAGAGCCACGAAAAATAGGCGCGCGACACGGAGAACTTCCCGAAACGGGGCATCGCCCAGCCCAGCAGTTCGTACTTGTCGCCCTCGGGGATGGCGGTCAGCTGATTGGCGTAGAAGCCCATGAAGCCGTCCGGCGCGGTCCGGGTGCCCGTGAGCACGTTGCCCGAGATGAAGCGGACGCTGTCGCCCTCCTTCTGTCGCTTCACGTTGCCCTTGACCAGGGAGTCGACCTTCGCGCCGCCCACCATGCGGACGTACTGCGGACGCTCGATCTCCGAACCGGCCACGGCGATGATCTTCGTCATGTCGACGCGGCCTTCGTTGAACAGGCGGCCGATGATGGCCAGATCCTGGATGTTGACCGTCCACACCACTTCGCCCTTGTTCACCGGGTCCACGTGGTGGATCTGCACGCCGACGTTGCCGACGGGGTGTTTGCCCGCAAAGGCGTGGAGTTCGGCGCCCTTGAGCGAGGGCATCTGCCCTTCGGCCTTGGCGCGCACCGAGAGATGCACCTTGCCCGGAGTGAGTTTGCGCATCACGTCGATACCCGTCTGGAGGTTCTTCTGTTCGGCTTTCAGCACGAAATTGTAATCCGGGGCCAGCGGCGCGGAGTCGAAGGCGGAGATGAAGACCGCTTTCGGCGTGTCGCTGGGGTCGGCGATGATGCCGTAAGGGCGCTGCACGATCATCGGCCAAAGGCCCGACCGGAGCAGCAGGGAGACGATCTGCTCGCGCGAAGCCGACCCGAGGTCGGTCTTCTCAAACTCCTCGTACTCCTGGGAGGCGTCGGGAGTCACCGTCACGGAGAGGACCTTGCGCTTCTCTCCGCGGTTGACGGCGGCCACCGTACCGCTGACGGGCGACGTGAAGAGCACGCGTTCGTTGTACTTGTTGAAGAACAACGGCGTGCCGGCTTTCACCCGATCGCCCTCCTTAACCAGCAGCTTGGGAGTCACGCCCTCGAAATCGAGGGGCGAGAGGGCATACTCCGAAGCCTGCGGCGCGTCCGCGAGCGACTCCTGGGGTTTGCCCACCAGATTGATGTCTAAACCCTTGCGTAGTGTAATGATTTTCGACATGGTTAATGATTTTGATTGTTATGTTTGGAATTCAAGTTCGGCTGTTAGTGAGCTAACAATTAATTCGCGTGCGAAAGTACGAAATTTTTCCCGAAATTCCCCATGCGCAAACCATTATTTCTTAAATTTAATTAAGATTTGGAACGCCCGCTTTCGGGACAAAATAAGAGCCTTACGAATACTTCCGATGCGAAAGGGTTTCGAAAGAATCCGGAGCGGAAACAACCTCCGGAAAACATCCCCGCGTCCCGCCGGCCGGCAGCCGGAAGCGAAGGTTAAAAAATTGGCTCCAAATTCGCAATGCTCCCGCTAAAATTCCTACATTTGCAATCCGGATGCTCCCTTACGTCAACATACACACCCATCGCCCGACCGGTTCGGGGATCGAACTCCGCACGGCGGGCGTGCACCCGTGGGACGCCGCGACGCAGGACGCCGCAACGCTCGGCCAGCGTCTCGGCGGGGCGCAGGCCGTGGGCGAAACGGGACTGGATTTCGTGCGAGGCGCCGACCGTGCGGCCCAGCTGTCCGCACTGCGGACGCAGTTGCGGCTGGCCCGCGAGCGGGGACTTCCCGTGGTGCTCCACTGCGTCAGGGCCTTCGAGCCGCTGATGCGCGAACTGGCGGCCTCGGAACCCCGGGCCGTGATTTTCCACGGCTTCATCGGCTCGCCCGAGCAGGCGCGGCAGGCCCTGGCGAAAGGTTACTGCCTCTCGTTCGGCGAACGCACGTTCGCATCGCCCAAGACCCTTGCGGCGCTGCGCGGGACGCCGCTTTCGCAGCTCTTTCTGGAGACCGACGACAGCCCCGTGCCCATCGCGGAAATTTACGCCCGGGCGGCGGAGGCGAAAGGGGTGCCGGAGGAGGTGTTGCAACGGGCAATTTTAGATAATTACAAACGAATATTCACAGGCGGCGAGTACGAAGGACCGGGCCGGACGAAGGGCGACAAATGACAATGACAAATGGAAACGCATACGCATAACTGGCTGGAAAGAACCGAATTGCTGCTCGGCAGCGAAAAACTGGAGCTGCTGCGCAACGCCCACGTGCTCGTGGTCGGGCTGGGCGGCGTGGGAGCCTATGCCGCGGAGATGATCGCCCGGGCGGGCGTGGGACGCATGACCGTCGCCGACGCCGACACGGTGAACGCGACCAACATCAACCGCCAGCTGGTGGCCCTCCATTCGACCGTCGGCCGCCCGAAGGCCGAGGTGCTGGCCGAACGCCTGCGCGACATCAACCCCGGAATCGGACTCACGGTGGTCGACAAATATATCAAGGACGAGGAGACCTATATCTTATTGGACGCCGCGCGCTACGACTACGTGGTGGACGCCATCGATACCCTCTCGCCGAAACTGGCGCTGATCGCCGCCTCGCTGGAGCGCGGGCTGCCGCTCGTCAGCTCGATGGGCGCCGGAGCCAAAACCGACCCCACCAAACTCGAAATCGCCGACATCTCGAAAACCCACCACTGCCCGCTGGCCCACATGCTGCGCAAGCGGCTCCACAAGATCGGCATCCGCCGGGGGTTCCGGGCCGTATTCTCTCCCGAGCCGATGCGCGAAGGGGCCATGATCCTCTGCGAGGAGCAGAACAAGAAGTCGAACGTCGGAACGATCTCCTACATCCCCGCGCTGTTCGGAATCGGATGCGCTTCCGTGGTGATCAGGGATTTAATCGGCGAACTGGAGGGCTGAAAGCCCTCTTCAAAGGGCGGCGGACCGAATCCGCATCCGGGAACCGAGTCCGCGCCGCCGAACGCAATTTACAAAAACACAAAGGATATGCAACCGAACATCGTATTTCTGGACGAATACTCGCTCGGCGACGCCGACCTCGGGTCCATCCGCGCGCTGGGCAACTACACGGGTTATCGGACCACGGTCCGCGAAGAGGTCGCCGACCGCTGCCGCGAAGCCGACGTGGTGATCACCAACAAGGTGGTTTTCCGCCGCGAAACCCTCCGGCAGCTCCCCCGCCTGCGGCTGATCTGCGTGGCGGCGACCGGCATGAACCACATCGACCTCGAGGCCGCGGCCGAACTGGGCATTGCGGTGAAAAATGCCGTGGGCTACTCGACCCACGCCGTGACGGAGACCACCATCGGCGCGGCCATCGGCCTGCTGCGACAGACGGTCTATTACGACCGCTACGTCAAGACCGCATATGCAGGATCGCCCCTGCAATACCACTTCGGGCGCACCACACACCAGCTTTACGGCTCGAAATGGGGCATCGTCGGGCTGGGCAACATCGGCCGCAGCGTCGCCCGCGTCGCCGAGGCGCTGGGATGCCGCATCGCCTATACCTCGACCTCGGGCGTCGTGCGCGAGGAACCCTATCCCGAAAAGCCGCTCGACGAACTGCTCCGATGGGCCGACGTGGTGTCGGTCCACGCCCCGCTGAACGACCGCACGCGCAATCTGATCGGCGCGCGCGAACTGGCGCTGATGAAGCCTTCGGCCATCCTGATCAACGTGGCGCGCGGCGGCATCGTGGACGAAGCGGCGCTGGCCGCGGCCCTCGACGCCGGACGGCTCGCCGGAGCGGGGCTCGATGTTTTCACGCACGAACCGCTCGAAGCGGGCAATCCCCTGCTCTCGGTCCGTGAACCGGACCGCCTGCTGCTCTCGCCCCACAACGCCTGGTCGCCCGTCGAGGCGATCGAAATACTCGTGGAGTGCATCGCACGGAACATCCGGGATTTCTATACTCCTCAAAACCAATAGCCGATGTCCCAGCCCGAACCCAACCTCACGGTCGTAATCCCGGTCCACAATGCAGCGCCCCACCTCGGCGCATGCGTGGAGAGCCTGCTGGCCCAGAGCTACACCGATTTCGAACTCATCCTGGTCGAAAACGGCTCGTCGGACGATTCGCGGGAACGCTGCGCCCGCTACGCCGCGGAACACCCCGGGCGCATCCGCACCCTGACGCTCGACGAAGCGTCGGTCTCGGCGGCCCGCAATGCGGGCATCGACAACGCCCGCGGGCGTTTCATCACCTTCATGGACGCCGACGACTGGGCCGAAAAGGAGTTTCTGGCCGAATTTTTCCGCGATCCCGCCCCGGGTCCCGGAACGATCGTCATGCAAGGCATACTGCTCGACTTTTCGGAGGCCGAGCCGCCGGGGCCGAACGAGGCGTTTTTCAGCTACGACGACGGGGCGCTCGCCATCGGCGACGATCCTTCGGCAGCCGTGGGACAGCGGTTTCTGCAGGACGGATGCAGCGTCTGCAAACTCTACCACACGGAGACGCTCCGCCGCCTCGGAATCCGCTTCATCGAACACCTCTGCTCCCGCGAAGACCACCTTTTCTTCTTCACCTGCATCAGCCGGATGCAGTCGGTCGTCTGGCGCAGCGGCCTCTACATGCACTACATGCGCCGCGGACGGAACACGCTCAGCACACGCCCCATGCCGGCCTGCGAACTCGTCGAGGCCGCCGAGCGGCTCGACCGCTTCATCCCGCAGCTGGCCGAACGCTTCGGCATCACGGACAAGGCCTATCTCTTCGCCCTGCGGCAAAACCTGGTCCGCGACACGCTGCTACGGGCCGCAAACAACATCCGTTTCGGCGACCGCCGGAGCGTCCTCGGAGCCATTGCCGCCCGCCCGGAGCTGTTCGGCGCAGAGACCTACACGCCCCGCTGGCATCCGCTGCTGAAACGCCCGCTGCTCGACCGCATTCTGAAGGGAAGGGAGTGTCACACGCTCCTCTATCTCCGAATCGCGCTGCGCAGGTCGTCGCTGCGCCTGCGCGGACGTTTTAACGCCTGAATCATGGACCGCAAACAACCTGTTTTCGACTTTCTCGACGCCCGCGGCATCCGCTACGAATGGTATGAACACCCCGAGGCCCCGACCATCGAAATCGCCCGCCAGTGGTGGCGTGACGACGGTTCGAAACACTGCAAGAACCTCTTCTTCCGCAACCACAAGGGCGACCGCCACTACCTCGTGTGTTTCGATTCGGAGCGGTCGCTGGCCATCCGCGACCTCGAAGCCCGCCTGCGCCAGGGCAAACTGACGTTCGCCTCGCCCGAGCGCATGGAACGCTGGCTGGGACTGCGCCCCGGCTCGGTCTCGCCCTTCGGGCTGATCAACGACCCGGAGAACCACGTCCACCTGTTCCTCGACGTCAACCTGCGCGACTGCCCCGCCTACTCGTTCCACCCCAACGACAACCGCGCGACGGTGGTCATCCCGCAGGAGGAGTTTCTGAAATACCTCGCCGCCGTCGGCAACTCCTACGAATTCATCGAACTGTACTGAAACGAAAAACCCCGGCCTTCCGGCCGGGGTTTTTCGCAATGCAGGGAGCGGTTATTTCATCTCCACCAGCGCTTTGCCCGTCATTTCGGCAGGCTGCTCCAGCCCCATCAGCTTCAGCACCGTGGGAGCCACGTCGGCCAGAATACCGCTGCGGACGGACTTCACGCGGTCCGACACCACCACGATGGGAACCGGATTGAGCGAGTGCGCCGTGTTGGGCGTACCGTCGGCATTGACGGCGTTGTCGGCGTTGCCGTGGTCGGCGATCATCACCACCTCGTAGCCGTTGGCCCTGGCGGCCTCCACGACCTCGGAGACACACTTGTCGACAGCCTTCACGGCCTTCACGATCGCCTCATAGACGCCCGTGTGGCCCACCATGTCGCCGTTGGCGAAGTTCAGGCAGATGAAGTCGAATTTCTTTTCACCCAGCGCAGCGACCAGTTTTTCAGCCACTTCCGGGGCCGACATTTCGGGCTGGAGGTCATAGGTCGCCACCTTGGGCGAGGCGACGAGGATACGCTCCTCGCCGTCGAATTTCTCCTCGCGGCCGCCGTTCAGGAAGAACGTCACGTGGGCGTATTTCTCGGTCTCGGCGATACGCAGCTGTTTGAGGCCCTGCTTCGAAACCCACTCGCCGATGGTGTCGGGCACGTTCTCCTTGTCGAAAAGGATGTGCAGGCCCGTGAACTTGGCGTCGTAGGGGGTCATGCAGCAGTAGTAGAGCGGCATGGTGTGCATTCCCTCGGCGGGCATATCCGCCTGCGTCAGCACGATGGTAAGCTCCTTGGCGCGGTCGTTGCGGTAGTTGAAGAAGATCACCAGGTCGTTCGGACGGATCATGCCGACGGGCTGTCCGGCAGCGTCGACGCGCACGACGGGCTTGATGAACTCGTCCGTAACTCCCTCGTCGTAGGATTTCTGCACGGCCTCGACCATGTCCGACGCCTTCTCGCCGACGCCGTCGACCAGCGCGTCGTAAGCGATTTTCACCCGCTCCCAGCGTTTGTCGCGGTCCATGGCGTAATAACGGCCGATGACCGTGGCCACCTTGCCCGTCGATGCGGCCATGTGCTTTTCGAGGTCGGCGACGAAGCCCTTGCCGCTGCGCGGGTCGGTGTCGCGGCCGTCCATGAAGCAGTGCACGAACGTATTTTCGATCTTATATTCGGCGGCGATGTCGCAGAGTTTGAAAAGATGCTCCAGCGACGAGTGCACGCCGCCGTCCGACACGAGGCCCATGAAATGCACGTTCACGCCGTTTTTCTTGGCGTATTCGAACGCGGCTTTCACCTCCGGGTTCTGCATGATCGAGTTGTCGCGGCAGGCGCGGTTGATCTTCACGAGGTCCTGATAAACGACGCGGCCGGCGCCGATATTGAGGTGTCCCACCTCCGAGTTGCCCATCTGTCCGTCGGGCAGGCCGACGTTCTCGCCGTCGGTGCGCAGTTCGGCATGGGGGTATTTTTCGGTCATGGCCGAAATGTATTCGGGATGCACGGTCGAAATGACGTCCGCCTTATCGTGACGGCCGTTTCCCCAGCCGTCGAGAATCATAAGTAATACCTTGTTATTCATATCTTACTCTGTTTTAATTACTACCGTTTTATTGCCTCCGGAGGCTGCATTCGTCGCCTGTGGCGCCGTTTACAAATCTGACCCCATCCCAAACCCTTCCCTCGGGAAGGGCTTATCGCATCGCGACCGGAATGCGGACGGAAACCACACAATTATTTCACCTGCGCCCCGATCAGCTCCACAGCCTTGTCGATGGCGGCCTGCAAACCGTCGGGGTTCTTGCCGCCGGCCGTCGCGAAGAAGGCCTGTCCGCCTCCGCCGCCCTGCATCAGCTTCGCGGCCTCGCGCACGACGGCTCCGGCATTCACGCCGCAGGCCGTGATCTCGTCGCCCAGCATCACCGTCAGCGTCGGTTTCCCGTCCCAGACGGAACCCACGACGAAGACCAGCCTGGGCGAACGCTGGCGCAGGTTGTAGGCCAGGTCCTTCACGAAGTCGGGACGGCGGTCGGTCTGCGTGGCGAAAAGCTGCATGCCGTGACGCTCGGGCGTCGATGCGGCGATCTTGTCGGCCCACTGGGCCACCTGCTCGCGGCGCATCGACTCGACCTCCTTCGAGAGGGTCTCGTTGCTTTCGAGCATCTTCTTCACGGCCTGCACGACCTGCGGGTTATTGAGGTATTCGGCGATGTTGCGCATCGTGTCCTCGGCGGCATAGAGCACCTTCTCGGCCTGCTCGCCCGTAACGGCCTCGATACGGCGCACGCCGGCCGAAATGGCGCTCTCCGAGAGAATCTTGAAGAAGCCGATATTGCCCGTGGCGCCGGTGTGCGTACCGCCGCACAGTTCGACCGACGACCCGAAGCGGACCATGCGGACCTTGTCGCCGTATTTCTCGCCGAAGAGCATCATCGCACCGCACTTCTCGGCCTCCTCCTTCGTAGCCTCGCGGTTCTCCACGAGCGGATAGTTGGCGCGGATGGCCCGGTTGACGAGTTGCTCCACCTTGCGCAGCTCCTCGGGCGTCACCTTCTGGAAATGCGAGAAGTCGAAACGCAGGATTTCGGGCGTCACCAGCGAACCCTTCTGCTCGACATGCGCGCCGAGCACCTTGCGCAGCGCCTCGTGCATGAGGTGCGTGGCGGTGTGGTTGTTGGCTGCGGCCTGCCGTTTTTCAGGGTCCACCCGGGCCGTAAATTCGGCCGCGGGGTTCTCCGGGAGCTGGTTCACGATATGGATGATCAGGCCGTTCTCCTTCTCGGTGGCCACGACCGGAATGCGCTCGTTGGCGCTCTCGATCATACCGATGTCGCCGACCTGGCCGCCCGAGTTGCCGTAGAACGGCGTGCGGTCGAAAACCAGCTGGTACGACGTCTTGCCCTTCGACGTGACGCGGCGGTAGCGTGCGATGCGGACCTTCTCGGTCAGCGTGTCGTAGCCCGTGAAGATGCTCTCGCGGATGGGGAACAGCTCCACCCAGTCGTCGGTGTCGACGGCGGCGGCGTTGCGCGAACGCTCCTTCTGGGCCTGCAACTCCTTCTCGAAGGCGGCGAGGTCCACGCCGACGCCCTGTTCGCGGGCGATCAGCTCCGTGAGGTCGATCGGGAAACCGAACGTATCGTAGAGTTCGAAGGCGTCCTTGCCCGAAATAAGCTCCTTGCCTTCGCCTTTGGTTCTGGAGATCACGCCGTCCAGCAGGTTGATGCCCGTGGCGAGCGTGCGCAGGAACGAGGACTCCTCCTCCTCGATCACTTTTTCGATCAGTCCCTGCTGGGCCTTCAGCTCGGGGAACTGGCCGCCCATCTGCCCGACCAGTCCGGGAACCAGGCGGCAGAGCGTCGGCTCGGTAAAGCCGAGGTAGGTGTAGCCGTAGCGCACGGCGCGGCGCAGGATGCGGCGGATGACATAGCCCGCCTTGACGTTCGACGGCAGCTGGCCGTCGGCGATCGGGTGGTGTTGCGCAAGGCCGGAGATATCATCCCCGAGGTGGTGCGGGTGGTGTCTCACCAGGAGGGCGCTCCCGTCTACCAGATGCCGCATGTCTGCCCCTCCTGCGGCGCGCAGGTCGCCCGGGAAGAGGATGAGGCGGCGCTGCGCTGCACCAATCCGGAATGCCCGGCGCAGAAGCTGCGCAATCTCATCCATTTTGCCTCGCGGGACGCCATGGATATCGAGGGACTCGGCCCCGCGGTGCTCGAGCAGCTGGTGAACAACGGGTTGGTCAGCTATGCCTACGAACTGTACAGCCTCAATCGGGAAGCCGTGGAAGCGCTGGAGCGAATGGGGGAGAAATCGGCCGACAATTTGCTGGCGGCCATTGAAAAATCCAAGGAATGCGATTTGTTCCGGGTGATCTTTTCCCTGGGGATCCGCCACATCGGCCAGAAAGCGGCCAAACTGCTGGCGGAACGGTTCGGCACCATGGAGGCCATCCTGAGCGCCAGCGCCGAAGACATCGCCGCCATCGACGGCTTCGGCGGCATTATGGCGGAAAGCGCCGTGCACTTTTTCTCCCTCCCCCAGTCCCGGCATTTTATTGAACAGCTGCGGCTGGCGGGGGTCAATATGACCTGCAAAGCCGAGCGGGCGGATGTCCGCTTCGCCGGCATGACCTTTGTGCTCACCGGCACCCTCCCGACTTTGAAACGGGAGGAGGCGGCCGCCCTCATCGAGCAGCACGGCGGCAAAACCGCCGGCAGCGTCTCGAAGAAAACCAGCATCGTCCTCGCCGGAGAGGACGCCGGCAGTAAGCTGACCAAAGCCCAGCAATTAGGCATCCGCATAATCAACGAAGAGGAATTTATGCAGCTGCTGGAGGCCGAGCCTGACAACTGAAGCTCATACCAACCGGACGGGTTCTCTTTTCAAAAGAGAGCCCGTCCTATTTTTTTGTTCTAACCGGCGGGACAGGCACATAAGTATGGGACGAGGTGAGGACAGGCATGGGAGATTTTTTGAGTGGGGCGGCGTATCTGCCGCCGTCAATTCGCGATGTGATCATCGGAGTGCCGGCCAGGATTCAGACCGCGACACAGGAGATCCGGCTGCGCGCGGGGGCTCCGGTGGTATTGTCTACCCCTGCCGGCGAATTGCTGGTGACAAAAAGCGGACAAGTTACCGAATTATCCTCCGGCAGCCTGCTGACCTGCGATCCGCTTCAACTCGAGGACTGTTTTCAGCGGCTTTGTGAATATTCGGTACATACCCATCAACAGGAAATCAAGGACGGCTATGTCAGCACCCGCAGCGGCTGCCGGGCGGGGATAGCGGGCAGCGTCGTCACCGAAAACGGCGCGATTGTCACCATGCGCCATATCACGTCGATATGCATCCGCATCGCCCGGCGGCACGACGGCTGCGCCTCCGCCCTGGCGGCGGAGATGATCGGTCCTTCCGGCCTGCGCAGTGCCCTAATTGCGGGGGAGCCCTCCAGCGGCAAAACCAGTCTGCTGCGGGATTTGGCCAGACAGTTGGCCGGCGGCCGGATGGGACGGCGTTACCGGACGGTGGTGGTGGACGAGCGGGGAGAACTCTCGGGAGA
>ERZ834859.3690-NODE-3690-length-10613-cov-10.032203_pt1 | contig 10613 bp, 9 predicted proteins | sample MGYA00519947_ERZ834859 | MGnify/ENA primary metagenome ERZ834859 (study PRJEB31850, sample SAMEA3708763) | human gut metagenome | biome: human gut; feature: human-associated habitat; material: faeces | place: China | collected 2014 ...
TTTCTCCACTTTTATGATCTCCTTGTCAAAGGCCTGTGCCACAGGCCTGTTAAGGTTCCTGAAAGCATTCATATCCGCTGCCTGTGCCCGTCCTGTGTACAAAGCCAACAAAGCCCGCGCACAATTACAGCTATCTTATTATACACAAATTACACAAAAAAGCAAAGCCCCGATTGTACGAGTTCCATTATTTTCTGTTTTGCCCAGAATCCGTTCCGATATTCTGAAAATTTGTCTCTTTTTTTCAAGATTCCGACACATTCCGGCGGTCAGACGCCGGTTTGTCCCATTTTACCACACCTGATCCTCACTGCGGGTCTCCTTGATCCAGCCCAGCTGATAGGCCGTTACCAGCTGTTTGAGATCGTGCACCCGCTCCCGCAGCACCTCGCCCTCGTCGGTGTCCTCCACGAGGATGCGGTGGTTCTCGGTCTCCAGAATGTTTTTCTGGGAAATGATATCCAGGTTTTCACTCACCGCCTTTTCGGCACTCTCAAAGGGCTGGTGGGTGCGCAGCGACATGGAGCGGCTGGAATACACCAGCGTGTAGCCCGCAATGCCGGTTTTTTCGTGGTAGGCACGACAGAACCCGCCGTCGATCACCACCAGACGGCCGCCGCCCTTGATGGGGCTCTCGCCGTTCTTTTCCCGCACGGGGACGTGGCCGTTGACGATGTGGCTGGTACCCGGCAGGCCGAACTCCGCCAGAATGCGGCGGCAGGCGGCCTCGTCGTTGTACCAGGTATAGTAGGGATCCTTGATCTCCTCATGGGTGGCGGGGTCTGCCACATACAGCCGCTCGAAGGTGGTCATGGCGCTGCGGCCGAACAGCGGTGACAACCGCCCGCACCACAGATACCACAAAAAATCCTGTCCGTTCTGGCGTTCGGCGCTGCCCTCGGGTGCGTAGTAGCCCCGCCGGGCGCGGGCATCGCAGTAATCCATCAAGGCACGGCCGGAATAGCGGCGGCCCTCAAAGCGTTCCACCGCAAAACTGCCCTTTGCGGTCATGGGCACCACACCGTGGTACAGCAGGTTGCCATTTTCAATGTGGTACACACTGCCCTTTGCATAGAGGAATTCCACATGCTGCTGCAGCTTTTCGCTCTGGCGGAAGGACTGCACCAGCTTGCGCAGCACCAGCTTTTCGTCGTCGTTCAGGGCCGCCGGGTCGGCAGGGTCCACCGTGGGGAAGGCCGTGTCCCGCAGCGGGCAATCCTGTTCGCCAATACGAACCGTGTGGTGTGCCCAGTCGATGCGGCGCAAAAAGTCCCGCCCCTGCATCTGGAAGTCCGGGTTGCGGTCGATGACCTGACATTCCAGCTTGAACATCAGGATGCTGATGGCCTTGTGCATCACCGCGCAGCGGTGCAGCATGCCCTTGGTATAGGGGCCGCGGGCCGCGTCGGTGTGGGGCATCCAGATGGACAGATCGTCCTCCCCATAGAACTGCTCGGCCATGCGCTGCAGATGCCGCAGGTTGATGCCGTAGCAATCCTCGAGCATACCGTGGTTGTGATAGGCCAGCGTAGTCTTGCGCACCGTGCAGATGCAGATGGGACTTCCTGCGGCGGCACCCATCCACACCACGTCGTGGTTGCCCCACTGGATGTCCACGTTGTGGTGGCGCATGAGCAGATCCAGAATGATGTCCGGGCGCGGGCCACGGTCAAACAGGTCGCCCACGATGTGCAGCTTGTCCACCGCCAGATGCTTGATCAGCTCGCACAGCCGCACGATGAACCGGTCTGCCCGGCCGTTCTCGATGATGCTGCCCACGATCTGCCCATAATACAGGTCTTTGTCGTGGTCCTCGAAGTGGGCATGGAGCAGCTCGTCCAGGATATAGCCGCAGCTGGCCGGCAGGCACTGCCGCACATGGTCGCGGGTGTGTTTGGACGATACCAGCCGACAGATGTCAATGAGCCGCAGCAGGGTGTCGGTGTACCACTGGTCCAGCGCTTCCTCGCTGGTGCAGCGGTTCTTGAGCTGCGGCAGCTTTTCGTTGGGGTAGTAGATCAGGGTGGCCAGCTCAGCACGGGTCTGTTCCGGGATGGCATCCCCCAGCACCAGGTCCACTTTTTCACGAATGACCCCGGAGGCAGAGTTCAGGATGTGGACAAAGGCTTCGTTTTCGCCGTGCAGGTCGCTCATGAAATGTTCGGTGCCCTTGGGCAGCTTGAGCAGGGCCTGTGTACTGATGATCTCGCTGGCCGCCGCAGCCTGCGAAGGGTAATCCCGCGAGAGCAGGGTCAGATATTTGAGGTTATCGCGGATCTCATCGTTCTCGGTGCGCATGAGGGTTCCTCCCGAAAGCAGTTATTCTCTTTTTATAGTATAGCACGACCCGTGTAAAATGTGGTATACTGGGGGCAACAAACTTTACACAAAGGACTTTGGATATTATGCCGAAAACCGATCTTGTCTCTCCGCCCTCCCACTGCGCCCTGTGCCCCCGCCGCTGCGGGGTGGACCGGGCCGCCGGAGCCGTGGGCTTCTGCGGCGCGGGCCGCACCCTGAAAGCCGCCCGCGCTGCCCTGCATTTCTGGGAGGAGCCCTGCATCAGCGGCACCCGTGGCAGCGGCACCGTGTTCTTTTCCGGCTGCACCCTCAAGTGCTGCTTCTGCCAGAACTTCCCCATCAGCGCCGAAGGGCTGGGCAAGGAGATCAGCGTGGAGCATCTGGCCGAAATCTTTCTCAGCCTGCAGGCACAGGGAGCCCACAACATCAATCTGGTCACGCCAGGCCAGTGGCGGCCCTGGATCACTGCCGCACTGGATCTTGCCCGGGCACAGGGCCTGCATCTGCCCATTGTGTGCAACACCGGCGGCTATGAGACCGTGGAGAATGTGGAGGCCTGGCGCGGGTACATCGACATCTGGCTGGCCGATCTGAAATACGTCTCCCCCGCCCTGTCGGCGGAACTTTCCGCCGCACCGGACTACTTTGCTCAGGCAAAACCCGCCATTGAAGCCATGATGGCCCAGGCCGGGCACCCGGTATTCGACGCCGACGGCATCCTGCAGCGGGGCGTCATCCTGCGGCATCTGGCGCTGCCGGGCCATGTGGACGACAGCTTTGCCGTGCTGGACCAGATGGCCGCCTGGAACGATGCCGACCCGGGGTGCTTCCTGCCCAGCGTCATGAGCCAGTATACGCCGTTCTACAAGGCCGCGGAGCACGGCATCGGGCGGCGCATCACCACCTATGAGTACCACCGGGTGGTGAACTACGCCATGGACAAGGGCCTTGTGCAGGGCTATATGCAGCAGAAGAGCAGTGCCAAGGAGGAATACACCCCCAGCTTTGACCTGACGGGGGTGTAACGCGAATTCTCTCTTTTCGTCAAACTACCCAAATTTCGGTTCTTATTTTCTCTTGCATTCCCGTGCAAATGCTTGCATTCCGGCGGTGCGCGCACTATAATGGTTACATGGATACAACGATGTGTCAAAAGGATCCACGGTGAGTTTTTTACAATATCAGGAGGACCGTTATGGAACATTTCAATCCCATCCTTGGCAGCGAGACCACCGGCCAGAAATTCATCACCTGCGGCGAGATCATGCTGCGTCTGACCCCGCCGAACTACGAAAAGATCCGCATGGCGTCTGCCTTTGAGGCCAGCTACGGCGGCAGTGAGGCCAACATTGCGCTGGCTCTGGCAAACCTGGGTGTGGACAGCACCTTCTTCAGCGTGGTGCCCAACAACAGCCTGGGCAAAAGCGCCGTGCGCTGGCTGCGCTCCAACGACGTGCACTGCACCCCCATGATCCTCACCGAGCCGGACGAGACCCCCTCGAACCGTCTGGGTACTTACTATCTGGAGACCGGCTACGGCATCCGGCCGTCCAAGGTCATCTACGACCGCAAGCACAGTGTCATCACTGAGTATGACTTCTCGCAGGTGGATCTGGACGCCCTGCTGGACGGCTTTAACTGGCTGCATCTCAGCGGCATTACCCCGGCACTGGCTCCCAACTGCCGCAGCCTGATCCTGGACATGCTCAAGGTGGCCAAAAAGAAGGGCCTGACCGTGAGCTTTGACGGCAACTTCCGCTCCACCCTATGGACCTGGGAAGAGGCCCGCGACTTCTGCACCGAGTGCCTGCCCTATGTGGATGTGCTGCTGGGCATTGAGCCCTATCACCTGTGGAAGGACGAGAACGACCACAGCAAGGGTGACTGGAAGGACGGCGTGCCCCTGCAGCCCAGCTACGAGCAGCAGGACGAGATCTTCCAGCACTTCATTGAGCGCTACCCCAACCTGAAGTGCATCGCCCGCCATGTGCGTTATGCTCACAGCGGCAGCGAAAACAGCCTGAAGGCCTTTATGTGGTACGACGGCCACACCTTCGAGAGCAAGCTGTTCACCTTCAACATTCTGGACCGCGTGGGCGGCGGCGACGCCTTCGCCAGCGGCCTGATCTATGCCATGCTGCACAACTACAAAGCCATGGATATGATCAACTTTGCCGTAGCCAGCAGCGCCATCAAGCACACCATCCACGGCGATGCCAACATCACCGACGATGTGAGCAGCATCCGCAATCTGATGAATATGAACTACGACATCAAGCGGTAATTCACCGCACGATACCGCAGGGCCTGCCGGTTTTCCGGCAGGCCCTGTTTGTTTCCGGTGCGCAAAAAAGGCACCCACCCCGGAGGGCAGGTGCCTGTGCAGCTGTGCTCAGTTGGAAAGGATCATGCGGTCGTTGGCAAACTCACCGCCGCTGGCGATCTGGAACTTGGCCAACAGGTCGCTGACGTGCAGGTTCTTTTTCTCTTCCCCGGACACGTCGTAGATGATGTGGCCCTCATACATCATGATCAGGCGGTTGCCATACTTGATGGCATCCTTCATGTTGTGGGTGATCATCATGGTGGTCAGATGGTTTTCCTCCACGATCTTAGCGGAGAGGGTCAGCACCTTGAGCGCGGTCTTGGGGTCCAGTGCTGCTGTGTGTTCGTCCAGCAGCAGGAGCTTCGGCTTATTCATGGTAGCCATGAGCAGGGTCAGCGCCTGTCGCTGACCGCCGGAAAGCAGGCCCACACGGGCGGTCAGCCGGTCCTCCAGGCCCAGGTCCAGCGTCTTGAGCAACTCACGGTACTGTTCCCGCTCGGCCTTGGTGATACCGATGCGCAGGGTGCGCCGCTTGCCGCGCCGGGCAGCCAGCGCCAGGTTCTCTTCGATCTGCATCGTGGCGGCGGTGCCGGTCATGGGGTCCTGGAACACGCGGCCGATGTAGGCAGCGCGCTGATGCTCGCTCAGGCGGGTGACGTCCACGCCGTCAATGAGGATCTTGCCCTCGTCCACCGGCCACACACCGGCCACAGCGTTCAGCATCGTGGACTTGCCCGCGCCGTTGCCGCCGATAACCGTGACAAAGTCACCTTCGTTCAGCTTCAGGTTCAGGCCATTCAGCGCCATTTTCTGGTTGACCGTGCCTGCGTTGAAGGTTTTGGAAACATTCTGGATCTCAAGCATTTTTTGCATCCTCCTTCTGTGCCTTTTTGACCGGCTTCGAGAAGTATTTGCTCTTCCAGTACGGCACGGCCAGGAACACGGCCACCACAGAAGCGCTGAGCAGCTTGAGCAGGTTTGCGTCAAAGCCAAGGGTCAGCACCAACTGGATGACAACATAGTAGATGATGGCACCGATGGAGACCGACACCAGCTTGAGGGCAAAGTTGTGGAAAATGCGGCCAAATACGGCCTCGCCAATGATGACGGCGGCCAGACCGATGACGATGGCACCGCGGCCCATGCCCACATCCGCAAAGCCCTGATACTGGCTCAGCAGAGCACCGGACAGGGCCACCAGTGCGTTGGACACGGCCAGACCCAGCACGATGTTGAAGTTGGTGTTGATGCCCTGTGCACGGGACATGGCGGGGTTGGAACCGGTGGCACGGATGCCGCAGCCCAGCTCGGTGCCGAAGAACCAGTACAGCACGCCGATGACCACCGCCGTGACCAGAATGATCATGATGATGGGGTTGTGCAGGGCAAATTCCTTGACCCAGCGCAGGGAGATGAGCAGGCCGTACTTGTCCACGTTGATGGACTGGTTGGCCTTGCCCATGATCTTCAGGTTGATGGAGTACAGAGCCAGCTGAGTCAGGATGCCGGCCAGAATGGCGGGGATGCCCATAAAGGTGTGCAGCAGGCCGGTGACAAGGCCGGTGGCCAGACCGGCCAGCACCGCCACCAGCAGTGCCAGCCAGACGTTCATGCCGGAAAGCAGGCACATGACGCACACAGCACCGCCGGTGCCGAAAGAGCCGTCCACGGTCAGGTCAGCCACGTCCAGAATGCGGTAGGTCAGGTATACGCCAATGGCCATGATACCCCAGATAAGCCCCTGCGCACAGGCACCCGGCAGAGCGCCCGGCAGGTTGGCAAGTCTTGCAATGATCTCCAAAACAATTTCCTCCTAAACGTTACACTTTTTTATCTCCCGTTTTGATACGGGAAAGCGGAGAAGAGTAAAAATATGCTCTCCTCCGCTATTTTCGTTTTGGTTCCCGCTGTTGTCAGGCCTCGATCTCCTCGTAGCCTTCCGGCACGGTCAGGCCCAGATCATCGCAGATGGCCTTGTTGTACTTCTTGGTCACGTCGGTGTACTCGATGGGCATGGTGGAGATATCGCTCTCGCCGTTCAGGATCTTGACGGCCATCTCACCGGTGGTGTAGCCCAGATCATAGTAGCTGATGGACAGGGTGGCCACGCCGCAGCCGGAGCAGATGCCCTCCTCACCGGCGAACACGGGCTTCTTGGCCGGGCGGCAGATGCCGTCCACGATGCCGGTGTTGGCCGCCACGGTGTTGTCAGTGGGCACATACAGGGCCTCGTTCTCATCGGCCGCTTTCTGGCACACAGAGGACAGATCGTTGGAATCCGAGAATGCGTACTGGGTAGCGGTCACACCCTTGGCCTCCAGGTACTTCTGGACCTCGTCCACCTGATACTGGCTGTTGGCCTCGGCAGAGCAGTACAGCAGACCAACCTTCTTGACCTCGGGCATCCACTCCACGATCATATCCGCCTGCTGATCCAGCGGGGCCAGATCGGAGGTGCCGGAGACGTTGCCGCCCACAGTGCCGGAGAAGTTATCCAGACCCAGCGCCACGCCGTACTCGGTGACCGAGGTACCCAGCACCGGGATGGTGTTGGTGGCAGCCTGAGCCGCCTGCAGGGCGGGGGTCGCGTTGGCCATGATCAAATCCACACTGGAAGAAACAAAGCCGTTGGTGATGGTAGCGCAGGTTGCGGAGTCGCCCTGTGCATTCTGGAAGTCGAAGGTAACGTTGTCGCCAAAGGCAGCCGTCAGGGCATCCTCAAAGCCCTGGGTGGCAGCATCCAGAGCGGCGTGCTGCACCAGCTGGCAGATGCCAACGGTGAACTTCTGGCCGTCAGCCGCTGCAGAAACAGAAGCTGCGGTGGAAGAAGCCACGGAAGAAGCAGCTGCGGAGGAAGCGGAAGAACCGCCACAGGCAGACAGAGCGGCGGCGGCACCGCAGGCAGCGGCGGCAGCCAGGAACGAACGACGAGTGATCTTATGCATTTTGATTTCTCTCCTCTATACATTGCAGTTCGTGCGGCCACAGGCTGCCGCACGCGAACTGCTGAATTGTAAGCGAGCCAGAAACAGGTTTGCTTTACACTCGTGAAGTATAGCACACATTTCCCGGTAAAACAATCCGCTTTTGTGCAAAAACGGCCCTTATTATCTATTATTTAAAACAGTTCCATCAATTATTTTGATTGCACGTTTTGCTTTTGCTGGTAAGCCGTCAGTTTTGCCCAATCGGCTTTCAGACCGTGCAGGTTGGCTTCCAGCTGGGGCAGCCAGGGCTGTGCGTAGTCGTAGTGGTAATACAGCGCCTGCCACAGCTTTGCCTGTGCACGCCGCAGCAGCACCGGACTGAGCACCGCTTCCAGACGTTCCACCTCATCCTCCAGCTCCATGCAGGTCAGTGCCCAGCGCACGTCCAGCGCCTCGCGGGCGGGCACGTCGTAGCGGGACAGGTAGTCCTGTACCCGGGCTTCGATCACCTGCCCTCCGCAGCCGGTAGGCTGCAAGAAGTAGCTTACCTGCCCTTCCCGGCTGATCTCCTGGGCCAGCGGGTAGAGCGCGCACACCAGCGGTTCCGCATCGTGGATGGCACAGTGGTTCTCGGTCAGGAACGGGCAGTTGCTGCGGTTCTCTTTGACCGGGGCCAGCCGCAGCACCGGCAGATGGCTCACCTGCCCGATGCTGGCCCGGCAATAGCCCCGGGCCACGATCTGCGGCGGCAGGCGCAGCCGGGCTGCAATGCGCCACAGGTCAAAGCCAGATACTACGATATCTTCCCTGCCCCGGCAGCAGTCGCCGCATCCGGCGCAGGCAAAACAGAACTGCGCCTCCCGCTCCAGAAGCGGCATGGCCTCGGTGCGGGTAAAATCCACCTGCCCGCACAGGTCAATGTGGTCGTCACGCATGGATGATCTTCCTTCTTCCTGAATGATATTGATTTTTATTGTATCACATTGCCGTCAAAAGCAAAAGGGAGCGTTTCCGCTCCCCTTGCGCTATCCTGTCATTGATACTTCTTTGCCGGGATGACGATTGCGCCAAACAGCGATGCAATGTATCCGATAAACACTGCACGCCACACCTGCCATCCGGTGGCCTGTTCAAACACGACCGCCGCTGCCGTGCAGAGCGGTGTCAGGAGCATACTTACCACGCACCACACCCGCATTGCTTTGATCACATGGAGCCAGTTGCGGTTGTTGTAGTACACACCCGGAATATTCATGTGGATCGCGCCCTGTGCAAAATTGCAGACATGGTTTTCGTCATAATAGCGCGGCAATGTTTCCGGAATCCAGAACAAGGTGTAGGCCCCATATACGATGCCGAAGATCACGTTTATAATCAGCAGCATCATTGCGCCCTCGGTCCCGGCCAGCCCCACGGCCCAGACAGCTGCGGTCTCTACAAGGCCAAGCACCACGCTGACCCCATACAGCGGCAGAAACTTCTGCGTGCGGGCCTGGCGGCGCTCCGGCGGTTCTGCCGAAAAAATCAGTGCCTTGCGGATCAGTTCCTCTGTTTCCTCGCGGGTAAAGCGCTGCTCCTCCTCCAAGCGGCAGCCCTGTAACAGCTCGGCCACGGTCACATTCAGCTGTTCGGCCAGCGGCACCAGCAGGGAGATATCCGGCACGCTCAAGCCGCGCTCCCATTTGCTGACGGCTTTATCCGAAACATACAGGCAGGCGGCAAGCTCCTTCTGGGTCATGCCCTTCTCCCTGCGCAGCTGCGCCAGAAAACTCCCAAAAGCGATCTTGTTCAGTTCGTACATCGTTTGGTCCTCCTTGTGAGCCAGCAGTTCTGTTTGTGGCTCCATTGTACCGGACCGGACATTCCCGCACAACCGACTGGCGGTAGAATTGGCGCAAAACAGTCATTTTTTCTTTTCCAGTCTGCGGTACACCTGCACAGCATCCATGATGTTGGTCTGCTCCGTCGCGTGGTTTCCGGGTGCCCCCAGCGTGACCAGAATGTACTCCTTTCCGTTCACCACGGCAAGGCTGGCAAGGCACAGACCGGCCGCATCCGTGTAGCCGGTCTTGCCGCCCAGGATCTGCCCGCCTGTCACCTCTCCACCGTCCAGTCTGCTCAACAGGGTGCTGGCCATATACAGTCCCTTTGGGTGCTGCGCTGTGACGCTGCTGGTGTACTGCCCGGTGGTAAACACCGTGCGGAAAGTTTCGTTGTTCAGTGCGGCCTGCAGCAGCACGGCCAGATCTGCCGCGCTGGAATAGTGTTCCGGGCTGGTCAGGCCGGTGCAGTTGGCAAAGTGGGTGTGTTTCATGCCCAGCTCCCCGGCTTTCCGGTTCATCAGAGCCACAAAGGCCTCCTCGCTGCCGCTCACCTGCCGGGCCAGCGCCTCACAGCACTCGGCACCGGAAGGCAGCATGGCTCCGTACAGCAGATCCCGCACCGTGACCGTCTCGCCCGGCTGGAACCCGGCCATGGAAGCGTCTGCCTTGTACAGGGCGGGAAAAATGTCCTCCGGCAGAATCACCGGCGTGTCCAGGTCCGGCAGCGCTTCCGTTGCCAGCAGCACCGTCATCATCTTGGTCAGGGAGGCCGGAGCGGCTTCCTCACCAGACCGCTTCCGGGCCAGGACCTGCCCGGTCCGGGCATCCATCAGCAGCGCGTGTCGGCTGGACGTGCCCAGCAGGATATTCTGCTGAGCGATCAGCCCGAACAACAGCAGGCCGGCCGCCAGCGCCCAAAGCAATCCCCGATAGCCGCGTTGGCGTCTGCCGCGGCGGTTTGATTTTGTTTTCATCTTGTTCGCATCCTTTTTTGTAGAATAAGAAAGCGCTTTCATCTCATATCATAGAACGAGACGAAAGCGCCTTTTTCTGCAAACAGGATTTATTTCAGCTTCATGCCGTCGCTGGAAGCGTTGCCCACACACTCACCCAGAACGTGGCCGCCGTTGTGCACCGGGATGCCCAGACACAACAAAAAAGCCCTGAGATTTCTCTCAGAGCTTTCTGTTCAAGTCGGCGACTACCTATTTTCACAAGCCGTTTCCAGCTAACTAT
>ERZ834859.3700-NODE-3700-length-10588-cov-3.509352_pt1 | contig 10588 bp, 10 predicted proteins | sample MGYA00519947_ERZ834859 | MGnify/ENA primary metagenome ERZ834859 (study PRJEB31850, sample SAMEA3708763) | human gut metagenome | biome: human gut; feature: human-associated habitat; material: faeces | place: China | collected 2014 ...
ACTGGCATATGGAAGTGGGGGACAGCATATGAATGAACAGGAAAAACATGCTGTAAGCCAGGAAGAACGAAAAGAGAAGATTCGTGCAAGATACAAGGGCGTAGATCGTAGTGAATTGGAGTTCATTCCAGCGAAACAGAAAGAAAAACTATTTGAGGATGTAGGCACAAAAAGAGTGTGTGCATATTGTCGTGTGTCTACGGATGATGCTAATCAGACATCTTCATATGAACTGCAGAAAAATCATTATGAAGATATGATAAAAGAACATGCAGGGTGGAACCTTGTTGGAATATATGCAGATGAAGGTATTTCAGGAACATCCTTATTGCATAGAGATGAATTCAACCGTATGATTTCAGACTGCCAAGCTGGAAGAATAGATTTGATAGTTACCAAAAGCGTATCCAGATTTGCCAGAAATATTGTTGACTGTATTGCTAAGGTTCGTGAACTGGCAAATATGAAGCCACAGGTGGGTGTATTTTTTGAGACAGAGCACATTTATACGCTTGATAATACAAGTGAAATGATGCTTGCAGTGTTATCGGCAGCAGCACAGGAAGAATCGCACACGAAAAGTGAAATTATGAACATCTCTATTGAACAACGGTTTTCAAGGGGGATTTTTCTGACACCAAAACTTTTAGGATATGATAAAGACGAGGATGGAAATCTTGTTATCAACGAAACAGAAGCAGATACGGTCAGACTGTGTTATTATCTGTTTTTAAGTGGTTTTCCGACTTCTGAAATAGCTGAGGTATTAATGGATTTGGGACGGAAAACAAAACTGGGAAACACAAAGTGGACAGGAAGTGCAGTTGTAAATATTCTTCGCAATGAAAGACATTGTGGCGATGTTTTGTCCAGAAAAACATTTACACCAAATTATCTGGATCATAAGTCAAAGAAAAATAACCATGACAGAAATCAATACAGGCAAGCAGATCACCATGAGGCAATAGTAAGCAGAGAAATTTATAATGCGGCACAAAAACTGTTAGAAGCAGGAAAGTATAGTAGAAAAGGGTATCCTTTGCCTACATTACAGGTAGTTGAACAAGGGGTATTAAAAGGATTTGTGCCGGTAAACCGGGCATGGAATGGATTTTCAACAGATGATTATAAAAAAGCATCATTAAGTGCATATGATGAAGATACGAAGCATGAAGATACGAACGAGTTCCATGCAGAGCAAACGAACAAAAGTGCGTTCGATTTGAGCGGATATGAGATTGTAAGAGCACAGTTTTTTTCAACAAGGTTTGATCCGGCAGTCACAATATCTTCTGGGAAGATTACGTTTAATACTGCGTGTATGAAAAAATTTGAAAATGTAGAATATGTGGAGTTGTTATTTAATTCGGTGGAAAAATGTATTGCTGTTCGTCCATGCGAAAAAAGTAACGTAAATGCGATAAAATGGGGAACTATACGAAATGGACGTTGGGCAGTTTTGCCAAAGAGCTGCAAAGGCTTCTCGGGGCCGTTATTTGAACTTATGAATTGGGACAGCGATTGCAAATATAAATTACGAGGACAATTTTGCGGCAATTCAGACGAACAACTATTAATATTTGAATTGGAAGAACCAGAGGTGTTCGTACAAGAATATATTGACGAACAACATATAGACTCAGCGGTAGAAGCTCCATCTGAAAAAACGAAGACTGCCAAGAAAGTCCTTTATCCCAAAGCATGGATTCATAATTTTGGAGAAACAACAAACAGAACAGTTTTTCTTCAACGAATAGCATATAAAGGAAATTGGGAAATACTACGCCCGGCAAAGACGGTTGAAGGCATGGAAATTATAACCAGAAAAATATTGGATGATTTGATAGATGAAGCTGAGAAACTGATAGATAGAATGAGGTGTGCTACATATGAGTGATATAACAAATTACACAGATGAGCAGGAGATTGTTGATCAAAAAGCGATAGAGTTGGCAGAGGATTTCAGTTATGACGGTTATCAGGTTGTCAGACGTGAGTTGTTTGCACATTTAAGGGAGCCTGCTGTTGTGATCCGGAGAGACAGCGTAACATTTAATACAGCCTGCATTGCCGGATTGGAGGATGCAGTTTATATACAGATACTTGTAAACCAGGAAAATAAAAGAATGGTTGTCCGAAAGTGCGAAGAAAATGATAAAGACGCACTTCGCTGGTGCGTGGCAAAACCAGATAAAAGAAAAAGCAGGAAAATGACAAACAAAATCTTTTCTGCCATGATGTATGAAATGATGGGGTGGAATCTGGATTGCCGTTATAAGATTTTAGGACATAAGATTTCATTTGAAGGTGAGACAATATATGTATTTGATTTGATGGAGACAGAGATATACCTGGATACTAAGGGAAAACGTCAGAAGAAAAATGCAGAAAATCAGGAAAATGCAGAGAGTAGCAATAATATAGAAGGAACGTCATTATCAAATGCATCAGAGGATAATACTTCTACTGAAGAAATAAATAAAAAGACTCGTACACCTTTTTATCCGAAAGAATGGAAAGATTCTTTTGGATTGCCAGTAGAGGAACATAAGAAAGCCTTGGAAATAAATATGCTGAAGGGATATGCGGAATTTACAACACCAAAATAGATGAAGACAGGGAAAAGTCTGCTCTGAGATTGGAGGTATCAATATGCAGGAAAACAATATGATGATACCAGGGATTTCTTTGTGCCAAAAATGGGGAAAGATAAGAATTTTTCATTCAACAATAGTGGCACTGGGAGAGCCGAGGTACATACGGTTCCTTTTTAACCCTGATAAGAAAGGATTAGTGGTACAGGCATGTGCCAGAAAGGAAGCAGAATGTTTTCGTGTGCCTAAATACAATCCGGAGAATTGGGAATTTAAGATCAGTAGTGTGCCAATGTTACGGATGATCTGGAATACATGTAATTGGGATAAGGAAAAGACATACCGATTGACTGGAATGTGCCATATAGAGCATAATCTGGTTGAATTTGATATGAAGCAGGCAACAGTGCAGACAGCAGATGAATTTTAAAGAAATGGCGTAAAATAAGGACTTCTGAGAAATCGGAGGTTCTTTTTTTGTGCGATTTTTTGAGGGTAATTGCATGGTTTTGTGATGAAAAATTTTCTTTGAAAAAAAGTTGTTTCTACCTTTACATCAGGAGGAAACATGAGTATAATAGGACCAAGACCAGGACTCTGGAATCAGGATGTTTTGACAGCAGAACGTGATAAATATGGTGCCAATGATGTAAAACCGGGATTAACTGGTTGGGCGCAGATCAATGGCCGTGATGAACTGGAAATTCCTGAGAAAGCAAAACTGGATGGATACTATGTTCAGAATATGGGATTTAAAATGGATGCGAAAGTTTTTCTGAGGTCTGTGCATGTGTTTGGAAAAGATGAGTCTGTTGTTGAAGGCGGAACTGGTGAGATGAAAAAACAGTCAGAAGAAAAAAAGATAAAAAAAAAGATTCTTGTGATATGTCAGTATTATAAGCCAGAACCATTCAGAATTTCTGATATTTGTGAAGAAATGGTACGTCGTGGACATGAAGTTCATGTTGTAACCGGATATCCTAATTATCCGGAAGGGATTATATATGAAGGATATGGTAAGGGGAAATATATTGATGAAGTTGTTAATGGGGTGAAAATCCACAGATGCTATACAATTCCACGAGAAACAGGAATCATTAAGAGGATGCTGAATTATTACAGCTATGCAGTTTCGTCCACAAGATATGTACTGTCAAACAAATGTATAGCTTCTGATTAGTTGGTTATGTTCCTCAAAAAACTAATTATTTACATGGTCAGCAGATTTTTCTTTATACAGCATTAATGTTTGTTCCAAGAATTATTTGGAAATCAAAACCTGAAACTTCGGCTGGTCTATATTTAATAAGGGATGCTATTTCAGAAAGTGCTTTTTTATCAGGAACAGCATATCCTATTATTGGTGAGTTCTATATAGAATTTGGCAGTGTTGGTGTTGTTATATTTATGTTCTTGTATGGATATTTGAATAAAAGCTGGATGAATAAATATGGATTATCATATTCGAAATTTGATCAAATCATGTATAGTATTTTACTATATTTGCTCAGTTAGTAGCATTATAACAAATTTAGGATTGATTGGGCTGAATAATTATGGTGCACGGGAAGTTGCGTATTCTAGAAGTGAACAAAAAAAACTTGATAAAGTTTTTGCCGATATTAATATACTTAGATTTGTGGGAATATCCTTGGAAGAAGCTATGAATTGCTGAGCGAATTGCAGCCGGATGGTTATCTTGTATTGGGAGATACTAATTCCTGTTTATCTGCAATCTCAGCAAAGAGATTACATATCCCTCTTTTCCATATGGAAGCTGGAAACAGATGTAAGGATGAGTGCCTTCCTGAGGAGACTAACAGACGTATTGTAGATGTTATTTCTGACGTAAACCTTTGCTATTCTGAATTTGCCCGTAAATATCTTGCAGATACAGGCTTGCCGAAGGAGAGAACATATATGACCGGTTCTCCTATGGCAGAAGTGCTCCGCATGAATTTAGAGAAGATTCAGAAAAGTGATGTTCTGGAAAGACTTGGACTTGAGAAGGATAAATATATTTTACTTTCTGCACATCGTGAGGAGAACATTGATTCTGAGAAGAACTTCTTAAGCCTTTTCACAGCGATCAATGCTCTTGCAGAGAAGTATGATATGCCGATCCTTTACTCCTGCCATCCGAGATCAAAGAATCGTCTGGAGAAGAGCGGATTTAGGCTTGATCCAAGAGTAAGAGTTAATGAGCCACTTGGTTTTAATGACTACAATAAACTTCAGATGAATGCATTGGCTATCGTATCTGATTCAGGAACATTGCCGGAAGAGAGTTCTTTCTATCTTTCTATCGGTCATCCGATTGCAGCGGTATGTATCCGTACATCAACAGAGAGACCGGAAGCATTGGAAGCAGGAGATTTTATCTTGGCCGGTATTACAACAAAAGAACTTTTAAATGCTACAGATATGGCAATTGCGATGAAAAAGAACGGTGTGCTTGGGAAACCTTGTCCGGATTATGTTGATGAAACAGTATCTATGAAGGTTGTTCGTATTATTCAGGGATATGTGAATGTAGTTAACAAGATGGTTTGGAGAAAAGATCAGTAAAATACAATAGAGGTAGTGCTATTATGAATATACTTGTTACCGGTGCGAAAGGAATGGTAGGAACTGCACTTGTAAATAACTTAAAAAACATCAGAGATGGTAAGAACAGAACCAGGAATATCCAGATCAATGAGATTTATGAATATGACCTGAATAATACAGAGACTGAATTAGACGAGTATTGTACAAAAGCAGATTTTGTATTTAATCTTGCCGGAGTTAACCGTCCGGAAAATCCGGAAGATTTTATGAAGGGGAATTTTGGCTTTGCGTCACAGCTCCTTGACACATTGAAAAAACATAATAATAAAGCTGGTATCATGCTTTCTTCTTCTGTCCAGGCTACATTAGCAGGGCGCTTTGGAAATAGTGAATACGGAAGGAGCAAAAAGGCAGGGGAAGAGTTATTTTTTACATACGGAGAAGAGACAGGTGCTCCTGTATATGTGTACAGATTTGTGAATCTTATGGGACACAGCCGCCCGAAATACAATTCTGCGATTTCGACCTTCTGCTGGGCAGTTGCGAATGATGAAGAGTTTACTGTAAATGACAGGAGCACAGAGCTGGAAGTTCTTTATATTGATGACCTTGTTGAGGGAATGTTTGATCTTCTGGAGGGGAAAGAGCAGCACTGTGAATTTGACGGAGTAGAGACCGTATTAAGTGAGAATGGCCGTTATTGCTGCGTATCGGTTACACATAAGGTTACATTAGGTGAGATTGTAGATTTATTAGAAGAGTTTAAGGCACAGCCGGTTTCCTTGATGATGCCCAAATGCCCGGAAGGTTCCTTTGCAAAGAAGCTTTTTAGCCTTTACCTGACTTATTTACCGGCTGACAAATTTAAATATGCCATGAAAATGAATTGTGATGATCGTGGTTCTTTTACAGAGCTGGTTCATACTGTAGATTGTGGTCAGGTTAGCATTAACATCAGTAAGCCTGGGATTACAAAAGGACAGCACTGGCACAACAGCAAATGGGAACAGTTTATTGTTGTACACGGTCATGGCCTTATCCAGGAACGTAATATTAATACAGGGGAAACTGTAGAATTTGAGGTTTCAGGAGATAAGATAGAAGCAATCTATATGATCCCGGGATGGACTCATAATATTATCAACCTGTCAGAGACAGATGATCTGGTAACTGTCATGACCTGTAATGAGATCTTTGATCCGGGACATCCGGATACGTTTTTTGAACCGGTATAAAAAAATAGAGGGAGAGTACTTGATTGACTCTCCCTGTAATGCTTTTATAATAAACAAAGCACAAAAAGGATTGATAACAAATCAGGTGACTTTTATAAAATGCCGATATATGGATACCTGCTTACCTTTCTTTGAGAGGAATTTACATATCTTTCGTTGCTTGTATGATATTATCCCACACATAAGTATAAAATAAATGATTATTATCCTTATGCGATTTGGATATTTCCATAAATGGAGTATCATTTCGTATGTCTACAAATTTCCACAAAGTTTCATTTTTGAGAGAAAAACGAAAAGTACTGATTCCGATTTTTCGCATATAAATACTGTTAGAGTCTGGTATGTTCATCAGGTATGCCAGACAACCCTGTAATTTTTTTTGCGTGGAAGAATCTATCTTGTGTAATAGAATAAAACCGCTGTATCCTCGTTCAGGATGTTGCAGATCGATTCGGATATGAGTTTTGTAGACTTTGAATGTGCCGGTATAAATTTCACATCGACCAGCAGAGTATCTGTGGTTGGAAATTTCGTGTGCCTTGTAGGAATTGAGCGCCTGACAGGTTTCGGAAGGCTTCAACTCGAGAATATGATTCAACTGCTTATCATCCAAAAGAGAGTCATCAGAAATTCGCAATATCAGTTTGGCTTTTAAGGCTTTTCCATCAGTATAGATCTTTAGTTTACCACCGCGAAGCGTGTTTTCGGAATCAGAAGCAGCATAATAGCAATAATAATTCCCGCAGTAGAATTCCCTCATCCGGTCATCGAGTGCACCTGTTTCAGCTTGTTCTGCAATAATAACTTCCGTATGAGTTCCGGCACAGAGTCTTTCGACAGCTTTCTGCTGTTGATCTAATTTTTCTTTGAAATCTTTATCTGTAAAAATAATCTCTTCTCTATTTATAGACTTGTCTAATACTATATCAAGAAGCTCTAACCATGAATTTATTTTTTCTTTTCTTAATAATTCAGAATCATCTCCCCAGAAAACAAAGCAGCTGGTATCAATTTTTATGTATTCTTTAAAAAAAGAGTTAAGTTTTTCAGATGTCGCCAGATCAGAAATGTCAGTCATGTTTGAGAGAACATGGCTGTAAATTTGTTTAAGGACTGTTTTAACTCTGTCAATAATAGGAGTTTTTTGTCGGAGACGATTGTAAAAATAGGTACTGCCTATATTTAAGTCAGGAACATTGGAATCATTTTTTGAATAATAGCGAGAATCATCTGTAAACTTGCTGGTGCCTACAATAGACAAAAGTTGTCTTAAAATTTCACTGGATTGCATGAACATTCCTCCTTACAAGATAGTGTTTAAAAACTAAAAAGTTCTAATAATAATAATGTAATAAATAATAAATAGTATAATAATAATCCAAAATACTTATTTTATAGTAACTAATTTTATGATACCATATGATAAAAGTAAAAACAATATAATTTGATCGCGAAAATAATATGAAAAAGTAAAAAATGATATTAAAAACGTGATATATGTAAAAAAAGAGGTGAATGAATTATGTACAGCTAAAATATAGCTACCGAATAATACCGAATAAAACGTTGATAACAAAAAATAGTGATGATATACTAAATGAAAGGGAGAGTGGATTATGGTAAATAATAAACGTTTGGTGAAATGGTTTAACTGTAAAGCATCGGCAATTCAGAAAATAAAACGCCATGGTTTTTGTGATGAAATGGATCTGGCAAGTGTAGTGGAAGATACCACAGGGCAATATTATTCCAGTCTGAGAGAAAGTTTACCAATATTGTTTGAAGAAAATGGCCAGATCCACAATTTACGTCTCAGTGAAATGGATGATTCCTTTTTTAGTAGCCTTAAAAAGGTTATTTCTGAAGATGACATTTATTTATTACATTTACTTGTGTATTGCATGGATCGAGCTATCATACAATGCTATAACACACTGGAAACTTTTGAAGAGGAATATGAAGAAATTGAAGGACTAAATGATAATTGGAAAGAGACCGGTATTAGTATATTAAAGCGTGTGTCATGTGCCTGGCAGGTTTGTAATATTGGCAGTTGTGAAGAGAGTTTGTTTTATAATTTTTATTATATTGAGATGCAGGAAGATATTAAAATTTCAAATCATGTATTACAGAGGCCTAGTGTTTTAAAGAGTGGAAAGTTAAATTTGAGAGTGGCAATCAGCCCGTTGACAAAAGAAGAGGTAGTAGTTTTCAGTGAGCCATATGAGCGTGTAAATATACATACAAAGCAAAAACAACATTATTTTAGGGTTGAAACGATAAAAAATACAGAATGGCTGGAACAGGAAATTATTAGAAACATGGAATATTCAGGAACACATGATGTTGACATATTAGTTTTTCCGGAAATGTTGGGAAGTCAGGAAATGCTGAATAATGTGTTGGATTTTTTTCAACAGAATCGGGATAAGAAAGTGCCTCCGCTGGTAGTATTTCCATCTATATGGGAAAAAACAGAAGATGACAGAAACAACACAAATGTAAGTTGTTTATTGCTGGATGGAAGACAAATTATGTTTAGACAGAATAAAAGAATCTGTTTTTATTATAAGGATAAAGATGGAACAAAGGTTTTTGAAGATATAAATCGTGACCCGAATGTGCCAGATATATTAAATGTATTACACGTTGATGGTATAGGAAGAATATGCATAATAATATGCTATGATTATTTGCATAATGAAAACAGAGAAATGATTAGGAAGCTTATAAAGCCAACTTTGATCTGCTGTCCTTCTTTTTCTACAGGAAGTTTTAATTTTCAGATTCTGCAGGAAAGCGGATATTATGCAGGGTGTAACAGTATTTGGTGTAATACTTGTTCAGCAGCTAATGCAGCTGGATCGGATAAGAATTTTGAAATAGTGGGTGGGATTGGCACTTTAAGTAAAAAGTGTGATCAAATGGATGCTGAAACTTTTAAAAAAGTCTTTGAAGGCAGAAAAATGTGTAAGAAAGAAATATGCAGTCAATGTGTATACTATAGTGATATTCCGCTGAAAAAATGAAAGGGGCGCATACAGATGGAAGAATATAAATTATATATTACAGCTTTAAAGAAAAAAGAATCAAGTGGTGAAATTGAGCCTGTGATGATAGAGCAGTTCAGGGAGCTGCTTGCAGAGCAATTTGATATGTATTATCAGGCTTGGATTGAACATAATGTGGAATTACTCGAAAAGATTTTATATGACCAGAAATATTTAAGAAAGTCTTTTTCAGATGAACTGAAAAATATACCTGACCAAATAGAAATAATGGCGGGACAGTTTGTGCAGACATATAATATTTTCAATAAGATTTATCAAAACGAAGCTGCAAGAAAGAATATTTCAGATGACATAAGAGGCATAGAAAAAAGTAGCAAATATGCAACAACAGTATTGTCTTATTTATATAAGCATGCAAATGCACAGCATAAAGATATTGCAGAATACTGTGGAATCCCTTTAAGTACATTGTCTGATCTGCTAAAAAAATTTGAAGAAATTAATTGTGTAGAGCGTTGGAATACCAGTAAATATTCATTCTTTAAGCTTACTGGTCAGGGAAGAAATTATGTGAGAGAATTGATTCCGGATATAGATGTGGAAACCTATATAGATATAGAAGATTTTGAAAATGAGTCAATGAAAGTTTCCAGACAAATGGAAAAAAAGGAAAAAATAGAATGTATTTTAGGAAAAGATCAGCCTGAAAAAATACTGTACGATGACAGAAATCCGAAATGGAAATGGGGAAAAATCAACAAAGTTAGTTATTAAATATGGTGGTATTGTAAGAAAAATATGTTTGTTTAGGAGATAAAAATAATGGAAGAGTTAAGAAGTCTGATTCAAAATTTGTGTGACGTGGATAAAGAATGGAACAATACGATACAAAATTGTATCAAAAAGGATATAGAACCTCAGAATAAAGATATTTTAAAAGCTTTTGATGCTTTTATGAATTGTGCTTGCGAAAAATACAAAACAAATCCTGAAGAACTGGAAGATGAATTAAACGGATGTCTGGATGAAAACGCAGAATGGATTGTAAAATTAATTAAAAATACTTTATATGCTTATATTAGGCTGCAGGAGTACAGACAGCTTATAAATGAAGATGAAGAAAAGGGAAAGCAATTGCTTAAGTATGTGTTTGATAATGCGATTGTCCGTTATGATCCTGAGTTTTATCTGCAAT
>ERZ834859.3701-NODE-3701-length-10587-cov-7.711546_pt1 | contig 10587 bp, 10 predicted proteins | sample MGYA00519947_ERZ834859 | MGnify/ENA primary metagenome ERZ834859 (study PRJEB31850, sample SAMEA3708763) | human gut metagenome | biome: human gut; feature: human-associated habitat; material: faeces | place: China | collected 2014 ...
ATGGGGCTGTACATACAGCCCCCTAAATGCAATCCTCATGAAATACTCTGCGAATCAGTCGATCATATTCCTGCCAGGCCGGATATTCTTCCAATTCCCGCAAAACTTCTGCTGTCTGACGATAAAGCCAGCCATGCATCTTCTTGTCTTTCTGGTGAAACCGTTCCCATATCTGATCACCAATACTGGTCACATCCCGCTCAATTGCTCTGAGGTTGGAAAGCTTGTCCGCCAATGCCAGCATTCTGGCATTCCGGTCTGCCTTGTCTCTCAGAAATGTAAGCATCTCCTGTTTACGAACCAGCCAGGTCTCCTCTGCCGGCAGATCCCGACGCTTATCCTCGGTCTCATAACCTACATAAGTGGCGATTCGTTCTCCAAAATACTGTTCCACCTCTTCCAGCGTAACAGACGTGTCCTCCACTACATCATGAAGCACCGCCGCTGCGATTAGCTCTTCATCATCTGTCAGTTCAGATACGATCGCTGCTGCTTCAATCGGATGAGAAAGATATGGAATCCGACTTCCTTTTCTATGTGCTCCCTGATGAGCAATCGCTGCAAATACTACAGCCTTCTCATATAATGGCAGCCCGCTGTCCGAAAGCATCTGATTCATCTGTTCTGACATTTCTGTTGTCATTCCTCTAACACCCGTTACCCTTCAAACCCCAATTTCGTACCTAAATATATCACAGGTGTTTTCAAATGGCAACCCTATTTTTCGGATAAATGCCTGTATATCCTTGTTATTCTTATTTTTCAGACAAATGACCGTAAAAAGAGATCAGATATAAGCCACAGATTCCCACCAGTCCATAAATGATCCTGGACAGCCAGGTCATATTTCCAAACAGCCAGGCAACCAGATCAAAACTGAAGAACCCGATCAGTCCCCAGTTGACGGCACCGATTATTGTAAGAGTCAGACAGAAACAATTTAAAAATTTATTTTCCATAAGTCACCATCCTTTCGTCTCCCTGTGGCTGCAGACAGCTCTGACAGGAATCATAAAGCTATTACATTTCATATTGTTCCATGGAAGACAAAAAATATGCACAGCAGGTCCAAATTAATTTTGAATCGCTGTGCGTATTTTAACAGAATCAAATAAGTTCCCTGCCTCAATTGAGGATCTCTGTCTGACAATCGGATTATTTTACTTTAAGTATCTGTCTGGCATTTGCGTCTTCATCGAAGGAAAATGCCTCCTGTGCCTGAACCGTTACATCACTCTCATCTGTCAGTGTAAATGCCTGGCATACATTAACGGTCTGTCCGGGCTGAATCTCAGCTGTAAAATGATCGATGGCATCGTCATTATTCTCGGGAATCGCTGCCTCGCAGGATTCTCCATGCTGGTAAGCTTTTAGGCTGACATCAACCATTGCACTGGATGCAGAGGAAGAATTATTGGTGTAATCGTAATAAACCATAATACATGGATTTCCGGCAAAGTCTTTGGTGATCGTATGTTTGGTATATTTGATCGTAAATTTTTCTGTTGTGAGATTAAGCGTATCATCTGCAGATGCCTCCGGTGCATTGGAAGAAGAACCTGAGGAATCTTCGTTATCCATATTGTTGAGGGAGTTGTTTATTTCCTCTTCAACACTCTTGAAGTTTGCTGACATGATTTTTACTGTCTCATCATCCAGAGAAACAATTTTCCATCCGGAATCTGTTTTGATCACCGGATAGGTGATATCTGTTTCGGAGAATACATCCTTTTCCACTTTTTTTGCCTGTTCATTCAGAATGGAAGCAAGTTTTGCCTGTGTCTCTTCTTCTGTAAGCTGGTTTCCGGCATAAGCGTTGGAAACGATCTGACGGAGAAATTCAGTGATAGTCGCTTTATAAATATTGGTTCCGTCAATGTAAGTGATATGTGCTGTGACAGAAGCTGTACCATTCTGGATGTCGAATCTGTTTCTGGTGATCTTATAGGTCATCTTTTTGTTAATTTCTGAGAAGAAATCCGTGTATGCGGCATCGCGGATATCTGCATTGTCCAGTGCTGTGAGATCGCTGCTCTGGATCATGGATTCCATTGCATTGAAGTCCATTTTCTTCATACTGTCAAGAAAATTTTCAACTGCCTTGCGTGGCTGCTGTCGCTGATAGAAATAGAAACCTGTACCTCCGCCAATGACGAGAACCAGGATCAGAATGAAAATAATCAGCCCGGCATGTCCTTTTTTATTACCTTTTGTCATATTTCCTCCTGCCTTAGAGCATAACCGCTCTGAAACGTATTATGTTAAAAAGTTTCAATTTTATATCTGCAACAACATTCGTGCAGATGTAATGTTACTGAGAACAGAGTGAACAGTAACGATATAATTGATTATATCAGAATGCGTTGACAATGGCAATTGTCTTACTTATAATCAAAATTATAGAAATCAGAGCGGATAATATAAATATATAAGAAAATACAGAAAGAAGGCGTGGATTTATGAAGTATGAGAGTTCTTTTAAATCAGAAGCAGACGGGCTTGAGATTTCGGTCATGGCACTGATGCCGGATAAGAAACCCTATCGTGCAGTTGTACAGCTGGTTCATGGAATGAGTGAGCATAAAGAGAGATATATTCCGTTTATGCAGTATCTGGCAAAGCTTGGATATGTGGTGGTGATCCATGATCACAGAGGACATGGAAAAAGTGTAAAACATCAGGATGATCTCGGCTTTACATACGGTGGGGGAGCACAGGCGATGCTTCAGGATATCCGAACAGTGAACAGGAAAATCCATGCATACTATCCGGAACTTCCGCTGATTCTGATGGGGCACAGTATGGGTTCGCTGGCAGTGAGGGCATTTGTGGCAGAACATGACAGCTGCGTAGATATGCTGATTGTGTGCGGTTCTCCAAGCTACAATACTGCCATGCCTCTGGGAGTTGCCATTGCAAAGACAGAGAAAGCAGTCTTTGGACCGAGACACAGAAGTAAACTGATAGAAACAATGTCCTTTGGTGCAGGGGCGATGAAATTCCGAAAGGATAAGAGATGTACAGCCTGGATCTGTTCTGATCCTGATGTGGCGAAAGAATATGAGGAATCTGAAATGTGTGGTTTCACTTTTACGGACGATGCGTATCTGGCATTATTTGAACTAATGAAACGTGCATATGATGTGGAACATTTTTCCTGTACAAATCCGGATATGCCGGTACTGTTCGTAAGTGGAGCAGAGGACCCGTGTCTGATCAATGTACGCCATTTTGCAAAGACAGTGCGGGCTATGCGACAGGCCGGTTATAAAGACGTAAAGGGGAAACTGTATCCGGGAATGCGTCATGAAATTCTTAATGAGACCGGCAGGGAGCAGGTTTATCATGATATTGCTGTCTATATGAGAAAAAAAGGTTTCTGAGTGGATGTATAAAATGGAGAGATATCCGGTTAAACTATAACGATCTGTAACTATTTGTTGTTTGATGGCTGCGAATTGCTATAGAACCATTAAAATCCATTTTAAGAGAGGAGAACCGGATATTGGGAAAAAACAAAATGATATTGTTGCTGATACTTGTTTTCGGCCTTGGCTGTGCAGGATGTACGGAGAAAAAACCGGCAGCAGAGCAGGGAGAACTTGTAAAAAGCGAGAGACTGTCGGAGCAATTCGGCAGTCTTTCTCTTCTGTTAAGGTATAAGACTTTACGTTTGAAAGAAAAAATGATAAGATAGTTTCATCTGTTAAGGTGTTGAACAGTTATAAATATGAGGAGGTTTTTATGGAGAAAAACGAAAACGAAGAACTGCTGGAACAAAGCCCGGCAGCGATTCAGCAGGAAGATACGCAGAAAATTGCAAAGAGCGGGGAAGAAGAGCCGGATACAGAAGAACAGAAAGTCTCCAATGGAAGATTTATACTCTGGAGTCTGGCGGGAGTGTATCTGTTGTATACAAGTTACAGTCTCTGTAAGGGATATGTGACAGGCGAAGAAGGAACCAGTATGGGATTTATGCTTGCCGGAATTGCATTTGCAGCTATTGGTGCTGGTCTGCTGTTTTTCGGCATTAAAAATATGCTCTCAGAAGAGAAAATCAGGAAAGCAAAAGCAGCGAAGAATGCAGCAATGGAAGCTGCCGCAGGCGGAGAACTGAAGAAAGAGGATGCATCCGGGCAGAACAGATCAATGAGCATTGCTGAAAGGGCTAATATGGTTAAGAATCTGGAAGACGAAGAGGAAGACGGGGAAAACGAGAAAGAATGAAAATATTGATCACATTGCTGAAACCGTTGTCTTTTTTACCGGCACTGCTGATGATGTATATCATCTTTTCATTTTCAGCCCAGCCGGGTGAAGTTTCAGGTAATCTGAGCTATAAAATAAGTTATGAGATCATAGAAACGAAGAGCGAGCTTTTGTCAGAGAATCTGAGCAGTGAAGAGATTGCCTATAAGGCAGATGGAATTCACTACTATGTGAGAAAAGCGGCACATATGACAGAGTATTTTCTGCTGGCTATCGCTATTTCTTTTCCTTTATATGTCTATGGTGTGAGAGGAATCTGGCTGATGCTTCTTGCGGGAATTGTCTGTGTGGGATTTGCAGGGCTGGATGAGTATCATCAGTCTTTTGTGGATGCCCGTACACCGGCGGTAAAGGATGTGGGAATCGACAGTATAGGGGCGTTTATCGGAATACTTCTTGTTCAGGCATTCTGCTGGTCTGTACTGAATAATCCTAATAAAAAGAAGAAAAAAAGAAGTCATTAAATAATCAGGAAAAATACATATTCAAAAAAACGGAAAGACAAAAAGGAGCTGCCACATTAATAAGAACTTAATGTGGTATGCTCCTTTTGACATTGGTTCACTGGTAATATCCTGCGAAGCGTGTTGTTGTGAACAGTAATTTTTGACTTGAATGTACACTTGATTTCCTGCTGCGTTTAAGCCTGGATTTCTGAAAGTCTGTCCAGTCCGGCTCTGGTATGGCGGATAAAAATATCTCTGACCGCCTGGATCTCGCCAAGACCTTTCAGAGTACATTTGACAGAATATCCCTCTTTTTCCAGAATACTTTTCCAGGAATCATCGTCCTCTCCGGACATATCATTGGTAGCATGATCACCTGCGACGATCATAAAAGGTGCCAGATGAACATGAGCCGGATGCAGATTTTTTAATTCATCCAGAAAGCTTTCAATGGAGAAATCCCCTTCAACCGTTCCCATATGCATATTGGAATAGCCGAAATGCTTAAACAGTTCGTCCATCTCAGGATAAAGTTCATTGGCAACATGCTCTGTTCCATGTCCCATAAATAAGAGAATTTCATCAAAATCAGGGTGATATTCCTGTGCCATAGCCTGACAGACCTCTTCTTTGTCCTTCTTTGTAACCATCAGAGAATCACAGATAATGACAGAATCGAAATCCTTTTTATGTGCAAGAACTTTTTCTTTCATAGCATCACTCTCAAATCCGGTGATCACATAGGTTGGCTGTACAACGATATTTCGAATTCCGTCCGCTTTCAGCCGGGTCATTGCCTCATCAATATCCATAATGTGGATTCCGTCCCGCTTCCGGAGTTTGGCGCGGATACGGGGACTTGTCCATGCGCGGTATAACGGATATTCCGGAAATGCATGATGCAGGTCAGATTCAATCTGTTCAATTGTTTTTTTTCGTGTTTCTTCATAACTTGTACCGAAGCTGATAACAAGAATTGCTGTTTTTTCAGTTACCCCCATTTTAAATCTCCTTATAATCAGTATATTGGCATTTACCACAACTGCCACTGACAGGTTTTCCGCAAAACAGATGTAGTGGCGGTAAAAGGTAATTGACTGCGCACTCATATAAAAAAGATGTCATGATAATAGACATTGTTTTTTATTATACAGGGAGTTATAGGGAAACACAAGTAAAAGCTAAGATTTTGACGTCTGAGTATCTCTGTATGCAGATGGAGTGACATTCATTTTTTTCTTGAAGCTTGTGCTGAAATAATATTGATTGGCGTAACCGCATTTCATACTGATTTCCTTCAGAGTCATGTTTGTGGCTGTAAGATAACGGCAGGCGGCGTTGATTCGCTGAGTAGTGATATAGTCACTGATACTCACGCCCTGTTTCTTTTTAAAGAGGGCACTCAGATAAGCCGGGCTGACATTGGCTTCGCTGGCGATATCGTTCAGGCACAGAGTATTGCTGGCATAGTTTTCGTCAATATATGAAGTTACAGATTCGCATAATTTCTGGTGATAATCATTCAGAGAAGAATCCAGTTTCCGGCAGAGAAGGCGGCAGAGTTCGTTGAGCCAGCCGCATAGTTCTTCTGTGGTATGAAATTCTTCCAGATGATTGTATACATACAGGATCTTTGCTTCCAGATCATGGGTATCCAGGTTTAGTTCATAGAAAAACTTCAGAATCCTTCCAAGCAGAGAGTAGATCTGGATAAATGCGAAACTTTTGGTGCGGAAGTTCTCAGTAAGCCATCTGGAGAAATCCTGAAACCAGGAGTCAATTGCAGAAACATCCTTTTTACACAGAAGGCGGATTAATTCCTCCTCTCTGGAATCGGAGAAATCAGTGGCAGATAAGTCATGTCCAAGAGCCTCACGTCCGTCAAATACGTTCTGGTGTGGGAAAAAGAAACGATAATCCAGTGCATGAACTGCACTTTCATAAGAACGGTTCAGATCCCACAGATCCTGTACAATGGCACCGATTCCGGCATTCAGAACCAGTCCCTGTGAATTGCAGTTATCTACAAGTGCAGAAATGATTTTATAGGTAAGCTGGCGAAAATTTCCGGACTGGCAGCCGCTTTGTCCGATCACACACAGATAACCATCAATATCCTGCAGGGGATAAATATAATTTAATTCTGAGGTTTGTTCTGTGATCAGATCACGGAGATTCAGCAGTTCCATCTGAAATTTCTCAATGCCATAGGAATCCCTGAGAGACTGTGCATTTTCCAGTTCAAGAATCACTACGTTATAAAAATCATAATCCAGTTTAAGGTTCAGGTAGTTCAGATAAGGTTTGAGACGATAGGAAGCCTCCTGCCTGGAACGGTGAGTGATATCACGGAAAAATTTTTCGATAAGCAAAGGCCTGCTCTGTTTAAGCAACTGCAGATTTTTCTGCTCACGTTCCATCAGGGCAAAAGCATTTTTTACTTTCTGGATCAGATATGCGTAATCCAGAGGTTTTTCAATATAATCCAATGCACCAAGAAGCAGAGCGCGTCTTGCATATTCAAATTTATCATAGGCACTGATCAGTATGATTTTTACCATTGGATTAATATCCAGTGCTTGCCTGCTCATTGAAATTCCGTCCAGATCCGGCATTTCAATATCTGAGATGATCAAATCTACAGGTTCTTTTTTCATAGCGTCTATCGCAGAGGTTCCGTTGTAGCAGATATGTACGATTTCTGCGTTCAGAACTTCCCAGTCTATGTTCTTTTCAATTCCTTCTGCTGACAGATAATTGTCATCTACAATCATTATTTTCCTCATCTGTATCCTCCATTTGTTGAAATTCAATTGTGACATAGGTACCGTTTCCGGGATGGCTGTCAATACGCACAGAGCCGTTACCGTACAAAGGATTGGAAATGCGGGCGCTTACATTTGAAATTCCAAAATGTTTTTCGTAATTTATGACTTTGTTGTCTATGGCATATCGGAGCTGTTCCAGTGTCTCCGGAGACATTCCGGCTCCATTGTCTTCAATGGATATCACTACGGTATCATCACCGTAGAGTACCTGAATGGAAATAAAAACTTCAGGTGTATCGGCTGAAAGACCGTGCAGGATAGAATTCTCCAGGAATGGCTGTAATGTAAATTTGCAGATCGTGAAATTTTCTATTCCGTCTTCAGCATTGATTTCCCAGTTAAGATTGTCTTTATGGCAGAGTTTCTCCATTTCCAGATATAGGCGGGCAATTTCCAGCTCGTCTTTGATCGGTATCAGTTCTTTTGATTTTCTCAGCGTCAGTCGGTAAAAGGCAGTCAGATTTGTCAGCATCTGATCTGCAATATCCAATTTGCCAAGTGCCTGGCAGGTTCGGATGGTTCCAAGGATATTGTAGAGGAAATGTGGGTTGATCTGTGACTGTAACAGCTGATATTTCAGGCGCTCTTCATTAATGGAGAGACTGACAATAGATTTCAGATTCTGGGCAATTGTGTGCTGCATATCTTCAAAAGTAATCCCCAGATTGTCTATTTCATCATAATTGGAAGCATCAGCCGGATGCGGGAGTGTGATGATGGAAAGGTGCTCCGGATCATGTCCGAGATGAAAGGATTCCATGGCATAGGACAGTGCGGCAATTCTGCTTGTCAGTTTCCTGGAAAAAAAGATTACAATAAAAATAGTCAGCGGCAGAGAAATAATTACAGTGATCAACAGTGTTTTGATCAGTACCTGTGTATTGCTTTTGATATAGTTTTCCGGGATTTCCGTAATATGCAGCCAACCGTTATCCAGAGTGCGGCAGTTATAGTAGATGTCATTGTCTTTAAAGAAGGAATTGGTATTTTCCAGAAACATCTGTTTTATTGAATCTGAAATCCAGGTCTGATTACGGGAAGAATCACTGTGAGCTGCAATTTGTCCCTGTGGTGTCAGAATGTAACTGGAAATTGCGGTATCAGAAGCAGAAGTCTGAAGATACCGGGAAAATTCATCGCAGTCAAGTGCAATACAATAAGCATATTCGAGAACATTGCTGGATTTGTCCTGAAGAGCACGAAAACACAGCAGTGTATTTGCGCTTCTTTTGGAAGCAGATATAACTCTGGGTAAGGTGGTATTTTTCTTTAACAGCCACAGGGAAGAAGAACCTATGGAATGTAATTCAGATTCGCTGATTCCATAATTGAAAAGTTTATCTGTGGAAAAGAAATATATACCCTCATCAGCTCCGGTTTGTTCCGGTTTTAAAAAAACATATATATGAAAGAAATCAAATGTAGATTTATATAATGAAATATTGCTTCTCATGGATGTTAATGCCTGCATGGTGCTAACCTGATCTGGGGAAGAGTGTTCAAAAGCGTACATCTGATACTGGATGGTGTCAGCAACGTTTTCGGTCTGGTTCAGACGGCTGTTAAGCTGAAAAATAAGCTGTTCATCAGACATCAATGCAGAGTTTGTGATTCGGTCTCTGGCAAGATTATAGGAAACATGGTAACTGACCAGTGCAACAAGTGTCAGAGGAAGCAGGGTTGCAACCAGAAAGGCAATCAGGAGTTTTGCCTGAAATGAGGAAAATCTGGAAGGAATCCATTTATGATAATTTATTTTTTTCAAGTTGAGTTTCATTACACATAATACTCCTTATATGAATAGGTTTGATTTTATCAGGTATCTTTTTGAAGATTGCCATATTATACAGCAATTCTGTAAAGATGCAACACAGTGTTCATCTGCTATCTGTATTATAAAAAATCAGAATGAAAAAAACAATAGAACGAAAAATAATATAAATCAATCAAAAGAAATTGTATTTAGTAAAAAGAGTGTTTTTGTTATTCTTTAATTACCAAATAACACAGAACAGTTGATGCGAGAGAACTGTTCGGAAAAGGAGAGAATATGAGGAAAAAAGTGTTAAGTGCAGTTTTAGCTGCAACAATGGTGGCAGGAATGATGGGGAATGTTGTAAGTGTATCAGCAGAGGAGAAATATGATCTTACTTTATACAGCGTTAACACTACTGACCCGGATTTTGATGACTGGCTTGCAAATGTAGAGGAGGCAACAGGTTTAAATATCAATGTTATTGCAGCTCCGACAGATACAGACACACGTCAGCAGAAGATTACAACGATTCTTTCTACAGGAGATTCTTCCGTAGACATTGTCGAAATCAACGATGAAATGAGTGCTGCATTCAAGAATTCCGGATGGCTGGAAGGTCTGAATGACACGGTTATGACAGATGATATCATTGATCAGTTTGCGCAGGGTTATATTCAGGATATGATCACAGATAAGGATGGAAATATTGTAGGAGTTCCGGGATATACAGGATATCTTGCATTTTGGGTAAATCAGGAAATTATGGATGAGGTGGGAATCGAATCCATTGATACAAAAGAAGATTTCATGAAATACATGGAAGCAGTTTCAAAAGATGGACGTTTCGGATACGGCGGTTCCTGGGAAAAGACATATGCATCTAATGAAATTGCACAGTTTGTAAATATGTTTGGCGGTGACTACTTCGACTGGACAAAAGAAGAAAATAAAGAAGCAATTCAGTTCCTTCATGATCTGGTTGCCAACAAAGAAACACCTGTTGATCAGATCGCAGATAAATATGATCAGATGAATCCAAAAATCAATGATGGCAAATACGGATGCTGGTTTATGTGGGGCTTAGGTACGGATTATGCAAAGGCAGATATGCTGGGAGCTGACAAGATCCACATGGCAATGGTACCTGATTTCAGCGGCAATGGAGAGCGAGCAATCTTTACAGATTCCTGGAGCTATGTGCTGAACAGTGCATCCAAAAACAAAGATGCAGCCATTAAATTCCTGCAGTATATGGCAGATGAAGGTGGAATGGAAGCATCCTATAAAG
>ERZ834859.3704-NODE-3704-length-10581-cov-4.890082_pt1 | contig 10581 bp, 7 predicted proteins | sample MGYA00519947_ERZ834859 | MGnify/ENA primary metagenome ERZ834859 (study PRJEB31850, sample SAMEA3708763) | human gut metagenome | biome: human gut; feature: human-associated habitat; material: faeces | place: China | collected 2014 ...
CGAGGACCTGATCGACATGTCCGACGAACGGACGGCGGCCATCGTGCGGGCCTATATCCAGAACCTGCAGTTCACCTACGGCGAATACAGCATGGCCATCGCGCGCTGCATTCAGAACAACTACCTGAAGGCGGGCCGCCACTCGCGGGGCATCAAACCCCAGCTGCTGCGCGTGCTCTATGCGACCGACATGCCGGGCGTGCTGACCGAGATCGGATTCCTCTCCAACTCGCAGGAGGCTGCCTACATGAAGTCGGAGAAGGGCCAGACCGAGATCGCCCGTTCGATTTACGAGGGCGTGAAGAACTATTCGGCCTATGTGCTCGAAACGCGCAACGCCGAAGAGGAGGCCGCTGCGGCGCCTAAGGTGGAGCAGAAACCGGAGCAAGTGGTCGTCGGCAAGGAGCCTGTGCGCGGGGCCGGCGGAAAGGCGGGGGCGAAGGACTCCGCCGCCAAATCCGAATCCGTGACTGCGCCGGCAGAGCGGGAGACGTCCAAAACGCAGACGCCGAAAACGGAGACTCCCAAGGCCGGCGCCCCGAAGCGTGAGACGCCGAAAGCCGAAACCCCGAAGCAGCCGGCTCCGAAACAGGACGCGCAGCCGCTGCGCTATACCGTGCAGGTGCTGGCCAGCCCCCAGACCGTGCCGGCTTCGTCCGAGCGGTTCAAGAGCTACCGCGGCAAGGTGAAGCAATATACGGCCGACAGCAAATACCGTTATAAGTATTGCGTCGGCGAATACGAGACCCGCGCTGCGGCGCAGAAACAACTGGCGGCGGTGCGCAAGGTCTTCCCCGACGCCTTTGTGGTGAGCTGCCGGGGAACTCGGATCGTGAAATAAAAACATACGAGATATGAAAAGGGAAGTTAAGATCGGAATTTTCGCCGTGGCGATGATCGGCGTCGCATGGGCGGGCATCCGCTTTCTGAAAGGATTCGATATTTTCAGCCGCAATGTCGAATATTATGCGGCTTACGACCAGATCAACGGCGTGCAGAACGCTTCGCCGATCATGATGAAGGGCGTCAAGATCGGTTCGGTGACGGGCCTGTCGTTCGACCCCGCCCGCAGCGATAAAGTCGTGCTGCGGTTCACCATCAAACGCGAGTACCGCATTCCGACCGATTCGGAAGCCAAGATTTTCAGCAACGGGCTGATGGGCGCCAAGGCGATCGAAATCACCTACGGCACGGCCGACACCTACCTGCATAAAGGTGATACGCTGCGGTCGAGCCGCGACCGCGACCTGATGGATGTGGCCGGTTCGGAGCTGGATTTCTTCAAGCAGAAGGTCTCGCAGCTCACCGGCGATCTGTCGCGTGCGCTCGACAACCTCAACAGGCTGATGGAGGACAACGCCGGCAATATCGCCGGGACGCTCGGCAACCTCAACTCCGTGACGGGCGACATGGCGCAGATCCTTTCCGCCGAGAAAAACAACCTGAAAAGCGCGCTGGAGAACCTTTCGAAGTTCTCCGACATGCTCGGCGACAACGCCCAGCGCGTGGACAGCATCATCGGCAATGTGGACCGGGTCGTCGCGCAGTTCTCCGAAGAGGAGTTCGCCGTCAAGCTTTCGCAGACCGTCGGGCATCTCGACGATCTGGTGGCCCGCATCGCGCAGGGCGAGGGCACGATGGGCAAGCTGATGAACGATCCCGAACTTTACGATTCGCTCAACCGGGCCAGCGAGAATCTCTCCGCACTGCTGGCCGACGTCAAACAGTATCCGGGCCGTTACGTCCATCTTTCGCTCTTCGGGCGCAACCCTGAGAAGATGAAGGAGCGGGCCGACCGGAAGGCCGCGAAGGCCGCCGAGAAAGCCGAGCGCGATTCGCTCAGGCGGCTGCGGTAGCCCTTTACCCGACATAGCACCATGATTTATCCTGCAAACTTCGAGCAGAAGATCGGCTTCGACCGGCTTCGTGAACAGGTTGCGGCGCGCTGTACCATGCGTGCCGCCCGTGCGCGGCTGGCCGGCGAGACCTTTTCGACTTCGGCGCGCGAGATCGCCCGGCGGCTGACGCTTGCCGACGAGATGCGTCTGCTGCTCGATATGGAACACGAATTTCCCGGCGGGGAGTATCCCGACGTCGATCATATTGTCGCCAAGCTGCGCGTCGAAGGCTCGTTCCTCGACGTCGAGGAAGTGGTGACGCTGCATCGTGCGCTGACGGTCGTCGGCGGCATCGTCGCGTTCATTCTCAACCGCGAAGAACAATATCCGGCGCTTCACGCCCGCAGCCGCGGCGTCGCGGCCTTTCCCGAAATCGTGCAGCGGATCGACGCCATCGTCGATCGCTTCGGCAACGTGAAGGACAACGCTTCGCCCGGTCTGCTGGAGATCCGGTGCGCCGTCCGCGAACGCGAGGGACAGGCCGCCAAGCGTCTGCAGGCCGTGCTGTCGGCCGCCAAGAACGCCGGCATCGTCGATGCTGACGCCCAGATTTCGATCCGCGAAGGCAAAGCCGTGATTCCGGTCGCCGCGGCCAACAAGCGCAAACTGCAGGGCTTCATCCACGACGAGTCGGCTACCGGACGCACGTTCTACGTCGAGCCGGTCGAGGTGGTGGAGATCAACAACGAACTGCGCGAACTGGAATACGCCGAGCGGCGCGAGATTGTCCGCATCCTCTCGGAGTTCACCGATTCGGTGCGTCCCGATGCGGAGCTGATCGCTGATTCGGGCGATTACCTCGCCGAGATCGACATGCTGCGCGCCAAAGGGCGCTGGGCCTCGGAGAACGGCTGCGTGAAGCCGATCGTCTCGACCGACGACCGGCTGGTGCTGAAAAACGCCCGCCATCCCTTGCTGCAGCAGACGCTCCGGGCGCAGGGCCGCGAGGTCGTGCCGCTCGACATGCAGCTGGACCGCCGCAAGCATATCCTCGTCATTTCGGGGCCTAACGCGGGCGGCAAGTCGGTCTGCCTGAAAACCACGGGCATCGTGCAGTATATGTTCCAGTGCGGTTTCCTCGTGCCGGCGTCGGAGGTCTCCGAGCTGCCCGTGTTTCGGTCGATCTTCATCGACATCGGCGACGAGCAGTCGATCGACGACGATCTTTCGACCTATTCGTCGCACCTGCTCAACATGAAGAACATGCTGGCCGGGGCCTCCTCCGCGACGTTGGTGCTGATCGACGAATTCGGGTCGGGTACCGAGCCGGTCATCGGCGGCGCCATCGCCGAAGCCATCCTCGAACGCCTGCTGGCCAAGGGGTGCTACGGCGTTATCACGACCCATTACGCCAATATCAAGTATTATGCGTCGAACGCCGAAGGCATCGCCAACGGCGCCATGATGTTCGACGTGCAGCATATCCGGCCGCTGTTCCGGCTCGAAACGGGCAAGCCCGGCAGTTCGTTCGCCGTGGAGATCGCCCGCAAGATCGGCCTGCCGGAAGAGATTATCCGCATTGCGGGCGAGAAGGCCGGCAGCGACCATATCAACATCGAAAAGCAGCTGCGCGAAATCGCCCGTGACAAACATTACTGGGAACAGAAACGCGACCGCATCCGCCTGACGGACCGCAAGGTCGAAGAGCTGGAACAGACTTACGCCGAGCAGTTGGCGAAGATCAAATCCGAGCGGCAGGAGATTCTGAAAAAGGCCAAGCAGGAGGCCCAGCGGTTGATCGCCGACGCCAACAAGCAGATCGAGAATACGATCAGGACCATCCGCGAAGCGCAGGCCGAAAAAGAGCTGACGCGGCTGGCGCGCCGCGAGCTGGACGACTTCCGCGATGCGGTCGAGCAGGCCGATACGGCCGAGAAGGACGCGCAGGTGGCCCGTGAGATCGAGCGCATCGAACGCCGCCGCCAGCGGCGCATCGAGCGCAAAACCCAGCGCGGCGAAGCGCAGGCGGCGGCCGCCCCCGAACCGCCCAAACCCCGCGAGGTCGAAACCGGTTCCAAGGTCCGCATGGCCGGGCAGGATATGGTCGGCGTGGTGCAGTCGGTCAAGGGGAAGAAAGCGCAGGTCGCCTTCGGGCAGATACTTACTACGGTAGACAAGAAACTGCTGACCGTGGTGTCGAACAGCGAGTTCCGCGAAGCGACGCGCCCGCAGACGGCCCGTACGGTGGTCTCGGTCGATATTTCGGCCCGCAAACTCAACTTCAGGGACCATATCGACGTGCGGGGCATGCGCGCCGCCGAAGCGCTGGACGCCGTGCAGGATTTCGTCGATGACGCCCTGATGGTGGGCGTGGGTTCGGTTTCGATCCTTCACGGCAAGGGTACGGGGGCCCTGAAGGAGGAGATCCGCCGCTATCTGCGCACGGTTCCTGAGGTCGAAAGCGCCAAGGACGAGCATGCCGACCGCGGCGGGGCGGGCATTACGATCGTGACTTTTAAGATGGACTGACGATTTTTCGCGGCGTTCCGGCCGAATGCGGGGCAGATGCCTACAGACCGCAGGGCGGACGGAACGGAAAAATGATAAGAGGATGAATTACAGACTTTCACGTATTGCCGCCATTTGCGGCGGAAAGTTTTCGGGCTGCGATTCCGAGGTGCGGTCGGTCGTTACCGACAGCCGGTCGCTTTCGTGCGAGCTGGGGTGTCGCCCGATGTTCGTCGCCATGCGCGGCGCGAACCACGATTCGCATGATTTCATCGCCGACATGCAGAGCCGGGGCGTGCGTGCGTTCCTCGTCGAGCGGGGCGTCGAAGCCTCCTCGTGCACCGGGGAGTGCGGTTTCGTGCAGGTGGACAACGCCATCGAAGCCCTTCAGCGGCTGGCGGCCTATCACCGGGCGCAGTTCCGGGGTACGGTGGTCGGCATCACCGGCTCGAACGGCAAGACCGTCATCAAGGAGTGGATCGCCGAGGAGCTGCCCGAAGGCATGAAATATTACCGTTCGCCGAAGAGTTACAATTCGCAGCTGGGCGTACCGCTTTCGGTGCTGATGCTGGAGGGCGACGAGGAGCTGGCGATTTTCGAAGCGGGCATCTCGAAGCCCGGCGAGATGGAGCGGCTCGAACGCATCATCCGCCCCGACGCGGTGATCTTCACTTCGATCGGCGACGCCCATCAGGAGAATTTCATCAATCTGGAACAGAAATGCGACGAGAAGATGATTCTCGCCCGCAGCGCTTCCAAAATCATCTACCACAGCTATTACGAGCCGCTGGGCCGTATGGTCGCGGCGCATTTCGCCGACCGCCGTCCCGTCGATGCCGCCTCATATCCCGAAGTGCCCGAATCGGTCATAGGCAACGCCGCTTCGCGCCGCAACGCCCAGATCGTCGAGGCGTTCTGCGATGCGATGCGCTATCCCGCCCCTTCGTTCGCCGGGGCTCCTTCGGTGGCGATGCGTCTCGAAGTGAAGGAGGGCATCAACGACTCGATACTTATCAACGACGCCTACAACCTCGACCTCAATTCGCTGGCGCTGGCGCTGGACTACCTGCACAGCGTGGCGCTGAACCGCCGCCGTACGCTCGTGCTGTCGGACATTTCGCAGAGCGGTCTCTCGGACGACGAGCTTTACAGCCGCGTGGCGGGCATGGTCGCACGCGCCGGAATCGACTTCCTGATCGGTATCGGTCCCCGCCTGAAACGCTATGCCGCGCTGTTCGCCTGCGACAAGGAGTTCTTTACGGCTACCGACGAATGCGTCGCGCGCATCAACCGCGACGCCGTGGCCGGGCGTGCGATCCTGCTGAAAGGCGCACGCGATTTCCGTTTCGAAAAACTGGTGCACCTGCTCTCCCGCAAAAGCCATACGACGGTGCTGGAGGTCGATCTCGACGCCATGATCCATAATCTCAACTATTTCCGGTCGAAGCTGAGCTTCGGGACCCGGCTCGTGGCGATGGTCAAGGCCGGTTCGTACGGCGCGGGCGATTTCGAAGTCGCGCAGATGCTCCAGCATCAGGGCGTGGACTATCTCGCTGTGGCGTTCGCCGACGAGGGCGTACTGCTGCGCGAGCGGGGGATTTCGATGCCGATCGTGGTGCTCAACGCCGACGCCGACAGCTTCGACGTGATGATCGCCAACCGGCTCGAACCCGAAATCTACAGTTTCCACTCGCTCGGCGCTTTCGCCGATGCCGTGACGCACGCGGGCGAGAGCCGTTATCCGATTCACGTCAAGCTGGATACGGGCATGCACCGGCTGGGGTTCGTGGAGCAGGAGATCGCGCAGTTGTGCGCGACGCTCGCCGCGACGCCGCAGGTCAAGGCGGCTTCGGTCTTCTCGCACCTCAACTGCGCCGACATGCCCGAAGAGGATGCCTATACGCGGGCGCAGATCGCCCTCTACGACCGCATGAGCGCGCAGCTCGCCGCCTCGCTGCCTTATCCGGTCATCCGCCATACGGCCAATTCGGCCGCCATCGAGCGCCTCCCCGAAGCGCAGTTCGACATGTGCCGTCTGGGGCTGGGGCTTTACGGCTTCGGGTTCCGGCACAACGACGCCCTGCGTCCCGTCTCGACGCTCAAAACCCGCATCGTGCAGATCAAACGCCTGCCTGCGGGCGATGCGGTGGGGTATGGCCGCGCCGGAAAGCTCACGCGGCCGACCACCACGGCCACGATACCGATCGGCTATGCCGACGGGCTGGACCGGCATCTGGGCTGCGGCCGCTGGTCGGTGCTCGTGGCCGGACAGCCTGCGCCGATCATCGGCCGGGTCTGCATGGACAGCTGCATGATCGACATTACGGACATTCCCGGCGTGAAGGAGGGCGACGAAGTGTCGGTCTTCTCGCCCGTGCCGGGCAACGACCTCGAAACGATGGCCCGTGTGCTCGATACGATCTCGTATGAAATCATGACCTCGGTTTCGGGACGTGTGAAACGCATCTATCTCAAGGAATAACGGGATGAAGTGCTACGACTGCGGCGGCCTGATCGCGCCCGGAGCGGACAAATGTCCCGCCTGCAACTGTCCGGCGGAGAGGATGCAGGCCGTGAAGTGTCTCGAAACCCGCCTGCTGACGGCCCGCGTCGAAGCGGAGTCGGCCCTCGACCAGCTGGGCCGGGCGAAGGTCGCGATGCTCTGCGCCGCGTTTTTCGCGCTTGTCGGCGGCGTGGTCGTGCTGGTGCATGCCGGGGGCGACGCGACGATGCGGGCCGTCGGGATTTTCATGGCTGCGCTGGCATGCGTCTACGCGGCACTGGCCTTTCTTGTCCGGAAAGCTCCGCTGACGCTTTCGATCGCGGGATTTCTGCTCAGCTGGCTCTGTCTCGGCGGGTTTCCCGGTCTGGTGATCGTCGGGGCCATGGCGCTGAATCTCTGGTTCGCCGTGCAGTATGTCCGCATTACGAACCGTGTCGGATTGTTGGAACGAAAAATCGCTGAACTGAAAAAATGTACGGAACACTCTATCTGATCCCGTGTCCGATCTCGGACGAAACGGCTCCGTGGGACGTGCTGCCCGCAGCAAACCGCGCCGTTATGGATTCGCTCGACTATTTCATCGTCGAGAATACCCGCACGGCGCGGCGGTTTCTGTCGAAAGCGGGCGCGGCGCGCCCGATCGACACGCTCTGCTTCCGCGAACTGAACGAACATACCGTCGCCGGGCGTGAGGTCGAAGAGCTGGTGAAACCGCTCGTCGAGGGGCGTTCGGCGGGCGTGATTTCCGAAGCGGGCGTGCCGGGCGTCGCCGATCCGGGGGCGCTGGTGGTCGAAGCCTGCCACCGCCGCGGAATCCGTGTCGTGCCGCTCGTCGGACCTTCGTCGATCGTCATGGCGGTCATGGCGTCGGGGCTCAACGGACAGTCGTTCGCCTTCAACGGCTACCTGCCCGTCAAACCGCCCGAACGGGTGCAGGCGATCCGCCGTTTCGAACGCCGCGCGCACGCCGAAGGCCAGTCCCAGCTCTTCATCGAGGCCCCGTACCGCAACGTCAAGCTGATGGAGCAGCTGTTGCAGACCCTTGCGCCCGAAACGCGGCTGACGGTGGCCATGGACATCACGGCTCCCGGCGAATTCATCCGCACGCTCCGCGTCCGCGAATGGCGTGCCGCCGAACTGCCCGCGATGAACAAACGCCCTGCTATTTTCATCATCGGATAGGCCCTTCCGGAGGTTGGTATACAATTTGATCGACTATAAGACGGAAAATCTGAAAAACAACTATATATGAAAAAGGAAAAAGCTTATAATGAAGCCATTAACGGCGACGAAGGGTTCGAGCCGGGCGACGGTTATCCCTCGTGCGACGGCGAACCCTGTGCCAATGTGTCAGACGAGCCGCAGGACGGGACTGACACAATGGCAGACGCGACCGACAGCGGCGCCACGCCCGATTTAGCGGCGGCAGTCGCCGAATGGCAGGATAAATACATCCGTCTGCAGGCCGAGTTCGACAACTACCGCAAGCGTACGCTCAAGGAGAAGATGGATCTGGTGCAGACCGGAGGCCGCGACGTCTTGCTGGCGATGCTTCCCGTGCGCGACGACGTGCAGCGGGCGGTCGATGCCATGCAGAAGAGCGACGATATCGAAGCGCTGCGCGCCGGCGTAAACCTGATATCGCAGAAATTTACCGAAACCCTGCGTCAGAAGGGCGTGACCGAGATCGACGTCAAGGGCCGGGAGTTCGACGCCGACCTATGCGAGGCCGTGGCCAAGTTCGCCGCCGGAGAGGATATGCAGGGCAAGGTCGTAGATGTCGTCCAGACCGGCTACATGCTGGGCGACAAGGTGCTGCGTTTTGCAAAAGTCGTTGTAGGAGAGTAAGAAGATGGCTGAAAAGAGGGATTACTACGAAGTGTTGGGCGTCCAGAAGAACGCTAACGCCGACGAAATAAAGAAGGCCTACCGCAAGGCTGCCATTCAGTATCACCCGGACAAGAATCCGGGCGACAAGCAGGCCGAGGAGAAGTTCAAGGAGGCAGCAGAAGCCTACGACGTGTTGTCGAACCCCGACAAGCGTGCCCGTTACGACCAGTTCGGCCATGCCGGCATGAGCGGTGCGGCGGGCGGCGGAGGCGGTTTCGGCGGCTTCAGTGGCGGCGGCTTCTCGATGGAGGATATTTTCTCGCAGTTCGGCGACATTTTCGGCGGACATTTCAGCGGGGGCGGGTTCCGCTCGTCGTCGTCCGGCGGCCGCCGCGTGAACCGCGGCTCCGATATCCGCATCAAGGTCAGGCTGACGCTGGCCGAAATCGCCAACGGCGTCACCAAGAAGCTCAAGATCAACAAGACCGTCGCCTGCGACAAGTGCGGCGGTACGGGAGCCAAGGACGCCGATTCCTATTCGACCTGCTCGACGTGCAACGGCACGGGCCATGTGACGCGTGTCGAAAACACCTTTTTCGGCCGCATGCAGACCCAGAGCGTGTGCCCGACCTGCGGCGGTACGGGCAAGGTCATCACTTCGCCCTGCGACAAGTGCAAGGGTGAAGGCACCGTCCGCGGTTCGGAGGTCGTGGAGATTAAGATTCCGGCCGGCGTGGGCGAGGGCATGATGCTCACCGTCACGGGCAAGGGCAACGCCGCGCGCCACGGCGGCGTCAACGGCGACTTGCAAGTGCTGATCGAAGAGGAGCCGCATCCCGAACTGATGCGCGACGGCAACGACCTGATTCACAACCTCAATATCACCGTGACGCTGGCTCTGCTGGGCGGTACGGTCGAGGTGCCGACGGTAGACGGCCGCGCCAAGATCAAGATCGCTCCGGGAACGCATGCCGGCAAGGTGCTGCGTCTGGGCGGCAAGGGTTTGCCCGACGTGAACGGCTACGGCCGCGGCGACGAGCTGATCGTGGTGGACATCACCATTCCCTCGAAACTCAATGCCGAGGAGAAGCGGCTGGTCGAGGAGTTGTCCCGGCAGCCCGGTTTCCAGAAGGCCGACTCGGTCAAAAACCAGAATATTTTCGAGCGGATGAAGAGTTTCTTCCGTTAGGAAACGATACGGTTTCGTCTCTACGGCGGAGTGCTGAATACCCCTGCGGGTTCCGGCATTCCGCCGTATTGGCAGATCGGGAGCCGCCCCGGCCGCAACCCGCTTCCCGCGCGCGGCGAACGCATGCGTCCGTGCCGGAAAAAGGAATTCGGGGCAATAAAATTGCGGAAGAATTCGTATCTTTACAAAAAAATAGGAGGACACGCCATGTTAGGTTTCACCCCGTTCAAGAAGCACGCGAACAAATTCAATTACATACCGCGTTATTACGACCCCGAAAAGGAGGCGCGCGAACAGCGCCGTGCCGAGCTTCGGGGCGAAAGAGCCGAAGACGCCGGCGGCGAATACCGTTCCGGACAATATATCCGCACCCAGCGCGATGCGCGTGCCGCACGCCGTTCCAAGGAGGAGAAGACGGGCCGCGACCGCATTTGGAAGATGGCCGTGGGCGCGGTTCTGGTGCTGCTGTTCATCTATATCCTCTATCCGAGGCTCGCCGACGTTTTCCTGCGGGCGCGGACCTCGGCCCCGGCGCAGACCGAAGCGGCGGGTGCCGAAGAGACGGTGCGGCGCAACGGGCTTGATCAGTCGGGCATTTCCGACGTCGAGTGGCAGGAGCAGCCTATCACGGTGGTACCCAACGATTATCAGGAGTAGATGGCAGATAAGATCAGATTATTACCGGAGGTCGTAGCCAATCAGATCGCGGCGGG
>ERZ834859.3707-NODE-3707-length-10566-cov-7.342974_pt1 | contig 10566 bp, 10 predicted proteins | sample MGYA00519947_ERZ834859 | MGnify/ENA primary metagenome ERZ834859 (study PRJEB31850, sample SAMEA3708763) | human gut metagenome | biome: human gut; feature: human-associated habitat; material: faeces | place: China | collected 2014 ...
GAATTTTCGAGAATCGTATGTGTTTCACTGTTTAGTTATCAAGGTTGTCTGTCTTCGCCTCTCGGCTGACAGCTCATTTATTATATCACTTGCTTTTTGCTTTGTCAAGAACTTTTTTATTTTATTTTTTAAGTTCTTTTTTCATCTGCATCAGCAACTCTGATATAATATCATGTCTTCAGTTTCCTGTCAACACTTTTTTTATATTTTTTTCAACTTTATTCAACCAAATCTCTGTTGTCTGTCAAAAAAAATCCGCCTCACTCAGAAGCGGATTTATCATATCATTATTTTCTTTTTGCGTCAAGTATTATTTTACATTTTTTTACATATTTTTTGCACTATCTCCGATATCGCTATAATATCCTCATTTTTAACGACCCAATATCAGAGTAAAGATTTAAAAATCGTTCGCATTTGCGCAGGAAGACATTTGGATCCGATACCTACGGTCCACAGATACCAAACCTTTCTAATAGAAGATACTCATAAATATCCTGATTAGGATATCTCTGTCATATATGAAACTCAGGATGCAATCTTTCTTAATAATCTGAAGGGCCGCCTCACCAGCCTTTGTATTGCACACAATGGTGAGAGCCAAAAAGATAATCCATATTACTATAAGGAATTTAACTGCCCCCAGCAACGCTCCTGCTACCTTGTTCATGCCATGCAGCACAGGTAATCTCGTCACAAGATTCAGCATCCATGTGATACTCCTCACCATAATCGTCGACATCAGCAGAGAAATCAGGAAAGAAATTCCATTCACTGCCATTCTCGCCAGATATTGAGCAATATAATCCGAAAATGTAGTTACAGCCAAATACTGGTAACTGTCAGAATTATTATTCTGAACCAGTCCATTCCTCAGCAGCTCCGGGAGATTCATTTCATTTATAAATTCAGTCTGGCTTTCTCCACTGCCTGTCCATGTGCTGTATTCCTCTCCTACAAACTCCCGGCAGCTTTCCTGTACTTTTTCATAAATTGATGTATTTTCCCGAATAAACTCATTTACATAAGGATTTATCAACCACACGATCGCCATCGACAGAAAAACACATACAAGCGAAACCAGTTCTTTTATCAGTCCCCGCCTATAACCTCTGACACATGCAGCCGCCAGAAAAAGTATCGTAATGACTCCGGCCCACGTTAAAGCCATTTTCATCCTCCTAACTAAGTTTTATTATCTCTACACCGCTGTCCAATACCAGAAGATATCTGTTCATTCCGATTTTGAAGAAATCTTTGATTGTTCCATCCACACTGCCAAGATATTTCTGTACTCCCCTGCTGTTCATTACACACATCTGGGAACTGTTGTACATCAGAATATTTCCACCGCTTAATTTAATCGTCGTATATGGAATATTGAAGTTTTCTTTGAATTTCAATTTGCCATCTGTAGTATAAACTTCCATTGTATACTGTTTGTCTTTACTGTCATTCTTAAACACAAGACCAATCATATCATTATCATAAAAAGTACTGACAATTTCTTTATCTACTTTTACTGTTTTTACTTCCTTCGGAATCTGGCTTCCATGATAAATTGTAAATCCATTATCTTTAAGTGCTACAGACCGGTTATTATCAAGATACTGGATCTGCGGAACTACCACGCCTTCATACTTATATCCACTGACAATTCTGTCATCCTCGTTCTGTCCTACATCTCCAAAATTGTAAAATGCCACATAACTGGTCGTATCACTTCCATCTACGAACTGATAGGTTACCATCATGATCACTCCGTCTTCAGATACAGCAATATCAAGGGGATATCCCGGATCATCTATCTTCGTCTGATTTTCAGCAATCAGACTTCCATCTGTACCATAAAAATCAATCCATGTATCATCTCCGCCATCCAGGATTGCCGCAACAAGACCGCTTTTGGATACTTTTGCTTTGACAATACTGTAAGAAGTAGTTACACTGCCTGTTTTTCCGGATTTATCATAAATCTCCAAAGTTGTTCCATCTTTATCCGCAATCACCGCACGAGTTCCGTTAACATCTGCCACAGGATTCTGCATCTGATAGGTTTCACTCCATAATGTACTCATCTTATCAGAAACAAGCGAAACTCCGTCCGGACTGTATCGAAGGATATTTCCGTCCATTTCAACATAATTTGTAGAAACAATATCCTCCTGCTCACTTGTCTGGACTACTTTATAAGTATGATAGCTTCTCTTCTCTATGTAAAATCCCACAGCCGTTACAGCAGCAGCTATCGCCACCACTGTAATAACTGTCTTTTTCACTACACTTCTTTTGTGGCGGGACAATCTGCGCTCATAATCATCTGCATATTCCTCTTCAGTTCTCTCCCGGGCTTTCGCTTTTCTGTTTCTCTCTGCCTGAAGCTTTTTCTTTTTATGTTTTTTTATTATTTTCTTAAATGTATTTGCCATTTTAGCCTTTACCTTATTTCTCACTTTCATTTTGTTGATTATCAGGTTTCAGTTTTTGCCATTTATTATAGCACAGTTTTCTAAGGTAATACAATTACTTGTCCCGGATAAATGATTTCGTCCGCTGACATCCCATTCAATTTACAGATTTGGCTTATAGCTTCGATACTTCCGTATCTGTCCATACTTATCTGAAAAAGAGTATCGCCGGGCTGAATCACATATGACTCATGGGCTTTTCCCGCTGCTTCGCTGTTTTCCTTCTGCACAGCTTCCCTGACACGTTTCTGTGCTTTACGTTCATCTGCTTCCTGCTGGTAGATTTGTTCGGTTTTATCTGCTTTTTCTGTCTTTACATCCGGAAGCTGTTCTGTTTTGTCCGATTTTTGTTCTGTATCTGTCTGCTCTGCTGATATTTTTTTCTCTGAAGTATTGTTTTTCTTTTCAGAATTTTCTTTTTCGCTGGTGCTTTGATTATTCTCTTCATCATTCTCTTCATTATTCTTTTTATTCTTCCCTGCATCATTTTGTATAGTATCTGTCCGGTATTGTTTATGCTGCCTGACAGCTTCATTGTTCGAAGTCCCGACAACAGGAGACGGCGTTATCTCCTCAACGATCACTGAAGAAACCGTCGCGCTCTCCTTTTCGTTCTGTTTTACATTCTGGTAACTTCTGTAAAAATTAACACCCACTGTCAGTACTGCAATTGCCAGACATGCAGTTAATCCATATGAAAAAACAGAAGGAGCTGCCGGCTCCTTCCTGGTTTCCTTTTTATCTGCAATTATTTTGCGAAAATCTTTCACAGCCTGATCTTCATATTTTTCCTGAGGTTCCGGCTGAAGTTCTTCATTTTTGTCGATCATATACGTCTGCATACCGGGATTTTTTTCATAATAAAGATAATACCCTCCCAGACGCACCATTTCATTGTTTTCATAACGGAAGAAAGCATCTTCCCTTTCCTGAGGTTCCATAAGCATCAGGACTTTTTCTCCTCCAAAATGTTTCATGTGTACTTTTGACATCACTTCCGATACTTTCAGGAGAAGCTGAGGCTGTGAAAAGAACCATCCCACAATCTCCTGATCTTCGAAGTACTCCTTCTGGGCTTCCTGTATCTGCTTCCATTGATTTTCCGAAAAATCGATATGATCAGGTGCTGCCTCCATCTCCTCCGCTATAATAGCACCTTTGATAAACAGATAAGCTGTCTGAGAACGCCATTTAAGATTTCCTGTAAGAACTGCCACTCTGGTTTTTACTTCTCCCAGAGAGTCTTCCGTTCTGGCAAGTCTTACCAGAAATGTGTACACATAGTCCTCCATATAAATCCTGTAATCTTCGGCTGCCAGGCCGATCTGGCGTATATTTCTGGGTAATCCAAACGGTTCCTCACCATTTTGTCCTTCCTGAGATTCGTCCTTATAGATTACTTCTATCATCTCTCATCACCCCTTCGGGTATCAGGATAACACAGATAAATTGCAGATTTTATCACATTGTAAGAGGAATTTACCAGAATTTGGCGACAGATTTTGCACAGTGCATATTTTTATCCCGGTAAGGATATGATGTTATCAGAAGCCTCTTCGCAGCTTGTTGTTATGAAGCAAAGGGACTATAGCAATTAAAAGATATAATCAATAATGTGCTCTCGAAATCTTTTTGTGCAGGTACAATAGAGACTCTGCGAGTACATAATACGATCAGGGAGGTTTTATGGTATTTTATGTGGACTCACAGAAAAGCAGTTCTGCTGAGGAAATCGCTTTTCTTTTAAATAAATGTATTCTTCAATATCCCGGCAGATGGTCGGAACTGGTTTTTCTGTGTATCGGAAGTGACCGCGTGACAGGAGACTGTCTCGGTCCCTATATCGGACACCAGTTACTTGAACATCTGAATACGGACACTCATGGCGTTTATGTTTACGGTACCCTGAAAAGCCCCGTACATGCTTTAAATCTTTCCAGAATTTCCCGCCAGATCAAAATTCTGCATCCCGAAGGTCTGGTTATTGCAGTGGATGCCTCTCTTGGACAAAAAAAGCACCTGGGGTATGTGACCATCGCAGATGGTGCACTTTACCCAGGTGCTGCAGTTCAGAAAGAACTTCCTCCTGTTGGTGATATCCATATCACAGGGATTGTAAACATTGCAGGTGTACTGGAACAGCTAACCCTTCAGACTACCCGCCTGTCTACGGTAATCTCTCTGGCAGATACCATCACACAGGGAATCGTAAATTATACAAATTCTTTGATCTGTTTGTAGATGCCTTCTGCATCAAGACCATATTTCTCAAGAAGAGCTGTGGCAGGACCGGATTCTCCGAATACATCATTTACACCGATACGTTTTACAGGTACAGGTGCTTTCTCAGACAGGCATTCGCATACTGCTCCGCCAAGTCCGCCGATTACTGAATGCTCTTCTACAGTTACAACCTTGCCTGTTTCTTTGGCTGCTGCAACTACAAGTTCTTCATCCAGAGGCTTAATCGTATGGATATTGATTACTTTTGCATCTACGCCGTCTGCCGCAAGCTTCTCTGCAGCTTCAAGAGCAGGAGCTACGCAGAGACCGTTTGCAATGATCGTAAGGTCTTTTCCTTCACGAAGGACAATACCTTTGCCTAATTCAAATTTATAGTCCGGTCTGTCATTGATAACCGGAACTGCCAGACGTCCAAATCTCATATATACAGGACCAACATGCTCATAAGCTGCTTCTACCATAGCTTTTGCTTCAATATCATCAGAAGGGCAGGCAACAACCATTCCCGGAATTACTCTCATAAGAGCAAAATCCTCACAACACTGATGGGTAGCACCATCTTCACCTACAGAAATTCCGCCATGAGTAGCGCCAATTTTTACATTGATCTTCGGATATGCAATAGAGTTACGAACCTGCTCAAAAGCACGTCCTGCTGCAAACATTGCAAATGTGCTGGCAAATGGAACTTTTCCTGTAGTAGCCAGACCTGCGGCAATGCCCATCATATTACACTCGGCAATACCGCAGTCAATATGACGCTCCGGAAATTCTTTTTTGAATACGCCAGTCTGAGTAGCTGCAGCAAGGTCAGCGTCCAGAACGACCAGGTTCTCATGTTTCTTACCTAATTCAACCAGCGCAGCACCGTAGCTTGCTCTTGTTGCGATCTTCTTTACTTCTGACATAATGCTTCACCTGCCTTTTCTAACTCTTCCATTGCCTGTGCATACTGCTCGTCATTCGGAGCTTTTCCATGCCATCCAACCTGATTTTCCATAAAGGAAACACCTTTTCCTTTTACAGTTTTCATAATGATAGCTGTAGGCATTCCCTTAGTAGCTTTTGCTTCATCAAAAGCAGCTCTTAACTGATCCATATCATTTCCGTCTGCAACGTTAATCACATGGAAGTTAAATGCCTCAAATTTCTTATCAATCGGGTATGGAGAACATACTTCATCAACCTTACCGTCGATCTGAAGTCCATTATTATCCACGATCACTACAAGATTGTCCAGTTTTCTGAAGCCTGCAAACATAGCAGCTTCCCAAACCTGGCCTTCCTGAATTTCGCCGTCACCTAATAAGGTGTATACACGATAGCTTTCATTGCTTAATTTGGCAGAAAGCGCCATACCAACTGCTGCAGAGATTCCCTGTCCCAGAGAACCGCTGGACATATCAACACCCGGGATATGTTTCATATCCGGATGTCCCTGTAAATAGGAACCCAGATGACGAAGAGTCTTCAGATCTTCTTTTGGGAAAAAGCCTCTTTCTGCAAGTGCAGAGTAGTATCCCGGTGCTGTGTGGCCTTTGGAAAGTACGAAACGGTCACGATCAGCCTTCTTAGGATCCTTTGGATCAATATTCATTTCTTCAAAATATAAATAAGTGAATACATCTGCTGCAGACAGAGATCCGCCCGGATGTCCTGCTTTTGCAGAATGTAATGCAGTAACGATGTCTTTACGGACTTCGTTTGCAATTTTCTGAAGTTCTAATTTTTCCATTGTGGTAAATTCTCCTTATTCGCCGAATACTGCTTTATAATCTTTCTGGAATTTCTCAATACCTGCATCTGTCAGAGGATGTTTTGTCATCTGTACGATTACATTGTACGGAACAGTTGCAATGTCAGCACCTGCAAGTGCACAGTCTGTTACATGGATCGGATTTCTTACGCTTGCTGCGATGATTTCTGTCTCGATTCCTGCCACTTCAAAAATCTCAGCGATCTCGCGGATCAGATCAACACCTCTTGTAGAAATGTCATCCAGTCTTCCAAGAAACGGAGATACATAAGTAGCACCTGCTCTTGCAGCCAGAAGTGCCTGGTTAGCAGTGAAGATCAGAGTAACGTTTGTCTTGATTCCTTCTGCATGAAGAACCTTAACTGCTTTCAGACCTTCTACTGTCATAGGAATTTTAACAATCATATTCGGATGAATGGCTGCAATCTCACGTCCCTCTTTGATCATTCCTTCTGCATCTGTTGTAGTAGCTTTTACTTCACCGCTGATCGGTCCGTCTACGATAGATGTGATCTCTTTGATTACTTCCTTGAAATCCCTTCCTTCTTTTGCGATAAGAGACGGATTTGTGGTAACACCACAGATTACACCCATATCATTAGCTGCCTTAATATCTTCTACTTTTGCTGTGTCAATAAAAAATTTCATGTTCTTAACCCTCCTGATTTTTGCTTGTCATAATCGTTCATTGATCTTATGGTTTCATTATAACAGACTTTACATTCAGGTCAAGCGTGGCAAAAGATTATTAATAATTTCATTATTAATAATCGCATGTTTTATTAATTCTTTATTTTTCAGTCAAAGCATATATTCGTTGTTATCAACATGCAATATACAATATGTTTTATAACCATTTCTTTTCGTAACTGTTCGCTGTCTTTGCTGTTGCAGGAAACCTCCGTCAGAAATCATTTCTGATATCGGATTTCAGCCGCACATCCTGAAATTTTGGTACGTTTCCAGAAAATGCCTGCCGGGTAGATATTCGCAATCTACCTCGCCACACAGTTCTATACCAAATAACTGTTCTGCAGTTTCGATAAATTATTATTAATAATTTTCATTCGACGTATTTAATTATTTTTTTTGGTTCTGATATACCCCGTAGTGCGTCTCGCTATCAGCTTGGGGGTATATTCAATATTATAGAGACTGACAGGAGCAGAATCTGTAAGAAAACGGTCCTGCTCATCGATTTTGCGCAGTATAATATCACAGGCATCTCTGCCTTTAAGGGCTACGAAATGATCGATCGTAGTAAGAGAGATCTTCCGTATTCCCGAATAAAAGATATTATCGCACCCAATCACCGATACATCCTTGGGTACATGAATCCTTGCTTCATGGAGAGCATCCAGCGCACCAATAGCCATCATATCATTCTGGCCTGCAATAGCTGTAAATTCTCTGCCTTCATCCAGAAGCTCCATAGTAAGCTCATAACCCATCGAATATTCCGAATCCATCCGTGGGATCTGCATATCGATAGCTTCATCCGCAGCCTTAATGATCACATGATCCTTCAGGCCTTCTTTCTCAAACTCTTTCACAAAACCATTTACACGTTTTGTTCTCTGCCATTGTCTCCTTGTCAGGGGCGGAGTGATAAACGCTACATCTCTGTGCCCCAGATCAAGCAGATGTCTTGCCATCATCCTTCCCACAACTGTATTATCCTGATTAATGGCATCTATAGTTGTAGTTTTCTCTTTATTACTGATGATAACCAGTGGGATTGTCTGCGCCAGTTCCTCTACCTGCTGCTGAAAATCCGGATTTGGATTACAGCAGTAGATAATGCCAAGCGGCTCTATTGTACCCATCATGCGCAGATACTTCTCCTCCAGACGGGGATCTCTCTGTGTATTACAGATAAAGACACCATATCCCTGCTTGTTCGCCACTGCCTCAATTCCCTGCAGAAGCAATACATAATACGGGCTTGTAAGCGTAGGGCAAAAAACAACGATCAGCTTCTCTTTCCGGCTTTCTTTTCTGTTCTTTCGTCCGGGAAGATGATAGCCTAATTCTCTGGCTGCCTGCTCTACCTTCTCCACTGTTTCTCTGGAAAAAGAAACATTATATTTCTTATTCAGGACCATGGAAACAGTTGCCTGGGAGACTCCTGCCCTCTTTGCCACGTCAGAAGAAGTTGCTTTCTTTTTAGACAAAGTGATGCCTCCTTTTCCGATGATCTTTTGTCAGAACAGTAACCTTAAAGCTCCACACGCCCCTCAAGAGCACGTAAAAGAGTCACTTCGTCAATATATTCCAGATCTCCTCCTACCGGAACTCCGCTTGCGATCCTGCTGACTTTGATCCCGGTAGGTTTGATCAGCTTACTGATATACATTGCCGTTGTTTCCCCCTCCAGACTGGAGTTGGTAGCAATGATCACTTCCTTTACCTCATCCTTTGCCAGACGCTGCATGAGTTCTTTCAGTTTGATATCATCCGGCCCGATTCCAAGCATTGGAGAGATTGCGCCATGAAGAACATGATAAACGCCATCAAACTTGCCTGTTTTTTCATAAGCTGCAAGATCTCTTGTATTCTCTACCACCATGATCACTGAATGATCACGCTTATCATTGCTGCAGATGGGACAGATCTCTCTGTCTGTCAGAGTACAGCAGCACTTGCAATACTGTACATTCTCTCTGGCACCGGTAATGGAAGAGGTAAGCTGCTCTACCTGATCCTTTGGCATATTCATGATGTGAAATGCCAGTCTCTGTGCTGATTTCGCACCGATTCCCGGAAGATGGGAAAGCTGCTCGATCAGCTTATTGATATGACTGCTGTAGTATTCCATCAGAATGGAAGACCTCCGCCAAGTCCGCCCAGACCACCTGTCAGTTTAGACATAACAGCTGTAGATTCTTCTTCCACTTTGCGAAGTGCTTCGTTTGTAGCTGCAACGATGAGATCTTCCAGCATTTCGATGTCATCCGGATCTACAACTTCCTCCTGAAGCTTTACTTTTGTCACCTCTCTCTTACCTGAGATAGTTACCTCTACAGCTCCGCCTCCTGCAGTAGCCGTAAATTCTTTCTCTTCCAGAGCTTTCTGATTCTCTTCCATCTGTTTCTGCATCTTCTGCGCCTGTTTCATCAGATTATTCATATTACCAGGCATACCCATGCCGCCTGGAAAGCCACCACGTTTTGCCACGATTGGTTCCTCCTGTTTTCTCTTAAATCATATTTTTGCATCTTTTACTCGTCTTCCGGTTCTTCTTCTACCACGATATTCATGTGAACCGTCTGTTTTAATATATCATCAACTGAGATTTCTGCCAAGTCCTGATGCATATTTGTTTTCTTTAAAAGCATCTCCACTTCCACGGTTTTTCCCGTCATCTGTAAAATCAGATCTTCCAGCAGCTGTTTTTTATCCGGATCATCTACACAGGTCTGCGCCAGGTCGTTGGAGAATTCCACATATAATTTATTCTCCCCGGTATTTCCATTATATTTCGGCACAGCGGTTGTTAAAAACGTCTTGAACATCCCCTGTGTCTGCATCACGATATTTTTCCAGTTTTCCTTGATCCGCTGCAGATCCTCCGGCGCTGCTTTTTCCGGTTTCTTCTCCGGTGCAGATGGTGCTGCCTGGGTTGGCTGTACCGGAATACCGTCGTTCATTCCCGCATAACCCGGCAAAGACTGAACTGCCGCCATCGGAATTCCCTTTTCCATCTGCTCTTCCAGCACCCGGAGCCGGTCCAGTACGGAATCCAGGTTTGTTTCCATTGCAGGTTTACATAATTTAATCAATCCCACTTCCACCAGCACACGTTTCTGTGTGGCATTTCGCAGGTTGTTGGAAAGTTCAGATAACACGCGGATATAGCGCATCAGCGTATCGGTATCGATCAGCTGACTTTCTTCCTGCAGCGCTTTCAGATTTTCCGAAGATACATCCAGAACTTCTTCCGCATCTTCCGATGTCTTGACCAGCAGGAGATTTCGCAGATACCAGGTAAAATCATTGACAAACTGTCCCAGTTCTTTTCCATTGACCAGAAGATCTTCCAGAATATGGATGCAGCTGGTGACATCCTGCTCCAGCACTTTGCGAAGCAATTTGCTG
>ERZ834859.3710-NODE-3710-length-10556-cov-9.815256_pt1 | contig 10556 bp, 7 predicted proteins | sample MGYA00519947_ERZ834859 | MGnify/ENA primary metagenome ERZ834859 (study PRJEB31850, sample SAMEA3708763) | human gut metagenome | biome: human gut; feature: human-associated habitat; material: faeces | place: China | collected 2014 ...
CAGCCTCTCATGGCTGGCTCTTTTAGTATTCTATTTTATCTGTAAACATCATGCATTTCGCTATTCTTGCAGATCCTGTAAATACCGATGAATCGCTTATTTTTGTTTAAATAAAAGGGGCTGAATAAATGGCAATATTTCGATAAAACGAATGATGAGTGTGAATAAATCGAAACAATATAAACGAAAATATATGATATTATATAAAGAGAAAAGCATTTCAGCATATGTAGACGACAGGAATCAATGGAAGGTTAAAAAACGGAGGATATTGCTATGAATGATAATGATCCCAAATACTATAGGTATTTAATCTTATTTAATGAAGATGTACAGGATGCAGACCCTATTTTACATATATCAGATATGAATAAATTAAAAGCAATGAACGAAGGCAGAATGCATTTGTTTGATGATGCATTAAACGCTATATTGCCGGCGGTAGAATATTGTTTTCATATGCCTAGAACAGAATTGGATACCTATGATACAGATACCGAAGTGTTGGATAAGGCGTATGATGTTCCGCAGGATATATTTATTATGCCGGATAGTAGGTTCCCTTCAGTTGATATAGGCTCATCGTTTACATGCATTATATATTCTGAGAGCTGTAGAGAAGAGGTAAAACAAAAAGCACGAAACAGCAGCTGCGAATTAGGTGCGGTATCCATAGAAGAGTTATCTCAAAGTCTGCTTGTGGAGCAGTGGAACAAGCTGTTTGAAAATAGAAATTTTAGAAATGAAACAAAATTGGAGGATATTGATAAGCAATACTTACTGACGGAAGAAAAACAAATGGCATTGCCGTTACTATTTACAGCCAGGCAGTATGGGAAAGCAGACGAAGTGTATGGAAAGGTATTTAATTCGTTGGATATCTTTGAAACTTGTGCAAAATTGTTATGGAATCAGACGGTACACCATAATGCCCTGATGCACTGTAAGGATTTTGAAGGAGAAGAGCAGGAACGTTTTAGAAAGCTGTATGTAGAAGGCTTGGAAGAAGCCGAGAAAAAATCAAAAATAAATATTGTTATAACAATGCCCGGAGTACCGCAAAATCAAATAAACTATGGTGGATTAGAGAAGATATTACCGGAGAACGAAAAAAAGGTTATTAAATTACTGGGTATCCATCGTGCGATTGCAAAAGGAGCACTGCTAATCGAATTACCGCCGGTAGAAAAAGAACTCTTTGAGAAACTTAATGAATTAGAGATAAAATGTAAACATAAAACCAATAACAAATATGTGCATAAAGCACTGCGCGAAGCGCTGGCAAATTGCCTGGTTCATGCCGATTATTATGGCAGGCAGGGACTGGTCATTATTAAAAAGCGGGACAGCATTACCATGTCCAACCCTGGCAGCTTCCGTATTGAAGTGGACGCGGCGAAAAGCGGCGGTGTATCCGACCCGCGGAACGGCGCGATGCTGAAAATGTTCAACCTGATTGATATTGGCGAGCGTGCCGGTAGCGGCATTCCGAATATCTTCCGCGTCTGGCGTGAGCAGAATTGGACAACTCCGGAGATTACAGAGCAACTCGAGCCGGAGCGGACAATTTTATCGCTCGTTTTTGAAAAAGCAAGCGGTAAAAAGCAAGCGATAAAAGCAAGCAATCACACAATTTACAGCAGGCAAAAACAATCCGTCATCGAATACTTGACCCGCGAGATTCAAGCGGATTGTAAAACGATTGCGGATCTGTTGGAGATCAGTAGTCCTCGTGCCAGAGCAGTGCTTACAAAAATGGTGAAAGAAGAAATCATTATTACCGAAGGCGGCAACCGCAATAGAACATACAAATTGAAATCCTAAGTGTCCACTATAACGGACACCACTTATGGTAGACTTATATAGAGAAAATGCAGCAACCATAGCGTTGCTTTTCGGAGGATCCAGATGGGAAAAGAACTGTTTAAGAATATCCCCAGTAAAGTCGGGGATTTGGTCAAAGATGTACGCAATGGCCGCATCGGTCTGCCTGATCTTCAGCGTCCTTTTGTTTGGAGGGACAATAAAGTTCGTGAGTTGTTTGACTCTATGCTCAAGGGCTATCCCATTGGCTATATCATGCTGTGGGAGTCTCCAGTTGATTATGAGAGCAAAAAGAGCACGATTGGAGATAACTCAAAAACCTATGAAGAACCTAAGGAACTCGTCATTGACGGGCAGCAGCGTTTGACTGCCCTTGTTGCGGCTATGTTTGCGGTCAAGGTGAAGGACAAGAATTTCGCAGATCGTGAAATAAAAATCTCCTATAATCCGCTGACTCGCGAATTTGCCGTGTGGTCCCAGGCATACGAAAAAGACACCGAGTGGATCAGTCGCATCAGTGATGTGTTCCTGGCAAAAGAGGACAATTCCATCAGTTCTCTGCGGCGACATTTTATCAAGGAAGCCAACGAAGGCCGCAGTAAGAAAGAACTCCCCTTGCTGACAGACGAGGAAGAAGATAGAATCGAAGATAACATCAATGCGCTTCTGAATTTGTCTGATTATTCTCTGCCTACTCTGGAAATCAGTTACACGGCAGACGAAGAAGATGTCGCAGATATTTTCGTCAGAGTCAATTCTGGCGGACAGAGTCTGACGGAGAACAACTTCATTCAGACTCTTATCTCCGTTTACGAGAATGAAACCAGCAATAAGATCAATGCGTTTGCAGCAGCATCCAGAGTACCAGCCGCCAACACCTCTTACAACACACTTTTGGCAATTGAACCTTCTCATCTGATTCGCATGGCCGTTGGCGTTGGTTTCAAGCGTGCCCGGTTGAGATACGCCTACATGCTTTTGCGAGGTAAAAATCTTGAGACTGGAAAGTTCTCTGATGAAGTCCGGTATGAAAATCTCCAGATTTTCAAGGACGCTTTGGACAAGGTCATGAACCTTAACAACTGGCACAGTTTCATTAACATCGTGGCAGAGGCCGGATATATCAGCGACAAGCTGATTGCATCGTCCAACGCTATCGTTTTCAGTTATGTCCTTTACCTGATTGCCAAATACGACTACAAACTGGATGCGGCGCAGTTGAAGAAATGCACCAGCAAGTGGTTCTTTATGAGCACCATCACATATTTCTACACCGGCTCCACGGAGTCCGAAGTGGAAAAGCAATTTGCAGATCTGCGTGATGTTCATACGGCGGCAGAGTTCATTGCCTATATTGACCGTGTAATCGAAACACACTTCACAGACGATTATTTCAGTTTGACTCTACCTAACGAGCTGAACAGCGCTGCGGCTATTTCTCCGGCGTGGTATGGATATGTGGCAGCTCAGATCGTGCTGAATACTCCTATGTTGTTCAGCAACACCCCAGTATCCAAGTATTTCATCTTGGGTTCCAGCGGAACGAAGAATGCTATCGACAAGCATCACATTTTCCCGAAAAACTACCTGACTGGCATTGGTTTTACCAGCGACCGTGACCGGAACCAGATCGCAAACTTTACCTATCTCGACTACGCCACCAACATCGAGATTTCAGATAAGGCGCCCCAAGATTATGTCTCTCATTACCGCCAAAAGCTGGGCGAAGAAGGTTATCGCAAAACCTGCAAGGAACACGCTCTACCGAATAATTTTGAAAACATGGAATACATGGAGTTCCTAAATCAGCGCAGGATTTTGATGGCGAAGACTGTTCGTAAAGCGTACCAGAGGCTGTGTGAGTGATATTTACAAATAAAGCCTTTCGGGGTGGTTGTGTTGTGTACAGAAACCGCAGGAATTATAGCGATAGTTGGAAAAATGTTCAACTGATTGCTAATATAGACCTTGCAAATGACTGGCGCAGAGGAGAATAACTGATGGATTATAATATTTTGATAACCTTCTTGCAAGAGAAACAATACCTCACCGATTTGGAAAAGGACATTCTGGATACATGGAATGAATTGCAGAAGAATCCGTTTGACCGTTCTGCGGCGCAAAGGCAGGTGCTGCAAAATGATGCGAAGTATCCTGAGATTTTCTTTGCAATCAAGTCAATGCCGACAACAGTGTCTCGTCCTATTGAGCGGATGACAGAATTAGACATTCGTTATAATTTAGAGAATCAACTTGCAGCACTTGCGGCAAAGGAAGGGTGGCAGAAATATGGCCAATAAACTGGAACTGACATGGTACGGCAAGGACGAACCGATTCGGGTAGAACCGCGCCTGCTGATTGAAAACACGGCACTGTCCAACACCGCAGCCGACCCGGATACGCAGAATATGCTGATCCACGGAGATAATCTGCTGGCGCTGAAGGCGCTGGAGAGCAAATTCGCCGGACAGGTAAAGTGCATCTATATTGATCCGCCCTATAATACCGGTTCTGCATTCGAGCATTATGATGATAATCTGGAGCATAGTGAATGGCTGAATCTGATGTTACCACGGCTGAAACTCCTTAGAGAACTTCTTTCTGATGACGGAAGTATATGGATCAGTATTGATGCCGATGAAGCAGCCTACCTGAAAGTATTGTGTGATGAGGTTTTTGGGCGTAATAATTACAGAACGACGGTAACATGGCAAAGAAAATACAGCGTGAGTAATAACTTCAGAGGAATAGCAACAATTAGTGAGTATGTCTTAGTTTACTCAAAAAGCGAATCATTTAAATGTAATTTACTGCCAAGAACGCAGGAATCTATTGCGCGTTATTCAAATCCTGACAATGATCCAAGAGGTCCATGGAAGGCAGTTGATTATTTGAATCAAGCTACAACGAAGCAACGGCCCAATTTATGTTATGACATAATCAACCCCTTTACCGGAGAGATTATCAAGAACGGAGCTAAGGCGTGGAAATATGAATTGTCGACGCACCAAAAACATGTAGAAGAAAATAGGCTTTGGTGGGGTATAGATGGGAAGAATACTGTTCCAGCACTCAAGCTGTTCTTGTCGGAAGTGCGTCAAGGAATGACGCCACATAATTGGTGGCCTTACAACGAGGTTGGGCATACAGATGAGGCAAAAAAAGAGGGCATTGCATTATTTGGTAGAGAATCTGTCTTTGCAACACCAAAACCAGAGCGACTAATCGAACGCGTGCTGACTTTGGGCAGTAATCCCGGCGACCTTGTTCTCGATTCTTTCCTTGGTTCCGGCACGACTGCTGCCGTGGCGCAGAAAATGGGGCGGCGCTGGATCGGCGTGGAAATGGGCAATCATGCCTACACCCACTGCAGGGTGCGTATGGACAAGGTGGTTGCGGGTCAAGACCCCGGCGGCATCACAAAAGCGCAGAATTGGCAGGGCGGCGGCGGGTATCGCTTCTATGAGGTCGCGCCTACCCTCATCAACAAAGACGCCTTTGACGAATATGTCATCAACGAGGACTACGATGCCAATATGCTGGCGGCTGCCGTTGCCCTGCACGAGGGCTTTCATTATCAGCCGGACGGAGAACTGTTCTGGAAACAGTCTGTGGGCAACGAAAACAGCTACCTATTTGTGACGACCCGTCACCTGAACAGTACCTATCTGGACTCTATCAAGGACACCATGGAGGAGGGCGAATATCTCATTATTGCCTGCCGCTCCTTTGACAATGGACTGGACAAGGCTTACGACAACATTGCCGTCAAGAAAATTCCGCAAATGCTGTTGGAACGCTGTGAGTTTGGCAAGACCGACTACAATCTGAACATCGTCCATCCGCCGGTGTATGATGACGAGGAGGAACAGGATGTTTAATGATTTTCCGCTTTATACCACGGACTATATCAGCGGTGTGATGTCTCTGCGCAAGCCGCAGACAAAATCTCTGAAAATCCTGGAAGAAATCACGAATGCAGTGCCCCTGCGCAAGGGCATGAATCTGAAAGCAGCACTGGGTGCAGTTCATGCTATGTATCCGATTTGTACGGATTTCGAGCGGGATTTCATGTCTTTGACTTTTGCTCTGGCCACCGGTGTGGGTAAAACCCGGCTGATGGGCGCTTTCATCGCCTATCTGTATACGCAGCACAACATCCGGAACTTTTTCGTGGTTGCGCCCAATACCACGATCTATGAGAAGCTCAAGAAGGATTTGAGTGATAACGGCAGTCCGAAGTATGTGTTCCGGGGGCTGGGCTGCTTTACCGTACAGCCGCAGATTATCACGGATGACGATTACCGGGAAAAGAACCTCTCTTTGTTTGAATCTGATGTACATATCTTCGTATATAACATCGATAAGTTCAACAAAGAGGGCGCAAACATGAAAAAGGTGAACGAGCTTATTGGTGACTCGTTCTATCAGGCGCTCTCCGACCTGCCGGACTTGGTGCTGATTATGGATGAATCTCACCATTACCGGGCAGAGAGGGGAATGCAGGCGCTCAATGAACTGCATCCGCTGCTGGGATTGGAGCTTACTGCGACTCCCCTTGTGACGAAGGGTAATAAGCAAGTTCCTTTCAAAAATGTTGTATATGAGTATCCGTTGTCCAAGGCCATCGAGGACGGCTATACTCGTACACCCTTTGCTGTCACACGCTCCGACATCGATTTTTACAACTTTGGGGACGAGCAACTGGATAAAATGATGCTGTTGGACGGCATCACCTGTCATGAGAGCACCAAACGGAAACTGGAGGTTTATGCTGTCAACCATGGAAAGCCGGTCGTGAAGCCGTTTATGTTGGTGGTCTGTAAAGATACCGACCATGCAACATGGGTGGAGCAGTTTGTAAAGTCGGACGAGTTCCGTGGCGGCGCATACCGCAACAAAACCATCGTTGTTCATTCCAAGCAGAAAGGTGCAGAAACCGAAGCCAACACCCGGCTGCTTCTGGATGTGGAGAATCCCGAAAACCCGGTAGAAATCGTAATCCACGTCAATATGCTCAAGGAAGGTTGGGATGTCAACAACCTCTATACCATTGTGCCGCTTCGCACGGCAGCATCCAAGATTCTTCGAGAGCAGATGGTCGGAAGAGGCCTGCGTTTGCCCTATGGTGAGCGCACCGGCGACCGGGATGTGGACGCTGTGATGCTGACTGCCCATGATAAGTTCAACGATATCCTGGCAGAAGCGCAGAAGGGCGATTCTATCTTCAAGGCCGGAAATGTGATCAAAGTTGAGGAAATAAAGCTGGAAGAGGTCGTTTATACCCAACTGACGATTGATGCCGAGCCGGATGCCGAACTGGAAAAGGCATATGCCCATACCAAAATTGAAAAGACGGATGCCACGGATGCACTGCTCAAGAAAGCAACGGAGCTGATTCAGGCGGAGGTCGAGGAACATATTCAGCATACCCCGGCTCACACGGTTACTCCGACGCAGGCACAGCAAATCGTAGAAACGGTCAAGCAGCAGGTATCCGAGGACAAAGACCTTGGTCAAACGTTCAAAGAGAACGAAATGCCGATTGCCGCATGGATGCTTCAGCAGACCGAGGAAACGCACCGGGCTGCTGTGAATAAATTCATCCCGATTCCACGCATTAAGGTTACGGATGCCGGGGTCGAGGAATATGTGTTTGTGGACTTTGATTTGGATATGGCGGAGTTCACCCATGTGCCGATTAGGAATGAGCTGCTTGTGCAGAATCTGGAGGATATGCAGGACAGGCAGCGCATCAAGGGCAACGCTATTGATTTTGAAGGATACAATCCTAAAAAAGTCATTCTGGAACAGCTGCGTGCAAAACCGGAAATCGATTACGAAAAGTGTTCCAAACTGCTGTTCAAGCTGATTACTCAGGTCTGCGACCATTACGAAACCCGATATGGCACAAACGGAATGCAAAACATCATTATGATGTACAAGCGGGATATTGGCAATAAAATCTACAAGCAGATGCTCCAGCATTTTTACTGTGAAAACGGATTTTTACAGGAAGAAGTGGTCGGGACAAGAAAGTATAATCTGCAGCAATCCTATCGTTACTCTGAACGTGCGAACCTTTTCTCTGATGAGTATACGGAAAATATCCAGTCTGTGCTGTTTGAGGGGATAAAACGAGGCGTGTTCAGCACCGCTAAATTTGACAGCCGCCCGGAGCTGTTGTTGGCACGAATCCTGGAAACAGAATCGGCTGATGTACAGAATTGGCTTCGTCCTGCGCCGCAGGAGTTCAATATCACCTATAACCACGGTCATAACTATGAGCCGGACTTTGTGGTGGAAACCGAGGACACTATTTATCTCGTAGAGGTCAAGGGTGAGGACAAGCTGAATGACCCGGATGTGATTGCTAAGAAAAAGCGCGGTATCCAATACTGCGAGGTTGCCTCTCGCTGGGGCAAGGCAAACGGCTATAAGAAGTGGCGGTATCTGTTTATCCCGTCCAAGCAGGTAATGCCAAACTCGTCGTTTATGCAGTTGGCAAAAAGGTTTGGAGAATACTAAATTAACAAATAGTCTCTGCAAATACAATTTAGCTAAATGTGTAATGTACAAAATCTGTTCTTCATGGAAACGCTAAGTTTTTCGTGAATCTAATGACACTCGATATAGTCAATATTGTTGCATTAAATTTAGCGTCAAAGCTTTGAATACTAATACGGTTGCGAATAATAATTTAGGTGCTTGTAGCTTTGATGTTTCAACAGAAATATCATCAAATAAAAGAATTGGAGGAATAGAAAATGGCAGAGACCTTTAAACTTCCGTGCTCATCGTATGAGGAGCTGATTAAACTGTTCCAAGCGTATGCGAATACGAAAGAAGGAACCGCACTATCATTGGACGAGATAACCCAAGCCACTGGAGTACCTCGTACTATTGTAAGCAAGAACAATGGTTTTATGGTACAAGTGGGTTTGATCACGGAGGGCAATAAAAAAGCAGCAACCGAAACGGGACGCGCTTTAGGACGAGCATATACCTCAAAAATTACAGATGAAGTTGACCGGATTTGGAAAGAGATTATTGCTGAAGTTGATTTTTTAAACCGGATGTTGTCTGCTGTCCGAATTCGTAATGGCATGGATCGTTCGAGTTTCATTAATCACATTATTTATTCTTCAGGACTCAAAGATGCTAAGGAATCTCGCGCAGGAGCTGGAGCACTGATTGAAATTTTTAAGAGTGTTGGGGTATTGTCAGAGGTTGACGGCAAGCTATCTGTCCTGGATGAACCAAGCTCTGCCCGAGTATCTGTTGCATCAAATACCATATCTGCTGAGCAAACGCATTCAGAACCAGTTGCCCAACAAGCGCTTCCCGTTGCAACAATTTCGGCAAAGAACTCTATTGTCATCAACATCAATATCAACTGTACACCAGCAGATATTGATGGACTCGGCGAAAAAATTAGTCAACTGCTTTACGAGTTGTCTGAATGATTAAGCTATTCATAACAGAGAAAGTAGGTGCAGTATGAGTTATAACATAGTGCTTACTACTGCTGAGGATATTGTTGCAGTTGTTGATGCTGTCATCGCAAAAGGCTCTGAAGCGGCAAAGGATTTCATCGCAGAGTTCACGGGAATAGCAACTGACGATCAGGTTCTTAAAGCACTTCAGATGGCATGTGAACTTCAGTTAATTGTGTTTGATAGTTCACGAGGCTGTTATGGGTCTCCATCATTTTTGGCCCGGAAGCTTGTATCTGCATCATCAGACGAGCAGAAGGCTGTGTTTATGCGCTTGATTTTGGAGCAATATGCTCCATATAATACATTCAAGACACGATACGGTTTTACAAAATCCATTGAGCTTGCTTGTCGCCAAACGAAAACCCTACATATGATGACCTCCAACGAGAGAGACGTGAAAAATACGCTTATAAGCATTGCTACATACGCAAAGGCGCTTAAAAGCGAAGGCGCAAACTTATATAGCTTTGTTGAGGATGTGGATGCTGTAGGTATTATTGAAGCTGCGCTTCGCTCGGCAAACATTACCGAAAACTCGTTGCGTACGTATTGGGGGGAAAATCTGTATACTTTTGTTAATACATCCAATGTGTTTGCCCCTTTGGTTGAGGCATTGCAGAAAACTCATTCTGGGACAGTGGATGTTCGTTCTATCGTTGTTTGTGCAGCAAATGCATTTGAATCTTTTTTAGCTGATTTTGCAGTAAGAAAAGGAGTCTCTTTAAGCGGTAGAAATGGGATACTGCAAAAGAGAGATGCATTATCTGCACACATTTCGAAAAAACATCGAGGGATGATTGAATTCGTTGGACAAGTCCGCAATGCGGCAGACCACGGTGCAGATCCCGACGAAAACAACCAAGTTTGGACAATCTCTAATGAAACTGCAAGAATATATCCCTGCATTATAGCAGCGCTAATTAAAGCGATTTTTTCACGAGATGCTACAGGGAGCATTGAAGTATAAATAGGATTTTCTCATATGCTGTGTGGGGGGAGAACCTTTTTATCAGACTGACCCTTATGACCATAATGCAAATTGTCACCACATACTAAGAGGGAGTGAAACACCGAAAATGTTTTACTCCCTCTTTTGTAATTATTCTTTTTTCTGCGCCCCATTCAGGCTGGCCCAGTGCTGGCGCAGCAGGCTTTCTGCTTCTCTGCGAAAGGAATCTTGGAACATGACAGCCACAACCAATGCGCTAAGCACTGCAGCCACAGGCTCCAGC
>ERZ834859.3750-NODE-3750-length-10434-cov-2.696406_pt1 | contig 10434 bp, 8 predicted proteins | sample MGYA00519947_ERZ834859 | MGnify/ENA primary metagenome ERZ834859 (study PRJEB31850, sample SAMEA3708763) | human gut metagenome | biome: human gut; feature: human-associated habitat; material: faeces | place: China | collected 2014 ...
AAACCTGTACTTCTTTTGACAGATCCATATCCGTAATGCCTGTTCCTCCTGTGGAACGGAAAACAATCTCAACTGTTGTATTTTCATCATCTGCAATCAATATGTTCCATCTTCTGCTATTCATTATTTATCTCCTTTTCAATGGAATTTCTAGAATTGCTTTTGTTAGTACACCTGGTTCACTAATATATTTTAACCCATACTTTTTCCCATAAGCTAACTTTACTCTTTCGTTTACATTATAGATTCCATACCCATTACATTCCATCTTTCTTCCATTTCCCAGTTGTTCGTTTATTACTTTAACCTTCTGTTCTGGAATTCCAACACCGTTATCAATTACCTGAATATTAATTACATCTTCTTTTTTTTGAATCAAGATTCTAATATATCCATTCCTTAAACTTGGTTTTATACCATGATAAATAGAATTTTCTACCAACGGTTGTAAAATTAGTTTTATTACCGGTACTGTTTTTAGTTCCTGATCCATTTCAATTATATACGTCATTTTTTCTTTATACCTAAGGCTTTGGATTCTTAAATAATTCTCTACATGTTCGACTTCAGCCTCCAATTTTATAACTTCTGCACCTTTGCTCAAGCTCAATCTAAAGAACCTACCAAGAGAGGCTGATAACTGACTAATATCAGTTGCCCCGACATCTTCTGCCTCTAATGTAATCATATTTAAAACGTTATATAAAAAATGAGGATTAATTTGCGCCTGCAATGCTTGCAATTCTGCATTTCTTTTCTGTTCCTGTAATTTCCTAGATAGTTCTTTTTCTATTTTTAGTTTTTCTATATAACTTTCCTTTTGCTCTAATAATTTTTGTATTTCTTCTGCCATATTATTAAAATTGTCACATAGTTTCCCAATTTCATCTTTGCTAGAACAGTGTGCGCGACTTTCAAAATTATTATTTCCAAATTTTTCCATAGAAGTAGATAAAATTCGCACTCCTTCTGTAACTTTTTTTACGCCTAAAGTTATAAATAAAGTGGAAATCCCAAAAATAAACGCTAAAAAAACAACTATTATTTTCAATGCTCGAATTAAATTCATTAATAACGCAGATTTTGACTTCACTGAATAAATATACCATCCAGGTATATCATTATAGACTCCCGATACTATATAATTAGAATATTCTTGTCCAATATCTATTGTATTTGCATACCCCTGTATCTGATTATTACATTCAATCCAGGTTTCTTTTTTCAAACTTTTGTAAAGAGATTCCCCTAAAATGCACTCTCCATTTTTATCTACAATACAATATGCATCATAATCCATATGCTTCATATCAACTAATTTTTGTAGTTCTTTTCTACTAAAAAGAATTATTAACCAAACATCCTCAGATGCATCACTAAAGCGAACTTTTCGAACATAGGGAATTACCTTTTCATCTGATTTAAAAATTATATTTTCCATAGCAGGGAACCAACAAGACCATATATTTGAATTTTCTTTAAAAGGTTTATACAAAACTGATTCTTTAAAATCAAAATCTTGCTTTCTATTTTTTACATATCCATCCATTTCTATTTTATCAGTATAAATAAATGTTGTATCTATCAGTTTTTCACCATTACTTATATCTCTTAAAAAAACTGCAGTATCCGTTAATGTTTTACTTATATGCTTATCGCCGGGTTCGTTTAAATAAGTACAAATTGGCTTCGAAAAATTTCTATTGATTAATACAGATTCAATACGATCAAATGCTGCATTAAGACGTATCGTAAGTGTTGTATTGGTTTGATTTAACACATCCATAGCATTGTTTTGAAAATCTTCCATTAACTGTTTTTCTAAATATGAATAATACACGCCTCCACTTACTATCATTGCGCCCAAAAAAACTAAAACAAATAGACAAATTATTTTTGTACTAAATTTTACTTTTCCCATAAATGCTCACTCCTTTCGTTACATACATTATACCCTTCTCTAAACTGTATGTATATTTAATATCAGTCTTTTACTTTTCCATTTTAAGTTTTAAAACATCTCATTTTAATCAAATCATTGTCTCTTTTCGGCTTTTTCTTTTATCAATATTCTCTATTATTAAAATATAATCATTTTCAGTTTTCAAAGGCCACTCAGAATTATCATATTTTTACCGCCTTGTCGTTTTCTATTTATTATAATAAAAGAAATGAGGAAAAAAATGAAAATCAATACAACATCATCAGAACTCTCTATAAAACAAAAAATTGGAATGATGCTCATTGCACGAACTCCCGTAGATGAAGAAAGCTATCAATTTACACTTGACTTAATTCGCAATCACAGTCTAGGCGGTATTCATTTTCGTGCTGTAGATTCCACGCCTAATTTTCCTGTTGATAGCAAAAGAATTAAAGAATTAATCAAAGAAGTAAAAGAAACAGCCAATTATCCAATCTTAATATGCGAAGATATGGAAAGTGGTTATTCAGAAGGTCACGTTTCTCTTTGTCCCCCTATGGCTCTTGCAAGTACCAATTCGGAGAAATATGCTTATGAATTTGGCCGCATTACCGCTTGTGAAGCAAAAAAAGATGGTTATAATCTCGTATTTGGTCCAATCTTAGATATCGCACTTAACCCACTTGCAAGTTGTGTTGGACCACGTAGTTTTGGCTCTTCTCCTACAAAAGTTGCCAAAATTGCCGCTAACGTTATTCGTGGTTATCAGTCACAAGGATTTATTGTCACTGGAAAACATTTTCCCGGATTTGGAGCCTCTCCGATTGACAGCCATATTGACATGGTTGTACTAAACTCAAATAAACAACAGCTACTTCAGCGTGAAATGCTTCCCTACCAATATTGTTATGAAAAAGCAAATATGTCAGGCATTATGATGGGGCATATAATGGTTCCTCAAATCGACAGTACATACCCTGCTTCTTTATCCAAAAAAATCATTTCTTTCTTAAGAAGCACTGGCTATGACAATTTAATTATTACTGATTCCTTATCTATGGTAGGGTTAACAACTATTTTTGGATTGGAAAACGCTCATAAACTTGCATTTGCAGCTGGAAATGATATGATTCTAGCTTGTTACCGTACAAGTATAAAACAATCTTATAAATGGCTTTGTGAAGCTTATGAAAACAATATGATTTCAGAAAGCCAAATTAACCAATCAGTTAACCGTATCATTAGAGCACAAGAAAAAACATTACAAACCCAACAAACACAATTTAATACCACAGAAGCTTTGGCAACAGCTTCTGTTATAGCCAAAGCCTCTATTGCAGAAAAAATAAACGATGCTTCAATCTCATTTTCTATAGACCCTAATGGACGACATCTTTTTATAATACAAGATGCTAACTATTATCAAAATCCTCAAAATGGAAAAATAGAAAAAGAAAACTATTTCAATATTGATGCCGCCCTAGCAGCAATTCAAAACAATTTTCCAAATTCAGACATAGTTAGGATTTGTGGCTATCCTTCTAAATATGAAATTGAAGCAGTCCTTGCCAAGTCCCTTGATTGTACAAGTATTGTGCCGGTTCTCTACAGTTTTACAGCAAGCTATGCCGGTTCATCAGATATAACGCATCGACTCTTAGCATTATTAAACGGTTTAGTTACCAAAATATCTGCAATTGTACACTATGGAAATCCATATGCAGCCAGAGAATATCCTGATGTACCACGTATAATTTTTGGTTTCGATAAAAAAGAATGCCAACGATACGGTATTGAAGCTCTTGCTGGGCATTTTTGCCCTACGGGCGATTTACCGGTCTCATTTTAATAATTTCCCTCGTACACACAAAAAACCATAATTCTTCTAGGAGACACATTATGCAAATAAAGGGTATTATTTTTGATCTTGATGGAGTTCTCGTATTCACCGATAAATTTCATTATCAGGCTTGGAAACAAATTGCCAATAATCTAGGTGTTTATTTTGATGAAAAAATAAATAACCGTTTACGAGGTATCAGCCGTATGGACAGCCTTGATATTATTCTTGAAAACTATCATGGCATACCATTGTCAGATAAAACTAAGCTTGAATTAGCCGAAGAAAAAAATTCAAAATATTTAAAATTACTGCAGGAAATGACCCCTGACGATGTCAGTGAAGAAATTCGAAATACACTCTATATACTTCGTGAGAATGGTTTCAAATTAGCTATAGGATCCTCTAGTAAAAATGCAAAATTAATTTTAGATAGAGTAAATTTACTTAACTTCTTTGATGCTATTTCTGATGGAAATAATATAACATATTCAAAGCCCAACCCTGAGGTTTTTGAAAAAGCCTCTCACTTTTTACATCTTCAACCGCAGGAATGTATTGTAGTTGAAGATGCTGAAGCTGGTATTGATGCAGCACTTGCTGGAAAAATGCACCCAATTGCCATCGGTAACGCGGTATTTTGCCATAAAGCTGAATATAATATTCAAAAGCTCTCAGATTTGCTTACTCTACTAAAAATTAAATAATTATTTCAACTGTTCTGTATCCCCAAAACAGTTCAGTACCAAAATAGTCTCTTAAAAAACCGATCTTAAAAGTTAGATCATTGTCTAACAATTTAAGATCGGTTCCATCATATGTTTCTATTCTCCCAGCGTCAACATCGTATCAATACAAGCCTTCGCCTTCACTCTCACATTCTCATCCAGCTTGATCTCTTCTCCGCCCTGACCGCAGACGCAATTATAAACATCCATCAATGTAGTCAGTTTCATATTGTGGCATACGCAGTCCTTAGACAACGGATAGAATTTCTTATCCGGGCACTCGAACTGAAGATGCTGAACAATGCTGTTCTCCGTACCGATAATAAATTCTTTGGCATCGCTTTCTTTGGCATATTTCATAATTCCGGTAGTACTTCCAATATAATCAGCCATTGCAGAAACCTCTGGCAGACACTCCGGATGAACCAGTAACTTCGCTTCCGGATGGGCATCTCTTGCTTTTTTCACATCTCTCACGGACATTCTAAGATGAGTAGGGCATCCACCATGAACAAACTTAAATGTCTTCTCTGGAACCTGCTTCTCCACCCATGCGCCAAGGTTGCAGTCCGGGATAAACAGGATCTTGTCATTGTCGATATTGTTCACAATCTTCAACGCAGAAGAAGAAGTTACACACACATCACAAATCGTTTTCAGTTCGGAAGTGGTATTAATATAAGCTACAACTGTATAGTCCGGATTGGACTCTTTCAGTGCGGAAAGCATCTCCACATCCAGCTGCTCTGCCATTGGACATCCTGCGCCGCTATTGGAAAGGTAAACCTTTTTCTCCGGAGAAAGAATCTTCACTGTTTCTGCCATAAATCTTACACCACACATCAGCACGTTCTTCTGCGGAGCCTTAGCCGCCTGCTGGCTCAGTCCATAAGAATCACCTGTGTAATCTGCTACCTCCAGAATCTCATGGCTCTGGTATGCATGCGCCAGAATGCAGATATCTTTTTCCTTCTTTAAACGCAGAATTTCATCCTGCAGCTGTCTTGTTGTCATCATAATCGTTTTTCACTCCTGTGTTTTCATTTATTCCGGAACTTTAATTTTCCATGTATGCCCGAATGTGTTCTTAAATATCTTCTTACCCTCATTGGCTGCTAATAGCTCCACTCTTTTCGGACATTTTCTTAGGATTATATTACCTGCCGTCCTCACTGTCAATAAAAAAGTTTACAGCTATCTTGTCAATTGTAAAGTTTAGTGATATACTACAGGGCATGTCGTTCGGAAAATTTGAATCCGCACGCACCATTGTAATCATTCACAGAGAAATTTCATAAGCCTGCGCTTCAGATTACTTTTGCAAAATTTCTCTGTACACTAAATTTATCCACGAAAAAAGGACCATCAATTATGAAAACAGATATCCTCATCGCAGGAAGCGGCTGCTCCGGTCTTTACTGTGCCCTCCAGCTTCCCCGCGACAAAAAAATCACCGTCATCACCAAGTCCGACCTTACCAGTAACGATTCCTTTCTCGCCCAGGGCGGCATGTGCATGCTGAAAGAACAGTCCGACTATGACAGCTTTTTCGAAGACACCATGAAAGCCGGACACTACGAAAATGACAAAAAATCCGTAGAGATCATGATTAAAACCTCCCCGGAGGTTGTCAGGGATCTTGTCTCTTACGGTGCCCAGTTCGAGCGAAATGAAGACGGCAGTCTTGCCTACACCAAAGAAGGCGCCCATTCCACCAACCGTATTATTTTCCACGAGGATGTAACCGGAAAAGAGATCACCAGCACCCTGCTCCGCGAAGTCCAGAAGCTTTCCAATGTAGAACTTCTGGAATACACCACCCTGGTTGATATTCTGGAAAAAGACAACCACTGCTACGGCGCTGTGATCCGCCGTCCAGATGGTTCCCTTGACACCGTTACTGCAACCTATACCGTTCTGGCCAGCGGAGGGGTAGGTGGACTTTACAGACATTCCACCAACTTCCGCCACCTTACCGGCGACGCACTTGCTATTGCAGGTAAGCATAATATTGAACTGCAGAACCCGGATTACGTGCAGATCCACCCTACCACCTTCTACACCAAACATCCGGAAGACCGCAGCTTTCTGATTTCCGAATCTGTCCGTGGCGAAGGTGCCAGACTTTACGACAAAAACATGAACCGTTTCGTAAACGAGCTGCTACCCCGTGATCTTCTTTCCCAGAAAATTCACGAACAGATGGCAAAAGACGAGACCGACTTTGTCTGGGAAGACCTGCGCACCATCCCGGCAGAAACTCTTCGCCACCATTTTCCAAACATTGTTGAACACTGCAGGGAAATGGGCTATGATGTTTTCAAGGAATGTATCCCGGTTGTTCCGGCACAGCATTATTTCATGGGCGGCGTAAAAGTGGATTATCAGAGCCGTTCTTCCATGGAAAATCTCTATGTAGTAGGAGAAGCTGCCTGCAACGGTGTCCATGGCAAAAACCGCCTGGCAAGCAACTCCCTGCTGGAAAGCCTTGTTTTCGCAAGACGGGCAGCGCAGGATATGGCAGAGCAGGATCTTAAGAATGCTTTACCTCAGAATGCCAGCGAAATTGCTGATTACCTTGCTTCCCACGTAGACTTCACCCCATACCAGGACATCCAGACTCTGGCCAAAACTTATCACCATCTTGCCACACAGGCCATCACCCTTGGCCAAAATCCAGAAGGCAGAAAGGAATTTTTATATGTATGATCAGGTAACTCTCGGATTAAATGTTGATCCGTTCATTTTAAGCGCATTAAAAGAAGATATCACAAGCGAAGACGTATCCACCAACAGCGTTATGCCCAATCCCACCCCAGGCGTTGTAGATCTTATCTGCAAAGAAGATGGAATCATCTGCGGACTCCAGGTTTTTGAGCGTGTTTTCACACTTCTGGATCCATCCACCAGAGCTGAATTCTATGTAAAAGACGGAGACCACGTAGAAAATAAACAGCTTGTGGGAAAAATTTACGGAGATATCCGTGTGCTCCTTTGCGGAGAAAGAACCGCCCTCAACTATCTCCAGAGAATGAGCGGAATCGCCACCTACACAAGCCAGGTTGCAGCTCTTCTTGAGGGAACCGGGATCAAGCTTCTGGATACCAGAAAAACCACTCCGAACAACCGTATTTTCGAAAAATATTCCGTTCGCGTAGGCGGCGGCAATAGCCACCGCTATAATCTTTCCGACGGCGTTCTTCTCAAGGACAATCACATCGGTGCCGCAGGAGGCGTAAAACAGGCCATCTCCATGGCAAAAGCCTACGCTCCTTTTGTCCGCAAAATTGAAATAGAGGTAGAAAACCTGGATATGGTAAAAGAAGCAGTAGAAGCTGGTGCGGACATTATCATGCTGGATAATATGACCACTGAACAGCTGAAAGAATCCATCGACTACATTGCCGGACGTGCCGAAATTGAAGTTTCCGGAAATGTAACAAAAGAAAATATTGCCAGACTCACTGGTTTGGGTGTAAATTATGTATCAAGCGGAGCACTTACACATTCTGCTCCTATTATGGATTTATCTATGAAGAATCTTCATCCGGTGGAGTAAGCCCTATTCGGCTGAACTCCCCCACCGACAGTAATTATCAGAATGGAAGTCACCTGTTTCCCGCCATCAACACGTCCCAAAACATGTTTGACAAAGGCTCTACACGGTAACAGGTAACTTTCATCACAAACCAGCAGACAGGAGATAAAAAATGAAAGGTGAAGAAAGACGAAAACAACTTCTGAATATCCTATCTTCCAGCAATAATCCCGTTTCCGGCGGTACCTTAGCTAAGGAATTAAATGTAAGCCGCCAGATTATTGTCCAGGATATTTCTCTCCTGCGTGCCAACGGAGCTACCATTTTTTCCACCAACAAAGGCTATCTGCTCCAGGAGGACAGGAAATATTCCAGAGTTTTTAAGGTTTATCACACAGATGATCAGGTTGAAGAAGAATTAAGCACCATCGTAGATGCCGGCGGCCAGATTCGCGACGTATTCGTCTACCACAAGGTCTACGGCGTGCTGAAAGCTGACATGGGAATCAAATCCCGCCGCGACATCCGCGCCTACATGGAGGAAATCAGCACCGGCAAATCCAGCCTTCTGAAAAATGTAACCTCCGGCTATCACTACCACACCATCGACGCCGAAAGCGAAGAAATCCTGGATGCCATTCAGGAAGAACTTCAGCAGAAGGGGTTTCTTGCGAAATTACAGGACTACGAGCCCGTGGATTTCTGGGGCGGTCAGGAATAAAAAGCGAAAAAAATTTAAGAACCAGGCTGAGCACAAGTCTCATCCTGGTTCTTGTTATTCCAAAAGAATTTCAATCAACTCTGTTGTATTTAGAATATTTGAAAATATAAGGAAAACGCAATCTGTTACCTTCGTCTGACTATTTTGCTTTCCTGGTAATAGCGTTCCTTGTTCTTATACATTCTTTCATCTGCTTCTTTGGCAATGTCATAGATGTTATCCCATTCTTTCTCAGAACTGAAAACATATCCCCATGAGATTGTCATAGAATCCACCAGTTTCCCATGCCACTGTGCAACACGCCGGTCAAAGCTTTCTATTATGCTTTGAAATTCCTTTGTATTTCCGGTGATGATCACAACAAACTCATCTCCTCCGATTCTGTAGACATTTCCATACTTTCCAAAACTTTCCCTCATACAATTGGCCGCTGCACATATAAGTTCATCGCCTGCAGCATGTCCAAGAGAATCATTTGTATGTTTCAGGTTATTAAGATCCATGGAAATATATATCCATTCCTCGCGGAGATCAAGGTTGTTTATCCTTTCTTCGTATGCATGTCGGTTAAAGCATCTTGTAAGTTCATCTGTGTTTGATATGTACAGCAGTTTTTCTTTTTCATATTTTTCTTTCATAACTCTTGAAAGCATGTAGAACATACAGCAGGAAGCCAATACAAGATACACGCCAACTATGAGAACCGCAAAAATATTTCCTTGCCGATAAAAGGAACTGTCTATAGTTACAGCTACAATATAGTCATCATACTGACCGAGTAAACATTTGCAGCGTTTTCCACCTATCCTTATGAGTCGGACATCTGTCTCGCCGCTTTTTTTATCAGATGATACAACAAGCCCTTCCAGTTTCACGCCTATCTGTCTGGAATCCGTAGCACCTTTTACAATTTTGGTCTGGGAGTCTGCCACGAAAATTTCGATTCCCTTATAAACAGGCATATCACTTACTACAGCGGAGATTTCGTTTTGCTTTAGTTCTTTAAGCAGACGCTTTGGTTCGATGCCGATCTGGATCATTCTGGTACCGGCTTCGTTCCATGTAATGGCATACATCAGTTCCTTTCCTTCAGCGGTATTCGGAGTAACATCCTGACACATGGTAAGCTTTTTATCTGTAAGCATAGGCTTAAAATATTCCATCTGCTCTCCGGAGTCAAAACTGAAGCCATAGTATTTAGGCAAAGTACCACTGTAGATATATCCGTTTTTATCAAACAGATGAATTTCGTCTACTAATATCAAATCTGCTATTTTCTGCAATTCTTCTACATCATATTCCACCTGTGGTTTTGCATCTATAATATAGGATACAGCCTTTGCTCTTACTATATAATCGTCCTTTAGCGATTCGATGAGTCCATTTTCACTATCATCATTTTTATTGAGCACGGTGATAACACGATCCAGCAGTATTTTTGACATCCTGTATGTATTACTGTCATTGACATACTTTAAAATTCCGGCTTCAAGCAATAATGCAATCGCAATGGTTGCAAACGCTAAAAAAACAAGCTTTTTTTTCTTCATAAATATATTTTATCATAATTTCCATATGTAAACCATACATAATTTGCATGAATTTTCTCCGAAATTACCGTTCGGTTACTGTTCACTCCGTTCACAGTAACGCGCTTCGCGATGCACAGAAATCATGCATTCG
>ERZ834859.3755-NODE-3755-length-10417-cov-2.967670_pt1 | contig 10417 bp, 9 predicted proteins | sample MGYA00519947_ERZ834859 | MGnify/ENA primary metagenome ERZ834859 (study PRJEB31850, sample SAMEA3708763) | human gut metagenome | biome: human gut; feature: human-associated habitat; material: faeces | place: China | collected 2014 ...
CTCGGAGGGGATCGTCTGCACGACGCTGCCCGCCGGGACGGTGTCGCTGTACATCTGCTTGGGGTCGGCCGTCAGCCCCCACTCGGTCAGCTTGGCGACGACCTGCTCGTAGTCCTGGCCCGAAAAGTCGGGCAGCGTGACCATCTGCTTGCCCTTGCTGATCTTGACGCGGATTTCCGAGCCGACCTTGACCGTCGTGCCCTCCTTGGGGCTCTGCTCGTAAATGACGCCCTTGTCATAGTCGGTGTTGTAGACCGGGTCGTCCTCCGGGACGATCTCGAACTCCTCGTATTTGGGGGAGACGCGCACCACGTCGTATTTTTCTCCCACGAGGTTGGGGACCTTCTTGTCCTCGACGCTCGCGAAGGGGTTGTTGAGGTAGATCATCCAGCCGATGAAGGCGGCCGACACGATGACGAAGGCGGCCGTCACCCCAGCGAGCACCGGGATGACTGGGGCGCGGCGGGGCTTGTCCTTTTTCTTTTTCTCCTTCTTGCCGCGGCGGGCGTTCTGGATGGCGTCGGAATATTTGCTGTCGTCGTGCGCGAGGGGCGCGCTGAGGTACTTGTACTCGAAGGAGATGGAGGGGTCTCGCTTAAACTCGTCGATGTCGCGGAGCATCTGCGCCGCCGACTGGTAGCGCTTGCCCGCGTCCTTCTCCATCGCGTGGATCGTAATCTCCTGGAGGCCCTCGGGGATCGAGGGGTTCACTTCGCGGGGGAGCACCGCCTTGGACTGGATCTGCTTGAGCGCCACCGACACCGGCGTGTCCGCCTCGAAGGGCACCTTGCCGGTGAGCATCTCATACAGCACCACGCCGGCGGAATAGATGTCGCTGCGGGCGTCGGTGCGGTCCCCGCGGGCCTGCTCCGGAGAGATGTAGTGGACGGAGCCCAGAGCCTCCTGGGTCAGGGTCTGGGCGGCGTTCTCCAGGCAGGCGATGCCGAAGTCGGCTACCTTCACGCTGCCGTCCCGCAGCACCATCACGTTCTGGGGCTTGATGTCCCGGTGGACGATGCCCCGGCTGTGGGCGTGGCTGAGGCCCCGCATGATCTGTGTAATGAAGTGCAGCGACTCCCGCCAGTTCAACTGCCCCCGCTTCTCCATGTACTGCTTCAGCGTGATGCCGTCGATCAGCTCCATGACGATATACTCGATATCGCCGCCCTTGGACACGTCGTATACCGATACGATGTTGGGGTGAGACAGTTGGGCGACTGCCTGGGATTCTGCGTTGAACCGGCGGCGGAAGTCCTCGTCCTGGGCCAGGTCGCTCTTGAGAATCTTGACGGCCACCAGGCGGTTCAGCCGGTGGCACTTGGCCTTGTACACAATCGCCATGCCCCCGGTGCCGATACGCTCCAGAATCTCATAGCGGTTGTCCAGCATTTTTCCAATATACGGGTCCTTGTGTTCCATGTGTCTCCCCCCTTTACTGTTTTTGCATCAGGACGGCCGTGACATTGTCCGGCGCGCCCTGGCGCTTGGCGATGGCCAGCAGCCGGTCCAGGCAGGTGTCCGGCCCGTCCCCGTGGATGACCTCGAAGAGCATCTCCTGATCGGTGACGGTGTTCACCAGTCCGTCGGAACACAGCAGCAGGTACTCCCCGGCGTTCATCGGGCATATGTACCCGTCACAGTCGGCGGAGATGTCCGGTCCCAGGGCCCGGGTGATGAGATTGCGGCTGGGGTGGCGGCGGGCCTCCTCAGCGGTGATATCTCCCCGGTCTACCATGCTCTCCACCAGGGAGTGGTCCTTGGTGATGCGGGTGATGCCGTCCTCCGTGATGTGATAAGCCCGGCTGTCCCCCACGTTGGTGACCACCACGCCGCCGTCATAGGAGATGGCGGACACCAGGGTAGTGCCCATGTTCCGGCATTCCTCCCGGCGCTCTGCCTCCGCCTGAATGGCCTGATTGGCCAGGGCTGCCGCCTGGGCGGATGCCTCCAGCAGCTGCTGAGGGGTCTGATCCGCCGTCAGGAGCTTCTCCAGCTCCTCCAGATAGACGGAGACGGCGATCTGGCTGGCCACACGGCCCCCGGCGGGGCCGCCCATGCCGTCGCACACCACGCCCACCGTGCGGCCGGAGGCCGTGTGCTGCGCCGTGACGTAGGCGTCCTGGTTCTCCTTCCGGACAAGGCCGATGTCGGTCATGCCCCAGACGTTCATTTGGTTCATTGGGAACACTCCCCTTTCTGCGCTTCTTCCATGGCCTTCCGGCGGAGCTGTCCGCAGGAGGCGTCGATATCTCCACCCAGGCTCCGCCGCACGGTGGCGGTGATGCCGTGGGATTCCAGCCGTTTTTGAAAGGCCCCGATCCGGCGGGAGGGCTTGTAGGGGCTCTCCACCACGTCGTTCAGGGGAATCAGATTCACGTGGCCCGGCATCCCCCGGAGCTTCCTGGCGATCAGGTCCGCCTGCCAGTCGTGGTCGTTGACCCCGTCGATCATGGCGTACTCAAAGGAGATGCGGCGGCCGGTCTTGTCGAAGTAGTCGTGGCAGGCCCGGAACAGCTCCTCCACGTCATAGGCCCGGTTGATGGGCATGATCTTGGATCGGGTCTCGCTGTCCGGCGCATGGAGGGACACAGAGAGAGTCAGCTGAAGTTCAAGCTCCGCTAGCCGCCGGATGCCCGGCACGATGCCGCAGGTGGAGAGGGAGATATGCCGCATCCCAATGTTCATCCCGTCGGGGTGGTTCACCAGCTCCAGGAATTTCAGCACCGTGTCCAGGTTGTCCAGCGGCTCGCCGATACCCATCAGCACGATGTTGGAGACGGGCAGGCCGGAGTCTTTTTGGGTGAACAGCACCTGGTCCAGCATCTCCCCGGCGGTCAGGTCCCGGACCTTTCCGGCCACGGTGCTGGCGCAGAAGGCGCAGCCCATGCGGCAGCCCACCTGGGAGGAGATGCACACGGTGTTGCCGTGATGGTACTGCATGAGCACCGTCTCGATGCAGTTGCCATCGGACAGCTCCCAGAGGTATTTGATGGTCCCGTCCAACCGGGACACCTGCTTGCGGGCCACCTGGGGGGCGGTGATGAAACAGGTCTCCTTCAGCTTTTCCCGCAGGGACTTGGAGAGATTGGTCATCCCATCGAAGTCCGTCACCCCCCGGTGGAGCCAGGTGAACACCTGCCTGCCCCGGAAGGCCGGCTCCCCCAGGGACTGGAGGAAGGCCGTCATCTCCGGCAGGGTCAGTGATTTCAAATCGGTCATGGATCGTTCCTCAATTCCGCGTCATGCGGCAGATGTAAAAGCCGTCGGTGCCGTGGCGGTGGGGCCACAGAGTCACCTGGCCCTCGGTCTCCCCCACCGGTCCGGACAGGGAGAAGGGCGTGCGGCAAAAGTCCGGGTGCTCTGCCAGGAAGCTGTCGGATACACCCTCGTTCTCCTCCGGCAGGATCGTGCAGGTGGAGTACACCAGCGTGCCGCCGGGCCTCACGTACCGGGCGGCGTTGTCCAAGATCGCCCGCTGGATCACCGGCAGGGCGAACAGGTCGTCAGGCTTTTTGTACCGGACATCCGGCTTCTTCCGGATGATGCCGAAACCCGAGCAGGGGGCGTCTACCAGCACCACATCGAACCGCGCCCCCCACTCCGGCCGGAATGTCCGGCCGTCGGCGGCTTCTGCCCGGATGCAGGCGAGTCCCAGCCGGTCCGCTCCCTCCCGGATGCGCTTCAGCTTGTTCTCGTGAAGGTCGCAGGCCAAAATCTCCCCCTGGTCCTCCATCGCGAAGGCGGCGGAGAAGGACTTGCCTCCCGGCGCGGCGCACACGTCCAGCACCCGCATACCCGGCTCCACTCCGGCGATTTGGGACACCAGCCGGGCCGCCGGGTCCTGGACCAGGAATTTTCCCATTCGGAAGGGCTCCAGCGCCGTCAGATCCCCGACGTGGTCCAGCTCCAGGCATCCGGACACCCAAGGATGGGGCCGGACAATCACGCCGGATGCCTCCAGCTCCGCCGTCAGCTCCTCCGCAGCAGCTTTCAGCGGATTCACCTGAATCGTCAGCGGCGCCGGAGCGTTGTCGGCCGCAAGGCAGGCTTCCGTCTCCGGCCCCAGAATGGCCTGGAGGCGTTTCACCAGCCACTTGGGATGGCTGTACCGGATGGAGAGGCTGTGCAGTGCATCCTGGTCTGGGATCCTCGGCAGGTGCACCTTGTTCCGGGAGAGTTGCCGCAGCACCGCGTTCACCAGCCCGGCTGCCTTGGCCCGGCCGTTGTCCTTGGCCTGCTCCACCGCCTGATTGACAGCGGCGCTGTGGGGAATTTTATCCAGAAACAGAATTTGATAAGCCCCAATCCGCAGAATTTCCAGCAACGGCGGCTGCAAGTGGTCGACCTTTTGGGAGCAGTAGGCACCCAGGTAGAAGTCCAGCAGCAGCCGGTTCTGCATCACGCCGTAGACGATGCGACTGCACAGCGCCGCCTCTGGTCCGGACAGGCCGTCCCGGCGGAGCTGGGCCCTCAGGGCCGCATCCGCCCAGGCCCCGGCCGTGCGGCAGCTCACCAGGACGCGCAGGGCGGTGTCCCGGGCATTAGGGGCCCTCATTGGCTGCCTCCCTGATCGCGGCCGCCGCGGCCGATAAAGATCAGCACAAACCGCATCAGCTGCAGCAGGCTCATCAGCAGCGCCGCCACATAGGTCAACGCCGCGGCCCGCAGCACCTTTTTGGCGCCGGGCAGCTCATCCTCATCCAGCAGGCCCGCCCCGTCGATGGTGGCGATGGCCCGGGCGGAGGCGTTGAACTCCACCGGCAGCGTCACCAGCTGGAACAGCGTGGTGAAGGAAAACAGCACGATGCCGATGAAGAACAGAGACTGGTTGTACAGCACCAGCCCCACCAGCAACAGGATGAAGGACAGGCTGGAACCGATCCGCGTGGCGGGGATGATGGCCGTGCGCAGCCGCACAGGCCCGTAGTTTTCCGCGTACTGGACAGCGTGGCCCGCCTCGTGGGCCGCCACGCCCACCGCCGCGATGGTGGGGGCGTTGTAGACTGTCTCAGACAGGTAGATGGTATTGTCCCGGGGGTCGTAGTGGTCTGTCAGATTTCCCCGGCAGGGCCGGACAGGCACACCGAATACCCCGTGAGCCCGCAGCACCGCTTCCGCCGCCTGGGCGCCGGTGATGCGGCGCCGGTTGTTCACGGCATTGTACCGCCGGAAGCTGCCGGACACCTGGAACTGGGCCCACAGGGACAGCAGCAGCACTGGGATCAGCAGCAGGACGTACAGATTATTTGCAAGAAAGTCGCCATAGCCGTAATAGATATGACCGTAATAGGGCATAAAAACCTCCCGAATTGTGAAACTGGCGGAGCTCAGACCTCCAACGGGTGGCCCAGCAGATAGGACGCCGCAGCCATGCGCTTGCCGCCCTCCGCCTGGATCTCCGTGAGATACAGGCTCTCTCCCCTGCCGCAGGCCACCTGGATGCCCTGCTTCCCGGCGGAGAGCACTGTACCGGGCGCCGCGCCGGTCTGTTCGCCGGGGGCGGTGCGGTAGACCTTGAACCGCTGCCCTGCCAGCTCGCAGGCCGCGCAGGGCCAGGGAATCAGTCCCCGGACCTGACAGTCGATCTCCCGGGCGGAGCGGGTCCAGTCGATGGGGGACATCTCTTTTGTCAGCATGGAGGCGTAGGTCTGACGGCTCTCATCCTGGGGTGTCCGGGCGGCTGTGCCGTTTCCGATGGCCGCCACCGCCTCGCTGAGGGCCTCTGCCCCCAGGTCCGCCAGGCGCACCGTCAGGGCCTGGGCGTCCTCGTCCGGGCCGATGGGAGTCTCCTTCTGCAGGATCACGTCCCCTGCGTCCAGCTCCTTCGCCATATACATGATGGAGACGCCGGTAGTCTCCTCCCCGTTCAGGATGGCCCAGTTGATGGGGGCCGCCCCCCGATACTTGGGCAGCAGAGACGAGTGGACGTTGATAGAGCCGTATCTGGGCGCCTCCAGAATGTCCTCCGGCAGGATGCGGCCGTAGGCCGCCACCACCGTCAGCTCCGGTGCCAGGGACTGCACCAGCTCCAGCGCCGTGCCGTCCCGCATCTTCAAAGGCTGATAGACGGGAATATTTTCTGTCAAAGCAAATTCCTTTACAGGCGTTGACACCAGCTTATGTCCCCGGTTTTTGGGCTTGTCCGGCTGCGTGAACACGCCGCAGACCTCATGGCCGTCGGCCACCAGCCGCCGCAAGGACGCCACGGCGAAGTCCGGCGTGCCCATGAACAGGATCCGCATGGGCTCACTCCCCTTCCTGAGCTTCTGCGGCCTCACGGGCCTCCCGCTCTTCCTGCTCCAGATAGTCCCGAAGCTCCTCATCAGAGAGGAAGTGGTCGATGTGCTCCACAAACAGATGGCCGTCCAGATGCTCGATCTCGTGGCAGAAGGCTCGGGCCGTCAGGCCCTCGCCCTCCACCTCGAACCAGTCGCCATACCGGTCCTGGGCCCGGACCCGGACCACGTCCGGCCGGGTGACGATGCCCCATTTGCCGGGCACGCTGAGGCAGCCCTCCAGCCCGGTCTGCTCGCCGCTCTGAGCCACGATCTCCGGGTTCACCAGTTCGATATACTCCTCAGAGTCCTCGTCCAGCACCACGCACACCCGGCGCAGCACTCCCACCTGGGGAGCAGCCAGCCCAGCGCCATTGGCATCCTCCAGTGTTTCCAGCATATCGTCCAGCAACTGGTGCAGGTGAGGGTTGAACTCCGTCACAGGGCGGCACACCTTTGTCAGGCACTCCTCTCCCTGCACCACGATCTTCCGTAAAGCCATAAGTCCTTGACCTCCTTCAAAACGCTGCTCACTCCATGGAGTTGCAGTCCACAAATAGATTCATCCCGCGGTTGGCGCGGTCGTTTGCAAATGCCTTCAGCAGCCAGCTCACCGCCTCTCGGGTGGGCCTGTCGTTCTTTCCCACCAGCAGGCAGCGGTAGCGGTAGCGGTTATTCAGCTTCATCACCGGCGCAGGGGCGGGACCCAGCACCTCCGGTTCTCCGGCCGCCAGCTCCGGCAGGGCGCAGAGGCGGCGCAGCTCTTCCCGCACTGCGACGGCGGCCCGGAGGACGGCGCCCTCCTCGGTACCGGAGACGGTGAAGGTGAAGAGGTCTGCAAATGGCGGAAACCGCCGCAATCGCCGCATCCGGATCTCCCGCTCATAAAACCCCTGGTAATCCTGCCGAGCCGCGCACTGGATCACATCGTTTTCCGGGGTGTAGGTCTGGATCACCGCCCGGCCGGCACTGCCGCCCCGGCCCGCCCGGCCCACCACCTGGGTCAGCAGGCTGAAGGTCCGCTCGGCGGCCCGGTAGTTGTCTACATACAGGGACAGATCCGCAGCCAGAACCCCCACCAGTGTCACCTGGGGAAAGTCCAGCCCCTTGGCCACCATCTGGGTGCCCAGGAGGATGGGAATCTGCTCCCGCTCAAACTTGTCCAGCAGCTGTTCATGACGGCCCTCGGCGGTGTCTGCGTCCATCCGCAGCACCTCCGTACCTGGGAACAGATCGTGGAGCTCCTCCTCCACCTTCTGAGTGCCGGTGCCCACGTGCTTCATGATGCCGCCGCAGACGGGGCAGGTGTCGCTGGATCGCTCCGAGTGGCCGCAGTAGTGGCACATCAGCCGTCCATTGGCGGAGTGATACGTCAGCGCCACGCTGCAGCGGGGACACTCCGGCACATGGCCGCACTCCCCGCACAGCAGATACCTGCTGCTGCCCCGGCGGTTCAGCAGCAGGATGCTCTGCTCTCCCCGCCGCAAGTTTTCCTCCAGCTCAGTGCGGAGGACCTGCCCCACCATCCCGGCGTTGCCCGCCCGGATTTCCTGTTTCAGGTCCGCCACCAGCACCTCCGGCAATGCCTGCCGGTTATATCGCCGGCGCAGCAGCGCCTTGTGATAGATCCCATGCTCCGCGTTCCAGGCGGTCTCCACCGCCGGAGTGGCAGACCCCAGGACCAAGGTGGACTTGTCCCGGGCGCAGAGGTATTTGGCCACGTCCCGGGTGTGATACCGGGGCGGGTTTTCCGACTGATAGCTGCTCTCCTGCTCCTCGTCCAGGACGATCAGGCCCACGTTTTTCAGCGGGGCGAAGATGGCGGACCGGGTGCCCAGCACCACCTGGACCTCGCCCCGGCGGATACGCTTCCACTGGTCGTAGCGCTCCGTCATCCGCAGGGAGCTGTGGAGCATGGCCACCTGGTCCCCAAAACAGGCGGAGAACCGCCGCATCATCTGGGGCGTCAGCACGATCTCCGGCACCAGGACCATGGCCCGCCTCCCCCGGCTCAGTATTTCCTGAACCAGACGGAGATAGACCTGGGTCTTGCCGCTGCCGGTGACGCCCTGGAGCAGCACCGCCTCCGGCTTCCCGGTCTTCGTCAGGGTCCGGATAGACTGAAAGGCCGCCTCCTGTTCCTCATTGAGGACGATAGGACCGCTGGGTTCCACCGCCGTCAGGTCCGGCAGCCGCAGCTCCTCTTCCGCTGAAAAAGCCACGATCCCCGCCTTCTCCATCCCCCGGAGGGCGGCCATGGAGACGCCTGTGAAGTAGCATACCTCCGCCGCGCTCATCCGCCCCTCTGCCGCCAGGAGACGCACCGCCTCCCGCCGCTGGGGGGAGGATCGCTTTTCCGTCAGAGATGCGGCCTCCTCGGCGCTGACGGCCAGTTCCACCATCCGACGGGACTTGTCGCCGATCCTCCGGCGGGCCGCAGTCTCGCAGACCGTGACCCCGGCCTTCTGCAGTGCCCGCAGCACAGTGCCAGCCTCCCTGCCGCAGGCCTCCTCCAGCACTGACAGCTCTGCGGAGCCTCCGGCGGCAAACAAGGCGTCCAGCACCGGGGCGGCCCGTCGGATGCCGGTGGCCGCGCCGTCGGCCGCGCAGCGGTCCATGCCCTCTGCCACATGCCAGACCTCCCGGATCTGGTACCAGAGTCCGGCGGGCAGAATGGCCTTCACCGCTTCAAACAGCGTGCAGAAGTACCGCTGCCGCAGCCACAATGCCAGGGCGATGCCATCGCCGTCCAGTACCGGCCCTCGGTCCAGGACCGACAGCAGGGGTTTGAGCCCCTGCATCTTTTCACCTGGCGTCCGGGTCAGAATAATGCCCTCACTGGTGCGGTTGCCCCGGCCGAAGGGCACGGTGACCCGGACGCCGGGTACCGCCGTTTCCAGCAGCTCCGGGGGAACCAAGTAGTCATAGGGCTTGTCAATGGAATAGGGCGCGGCGCTCACCGCGATTTTCACGATCTCAGCGGTTTCCATGCCTCGCCCCTCCTGTTGTTACTGTGCCTCTTCCTCCGCCGGCTGTAGATCCTCCGGTTCCTCAATGGTCAGGTCCATGTTTCTGGCGTCCAGCTTGCCGTCCGCCACTTCCTGGATGGCCAGGGTGACGGGCTTCTCCGTCAGATGCTCGCCAGTCTCCTCCGCCTCGTCGGCGATCTGCCGGGCCCGGCGGGCCACCACGTCCACCAGCATATAGCGGTTGGGGATATAGCCGGTCAGCTTGTTCATTGCGGGATACAGCATCATAATGGATCAACTTCCTATCTGCCTTGCAGGCGTAAATTTATTTATGAACAAAGCGGGCGTCTCAGCGTCCGCTGATGATCTCCATGCGCTCCTGGGGCTTGCAGTGCTCCGCCGTGATAATGGCGTTCAGCTCCCCCACCGCATTCTCCACGGTGTCGTTGATGACAAAGTAATCATAGGTGTGGGCCGTCTGAAACTCCACTTTGGCCCGCAGCAGCCGCTTCTGGATCTTCTCGGGGCTGTCGGTGCCCCGCTCTGTCAGGCGGCGCTCCAGCTCCGCCCAGCTGGGAGGGGCGATGAAGATGCGCACCGTGTCCGGCCGCTTGCTGCACACCTGGATGGCGCCCTGGATCTCAATATCCAGGATCACGTCCTTCCCGGCCTCCATGGCATCGTCCACAAACTTCTTGGGTGTGCCGTAGAAGTTCCCCACGTACTCCGCGTACTCCAGGAACTGGTCCATGGCGATCCACTTCCGGAAGGACTCCACGTCCATGAAGTGGTAGTGGATGCCGTCCAGCTCTCCGGGACGCGGGTCCCGCGTGGTGGCCGACACAGAAAAATACAGATTCTTCCGGGACTCCAGCAGGGCCTTGAGCACCGTGCTCTTCCCCACGCCGGAGGGGCCGGAGACCACAAAGGTCCTCCCCTTTCTCATATACACACGCTCCTATTCTTCGTTCTCTCTCTCTTCCTTCGGTGCGAACCGCTCCGGCGGCAGGGCCGACAGTACCACGTGGTCACTGTCCATGATAAAAATGGACGCGGTCTTGCGGCCGTAGGTGGCGTCGATCAGCATTCCCCGCTCCCGGGACTCCTGCACCATGCGCTTGATGGGGGCTGAGTCCGGCCCCCCCACAGCCACCAGCCGGTCAGCGGAGACCA
>ERZ834859.3758-NODE-3758-length-10415-cov-3.203185_pt1 | contig 10415 bp, 7 predicted proteins | sample MGYA00519947_ERZ834859 | MGnify/ENA primary metagenome ERZ834859 (study PRJEB31850, sample SAMEA3708763) | human gut metagenome | biome: human gut; feature: human-associated habitat; material: faeces | place: China | collected 2014 ...
ATAGGTAAAATACCTGGTTGACAATAGGAAAGGAATAGAATATACTATACTTAACAAGACAGCCGGAAGGTGTTGCGCCACTTGCCCCGGCAAATAAGTGTTAAACTAAAAGATAGCCGTCGACTTTCGCAGGGTCAGGACGGCTATTTTTTATGTATATTAATAGCTAGTGTGATTACAGCACATAACATTATCGTATAGGTGAATAAGTCCGTATATGTAACCATATGTATCACCCCTTCCGCAAGACTCGGAACAGGTGAAGCCGTCCCCCGGCTGTCCAATTAAGTATATTATATATCAAAATCATCCAGCCGCTGAAACAAAATTATATGCGGAATTGTAAGAAAACTATGGTAAAGAAAAAAGAATTTTTATAAGTATTGCATTTTGTGACTTTACGCTATGGAATTCTGACTGTAGGAACTTGGGACTCGTTTTTCTCAAGTTCCTGTTTTTTTTGGCAGAATGGAATGTTTAGCGCAACGGAACAAAATCAAACTTATAAAAATTCTTTTTTTCTTTAGAAGATTAACTACAATTCAGTTTAATATCTTCCTTTTCAGCGGTGTCTGTTTCTAGAACATTTTTCAAACACGCTCTAGCAAACTCCTATTTATCTTCCTTAATAGTATGGAACTGCTTATATTCCTCTAATCTCTTTGTAATTCTGTCATGAGGATTCAGAATTGCACTGATAGAAGCCTCATGGTTGATAGAATCAATTAAGAGAGCAATGTACTTGGCAACATCACAGCTTACATACCATGGACGCTCAAAGAGGTCTGGGCGCTGGTAAGTACAGTTTGTAGTGATTACCTTATAAATAAGTCCTTCTTCGTAAGCTTTGTCGAAGGATTCCAGTCCGTTAGTGAACATACCAAAAGTAGAGATGCAGAATACACGACGTGCCTTTCTTCTCTTTAACTCTCTTGCAACGTCTAACATACTTTCACCGGAAGAAATCATATCATCGATGATCATTACGTCCTTACCTTCAACAGAAGCACCTAAGAACTCGTGAGCAACGATTGGGTTGCGTCCGTCAACGACAACAGAATAATCTCTTCTTTTATAGAACATTCCGATATCTACACCAAGAACGCTGGAGAAGTACATTGTACGGTTCATAGCACCTTCATCCGGGCTGATTACCATTAAATGTTCGTTATCAATCTCAAGATCGCTTGTAGAGCGAAGTAAAGCTTTGATGAACTGGTAAGTAGGCATGATATTGTCAAAACCTTTCAGTGGGATCGCGTTCTGTACACGAGGGTCATGTGCATCAAATGTAAGAACGTTATCAACACCGATTGCTGTAAGTTCCTGCAATGCGTAAGCACAGTCTAAAGACTCTCTGGAGCTTCTCTTATGCTGACGGCTCTCATAAAGGAACGGCATGATAACAGTAATGCTCTTTGGCTTACCTGAAGCAGCGCCGATGATACGCTTAACATCTGCGTAAATATCATCAGGAGACATATGGTTTTCATGGCCACATACTTTATATTTTAAACTATAATTAAGAACATCTGCAAGGATATAAAGATCTACGCCACGAACAGAATCGGAGATGAGTGCCTTTGCTTCACCGGTTCCGAAACGGGAACAGGTTGCATCGATAATATAAGTATCCTGCTCGTAATCCTTAAATACAACATTCTCTTTGTGTTCATGTTCACGCTCTTTACGCCAGTTCACAATATACTGGTCGATTCTCTTTCCAAGCTCTGCACAGCTAGGGTGAACAATAATTCCAAGCTTACCTACAGGAACGGTTGCAAATTTGCTATCATCTGGTCTCATGTGTTTTACTCCTTTAATCATATAATTATTATTATGTGAGATAAATCATATTACAATTCCTTTATAACATCCATTCTCTTATTCGTCAAGGGAGGAGAAAGCCTTTTTAATGCGAATGTCTTCTCCGTAAATATGTAAAAGGGTGTAGGACTGTATGATTCTTGAAAAAACTCTTTCTGTGTAAGAACGGTTAATCTGTTCTAAAGAAAGATTTGTACTTATAATAGTAGATTTTTTATTGAGAATTCTTTCATTAATACATAAAAAAAGCTGAGAATTAATGAAAGAATTATTAAGTTCTGTGCCGAGATCATCAATGATGAGAAGGTCACAATGCAGGAAAGCAGGCAATGTCTGTGCATTATTTGCTCCCCGGCGAAATGTATAGTCAGCCAGCTGGTCAAAAAACTGATAGGCAGTCAGGTAAATAACACCTTTTCCACGATTCAGAAGTTCTCCCGCGATACAATTTGAAAGGAATGTCTTGCCAACACCTGCATTTCCATAAATCAAGAGATTCTGCCCCGGTTTTGAGTCAAAACTTTCAATAAAAGAATGGCTTGCCGATAAGACATTTTCTATATTCTCACGAGGGGAAAGCTTCTCTCTGCCGCTTCTTTGTGTAGAATAATACTCTCTGCGAAAAGCAGAAAAACTTTCTGTACCAGCCACATCCTCTATATTAGACTGGCTGTAAAGAATATGGCGAATCTTCTGCTGAAAACAGCGGCATTTTTTATCGCCTATATAGCCGGTGTCCTTACATTCCGGACAATCGTAAATCGGGTCAAGATAATCTGCCGGGTAATCATGGATCGCCAGCAGGTTGACCTTTTCCATAGAAAGATCATAAATCGTGTTCTGCAAAGACTTCTTTGCCTCAGCATTAGATACCTGCTTAAGAAGGAGTGCCTTTGCCTTTTCCACAGAAATATGAGCAATCTGTTCGTCAATCTGACGAATTTCAGGAATCAGAGCATAAACACGCTCTTTGCGTTCCTGTTCCGCCATATAATTGCGGCGGCGTACGGCATCATATTCATTCATAATATCCTGGTATTGTCTTGTGGAAATGCCCATAGCTTACCTCCTGGTCTTATCAAGAAGACGAGATTCCAAATCATTAAAGTCATACGTTCTCTGTTCAAAGTTGTGGAACTGGTTCGCAGCAGTATTTTTTCTGGCAGCTGCCCCAGTACTTCCTTTACGAGGCTGTACCTGTGTATATCCGGCAGCAGAACCTGAAGAAGACGAAGCAGTAGAACGATGCTTATCATCTAAATGCTTAATATCTGAAGTATTCCGGACACCGAGCCGTTTCCAATCTTCAAGAATTTTGTTTGCATACGGAAAACTTGCCTGATGCGTTGCCAGAAGTGTCCGGCTGCACGCCTCGATAATAATATCCGTACCAAGTCCAAGAGAATTCCACTTCTTTATGTAGTCAAGCTCGGCAGACCCCGGATCACGATTCGAAATGCCAAATGCCTTCATAATAGGAAAAACATTCTGTGAATATAATGTACTTTGCTCTTTTGCCTCCTGAACACTTGTGATGCCCTGCTGATACCAGTTAATCGCAACACTCTCGATATAGCGGACACTCTTCTTTCCACGAGTAACACAGTACTCAATTAAATATTCCAGCAAATCAGAAGAGAAATGCAGCTGGTCATTAATATAGCAAAAACTATTCAGTTCCGTTGTGGAAAATGGCCGTCCAATATAAGTCTCCGCCATATAAATCGTCCGCTCTAAATCCTTATTCGTCATTGAAGCCTGTACTTCCGTAGGACTTAATGTATTCTTATCTGGTACAGGAGTGATTGTTGGTGAAAGAGAAGCTCCAGTTTGTCCTGTAGATTCAGAGGTCATAGTATTTCTGTCAGAACCAGAAGTTCCGGCAGTCATAGTATTTCCGTCAGTGCCAGTAACTCCAGTAGCCATAACTTTTTCAGAAGTTCCAACAGCTTGAGTAGTTCCTGCATTCCCAGAGATTCCATTTGCCACAGATTCAGAGCCAGTTACCGTAGCAGCCGTCTCAGAAGCAGCTCCTGTCTGTAAAATACCAGCTTTCTCCCAATAAGAAAGTGCTCTCAAAACGTCTTTTCGTGTCAGTTCTAAATGATCTGCAATACGTTCCACATCAACAGGCAATCCCATACCCTGCAGACGAAGAATCAGAAGATAAATCTTAACATATTCTCCATCCGCTTTTATCATATATTCATCAATAAATTTGTTTGGCAGAACAGTAACTTCATTCTGTACATTGTAAAGTAAAGTAATCTTATCGCTCATTATACCCCTTATTTCTATCATCTGTAGTTTATCGGTTATCATCGTGCGTTTTAATAAATTGTAAATGTAAATTCTATAGAATAAATAGTTATCCAAATATCAAATGCCAGAAAACAGCATCGGTATATTCTGAATAATTTATAATATAGAATAGCACACCCTCCAAAAAAAATACAGTTTCGAATCTGGGGAGAATGTGGATAGAATTGGGGATAACTCCTGTATAAAACCTTGATGGATAATGTGGATACTTTTGTGGATAATGTGGATAACTTTGTGGATAGGTGGGTAAAATTCGATATTTTGGGGAGAAAACTGGTCAAAAAGGGTGATAAGTTCCAAGATATAGGTGTGAACGAACAAAAATACAATGTGGACAAAATGTAAACAACATGGGGAAAGACTCAGAATACCCCCAAAAAATTTTTTAAAATTGTGGATAATGTGGATAACTTTCTGGGTTACTGCAGAGACAGATATGCTCTCTTTGGCTGATGAAGCAAAGTCAGAAGTTGGTATCCACAATTTTTGTTCGCCCTGCGGGATGCTTATAGGAGTGTTATAAAATTGCAAAAAAGAACCGTCTATTCAACGGTTCAAAGAGAGGAAAGTATGAAAAAATCTATCAAAAAAATAATTCGTTGTTTTTTTGATGGCTTTATCATACTGAAAATTTGTGAACAGTTTGTTTTATTTAATGAGGGCATCTTCTGTCTGTGGCAACCCAGAACTTATTTTTCAGCCAGAAGTTCTTCTCCGATTTCCACAACATTTCCTGCACCCATCGTAATCAGGAGGTCATGTCCTTTTACGTGAGCCTTTACGAAATCTTTGATTTCTTCGAAGCTTGGGAAATAATGTACATCCTGTCCATCTTCCTGTAAAAGTTTCATTACATCTTTAGAAGAAACTTCTCCGGTATCTACCTCACGGGCAGCGTAAATATCAGCTAAAATCACATGATCTGCCTGCTCTAGAGCCTTTGCAAACTCAGGGAGAAATGCCTTTGTACGGGTGTATGTATGAGGCTGGAAGATAACCCAGAGTTCATCATGCGGATAATCCTTTGCAGCAGATAAAGTAGCGCGGATTTCTGTTGGATGATGAGCGTAGTCATCAATGACAGTTACATCACCGAGAGAACCCTTGTACTCAAAACGACGGTGTGTTCCACCAAAAGATAAAAGTCCTTTACGGATTGCATCTAAAGGAAGTCCAATTGCTTCTGTACAAGCAATAGCTGCCAGAGAATTCATAACATTGTGGCAGCCTTTTACATTTAATGCGATACGACCCTTTGGCTCGCCATGTGCAACAAGGTTATAGGAAGCATTTCCTTCTTTATCAAATGCAATATCCGTTGCAGTGTAATCATTTTCCGGATTCAGGCCGAAAGTAACGTGCTTCTGAGCAAGACCATTCAAAATAAAGTCAGTATGCTCCATATCGCCATTAATAATGATAAGACCATCATCAGCAGTCTGAGAAGCAAACTTGTGGAAAGAATTCTTAATATCCTCAATATCCTTAAAGAAATCCATATGGTCTTCTTCTACATTTAAGATAATAGAATATAAAGGATAGAATTCTAAGAAACTGTTCGTATATTCACATGCTTCTGTAAGGAAGAGGTCAGAATGCCCAACGCGGATATTTCCTCCGATACGGTCTAACATACCACCAACACTGACAGTAGGATCGGTATCTGCCTGAAGAAGAATGTGTGTCAGCATAGAAGTTGTCGTTGTCTTTCCATGAGTTCCGGCAACGGCGATAGACTTCGCAAAGTTTGCCATGATCTGTCCGAGAAGAGCTGCGCGGGTCATCATAGGGATTCCTTTATTCTTTGCAGCAGCAAATTCTTCGTTAGATTCGTGAATGGCAGCAGTATAAACAACAAGATCGATATCATCGGTAATATTCTCTGCTTTCTGTCCAATAACAACCTTTGCACCTGTTTCTTCAAGATGCTTTGTCATGTCGGAAGCCTGCATATCAGAACCGGTCACTGTGAAATGTCTGTTTAATAAAATTTCGGCAAGACCGCTCATGCTGATGCCGCCAATACCGATAAAATGAACATGAATCGGCTTTTGAAAATCAATTGTATACATATTTCCCTCCAGTGCCACAAGATGTGTCTCAGAAAATCCGTCATATGGGACTTAGTGAGTACATATAAATAAATATGGCGAAAAAAATCAGTTTAATTATTAAAAAGTCGTTTATAGTATAGCGCACAGATAAACGAGATTCAAGAAAGAATTGCGATACTTAAGGTCTCTTCTGTATACATCTTATAGTAAGGGTGCCAGGGTACCTTGAAAAATTTCCAAAACAGCCAGTAATAGGGCACTTTTCATTATAATGTCCTATTGTTTTCGTGGGATTTCTACATTTAAATGTAAAAGATAACCATATGACAATACAAAATATATAAAAAAATAAAAAATATATTTTGTTTTTTGTGCTAAACTGCTTTCCATTTGGGAATTTCAGTGCTATAATAAGTATTATGTGACAAAGGGGTGATTATTATGATAAAAAAAGAAATGATAGCAATGCTCTTAGCTGGTGGACAAGGAAGCCGTCTTGGCGTACTAACCTCAAAATTAGCGAAACCGGCAGTAGCATTCGGCGGAAAGTACAAAATCATTGATTTTCCGTTAAGTAACTGTATTAACTCTGGAATCGACACAGTAGGTGTTCTTACCCAGTATCAGCCATTAAGACTGAACCAGCACATCGGTATCGGTATTCCTTGGGATTTGGATCGTAATATAGGTGGTGTTTCTATTCTGCCTCCATACGAGAAGAGCCAGAATACTGACTGGTACACAGGAACAGCGAACGCGATTTATCAGAACATGGAATTCATGGAGTATTATCATCCGGATTATGTAATTATTCTTGGTGGTGACCATATTTATAAGATGGACTATGAACTGATGCTTGAGTTCCATAAGAAGAACAACGCCCAGATCACACTGGCTACATATGAAGTACCATGGGAAGATGCCAGCCGTTTTGGTCTGGTAATCACAGATGAGAATAATCAGATTCTCGAATTCGAAGAGAAACCAGCGAACCCAAGAAGTAATAAAGCATCCATGGGTATTTACATCTTTAACTGGGAAGTATTAAAGGAAGCTCTGGAAACTTTATCCGAACAGCCTGGCTGTGACTTCGGTATGCATGTAATTCCTTACTGCCACCAGCGCGGTGATAAGATTATGGCTTACAACTACCAGGGTTACTGGAAGGACGTAGGAACACTTTCCGCATATTGGGAAGCGAACATGGAATTAATCGATATTATTCCAGAATTTAACCTTTACGAAGAGTTCTGGAGAATATATACAAAGACAGACGTTATTCCACCACAGTATTTCTCAGCAGACTCTAAGGTAAATGCCTGCATCGTCGGAGACGGAACAGAAGTTTACGGTGAGATTTCCAACTCTGTAATCGGAGCTGGTGTTGTCATTGAGGAAGGTGCTGTAGTTACGAACTCTATTATTATGAATAATACCGTGATCAAGAAGGGTGCTAAGATTGAGAAGTCTATCATTGCAGAGAGCGTAGAAGTCGGAGAGAACGCAGAGCTTGGTGTATTTGAAGAAGCAGAGAACAAGTATAAACCTAAGGTTTATAGTGGCGGCTTAGTTACTATAGGTGAAGGTTCTGTTATCCCGGCCAACGTTAAGATCGGTAAGAATGTCGCAATCGTAGGAAAGACAACAGCAGAGGATTATCCGGAAGGCATTCTGGCAAGCGGCGAATCCATTATCAGATAGTAGAGGGCAGGTGACATAAATGAAGTCTATAGGTATTATTTTAGCAGGTGGTAATAATAACAGAATTGGAAGATTATCCGATAAACGTGCGATTGCAGCCCTGCCAGTAGCAGGAAGCTATCGTGCAATTGATTTTACATTAAGTAATATGAGTAATTCCCGCGTATCTAAAGTAGCGGTATTACCTCAGTTTAATGCTCGTTCTTTAAATGAACATTTAAGCTCAAGTAAATGGTGGGATTTCGGAAGAAAGCAGGGGGGACTTTATGTTTTCACTCCTACCGTTACAAAGAATAACAACTCCTGGTATCAGGGTACAGCAGATGCTCTTTACCAGAATATTGATTTCCTTAAGAGGAGCCATGAGCCTTATGTAATTATTGCAACAGGTGATGGCGTATACAAGATGGATTACGGTAAGGTTCTTGAAGCTCATATCGCTAAGAACGCAGATATTACTGTCGTTTACACAACACTGAAAGATACAGATGATGATCTGACACGTTTTGGTGTTCTTAAGTTAGATGAGAACGAAAGAATCACAGAGTTTGAAGAGAAACCACTTGTTGCTTCTTCTAATAATGTTTCTATCGGTGTTTATGTGATCAGAAGACGTCATCTGATCGAGATTCTTGAGCGTTGTGCAAGAGAAGACAGACACGATTTTGTACAGGATGTACTTGTTCGTTATAGAAATGTTCGTAAGATTTACGGCTATAAGCTTGATACATATTGGAGAAATATTGCAACAGTAGATTCTTATTATAAGACAAATATGGATTTCCTGAAGAAAGACGTAAGAGATTACTTCTTCAAACAGTATCCGGATGTTTATACCAAGATCGATGATCTTCCACCGGCAAAATACAATCCAGGAGCAGTTGTTAGGAACAGCCTTGTTTCCAGTGGATGTATTTTAAATGGTACGGTAGAAAACTCTATCCTCTTTAAGAAGGCATACGTTGGAAATAACTGTATCATCAAGAATTCTATTATCTTAAATGATGTTTATATTGGTGATAATACAGTGATCGAGAACTGTATCGTAGAGAGCCGGGATACCATCCGCGCCAATACAACCTATATCGGAACACCTGATAACATCAAGATCGTTATTGAGAAGAATGAACGCTACACACTGTAGATAAGTAGTAAATAGTGCGGCCCGTTTTTTTCTGATTCCTTCAGAAGGGGTGCAGCACGGGGGCTGACGGAGGAAGCGGAAGGAGTATTAAAGCATGCAGGTAACAGATGTGAGAGTAAGACGGGTGGAGAAAGAAGGGAAGATGAAAGCAATCGTCTCCATCACCTTAGACAATGAATTCGTGATCCACGATATCAAAGTCATTGAGGGAGAAAAGGGATTGTTCATCGCCATGCCAAGCCGCAAGGCAGCAGATGGCGAATACCGCGATATCGCCCATCCGATCAATTCCGGTACTAGGGAAATGATACAAAGCATCATCCTGGATAAGTATGAAAGTACTTTGCTGGAGAATGAAGAAGAAGCGCTTGCATAAGCGGCGGACCACTGGTGACAACAGGCACAATCATGTGATCACCTTAAACAAAAGATAAAAGGCAGCGACAGCTGCAGCAGGGATACCCTGGACCAGAAAATATGGCAGATGCCATGACTGGTCCGGGGTATTTTTATGTCGCTATAAATGAAAGCCAGTTGTTACATGCCTTTGGCACTCCCACAACTGCCGCCCGCATTCGTAATCCGGGCTATTGCCCTGCTTACTCATGCAGGCTTGGTTGCCAAATAGTTTGAAATTCAAAATATTAGCATTGCATGTGGGGAGTCTCTGTGCTATAGTTAGGGCGTAAATGTTTATTAATAGACATTAATAGACATTGTGTACAATAAAATGAACGATCACCCGCCAGAGCGGGTCGATCCGTTGTTATGTGTTGAAAGGGAGCTGCCGCTGGCAGATCTTTCAAGTGGTTTTATGAGGAGAAAAGCAATGATTTCATACGAGAATACAAAGACAGTAAGAGACCTGGTCTGGAATACGGGAAGAGAGTATGCCGGACGGGTATTTTTACGCTATGAGGAAAATGACGTAGTATATGAAGTAACTTATGATGAGTTTGCAACTCAGTGCCGCGGGGTAGCTGCCTGGCTGCGGGAGCAGGACGCGGCAGCGGGCCACAAGGTAAGAGTAGGATTAATGGGAAGCAGCAGTCACCATTACCTGGTATTTTTATTAGGCGTTATGGCCAGCGGAAATGTAGTGGTTCCCTTAGATGTACAGTTAAATGAAGAGACCTTTGCAGATAATGTAAACCGTTCTGACCTGGATATTTTATTTTACGACTGGGATCATTATGGCCTGGTAGAAGCAGTAAAGGAGAAATGTCCACGCCTTCGGGCCTGCATTTCCTTACAGCACGGAAAACATGTGCCATGTTCGGACCAGATCTTAAAGGGATATGCAGGGATCAGTGTCGATCCGGTGGTTTCTGAGGAAGACTGTGCTATGGTGCTGTTTACATCAGGAA
>ERZ834859.3761-NODE-3761-length-10411-cov-2.263036_pt1 | contig 10411 bp, 8 predicted proteins | sample MGYA00519947_ERZ834859 | MGnify/ENA primary metagenome ERZ834859 (study PRJEB31850, sample SAMEA3708763) | human gut metagenome | biome: human gut; feature: human-associated habitat; material: faeces | place: China | collected 2014 ...
CGGCCTGTGCAAGCAGCTCCGGTGCCACAGGCTCCCCATTCACCCGGATGCGGGCAGAGAGCGGCTCACAGCCTGCGTGGTAGCTGCCGGTAACGAGGCCGGCAGCCCTGAGCACCGCCGCCGTGAGGGCGGCGGCAGTCGTTTTGCCAGCCGTACCGGCTACGCCCAGATAATCCACCCGCCCTGCCTTGGCAGAAAGGGCTTCCTGCAGCTGCCGGGCCGGGGCAAAGCCCTCGGGCAGAGATGCAAAATAGGCATTTGCCTGTTCAATGGTCATTGCGTCAAACCTCGTTTCGATGTTGATAGAGAATGATGCACATCCGGACAAGCCCCAGCAGGATGAGGCCCACCAGCAGGCCGATGCCCAACTGACCGCCCCGCTTGTCGCGGAACACCCGGCGGATGAAGGCGAGGATGCTCTCAAAGCCGCCGTAGGCGCGGATGAGACCGCACAAAGAGGCCACCAGCAGCGTCACCAGAATGGTCTCGAACATACCGGACACGCCGCCGCCCATGCTGCCCATAAGCTCCAGCGCCGTGACCTGCCCGGTGATAAGGGTGATGGCGGAGCCGGCGGCGATGCCGATGTACAGCTCCATCTCCGCGTCATCGTCCATCTCTGTCATGAACGCCAGCGGCTCCACGCACCGCAGACCCTCCGGCAGCATCAGACGGCGTACCTTCTGGCCCGCGAAAGCGCAGCAGCCAATGTTCTCCACGGAAGTCGGAATAGTCAGTTCCTGTATCGTCAGGGCATTGAAAGCAAACGCGCCGAAAAAACCGCCAGCACCCGGATAAGCTGACGGCAGAGCTGCTGTTTTTCTGTTTTTGGCTGACCCGCTGCGGCGAGGTGGAGCTGGGCTGCTTTGAAAGCTATGAGCTTGAAAACTACGGACAGCATTCACCCTCCATCTACCGCCGCCGTTTTATTTCCGACCCGCCGGTGGAGGACTTCGCGCCGGCGATTCGGTTTGATTCGGAGGATGACCATCTGCGGCGTCTGGCGCGTCTGGCGTGCATGGCGGCGTCGGTGCTTGTACCTGACGGCAGCCTCCAGGCGTTTGACAACACCATCGAGGACTATCGGCGCTACGCTCTGCACTACCCAGACTATCACGCGGCGTATGAGGGACTGGACCCCCGCACGCTCCGGCGTGATAAGCAGGCAGTGCGGCAGGTGCTGCTGCGCTGGAAAGACTACGACGCCCGGCGTATGCAGCGTGACGAGGATGTAGAGGAGGAACTCACAATCGCCTTGAGCATTTTTGCCACAATTTTGACCTTGGATTTGGGCACAACAGAGAAAACATTGCGGTAGAAATGCACCGTGCAGCGCTGATATTTGGCGTCCGGGAACACCTCGCCCACGGCCTCCAGCATCCCCATGCACTTGTCCCCGACGATGAGCTTTACGCCGTCCAAGCCGCGTCCGCGAAGTCACTGAAAGAAACTGACCCAGCTGGCCTTGTCCTCTTTCATCCCCTCGGCGGCGCCTAAAACCTCACGAAAACCGTCCTCATTCACGGCAATCGCCACCAAAACAGCTACATTTTCGTACTCTCCGCCCCAGTTGCGGCGCAGGTAGATGCCGTCTACGTAGACGTATGGATACCGTCCGCCCTGTAACGGGCGGTTGCGCCAGTCCTCGATGTGAACGTAGGCTTTCTTGTTCAGCTCACTGATGGTGGCGGGCGGGACCTTACTGCCCCAAAGCACTTCGGTGATGTCCTCCACCCGGCGCACGGAGGCGCCAGCCAAATACATCTCAATGAGGGCTTCCTCCGCGCTGCTTTCCCGGCGGCGGTGCCGTTCGATGATGGCTGTCTCGAAGGACACGCCCTTGAGCTGCGGCATATGGAGCGTGACGTCGCCAGAGGTCGCGGTGAGGATGGTGACCGGCTTATCGCCTGCGATGTGGGTCAGCATCTGCGCCATAAAGCGGCCGCCGAAATCCTTGAACGCCAGCGTAGGGCCATGGAACAGCTCCAGACAGCCGACATCTTCCTGAACCTTGCTTACCGGCGCCGGAAACGCAAACGCCGCGCGCACCCGCTGCTGCAGGACATCCTGCGGGATCTCATCGCCGATAAAGGCGGATAGAATTTTGGCGCTACGGGTGACAAAGTCCTGCGCCAGCATGTCGTCGATTTCAGTCAGGCTGAATTCCGGCAGATCGTGCGGAAAGAACAGGCCCTGATGCTTGCCAAGTCCCTGGGTGACGGCCTGCGCAAAGCTGACCTGCTCGTTATGATCTTTTAAGTTATACAGTTTCATTGGTTATCCCACTACGCGTGCGCCCGCCGTGTCCAGCCGGCAAATATGAACAAAGCCTTCCTGATTCTGCAGATAGTGCGCGCCAAGCCAGTCGGCGACGCGCTGTGCGGTATCCGGTTTATCACACAACGCGAACAGCGTTGGGCCAGAGCCGGAGATGCCGCAAGCCTGCGCACCGATCTCCATTGTCGCCTGGCGCGCTTCGCTAAAGCCCGGCAACAGTTTGGTACGGTACGGTTCGGCAATCACATCTTTCATCAATTTTGCCGCCAGCTGCGGCTGGCGGGTGTAGCAGGCGTGAATAAAGCCCGCGAGGTGGCGACCATGGGCGATACAATCCTGGCGGCGATACTGCGCCGGCAGAATCGCCCGCGCTTCAGCAGTAGAAACTTTAATCCCCGGATAGGCCAGCACCCACAGCCACTCATCAAACCCGGGCACCTGCTGACTGATAATCCCATTCTCTTCGATCATCAACTGCATGCCGCCAAGATAGCACGGCGCCACGTTGTCGTAGTGAATGCTGCCGGAGATACGCCCTTCCATCTCTCCCATCAGCGCCAGCATGCGCGTCTCGTTCAGCGGCTTGCCGCAGAACTCGTTCATGGCCACCAGCGCAGCGACCACCGAGCAGGCGCTGGAACCCAGCCCGGAGCCAATCGGCATGTTTTTTTCCAGCGTCATCGCCACCGGCACCGTCTTGCCGATCTCCCGGCAAAAGCTTTCCCAGCACTGGTAAACAATGTTCTCCTGCGGCGCCGTCGGCAGTTTGCTGGCGAAGCGTCCAAGATTCTGCAGGCTAAATTGCTCCGCCGCTTCGACAGTGACGTTGTCGCCAAGCAGCGTGCCATCGACCGGCGTGACCGCCGCGCCCAACACATCAAACCCGACGCTCATATTGGCACTGGAAGCCGGGGCATATACTTTGACCATCTTAAACTCCTAACTTCCAGGACAGGGTGCGCAGCAGGTCGGCGAATACGCCGGCCGCCGTGACGTCGTTCCCGGCGCCATAGCCGCGCAGCACCAGCGGCAATGGCTGATAATAATGGCTATAAAAAGCCAGCGCGTTCTCACCATTCTTAACTTTGAACAGCGGATCGTTGCCGTCAACCGCGGCTATTTTTACCCGGCAGGTACCATCCTCTTCGATGTTACCGACGTAGCGCAAGACTTTACCTTCATCGCGCGCCTTAGCAACCCGCGAGGCAAAACCATCGTCCAGCGACGGCAGGCGGGCCATAAAGGTCTCGACATCGCCGCTGGCGTCGAAGTCCGCCGGCAGCGCCGACTCCACGATAATGTCTGACAGCTCCAGTTCACGCCCGGTCTCACGGGCCAGAATCAGCAGTTTACGCGCCACATCCACCCCGGATAAATCGTCGCGCGGATCCGGCTCGGTATACCCCATCTCACGGGCCATCGCCGTCGCCGCGGAGAAACTCACCCCCTCGTCCAGCTTGCCGAAGATAAACGACAGGGAGCCGGAAAGGATCCCGGAGAAGTGGCGCAGCTCATCGCCGGCGTTGAGCAGGTTCTGCAGGTTCTCAATCACCGGCAGGCCAGCGCCAACGTTAGTGTCATAGAGGAACTTACGCCGCGAGCTGCTGGCCGCATGGCGCAGCTGGTGATAGTAATCCAGCGAAGAGGTATTGGCCTTTTTGTTCGGCGTCACCACATGGAAACCTTCGCGCAGGAAGTCGGCATACTGATCGGCGACCGCCTGGCTGGAGGTACAGTCGACGATCACCGGATTGAGCAGGTGGTACTCTTTCACCAGGCGGATCAGGCGGCCAAGATTAAACGGCTCTTTCGCCTCCGCCAGTTCCGCACTCCAGTTTTCCAGATTCAGGCCATGCACGCTGGTCAGCAGCGCCTGAGAATTGGCTACACCGCAGACGCGCAGATCGATATGTTTGTTCTTCAGCCACCCCTGCTGGCGCTTGATCTGCTCTAGCAGCGCGCCGCCGACGCCGCCGACGCCGATGACAAACACTTCAATCACCTGGTCGGTGTTGAACAGCATCTGATGGGTCACGCGCACGCCGGTGGTGGCGTCGTCATTGCTGACCACTACCGAAATTGAGCGCTCGGAAGAGCCCTGGGCAATCGCCACGATATTGATATTGGCGCGGGCCAGCGCGGCAAAGAATTTCGCCGAGATACCGCGCAGGGTACGCATTCCGTCGCCCACCACGGAGATGATCGCCAGACGCTCCATAATCGCCAGCGGCTCCAGCAGCCCCTCTTTCAGCTCCAGATAAAACTCATCTTCCATCGCCCGTTTGGCACGTGCGCAGTCGCTCTGCGGCACGCAGAAACTGATGCTGTACTCGGAAGAAGATTGAGTGATCAACACCACCGAGATGCCGGCGCGGGACATGGTGGCGAAGACGCGGGCCGCCATGCCGACCATCCCTTTCATCCCCGGCCCGGAGACGTTGAACATCGCCATGTTGTTGAGGTTAGAGATGCCTTTCACCGGCAAATCGTCCTCGTCGCGGCTGGCGCCGATAAGCGTTCCCGGCGCCTGCGGGTTGCCGGTATTTTTAATCAGGCATGGGATCTGAAACTGAGCGATAGGGGCAATGGTGCGCGGATGCAGCACTTTCGCGCCAAAGTAGGAGAGCTCCATCGCCTCCTGATAAGACATCGATTTCAGCAGGCGCGCATCCGGCACCTGACGCGGATCGCAGGTGTACACTCCGTCGACATCGGTCCAGATTTCGCAGCAGTCAGCGCGCAGGCAGGCGGCCAGTACCGCAGCCGAGTAGTCGGAGCCGTTACGCCCCAGCACCACCAGCTCGCCTTTCTCATTGCCGGCGGTAAACCCGGCCATCAGGATCATATGGTCTGCCGGGATCTGGCTGGCGGCAATGCGGCGGGTGGATTCGGCGATATCGACGGTGGATTCCAGATAGTGGCCCACGGCAAGCAGTTTTTCGACCGGGTTAATGACACTGACTTTATGTCCACGAGCTTCCAGCAGACCCGCCATGATGGCGATGGAGAGCTTTTCGCCGCGGCAGATCAGCGCGGCATTGACGCTGTCCGGGCACTGACCCAGCAGGCTGATGCCGTGCAGAACATGCTTAATCTGAGCAAATTCCTGCTCCACGAAGGCTTTTAACTGGGCAAGCGGGAAAGCGGGCTGGGCGTCGGCAAGGCCCTGAAGAAGTTCGGCAAAAATGCGTTCGGCGTCGGCAATATTGGGGAGGGCATCCTGGCCGCCAATGGTCTTTTCAATCATCGCTACCAGGTGGTTAGTGATCTTCGCCGGGGCAGACAGGACCGTCGCTACCTGCCCCTGCCTGGCATTACTCTCCAGAATATCGGCAACCCGCAGAAACCGTTCCGCATTTGCCACTGATGTACCGCCGAACTTCAACACTCGCATGGTTCTTACCCCTTGATCTCTTGTCAAAAAAAAAGCCCGCACTGTTCAGGTGCGGGCTTTTTTCTGTGTTTCCTGTACGCGTCAGCCCGCACCGTTACCTGTGGTAATGGTGGTGGTGATAATGGTGGTAATCATGCCGATGCGATTCATGGATGTTGTGTACTCTGTAATTTTTATCTGTCTGTGCGCTATGCCTATATTGGTTAAAGTATTTAGTGACCTAAGTCAATAAAATTTTAATTTACTCACGGCAGGTAACCAGTTCAGAAGCTGCTGTCAGAGACTCTTTTTTTAATCCACACAGAGACATATTGCCCATTGCAGTCAGAATGAAAAGCTGAAAAATACTTACTAAGGCGTTTTTTATTTGGTGATATTTTTTTCAATATCATGCAGCAAACGGTGCAACATTGCCGTGTCTCGTTGCTCTAAAAGCCCCAGGCGTTGCTGTAACCAGTCGACCAGTTTTATGTCATCTGCCACTGCCAGAGTCGTCAGCAATGCCATGACTCGTTCGCGTAAAGCTTGCAGTTGATGTTGGTCTGCCGTTGTGTCACTTTTCGTCGGTTGTTGTATTAATGTTGCTAATTGATAGCAATAGACCATCACTGCCTGCCCCAGATTGAGCGAAGGATAATCCGCCACCATCGGCACACCAGTAAGAACGTCAGCCAACGCTAACTCTTCGTTAGTCAACCCGGAATCTTCGCGACCAAACACCAGCGCGGCATGGCTCATCCATGAAGATTTTTCCTCTAACAGCGGCACCAGTTCAACTGGCGTGGCGTAGTAATGATATTTCGCCCGACTGCGCGCAGTGGTGGCGACAGTGAAATCGACATCGTGTAACGATTCAACCAGTGTCGGGAAAACTTTAATATTATCAATAATATCACCAGATCCATGTGCGACCCAGCGAGTGGCTGGCTCCAGATGTGCCTGACTATCGACAATCCGCAGTTCGCTAAACCCATCGTTTTCATTGCCCGCGCCGCTGCCCCAATATTTTCTGCTCTGGCGGGTGCGACCAGAATAATCGTTATACGCATATCGCCACTCTTCTTGACCAAATGACCGCGAACAGGGTGATCACTGTCAACTTATTACGCGGTGCGAATTTACAAATCCTTAACGTAAGTCGCAGAAAAAGCCCTTTACTTAGCTTAAAAAAGGCTAAACTATTTCCTGACTGTACTAACGGTTTAATTGTTAAAAAATGCTACATATCCTTCTGTTTACTTAGGATAATTTTATAAAAAATAAATCTCGACAATTGGATTCACCACGTTTATTAGTTGTATGATGCAACTAGTTGGATTATTAAAATAATGTGACGAAAGCTAGCATTTAGATACGATGATTTCATCAAACTGTTAACGTGCTACAATTGAACTTGATATATGTCAACGAAGCGTAGTTTTATTGGGTGTCCGGCCCCTCTTAGCCTGTTATGTTGCTGTTAAAATGGTTAGGATGACAGCCGTTTTTGACACTGTCGGGTCCTGAGGGAAAGTACCCACGACCAAGCTAATGATGTTGTTGACGTTGATGGAAAGTGCATCAAGAACGCAATTACGTACTTTAGTCATGTTACGCCGCGCATGTTAATTTGCGACATGCAGCAGGCAGGTCAGGGACTTTGGTACTTCCTGTTTCGATTTAGTTGGCAATTTAGGTAGCAAACATGCAGACCCCGCACATTCTTATCGTTGAAGACGAGTTGGTAACACGCAACACGTTAAAAAGTATTTTCGAAGCAGAAGGTTACGATGTATTCGAAGCGACCGATGGCGCGGAAATGCATCAGATCCTGTCTGAAAATGATATCAACCTGGTGATCATGGATATCAACCTGCCGGGTAAAAATGGTCTTCTGCTGGCGCGCGAGCTGCGCGAGCAGGCTGACGTCGCGCTGATGTTCTTAACCGGCCGCGACAACGAAGTGGATAAGATCCTTGGCCTCGAAATCGGCGCTGACGACTATATCACTAAACCGTTTAACCCGCGTGAACTGACTATTCGCGCGCGCAACCTGCTCTCCCGTACCATGAACCTCGGTACCGTGAGCGAAGAGCGTCGCAGCGTGGAAAGCTACAAGTTCAACGGCTGGGAACTCGATATCAACAGCCGTTCCCTGGTTAGCCCGAACGGCGAACAGTACAAGCTGCCGCGCAGTGAATTCCGCGCGATGCTGCACTTCTGCGAAAACCCGGGCAAAATTCAGTCTCGTGCCGAGCTGCTGAAGAAAATGACCGGTCGCGAGCTGAAGCCGCATGACCGTACCGTTGACGTGACCATTCGTCGGATTCGTAAACACTTCGAATCCACTCCGGATACCCCGGAAATCATCGCTACCATTCACGGTGAAGGCTACCGTTTCTGTGGCGATCTGCAGGAATAATACGATTTATTCCGCAGCCATGATGCGAAAACGGCGCCCCAGGGGCGCCGTTTTTTATGCCGTCACTCTTTCCAGAGACGCAGCTTATCGTCATCGGCAGCCGGTGTCGGAGGCACTGTGCCTTTCGGCAGCGATAACGCATACCAGTCCACGCGACGGGTCAAAAACATCAGGACGCTCAGCGCCAGCGCCAGCACCCCGGTACCCAGCAGCAGCGCGCTATCCTCAGAATGCAACAGAAACCACATCACGCCATCCAGCAGCAGTAGCGCGGCGACAAACAGCAGGCTGTTACGCCATCCCCTGAGCACTGCCTGTAAATAGACCCCGTTCATCACCGCGCCGGACAGGCTGGCCGCCAGCCAGGCGGCGGTAAAACCAATGTGCTCTGAGAGCGCCAGCAGCACCAGGTAAAACAGCACCAGCGATAAGCCCACCAGCAGATATTGCATCGGATGCAGGGGACGACGGGTCAGGCTCTCGAACACGAAAAAAGCCATAAAGGTCAGCCCGATTAACAGGATGGCATATTTTGTCGCCCGATCGGTTAGCTGGTACTGGTCGGCAAGGGACATCACATCGGCACTGAACGCCGGCAGTCGCGACCACGGGATCTCCATATCATCCTTGAAATAGCTCCCCATATCGTTGGCGAACCAGCTGCTTTGCCAGTGGGCGCGATAGCCGGCAGCACTCACTTCCCGTTGCGTTGGCAGGAAGCTGCCGAGAAAACCGGGATGCGGCCAGTTACTGGTCAGCTGCAGCTCGCTGTTACGCCCGAGCGGCACCAGTGAAAACTCTCCCGTCCCGTTCAGATCGAGTGAAAAGGCAATCTCAAGCGGCTTGTTGTCCTCCGCCAGCGCAGGCATTGGCATATGAATACCTGCGCCATCGCCGCTTATCCCCAGCCCCGGCTCCACGCTTAATACGTTACCGTTGACCTCCGGGGCATGGATGGCGCCAATGCCGCGGGCATCGCCGACGCTCACCACCAGCCGCGGCTGGCCTAAGACGATATTCGTTTTTCTCAGCGCCGCCAGACGCAGCGGATCAAACGAGGCCTTAATCTGCAAGGCGTTATGCCAGACCTGGCCGCTGTAGATGCCCACCCTCCTCGACTCCACGGTCTGTTTGCCGGCGACCGCCAGCGACTCCGGCAGCCAGTAATACACCCAGCTCCGCTGATAGTTGACCTCTTTTTGGTTCTCCATGCGGGTCAAGGTCTCGGTTATCGGAATAGCGATCAGCGGTCCGGCGAGTTTTTGCGAGCCGCTGGTGCTTTGCTCAATGGCGTCCACCACTTCGCTACGATAATCCGCTCGCTCATTAATAAGCTCCCTGACCATCATTAACGGCAAAGATAGCAGCACAATACAGCCTATTAACGTGGTGATTTTCCAGAATAACGGTGATTTCAACATAGCCTTTCTCCCTATCGTGATGGCCTCACTGTAGAGCGGCTATGTGGGGGGAATTTGAAGCTATGTGAAGGGACGGTGAAGTCGCAGCGTGGCGACCACGCCGCCTTCGGGCCGATTGTGCAGATTGATATCGCCGTGATGCAGGCGCGCGACTTCACGAACGAACGCCAGTCCAAGGCCGCTGCTCTTATGGCCGTCTTCGCGCGGCAGCGAATAGAATCGCTCAAAGATTCGTTCCAGGGCATAGTCCGGAATACCGCACCCGTTGTCGATAACGCTCAATTGCACCTCTTCATTTCGCTTCTCCGCAGCCAGGGCGATCTCACCGCCCTGGGGGGTAAAGTCAATCGCGTTGTCGAGCAGATTACCCAGCGCCTGGGCCAACAGCTCGCCATCGCCATTGACCAGCATCCCACTCTCCCGCCAGCGCAGGGTGATAGCTTTCGCCGCCAGAGCGATGTCACGCTCCTCCGTCAGCCGTTGGTATAGCGCATCTATCGACACCGGCTGCGGCTTTATCTCCAGCCGGCTTTCCAGTCTCGCCTGCTGGAGCAGCCGCTCCACCAGCAGTTGCATCCGGGTGTTTTGCGCGAGGATATTATCAGTAAACCGCGCCGCCACCTCAGGCGGCGGCCCTTCGCGCAGGATCTCCGCCGCGCCGCGGATGGCCGCCAGCGGGCTTTTCAGTTCATGGGTCAGGTCATAGACATAGTTTTCGATGGCATTCTTACCTTCGAGCTTTACCCGCATGTTCTCCAGGGCCTGGGCCAGCTTGCGCAATTCGCTGCTGCCAACCTCCGGCAGCGGCAGCGGGCGCTCAGCGGTCACCGAGTCCGCATAGCGCACCAGCTTGCCGATAGAGAAATTGATCCACCAGACGACGCCGCCGCCAATCAACAGCGCAATGCCCAGCAGGGC
>ERZ834859.3762-NODE-3762-length-10409-cov-4.855708_pt1 | contig 10409 bp, 8 predicted proteins | sample MGYA00519947_ERZ834859 | MGnify/ENA primary metagenome ERZ834859 (study PRJEB31850, sample SAMEA3708763) | human gut metagenome | biome: human gut; feature: human-associated habitat; material: faeces | place: China | collected 2014 ...
CTGTCGGCTGAAGCTTGGATACATCCCGCCAAAAGTTTGTTGCTGTGGTCGATGAGCCGGTTGGAAATGGGGTATTTACGCTCTAGACGTAACGGATGGGTGTGAATCGTGTCGGGGATCAAAGGATGTATTTCCCCGAAAACATCCAAAATGAATGGATAGCCGGATTGTTCGATTTCTCCTTCGATATAATAGCCGGGAAGATAGACGATATCACGCCCCATGTCGGTAAAACGGGCTTTCCCTCTTTTTAGTGGGGCAAAATGGATGGGCTCCCATTTTTGATTGTCGAAGACACAGAGATAGGCGAAATCTCTTTTTTGACTGGGAGAACGGAGCATTTCGATTTCGACATCGGAAGTGGCCGTATATTCTGCAGTGACATCCTGATAAAAAGGAGTATTGAAAAAGGACGGAACGGGTTCCTGTGCGGTGTTTAGCCGGGATAACGCATTCTTATTGATGGCATAACGATAGCGATACACTTTAGCTTTGACGACTTCGTCCCGGTGGCGTTCGCCCGGATTGCTGCCCAGGGGTTCGAATATGACGTTTTTTCCCCTTTTGACATAGACAGAATTCCAATAATGGCCGGAGGAAATGTGAGCCCATTGGGGAGTGAAGTCGATGGCCACCGGTATGCCTTTACCCCGCATAGCAAAGGTGGCCAGATGGGCATATTCTTTACAGGTACCGTAGTTGATGATATTCAGTGTGCTGTAGTTCAGGGGGAGGAAAGAGTGATGAAGCCGGAAAACACTTCCTCTGTGGGTTTCTCTTAAGCGGTCGTTGACTACGGAACAAGCCCAGTAAGCGGATGGACGGTCGCCGTCTATGTATCCCATATCCTCTATTTCACGGTATTTGCCCGATAACATGTCCCGCCAATATTCCAGGGGCTCGTTGGAGATACGGTAAGGCAACAGGTATTCACAAAAATGTTCGAAATCGACATGCTCGTTGATTTCTTTGTTTTGCCAGTCGTCGAAAGCCCGGTCGATATTGTCGATCAGGTATTCGGCTGTGATGGTTTTGACATCTTCTATGATTTTGGCGTAACGGCTGATTTGTAGGTTCTGGGCTAATTCGTCGATTTGCCGGTTCGTCTGTTCGCAGGGAGCTCCGATCCGAAAGAGCGAATCGACCGAGAAATAATAGGTATCGAGTACTTCGCCGCCATAGGAATAATGTCCCGGCATGTTGGCGATAAGAAAACAGGCAGCTTTGTATTTTAAGGAATCGTTCCGGTAATGATCGAGTACCTGTTCCAATTGACTGCGATTTTCCCCGGCCTGACGGAGAGCGTTTTCAAGGTCGGGATCGGTATGCCGGCATCCGGCTGATAGGATCAATAGAAAAAAGAAAAAAGTTCTCATATCGCTGTACCTGAAGGTTTGGGCTGTTTGACGTGACAGGGGATGGGTTGCCCGAATACCGGGAAACCTTTTTTATCCCACGAAAATTTCTGTAAACGAGGTGTCCGCAGATCGTTGGCCGCTGGCTCCAGACGATAGCGGGCATGGTAAAAAATGTAATCTTCGGTCCCATCCGGAGATTTTATAAAGCTGCAATGTTCGGGGCCGAATACGCCCAGCGTATCGTTCTGGCAAAATACAGGTTGTGGTGACTTTTTCCAGGAGGCCGGATCGAGCAGGTTACTGCCGCTTTGGGCGGTCATCAGTCCCAGGGCTGAATAAGGAGGCCGGTTTCCGCCGGCCGAATAGACCAGATGAATCAGATTGCCGTCGGGACTTTTTAAGGGTTGCGGCCTACCCATCGAAAAAGCGGCTTCCGGGTCATGACGTTCCCATCTTTGATCGGGAATACCGATCATAACCGGCCGGGTGGCCAGTGTCCAGGGATTTTCGAGACGGGCAATGTAAATGCAATTGAAAATATAAGGAATCGGTTGTTCGGGGATACCGAACCATACTAGGTAGAGTGAATCCCTGTGGGTGAATACCGAAGCATCTACCGCCCAGCTTTGGTCGGCAGAAGTGCGGAGCTGACCTTTGTAGATAAACCGGCCTTCGGTCGGGTCCGGATGGCTGTTTTCGAGTACGTATAGTTGATGGCTCCCGGCCCGGATACCGGCAGCTGCATAGTAAAGATACCATTTCCCGTCGAGATAATGCAGTTCCGGAGCCCAAAGGTCCCGGCTATTGGTCAGATCGTCCGGGAGCCATACGGTTTTGCTCCGGGCATGCCTGAGGTCGGTAATATCCTTTGTCTTCCAGATGGAAAGATGGTCGTACATCGACTGGGTATAATAATATACACCGTCATGGTAGATGGCATAGGGGTCTGCTCCCGATGTTAACAATGGATTACTGTATGAAGCCACACTTGTCCGGGGAATTGTCCGGGCTGGCCGGTTCGCCTGTTCCCGGCATCCGTAAATAGTAACAATAAGAAATAAAAAGAGATATCGTTTCATGTTACAAATATCTCAATTTTATTAAATAACTGTGTTTAATTTATGTAATTTTCAGGATTTAGAGGGACCTTCGAATTTTGACTTTCGGAGGCGGTGTTTCTGGCAGGAGTCGATTGGGACAAAAGGTCCGTCCCAGAGTTCCGGATTCTGGGACGGACCTTTTGTCCTGAAACGAGGATTTTAGAAGGTAACCTGAAAACCGACGGCCAGGGCTTCTTTGAATTGCAGACGGGGGCCTTTAGTTCCGTCTTTTTGTAAGATTTTGGTGTCGTTGTCGTAGATCATATTGGTGGTGATGTTGCAGGAGAACCATTGATTGATAGCCATGTTGAGCTGTACATCCCAGCTGATATCGACGTTCTGGGGGTCTTTCAGGTAGTTACTGTAAAGATTGAGCCGGGAGAACACGGTCATGTTTTTCAGGAATTCGTATTTGGCTTCCATGCGTAAGTTAGCACCGAATTCGGAAAAGAGGTGTTTACCCGGGGTAACTCCGAAATCTCCCTGGTCGGAAAGGATTTTACTGCTGACGAAAGTTCCTCTCCAGGTGGCTGGAGTGAAGGTCGCTGTAAACCAGCTTTTGGGGGTCCAGGTGAAACCGGCACCGATCAGGAGGTATCCCGGAGACATAAAACGCGAGATAAACACGTCCGGGTCGACGTTGTAGTCGTATCCTTTAGCAAATTGGGTCTGGAAGGTCATCAATCCACTGGCATACCAGTTTTTCGCTATTTCGTATCCATAGGTGGAAGACAGGTAGATTTTGTCGTTTGTTTTTTTGGTGCCGTCCGATTTGGTTTTATTCAGACCGTAGTCGAGTTCCAGACGATTGTTCCAGAGGTGTTTCGCCTTTTTATAGTTGGCAAAGTAGTTGAATTGCAGGTTGAATCCTACTGCGTTATCACCTCCGGCAGCCCATTGACTCAGGCTGACTTGGCTTAAGTTTATCCCGATGTTTCCACCCCTTTTCCAGGTGGTGTCCGTCCCGGGTTGTGCGTATGCCGGTACTAAGATTCCGGTTAATACGATGATTCCTAATGTGTAAATTCCGCTACGTATCATTTTTTTGTTTTTTTGGAAGTTTACGGAAATCGGGTTGGTGAAGTTCTGATTCGCCGGGATTATAAGTCGGGCAAGTTCATAATGGTTTACGAGGGAAAAATTTTTAGCGGGGAAAGATGAACTATTTTTTCGGATTGGAGTATAACAAAGAAAATAATAGGATTATGTCATTTCTTTGGTTTATTATTATCGGAATTGTGGCCGGATATGTGGCCGGTAAGATTATGCGAGGCGGAGGTTTCGGATTGATCGTGAATCTGGTTGTCGGTATAATCGGAGGAGTATTGGGGGGCTGGTTGTTCAGTCTGCTGGGTATTTATTCGACCGGTGGGATTATCGGCAGTCTGGTTGTGGCTACGATCGGGGCGATCGTTTTGCTATGGATTGTGTCTCTTTTCAGCGGACGGAGGCATAGTGAGTGATCGGCCGGATTATCTTTCTATCGGTTTTCGGTAAAATTGTTTTTGTACGAAGTAGTTTTTTGTTGTAACCGATTGGATACCTTGCTCAAAATGGCAGTATGCGTTTTTATCCTATAATCCATTTACTGCCCGGTATGAGCGAGATTATCTTTGTCGTCACGAAACAACAGATAAATGTCGTTGCTGCAATACAGGGAATGGCGGCGACAGTAGGAAATGCCAGGTTATGCTTGAATACCGTTACCCATAGGCCGAGCCAAAATATGTGCATCAGGTACATGCCGTAGCTGAGTTTCGATATTTCGGTGATGAGCCGCGGGGACTTCGGCTGGTTTATACAGCTGAACATCAGGAAGGTTCCTGTAGTAAGGAGCACACAGTTGATGGTACAGAAAGCCCATCCGATTTCTATAACAGGAGTGGACAGGTTTTCTCCGGGTATCGCCTGGATATAAAACGAGTAGATCGTCCACACTGCTCCGATAATCATCAAAGCAATTCCTGTTCTGAGGCGTTTGGAGCGGCTCCAGGTGAGGTGGGTGTGCATATAATGTGCCATGACCAGGTAACCGAGGAAGCCGGAGAAATAGAACAGCATGTGGAATTCGTTCCAGAAACATTGTCCCCAAACTTCTCCCCACCAGCGGTTGAGATACGGCATGCAGGTCGATAACAGGAACAGGCCGATGAAGAAACGTTCTTCTTTGGCTGTAGCTTTTTTTAGCCAGGGAGATATGACGGGAATGAATAAATAAAGGCTGATCAGGGGATACATAAACCACAGGTGTCCGGCCTGTGTCGGGAAGTTGAGTAGTATTCGAGATAAATCCTTTACCGATGTTTCTGCATCTATTTGTCCCCACAGCAGGGGCAGGGTACTGTATAACACCATGAACAGAAGAAACGGGGGCAGGATACGGATGCAACGCTGGCGGTAGAACTGCCAGGAGGTCAACTCTTCTTTCATCGGTGTAAGAAGAAAGGCGGAGACGATGATGAATAACGGAACAGCCATACGTGAGAAACCATCGTAAATGGACACCCACAACCGATCGGACTCATTGGCCAGAAAAGATTGTGGTCCTGCCATGTCGGTGGAACCGGCGGCGCCATAGAAATTTTCACTGGCATGAACGACTATAACCAAAAAGCATGCGAATACGCGCACGTAATCCAAAAAAACTATACGCTTCATTTTTTTATATTATTGTTCGTGTGTAATCTAAAACAATTATAAAAAATCCTGCGGGAGTGGACCTGCAGGATTTTTGTATCTGGATAACGATGATCCGATTATTTGGTCAGTGCCTGTGCAACAGAAACGGCAACAGCTACAGTCGCTCCTACCATCGGGTTGTTACCCATACCGAGGAATCCCATCATTTCTACGTGGGCAGGTACGGAAGATGAACCGGCGAACTGTGCGTCCGAGTGCATCCGTCCGAGTGTATCGGTCATGCCGTAGGAAGCAGGGCCTGCAGCCATATTGTCGGGATGCAGGGTACGGCCCGTACCTCCGCCTGATGCTACTGAAAAATAGGGTTTTCCGGCCAGTACACGTTCTTTTTTGTAAGTTCCGGCAACGGGGTGTTGGAAACGGGTTGGGTTGGTAGAGTTACCGGTGATGGAAACATCTACGTCTTCTTTCCACATGATAGCGACGCCTTCGCGTACATCGTCGGCTCCGTAGCAGTTTACTTTTGCCCGGGGGCCGTCGGAGTAAGCTTTGGTTTTAACAACTTTCAGTTCGCCGGTATAGTAATCAAATTCGGTTTGTACGTAAGTAAAACCGTTGATCCGGGAGATGATCATAGCAGCATCTTTTCCCAGGCCGTTCAGGATCACCCGCAACGGATTTTTCCGAACTTTGTTGGCCATTTCAGCGATTTTGATAGCACCTTCAGCAGCCGCGAAGGATTCGTGGCCTGCCAGAAAAGCGAAGCACTGTGTTTCTTCGCGTAGCAGACGGGCTGCGAGGTTACCGTGGCCCAGGCCTACTTTGCGGTCGTCGGCTACCGATCCGGGAATACAGAAAGCCTGCAGGCCTTCGCCGATAGCTTCGGCAGCATCGGCCGCATGGATACAATTTTTCTTGATTGCAATAGCAGCCCCGACTACGTAGGCCCATTTTGCATTTTCGAAACAGATATTCTGAGTCTGTTCACATTCCAGATAAGGATCGATTCCTTTTGCGTCGCAAATTGCTTCGGCTTCTTCGATAGAAGCGATGCCATAGGAGTTCAATACTTTGTTGATCTGAGCGATCCGACGATCCTGACTTTCAAATTTTACTTCTCTTTTTGCCATAGTGTGTTCCTCCTGTTTTATTCGTGACGTGGGTCAATATATTTAGCTGCATTGGCGAAACGTCCGTAGTTTGAAGTGGCTTTCTTCAATGCTTCGTTAGCGTCGGTGCCTTTTTTGATCAGGTCCATCATAACACCGAGGCGTACGAATTCGTATCCGCATACTTCGTCGTCTTCGTCGAGAGCCAAACGGGTTACATATCCTTCAGCCAGTTCCAGGTAACGAACGCCTTTTGCTTTGGTAGAGAACATGGTTCCCACCTGGCTGCGCAGACCTTTACCCAAATCTTCGAGGCCTGCACCGATCACCAGTCCGCCTTCAGAGAAAGCACTCTGTGAACGTCCATATACGATTTGCAGGAATAATTCACGCATAGCTGTGTTGATCGCATCGCAAACCAGGTCGGTATTCAATGCTTCGAGAATCGTTTTGCCCGGCAGGATTTCTGCAGCCATAGCTGCTGAATGGGTCATTCCTGAACAACCGATAGTTTCCACCAAGGCTTCTTCGATTACCCCTTCTTTGATATTCAGGGTCAGTTTACAAGTCCCCTGCTGAGGAGCACACCAACCGATACCGTGGGTTAAACCTGAGATGTCTTTGATTTCTTTTGCTTTCACCCATTTGCCTTCTTCAGGAATTGGGGCCGGTCCATGGTTCGGACCTTTTTTGACAACACACATGTGTTGTACTTCCTGTGAATATACCATTTTTATCGCTTTTATAGATTAATATATTGCTAATCACCACTCGTTTAGCGCATAAACCGGACAAAGATAACCTTTTGCAGCAAATAAAAAAATAGATCAAAGGACATATAATTGTGCAGACGTTTGCAAAGGAAAGTGTCGAAATTGTATTTTTTTTTAATTGAAATGATTATTTACTTTTACCTGACTTCGTCATTGCGTACCCCAAAATTCTTCGTCAAAGAGTTTAGCTATTTTCTGATGCCTTGCCATCAGCATGGTTTGCGTATAAACCTCCTTGTTCAGAGGTAGTTTGATTTGTATGGTTGTGATTGTCTTAGCCAATGCAAGCACCTTGTCTACGCTCATCTTAATCTCTGAGACTTTCAGCATACGCTCCAATTCCTTGTATACTTTCAAAGCCACAAAGCAGATGCATATATGAGCCTCGATGCGTTTGCGTGTAAAATGAAACATGGGGCGTATCTCTATCTTTGATTTGGCTATACGAAAGGCACGTTCTACGTGCCAAAGGTTGTGGTATGCAGCATAAACATCTTGTATTGGTATGTTAGTATTGGTGAGATATCCTTTTAGACCGTCCCATTTGGAGTCGTCGGCAATACGGTCATAGTTGATGGCTACTTTCACTTCACCATCCATGGATAAAAACTTATTGTAACCTCTTTTGTTGATGTTACCTTTCGTGAGCGCACCATGCTTGTAAGCCTTTTCCAACCTGCGTATTCCCTTCTCCCGGTTATAGGCATCTTTCTTTGCACGGTCATCTGTATAGCCGATCAAGAGACGACGTCCGCCTTCTTTGTCATATTCAACCATCTGGCAGTCGCGCTTGGGCTGTTCCAGTATCCAGTTCTTGACTTCCTGACTTTCATTCTTTATCTTCGCACCTATTATATACTTGTAACCGTGCGTCTCAAGTTCCGATATACTGGCATTGTTCATCAGACCGGAATCAGCCACCACAACGAAGTTTTCCAAACCGTATTTACTAACAAACTCATTTATCGTCGGCAGCATCGTGTGGCCTTCATATTTGTTGCCCTCATGGATGCAATATGCAAGCGGATAACCGCCCAAACTTACAAGCAGGCCGAGTATGATCTGAGGATTACTGTGACGTCCCTCTTTCGAGAAGCCTGCCTTACGTAATTCGTCCTCATAATCCGCTTCAAAGTAAAGTGTGGTGACATCATAGAACAGCACACCGATATTTCCACCGAACAGTTTCGCCGTATGGCGCACGCTTATATCCTGTACTATTTCGTGCTGATGGTCGCTAAGCTTGTCAAGATAGCGATAGATTTTTGAGAGATCCACATCTTCGTCAAAGTGGTTTTTCAGATATTCCACCGTAGCAGCCTTACTTGTTGGATATGCCAAACGAGCCTTTACAAGCTTGCGGAATACATCATCGTCAATACGATTGAAACCAATCCTGTCAAACGTGCGGTCTAATATCAAGTCGCATCCGTTGAGAAGGATGTTGCTGACATTGGACAGAACACGGCGGACTTCTTCTCGCTCACGGTCACACGCTTCACGCTCCTCACCATACAAATCGAGTTGTGGATGGCGCCGGGATTCTTCTTTTGAAATCCATTCATGACCTGCATTTACGAGACTATCTATTTCGTTTGAATCTTTGGCCACACCAATAGTAATTAACTCTTTGTAAATGCCCTTTGTTTTCTCTGCAACAACAATACTTGTTGTTCCAGACCGATTCTTCTTTCTTTTGACAAACATAGTTAAAAAAACTTTTGCGTACCCCAAAATAAGGGCATGAAAAGATACAAAATATTGTTTATCAATCAATTATAAAATGAACATTTTTTGAGTGACGAAGTCAGGAAAAGGCGCCCCGCAAGGCGCCTTTTATTTTACCGGCTTTAAGTATAAAGCCGTAATTTATAAACTTCCGGTCAATAACTGATGAATCCACTTCTGAAGATTCCGGATTGTGAGGTGGGAACAAGAGTTCCGGAGAAAGTCAGGTTATTACCGTTCATCATCGGGTAAACCGTTGCATTGGCATAGTTACTGCCTGCACTCAGATTGACCACAACCTGGGCGGTTAAAGCGATTCCGTTCACATAGAAGGAATAAGTGATATTTCCATGTTTATCCGTATTGGTGGTGATTTGTGAAGGAGTACCCTGTACGGTGATTCCACCAAGACCGTTCGGACCAGCAATGCCGTTGAAAGCTAACTGTACATACACGGTATTGCCTTTAAATTGGATGAAGTTGGTATTGTCGGATACAGGTATAGCTGAACCTCTGGGGCCATAAAGTGTACTGGCCATTAATACCCAATTCCGGTCTTTCAAAGCATCTACAGCAGCGTTGAAAGCTTGTTGGTTAGCAACCTCACGGGCTTTCTTGCGAAGATCCCGCTTCACTTGTCGTTGTTGTTGTTTGGTTAGCTCCTGATAATGAGTCGGAGTTTGTGTTCCTTGTACCTGTGCTTCGCTATGGAAAGCGGGCAGCATAAATACAGATACCAGCAATAAAAATAATACTCGTTTCATAATAGGTCGTTTTTATTTAGTTGTTTTATATTATATCCGGTTATTCAGATTGTTATCATATATCACCGTTTATTAATTTCCCTCATATACGTGTTAATTTCTCCAATAGTTTTCAACCTGTATTTAAAAAAGTATAAAACTTCGTTTCTGTCATGTCAGTAAAAAAGAGTACTTTTGTCAGAAATAGCTGTTAGGAAAGGTTTTGCATATTTTATGCCATATTGGGAATGACGCTTCTAAAAAAATGATAAAATTGATTTTATAAAACGATAAATTCTGGCTATCATGGAAACTTCTGAGGTAATTTGCGCTGTATCGACGGCTCCCGGAATCGGAGCTATCGCAGTTTTGAGAATGTCCGGGACGGGTTGTATCGCTCTTACCGACCGGATTTTCGAGTCTCCATCCGGGAAAAAACTGACCGGCGCGAAAGCGAATACAGTGCATTTCGGCAGGATCCTTGAAGAAGGTTGTTTGTTGGATGAAGTCCTGGTGACTATTTTTCATGCACCTCATTCATTCACAGGGGAGGAGTCTGTAGAAATCGCTTGTCATGGCTCCTTGTATATCCAACAGCGTTTATTGCAGCTGTTGGTGAATCAGGGGGCCCGGCTGGCTACTCCCGGCGAATTTACGCAACGGGCTTTCCTGAACGGAAAAATGGATTTGTCGCAGGCAGAAGCGGTTGCAGACTTGATCGCCTCTTCTTCGGCTGCATCGCATCGGATGGCTCTGAAGCAAATGAAAGGTGGCTTTTCAGCTGAATTGATGAAATTGCGGGCCGAATTGTTACATATTACTTCCTTGCTTGAGTTGGAGCTGGATTTTTCAGAGGAAGATGTTGAATTTGCCGATCGTTCGGAATTGAGACGTATTGCCGGAAATATCGATGAATTACTGACCCGCTTGTGTAGATCTTTTTCTTTGGGAAATGTGA
>ERZ834859.3766-NODE-3766-length-10388-cov-2.231975_pt1 | contig 10388 bp, 7 predicted proteins | sample MGYA00519947_ERZ834859 | MGnify/ENA primary metagenome ERZ834859 (study PRJEB31850, sample SAMEA3708763) | human gut metagenome | biome: human gut; feature: human-associated habitat; material: faeces | place: China | collected 2014 ...
TCTGCGGCGTCCACCGTGCCGGACAGGCGCGTGTCCGTGTCCTCCGTCACGTTCCAGACGCTCCGGGACAGGCGGGAAAGTCCCGCGTCGAACACGGCGTCATTCTGCTCGGCCACGTCCAGCGAGATCGTGCCCTCCTTACCCTCGGCGACGGGGTAGGTCAGGGTGACGGTGTCGCCCGCCTCGAAGCAGCCGAGGCTGAACAGGCAGCGGACCTTGATGTTGCGCGTGAACAGCCGTTCACCGTTGCGGTAGACGGTCAGGTCGTAGTTGCCGGACGACTTCGTTGTGGCGACGAGCAGGCCGTCCTGCGGCACGACATAGGAGATGCTCAGCTCGCTCTGCCCGTCGGCGTCCTGCGTGGAATAGCTGTACTGCGTGCCGCTTGTGCCGCTTGCGTGCAGGTCGCAGGCCTCCGGCGCTTCGAGCGTGTCATATTTCAGGTGGGTATAGAGCGCGTCGTCCAGCCCCGTGGCCATGCGGAACATTTCCTCCTGCTCCTTGATGGGGTTATAGACGTTCTGCTCTGCCACAAAGCTGCCCAGCGCAGGGTCCGCCACAAAGCCGAGGCCGAGATAGGCGCGGCTGCGCAGCAGCAGGACATTGCCGGACTGCGCGGCGACGGTCGTGTAGGACGTGTCGCGCTGCTGGCCGTCGCGGTCAATGAGGTATTCGAGACCGCACATCAGATTCGTGAACGGGCTGCTCTCATAATAGAGGTAGCGGTTGCTCGCGGGCCACGAGGCCAGACCGAGCGAACGGCTGAAGCGGTTGAAGCGGACGTTTGCCGACGAGGTGAAGATGGAAATACCACGGTAGCCGTTGAGCGCGGCGTCATTGAGCGTCTGGTAGGACGTGACCTCCACGCGGCCGCTGCCCTCGGGTACGGCCTGCAGAACGGCCTGCACATCCTCAGACTCGCGCGGATAGGATGAGCGCGACGTGAGCGAGACCTTTGCCACGCCCATGGCGATGCTGCAGACCATTTCCGCCCCGATGACGGCAAACAGCAGCGCCATGCTGAGGAGCTGCCGCCTGCGCTCCGGGCGATACAGCACGAGCGCAAGGCATACAATGGCCAGCGCCAGCGCGCTCAGGAGCATCCGGCGCATGCTGCCCTCCAGCCCCAATCCGCACAGGATAATGCCGAGGCAGACGGGGAGAATGACGAACAGATATCGCTTGCGGAAGCAGTCCAGCAGCGTCCACGCACGGTAGGCCATGACGATGAGCACAAAGCTGAACAGGAAGCTGAAGCGATAGGGGAGCATATTGGGGAAATGCCCGCCGTGCCAGTAATAATCCAGCGTGCGGAACAGGAAGCTCAGCAGGAAGAAGGCGAGAAGGCCGACGCTCAGGAGCTTTTCCCGCAGGCGGACCTTTTTGCAGCACAGGAAGAATACGGCCAGCGCCACGGCGGCAAAGCCGCAGTAGACGTTCGGCAGGCCTTCCATCTTCGTCGGCTCCGTCGAGGTGAGCAGATTTGCCAGCACGCGGCGCGCGCCGTAGGCGAGGCCGGGCAGCGTCTGCTCCTTCAGCAGGTCCAGCGTGCTCTGGCCCTCCGCGGCCTTGCCGGAGGCGTCCTCTGCGATGTTCAGCGCCAGCAGCTCCGGCGCTTCGTTTCCGGCGGAGTGGGTGTTCTGCAGGCCGTAGAGCGTCGGCAGCAGCAGAACGGCTGCCATGCCGACGCCGAGCAGCGTGCACAGCGCGATGCGGCAGAAGCGGCGGAAGAAGCGCTTCCAGCCGTCCCAGCGGCAGATGCACCAGACAAAAAAGCTCAGCCCGACAAAGATGCAGCAGAAAAACGAAAGATAGTAGTTGCACAGCAGCGAGAGTGCCAGCGCCAGCGTAAACAGGCGGAAGCGGCCCTCGCGCAGCAGGCTGACCATGCCGGCCAGCATCAGCGGCAGGAGGGCCAGCGCATCGAGCCAGATGATGTTCCAGTAGTAGCCCGCCACAAAGGAGCACAGGGCGTACATCATGGAAAACGGCACGAGCGCAGGCTCGTTCCGGCGGAACGCCGTCCGCAGGAAGACAGCGAAGAACAGACCGGCCAGTCCGATCTTCGTCAGAACGAGCAGCGCGAAGAATTCCCGCAGCAGCGACGCCGGGACCAGCACGGACAGCAGGTACAGGGGACTGGAGAGATAGTAGGCATACAGCGGCAGGTAGCCGATGCCCATGCCTGCCTCGCGCAGGTACTGCAGCGAGCCGCCGGAGCGGAGCTTTTCCCGGAACGAGACGAAGAAGGGGTAATACTGATGCCACATGTCGTGCGCCAGCACCTGCCGGTCACCGAACGGCCACAGGCCGCCAAGTATGAAGCACAGCAGCATCACGCCGAACGGCACGGCGAACGACAGGACGAGATAGCGGCGCTTCCGCCGCGTGCGGTCAATTTTCTGCATGGGAGGGCCTCCTTTGCGCCATGCGGCGGAGAAGTTGGGGAATAGTTGCCTCGAAGCTCACGCCGTACCAGCGGGCGTCCGGTTCGCGCCGGGTCTCGGCGATGGTGTCCGCAACGTAGGCGGAGGCCAGCTCCATGGCATCGTGTACGCTCCAGCCGAGCGTCAGCGCGCCTGCGCAGGTGCTGGCGAATAGGTCGCCCGTGCCGTAGAACACGGCGGGAACATACGGCGCGCTGCACTGCGACACCGCGCCCGCGGCATCCATGCACGCCACGCCGACGCGGTCAGGCTCCGTTCGGACGCCGGTCAGGATGGCCGTGCGCGCTCCGAGCGCGAGCAGCCGCTCCAGGAGCGTGCGGATGTAGCTGTCGTCATGCGTCTCACGGTATTCCAGCCCGGTCAGCAGGCAGGCCTCCGTGATGTTCGGCGTGATGAGGTCAGCCTGCGCGCAGAGCGTGCGGAGCACGGCGGGGAAGTCCGGCTCCAGCCCGGCATACAGCGCGCCGTGGTCGGCCATGACAGGGTCCACGAGCCGCATGGCGGGGAAGCGCGTGAAGAAGTCGAGCGCCTGATCCACCTGAGCCCTGCCGCCGAGATAGCCGGTGTAGATCATGTCGAACTGCAGGCCGAGCTGCTGCCAGTGGTCCGCGACCGGCGTGAGCGAGAGCGGCTCATAGCGGAAGCCCTCGAAGGCGGTGTGCGCCGAGAGGACGGCCGTCGGCAGCACGGCGCATTCCAGCCCCATGGCGGAGAGCACCGGCAGCGCAACGGTCAGCGAGCATTTTCCGATGCAGGACAGGTCCTGCATGGTGACGATTCGTTTCATAATCATGACTCCAGAGCGTAAGTTCATATTCATTATAACGCGCTTTTGCCGGAAAGGAAAGCCCTGCTGCGAAAAAAGGCATTCCGGCCCGTTAAAAAGTTTTTTGGAAAATATTGTGGTTAGGACTTGAAATAACCACAAGATATAGTATAATAGGGGTGCGTGAACGACGGCCGGATGCTGCACTGCCTCAAAAAAATGCACAGCGGGAAACGGCTGAGATCGTTCTGAAAGGATCGAAAATTCGGAGTAACACAGAGAATTGGGCAATGCCCGGGGAGAGAATACCATGAAGATCATCAAAAGAAATGGAGCGGAAGAGACGTTCCGAATCGAAAAAATCATCGTGGCCATCACAAAGGCCAACAATGCGGCCGAGGACGCCGAGCGCCTGACGCCGCTGCAGATCGACCGCATCGCGCAGGCCGTTGCGATCCGCTGCGAGGAAATGAACCGCAGCCTGTCCGTCGAGGAGATTCAGGACCTCGTCGAGGACCAGATCATGGCGCACGGGGCCTTCGAGGTCGCCAAGCGCTATATCACCTATCGCTATACCCGCAGCCTTGTCCGCCAGTCCAACACGACGGACGACCGCATCCTGTCCCTCATCGAATGCAACAACGAGGAGGTCAAGCAGGAGAACGCCAACAAGAACCCGACCATCAACGCCGTGCAGCGCGACTATATGGCGGGCGAGGTCTCGAAGGACATCACGCGCCGCATCCTGCTGCCGCGCGACATCGTCGAGGCGCATGAGGCCGGCATCATCCACTTCCACGATGCGGATTACTATGCCCAGCATATGCACAACTGCGACCTCGTCAATCTCGAGGACATGCTGCAGAACGGCACGGTCATCTCCGGCACGCTCATCGAAAAGCCGCATTCCTTCTCTACGGCCTGCAACATCGCCACGCAGATCATCGCGCAGATCGCCTCGAACCAGTATGGCGGTCAGTCCATCTCTCTGACGCATCTGGCCCCGTTCGTGGACGTCAGCCGCCGGAAGATCCGCGAGAGTGTGGTGCGCGAGATCCGTGAGCTCGGGGCCGAGGCCGCGGAGGAGCGTATTTCCAAGATCGTCGAGGAGCGCCTGCGCGAGGAGATCAAGCGCGGCGTGCAGACCATCCAGTATCAGGTCGTCACGCTCATGACGACGAATGGCCAGGCGCCGTTCATCACGGTGTTCATGTACCTCGGCGAGGCGCGTAATCCGCAGGAGAAGCACGATCTGGCCATCATCATCGAGGAGACGCTCCGTCAGCGCTATCAGGGCGTGAAGAACGAAAAGGGCGTGTGGATCACCCCGGCCTTCCCGAAGCTCATCTATGTGCTCGAGGAGGACAAAGGCCACGGGCCGGGACACAACCGGCGCACGGCGGTGGGGTTCTCCTTCTGCTTCGCCATGATGACCGCGCCCGTCTGGGAGCTCATCGAGTACGCCGGCTTCTTGTTCTTCGGCCATGACGCCCAGGATATCGCGAACGGGGTAAAGGACAGCATGGAGGACATGTTTTTCTGCCTGGTGGGAGCCATGATCCTGTGCGTGCTGATGGCCATCCACCTGCGGGGCCGGCACAAGCTCTTCCTGTTCGCCCCGTCGGACGAGTTTTATCGCATCAACTTCGGACAGAAAAAAGAAGAGAAAACCGTGTGAAAAAGCGGCCCTCCGGTCTGGATGGGCCGCTTTTTATGTCAACAGGACGGGGCAGCGGGCGTGCAGGGTTCCGCGTTCCCGCTCGTTCGGTTCCCAGGATGCGATGCTCCATGGCCTCCGTTGTCTGATCTATGCCTCCAGCATCCCGTTGCCCGGCAGGTTTGACAAGCAAGCTTGCGAGACACCAGACTACCTGCCGGTAACCGCGTTGTGATAATGCCTCACAAATCCGAACAAAAGTTTGATTTTTGAAGCGCGGATGTGTATACTAGGAGCATCTGACAGGGGGAGAGCGAGGCTATGACGGAGGATCTGCGCGCGAAAACCTGCTGCTTCACCGGGCATCGGCGCATCCCGGAGGAGGCGCTGCCGCGGCTGGAGAGACGGCTGAATGAAGAGCTGGAGGCGCTGGCGGCACGGGGCGTCATCTATTTCGGCGCGGGAGGCGCTCTGGGCTTCGACACCCTGGCCGCCGAGGCTGTGATCCGGCTTCAGCGGACGCGCCCGCAGGTGAAGCTGATTCTCGTGCTCCCCAGTCCCGACCAAACCCGAGGCTGGTCCTCCGGCAATGTCCGGCGGTACGAGGCTATCCGGGCGCGGGCCAATAAGGTGATGTATGTGGCCTCGACCTACGGTCCAGGGTGCCTGTTTGAGCGCAACCGGCGGCTGGTGGACGGCAGCGGGATCTGCCTGTGTTATCTCACCGCCGAAACGGGCGGCACCGCCTACACCGTCCGTTATGCCCGAAAACAGGGATTGCCGGTGATCAATCTGGCGGAAACAGAGCGATAACGGCCACATGGCTTATAAAGAAGCGCCGGATTGCCTCCGGCGCTTCTTTATAAGATGGTCTCATGCTCATTCAGATAGGTGCCCACGTCTTTTTTCAGCTGTGCCCAGGCGTCCTCGTGCACCACATAATAGAGGGGGCAGGACTTGCCCGTGACATCATAATGCCGGATGAGATGCGTCTCGTCCAAATCCAGCTGCTGGCAGAGCCAGGCGCAGAGCTTCACCAGGGAGGCGTAGGTCTTGTCGTTGAACCGGCCGGTTTCGTCCGGGTGGCAGACCTCGATGGAAATGGTGTCGATGTTCCTCTGATTGGTGGCGGCGGATTTTTCGTCCAGGGGTACGCACTGCACGATTTCCCCTTCCAGCCCCACGATAAAGTGAGAGCTGACCTCCACTCCGGGGGTGTTGAAATAGTTGCGGTTGGCTTTGGCGGTGGTATCGGGATTGCCCACGTAATGGATGGCGATGTCCTTCACCCGGTCGATTTTCGCCCCGTCCCTTCCGCCGCCCAAATCGATGAACTGCTGATCGATCCAGGACGGGCAGGGGATGGCGCCCATATCGATGCTTTCGCCGCCCAGTAGGGAGGACAGGCCCCGCACCGCCAGAACAACGAGCACCACCAGCGCCGCCAGGGCCGTCGCGGCCAGGGAGAGCACCAGGGCCAGACGCTGTTTCCTCTTTCTGTCCCGCCGCCTTATCTGCACCTGGGAGGAACAGCGCCCCCGGGGCGCGTGATAGGCCGTTTCCTCCGGGGTTCGGCTCTGCTCCTCCGGCGCAGCCTCCTCGCTTTTCAGCCACCCGCCGTCTTTCCACTCGGTTGCCATGGACACCAACTCCTGTTTGTCTGTCATGTCTCCATTGTAGCACACGCGCCGCGCCAGGTGTTAAGAGAAGCGGTCGAAATTCTTAAAGTTTCCTGTCCTTTTATTTGACCCGGAAATTTTTCGGGGCAAAACGGCGGATGAGCACCAGCGCCATGCCAATGTACGCCGCCGTGGCCCCCAGGACGATCAGGGAAAACCGGGCGGGGGCGGCGTCCATGTTCAGGCAGATGAGGCACAACGCATAAACTATGCCCCGAATGAGGGAATAAAACGGGTTTTTCATGGTCATATCAGAGGTGTACGGCTGGAATACATAGTATAGGAACAAATAATGCACCGAGAAAAAAGCGCCCAGCAACAGCAGGGACAGCACAAAGGGAATACAGTCGGCCAGCGGCCAGGCCAAGCCGCCCAGCAGGGCGAAGCCGACGCAACCGGCCGCCACCGCCCCGCCCAGCAGCAGATTGGGCCCCAGCATATAGCCCAGCCGGATCCGAAAATTGACAAGAATCGCGGAGGGCTTGCGATAAAACCCCTGACGCAGCAGCGCGGCGTCGCAGTTATGAAACAACGCGCGGCAGGTGCGATCGCTGACCGAGGTCAGCAGGTACAGGACGAACACCATCACCGGCAGCATGGTGGGCACCTTTTCCGCGGCCTTTCGCCCCGCCTCCGGGGCCAGCAGGAGCAGCAGCACCGCCAGGACGAACACCGCGCCGATAATGGCCAGGCGGATGAGCACCGGGCGGTAGAGCAGCCGCTTATGCCGTTCAAAAAAGACGGCGTTGAGATACCGGTAGCCATGCAGCCGGGCGAATTTCCGGCTGTCGGTCTGCTCCAGATCCTTGTCCTTGAGCTGGACATCCGCCGCGTGGGCCTTGGTTTTGGCTTCCTCCAGGTCGGCCAAATCCTCCGCCTTGGCGGTGCGCATCGCCACCAGAGTGAAACGGGGATACCGCCAGACATAGGCAAAGCCCGCCGCGCCGGCCGCCAGGCAGACGAGGGCCATGGGCAGGCTGACCGCCAGCCGGCCGATTCCCCAGTCCCGGCCCAGCATCAGCGGCAGATAGGCCAGGACCAGCGCCGCGGCGATGGGCAGAAGCTTGAAGCCGCCCATCCGCCCGGGCGCGCCCCCACGCAGCTTGAACCATGCCAGATGGGCCGCCTCCCCCGCCGCGTGGAGCGCCGTGATTTCCAGCGCGCACAGCAGCCCGTCCCACGGGGAACCGCCCAGCAGAAACGCCCCCAGGGTCAGCACCGGGAGGAAGCCGACGGCATCCTTGCCGATCTCCACCAGATACTGAGCGAGCAGATACGGCCGGGGCGGCAGCCGCATCAGCCGCAGGCAGACATAGCGATCCGCATCGCTGCTCAGCAGCGCGCGGGACTGAAAGGTGCCGGACACCAGGCTGAGAAACACCAGAGCGTGCAACGCGTAGGGATACGCGGCCGATAGATTTTCCTCCCCCGCCAGAATCGCCGGCAGCGCGGCCATCAGCAGCACATACAGCGCTTTTCCGAACCACAGGCCGATGAACCGGGCCGGCAGGGTGATATAGGCCAGGACGGTTTTTAAGGTCTGCCAGCGGTAGACCCGATCGGGTATTCGCTTACCAACAATGGGTAATTTTTTGATAAAATATAACCATCCGTTTACTTTCGTGGCCGTGCGGATCTCCATGGAGGCCTGCAAAACGGGCAGCAGGCGGTTGGTCACCGGTTTCATCCGCCGTCCCCCTCGTCCTTCAGGATTTCCACAACCTTCTCCTCAAAAGCGGGGCTGTGGATGGCCGCGGGATCCACCAGCTCCAGGGCCCCCTGATGCAGCACGGCGATTTCATCGCACAGATCGGTGGCCAGCTGCAGGATATGGGTGGAAAAAATCAGGATGTGATCCTGCTTCATATCCCGCAGCAGCTTCTTCATCTCCAGCGCCACCACCACGTCAAAGGAGGTCAGCGGTTCGTCCAGCAGGATGATCGGCGGGCGGGTGATGAAAAAGCTGAGCATCTGCAGCTTGTTTTTCATGCCGTGGGAGTAGCCCTTGATCAGCCGGTGCCGATCCTCCGGCGCCATTTGCACCAGCTCGAAGTAATCGTCCGCCGTTTTCCCCGGCAGCACCCGCTGGCGGTGGATGTCCATCAGGAACCGGACGAACTCGTAGCCGGTGAGAAACTCGGGCAAGATGGGGGTGGAAAAGACATAACCCACATCCTCCACGTCCAGGGGGCGGGACAGGCCGTCCTCCGTCAGCCGGGCCGTCCCGCCGTCCGGATCCAGCTCCCCGGCCAGGCAGTTGAACAGGGTGGTTTTCCCCGCGCCGTTGCGGCCCAGAAGGCCGTAGATTTTTCCCTTTTCAAAGGTGCAGGACACGTCCCGCAGCACCTTTTTTTCGCCGAAATCCTTCCGGATGCCGGTCAGCACCAATTCCATACGCTTGTCTCCTATTCTTTCATCAGCCGCCGCAAGACGGCCGCCTCCGCGGGCAGGGATTCCGGACGGTCGTCAGGCATGAATTCCAGCAGACAGCCCCCATCCCAGCCCCGCTCCCGGAAAACCGCCAGGTACTCCCGCCAGACCGGCACCCCCTTCTTCAAAGGATAGCGGTTTGGCCCTTCCCAGTAAAACACGTGGATATTCTCGGTATACGGAGCCAGGGAACGAGCGGCCTCCAGATTATAGGCCAAGTCTCGCGACGGGTCAGGCTGCCAGTACATGCCGACCCCCGCCTCCCGCACCGCCTCCATAAGCCGCAACGCGGCGCGGTAGTCGTCGGTCAGGGTGTTGCGATGGCACTCGAACGCCACCCGGCATCCTTCCCGGGCCGCCATGCGCCCGATACGCGCGGCGTCCTCCGCTGTCCGACGCCACGCCTCCGCCGTGGCGGAGGCGGAGCCTTTGTTTCCGGCCCATACCCGGATGACCGGCGCCCGCAGCGCGACCGCACTGGCCAGCACGCCGTCAAACTCCTCGGCGGGACTGACCCCCGGCTTATAGTACGAGCCGTAGGCCAGCACCCGCAAGCCCACCGCCCGCGTTTCCCCGCCCACCCGTTTGGCGGCGGAAACATCCCCAGCGGGGACGTGGACGTCCGCGCCCCATTCGATGCCCGTCAATGCTGCCTCCCGGGCGGCGCGGATTACCTCGCTGGGAGACAGGCCCCGAAATGAAACCGAAACCAGACCGGCTGTCATGCCAACCGCCTCCTTGCCCATATTGCCCTTATCATACCGGATCCTCCGGCGAAAATGCAAGCGGCGGAACGGCGCAACACAGGCCGTCCGGCCCTCGCCGGCGGGGCGCGAGCGACCGCAGCCCGCGATTTTCAGGAAAATCATCCATTTTGGTGAAAATCGGCTATTTTCTTTTTTCCCCGGCTGTGCTACTATGTAGGGGATCATTTTCCAGCCGACAGTGATAAGGAGAAAGCGAGAGGATTCTATGGAGTTTCCTATGCAGTTTATTCGTGCCACCAGCGTGACGGGGACGCATGAGGCGCCGGTTCCCGCCCCGTATCTGCGCCGGGCTTTTGAGGTCAAGGAGGCGTGCCAGGGCCGTCTGCTCATCGGCGCGCTCGGCTTTTACGAGCTGTACCTCAACGGGCGGCGGATCACCAAAGGGGCGCTGGCCCCCTACATCAGCAATCCCGACGATATCGTCTATTACGATTCCTACGAGCTGGCGCTGCAGGCGGGCGAGAACGTGCTGGGCCTGTGGCTGGGCAACGGGTTCCAAAACAATCCGGGCGGCCATATCTGGGACTTCGACAAGGCCCGGTTCCGCGGCGCGCCCCAGGTGGCCCTCCGGCTGACCTACACCGGCCCCGACGGGACGGAGCGGACGTTGGAAAGCGATGACAGTTTCCACACCGCGCCCTC
>ERZ834859.3768-NODE-3768-length-10384-cov-5.549424_pt1 | contig 10384 bp, 8 predicted proteins | sample MGYA00519947_ERZ834859 | MGnify/ENA primary metagenome ERZ834859 (study PRJEB31850, sample SAMEA3708763) | human gut metagenome | biome: human gut; feature: human-associated habitat; material: faeces | place: China | collected 2014 ...
AGTTTTTCCGGAATATCCCCAAAGAATTGGAAGAGGCGGCGATTATCGATGGCTGCGGGCCGTACCGTACATTCCTGCGGGTTATGGTGCCCAACGCGGGCGCAATTTTTCTCACCGCTTTTCTGTTCAGTCTGGTCTGGTATTGGAACGAGTATTACCTGACTTCGCTGATGCTTAACGACACGCCCACCATTACGCTGGCGCTGGCGCAGCTCCAACAGAGCCTGTGGGATACCGTGTCGACAGACGAGTATTCCCTGCTGACCACCCGTATGCAGGCTGGATGTCTGCTCACTATTATTCCGCCGCTGGTTGTGTATCTCATCGTACAGCGAAAATTTACCGAAAGCATCGAGCGTTCCGGCATTGTGGGATAGTGGAATCGGAAAACATTGCCTGTCCCAAGAGCCGTGCGTTAGGTTGCTTTTTTCGACGGGGTTTGGTATCCTTATAGTGAAGCCGGATATGACCGTTCGCAGCTGCGTTCCAAGAGCGGTTTCCCAACTTTATGTACGCTTTTTATCATGGGAATCAGTGGCAAAAAGTATATGAAAAGAGCCGATTTCTTAGCAAATAAGCTATGAAATCGGCTTTTATAAAAAGTTATAGAATTGGATACGAGATTATCGATGGAGCCGCGTTCGGGCACATAAAGCTTGTTTGATCGAAAGGAGAACGCTTGGGGAAAATGGCTATAAAAAGATGGACGCGTTTCCGGATGGCGGTACTTATTTTTGTGGTATGGCTGTTTGCTTTTGGAGTTTTTATCGGCATTTTTTATCTCTCAAACAGACACAATACGCAGAAATATGCGGATGAAGGAAATATAAAGCTATTTTATACGATACATCATTCCGTAGAGGGAATGTTGAACGAAACCAGTCAGACCCTACTCGATTTGCTGATTAATCGGCAGGATAACCGTCTAATCAACGGATTCTGCGCCAATACCTCCGGCGATTTGCAAAGCGTGCAGGAACTGCTTTTCAGTGTCATGCAGAAAAAAAGTTATATTTTTGATTATATTCATATACAGAAAAGAACTCGGGAAATGTTAAAAAGTTTAAATATGAGTTTTTTGAATGAACTTTCAGAAGTAAAGTATGTTCATAGAATTATTTCACAATTATTGCAATTAATAGTTGTATGTAAAAATAAAGAGGAGTATTGTGATATTTATGAGCGAACACAGAAGGTAAAGGATGTTAATATGAAATCTTATTTTGAGAAATTGTCTGTTTCGGATAAAGTAGGATATTATTTGGTAAAACCTTCTATGTATGGAATTTCAAAGAGAATCAGTAAAATATACTTTGCTAATAAATAAATTTATGAGTTGGAGTTTAGAAAGTTAACGATGATTAGTGTATTAATGAGTACTTATAAAGAGCCGATTTCCTATGTACAAAAGGCCGTGCAGTCTATCTTGAATCAGTCCTATTCTAATATTGAGTTTATCATAATCGTTGATGATCCCCACAATGAGCCGGTTATAAAATATTTGAAAATATGTGAAGAGAAAGATGAGCGTATTCGTATCTGTATTAATGACAGCAACATAGGGTTGGTTTCCAGTTTAAATAAAGGACTTTTGTTGTGCAGAGGGGAATATATTGCGAGAATGGATGCGGATGATATTTCAAATCCGGCACGTTTGGAAAAGCAGTTGTGTTATATAAAAAAGAAAGGTTATGATCTTATAGGAGCACAAATAGAGACTTTTACAGATGAGCGAACGATAGGAACATTCTGTTTTCCTGAAGAAGATTCGGAATGTAAGAAAGCATTGAGATATTATACGTCGATTCCGCACCCGGCATGGTTTTGCAAAAGAGAAGTTTATGAAAAATTAGAGGGTTATCGAGATATTAAAGCATGTGAGGATTATGATTTTTTGACCAGGGCAGTTTTGGCAGGGTTTAAGTTAGGTAATTGCCCTGAAAAATTATTAAGATATAGACGTAATATGTTAAGTATATCAAACACAAATATAAATGCGCAAAAAGTGATTGCGAAGTTTTTGTCTCAAAAATTCCGTCATGGAAAAGCGGTAGAAATGGAAGAGTATAAAGAGTATATCAAATCAGAAAAATATGAGAGAGCAGTTTTGAAAAATAAGAAATTAGATCAAAACAAAAAAGAATATAAACAGACAAATAATTTATTCAAAAAGGTATATTTATTAATCAAAATTTTATTGGATTTTGATTTTATAAGACAGAAAATATTAATAAAAAAAACAAGCAGGAGCAAAGGTAATTAGCAGAAATAAGGATATAAGATATGAAAATTGGAATTTTATCGATGCAGCGAATTGTAAATTACGGTTCGTTTCTTCAAGCGTATGGCTTGAAAAAAACAGTTGAAAAATTAGGACATGAAGTAGAGTTCGTAGATTATACTATTGAGCCATGTTTAGTTAAGAAACCGCAGCAAACAACAAATATTTTAAAAAAAAGTAAAAAAGTATGCAAAGAATTATGCAAAGGGGTGTTAAAAAGCGGGAGAGTTCTTTTTTTAAAACGCAAGTGGGAGACTTTTGAAAAATTTGAGTCTGACTATGAAAATAAATATTTACCGATCTTAGGTATAACAGAGAAACGAAATATATCTCCGGAAGTAGATTGTTTAATTATCGGAAGTGATGAAGTTTTTAATTGTCTTCAGACAAATAAAAATGTAGGATATTCAAGAGAATTATTCGGAATAAATTGTAATGCGAAAGAGATCATCAGTTATGCGGCTTCATTTGGAAATGCTACTTTGGAAGGCTTGAAGAAATATCGTGTAGATCAGGAAATAGCAGAGGGGTTGAAAAAATTTGAGTCTATTTCAGTGAGGGATCAAAACTCTCAAGATATTGTGAAAGAATTGACAGCAAGAATTGCGGATATGCATTTAGACCCGGTACTGATATATGACTTCAAAGAGATTGATAGTATAAAAACAGATTATAACTATGCAGAGAAGTATATGGTTGTTTATGCATATCCCGGGCGTATTAACAAAAAGGAAGGAAAGAAAATAAGAGAGTTTGCCAGAAAGAAAAAATGCAGACTTATAGGGATCAGCGGAAGTTTTTGGTTTTGTGATGATTCTGTTTTCCCTTCACCTTTTGAAGTGCTTCGTCTTTTTAGAGGGGCTGAATATATAGTGACTGATACGTTTCATGGAAGTGTGTTTTCTATAAAGTATAATAAACAGTTTGCGGTTTTTGTAAGAGATGGGGAAGAATTGAAATATGGAAACAGCCAGAAAATTACTGATTTGTTAGATAAATTTAAGTTACAAGACAGAATCATAAGTTCGGATAGTGTTTTGGAGGAAGTAATTGATCAGCCGATTGATTATAATCGTGTAAATGATAAAATTATAATGGAAAAACAAAGGACGAACGAATATTTAGAAAAGCTTTTAAAAGAATAGAAAATTTGTTTTAAGCAACTTAGAAGAAAAAGATTTGCCTAACAGGGGGATGAAAAGGAAATGAGAAATACAAAGGATATAAGCAGGTTATTTGTTTTGACAGTGATGGCGGCAACATTGTCCTCAACGACAATAAGTGCAGAAACAGCAGATGCATATAGCGTGTGTGAAGAAGCGATAGAAGGATCTGAGGGAAATAGTGTAAAAGATCTTTCGATGGGTGGAAGTGCAGAAAAGGAAATTCAAATTATAGATGAACAGGAAACAATAGGAAATATAAAAAATGGTTGGATAGAAGATGCAACTGGGCTGCATTATTATGTAAATGATCAAATGCTTGTAAGCCAGGGATATAAAATAGATGGTTATTGGTATTATTTTAAGGATGATGGAAGCATTCTTAAAGGATGGCGGGAAAAAGAAGGAGATATGTACTATTATGATGAAGAGGGACATTTGGTAACAAATAAAGGTCTTAAAATAGACGGTTATTGGTATTATCTGACAGGCAGTGGAAGACGAATGGAAAATGAATTCCGCCAAAAAGGAGTGAATGGTTTTATTATGATGAAGAGGGCTGTCTAGTGAAGGATACGGAATTGGTTATTGGCGGAAAGTACTATAAGTTTCAGTCTTCAGGAGCAGGGTATCTTGGCTGGGATGAAAACAATCAGTATTACTATATAGATAAAGGTTACCGTGCAGTTAATCAAGGAATCAAAATAGATGGTTATTGGTATTATTTTAAGGATGATGGAAACACCCTCAAAGGATGGCGGGAAAAAGAAGGAGACATGTACTACTATGATGAAGAGGGGCATTTGGCAACAAATAAAGGTCTTAAAATAGATGGTTATTGGTATTATCTGACAGGCAGTGGAAGACGAATGGAGAGTGAGCTTCGTCAAAAAGGAAATGAATGGTTTTATTATGATGAAGAGGGCTGTCTGGTGAAGGATACGGAGTTGGTTATTGACGGAAAGTACTATAAGTTTCAATCTTCAGGAGCAGGGTATCTTGGTTGGGATGAAAACAATCAGTATTATTATATAGATAAAGGTTACCGTGCAGTTAACCAAGGGGTTAAAATAGATGGTTATTGGTATTATTTTAAGGAAGATGGAGAAAGACTGACAGGCTGGAGAGAAAAAGAAGGCGGTAAGTATTGGTATAATGAGATTGGTCAGTTGTCTGTAAATAAAGGAATTGAAATAGCAGGAGACTTATATTATTTTACCGGCAGTGGAAAGATGCAGCAGAATGGGCTGAGTCAAATAGGTAATGATTGGTTCTATCATGATGAGTTGGGAAGAGCTGTAAAAAACAGAGATATGGTTATTAACGGATATCGTTATATTTTTCAAAGTAATGGTGCGGCATATCAGGGAATCAAAGAAGAAAACGGAAGCATTATTGGATTTGATACACAGGGAAGGCAGGCCTTTAATGCGGGAGTAAAAGATAGGGAAACAGGGTATTGGTATTACTTTGATGGTAATGGCAATATGGTGAAAAATTGGTGGAGAACAAAAGCCGATGGAAAATATTATTATCAAAATGATGGAATATTGGCTGTTAGTAAAGGGTTAAAAATAGATGGTTACTGGTATTATTTTAATAACAGCGGTAGGATGCTGAGATCTGAATGGCGTACAAAGGATGGAGCGCTGTACTATTATGATACAAACGGACATCTTGTGACAGGAGAAAAACTGTGGATTGATGGCAAATGGTGTGAGTTTGACAGCAGCGGAAAATATATAGATAAGTTTGAGAAAGTTGCACAGTTGAGAAATTATACATATGTACCATATTGTTGGGGAGGTGCAACTCCAAGTGGTTGGGATTGCAGTGGTTTTACTCAGTGGGCATTGAATTATTTAGGCGTTTCAGTACTGAGATTGGCACATGAACAGGCAGCAGGAGGAAGTTGGGTGGATCCATTTGATAAGAGCAAGTGGCTTCCGGGCGATCTTATCTGTTATTCAGAAGGCGGGATCGTATCGCATGTGGCAATCTATCTTGGAAATAACGAGATTATACATGCTTTAAGTCCTAAATATGGAACAATTATTCATGATGTGGATTATTATGAATGGTGGGATTGGGCGACATATCGAGTAGCAGTAAAAAGATATTTATAGAAGAAATGTCCTTTGCCAAAAGGCGGAGGGCATTTTTCATAAAATAGACTAGAAAGTTCTGTGAAAAAAGGTGAGTTTTGTGTATAATAAAATAAGAATGTGATAGATGAATCGAAAGCCAGAAACGATGAGAACATTTTTGAGAGGAAATGTTTGGGAAAGGGATGTGAAGTATGAAAAAGAGAAATCAAAAGATAGTATTGCTGATAGGCGCGATCGGAATTTTAAGCGGAAGCATTGTAGTATCGGCAGAGGAATATTCCACTTCAAATGCTGAAATTATGATAGAAGCTGATTTAGAAGTTGAAAAGATGGGGTGGAAGCAGGAAGCAGATGGTTGGCATTATTATGATAATGGAAGAGAATTGATTTCCGAGGGAATTAAAATTGACGGTTACTGGTATTATTTTAATGATGCAGGAGTATCTTTGCGGGATGAATTTCGTCAAAAAGACGGAGGCTGGTATTACTACGATGAATTAGGACATTTGATAGTTAATAAAGGGTTAAAAATTGACGGAGAGTGGTATTACTTTACAAGCAGTGGAAGAAGATTAGAAAATGAGTTCCGCCAAAAAGGGACTGAGTGGTTTTATTATGATGCCGAGGGGCATTTGGTAAGTGACACAGAATTTATAATTGATGGTAAATATTATCGTTTTGGAAGTTCTGGAGCGGGATATCAAGGTTGGGATGAAAATCACGAATATTATTATGTGGGACAGGGATATCGTGCGGTAAACCAAGGTGTGAAGATTGGAAAATATTGGTATTACTTTAAAGAAGACAGCAGAATTTTGACCGGTTGGAGAGAAAAAGAAGGTGAATATTACTATTATAACGAAGAAGGTCATTTGCAGAGTAATAAAGAGCTCAGAATCGGCGATGACAGGTATTATCTGACAAACAGCGGCAGAAGACTGCAGAATGAATTTCGTGAGAAAAGTGGAAAATGGTACTATTATGATAGTGAAGGCCGGATGGTTTATGATACAGAAATGGAAATAGGCGGTAAGTATTATCGTTTTGAAAGTTCTGGAGCGGGGTATCAGGGCTGGGATGAGAACTGTGAATATTATTATATGGATCAAGGATATCGCGCGGTAAATCAAGGTGTGAAAATCGGAAAATACTGGTACTATTTCAAAGAAGATGGTAAAGTTTTGACCGGCTGGAGAGAAAAGGAAGGTGGATATTACTATTATAATGCAGAAGGTCATTTGCAAAGTAATAAAGAACTTAGCATTGACGGTGAGTGGTATTATCTGACAAGTAGTGGAAGAAGACTGCAAAATGAATTCCGTGAGAAAAGTGGAAAATGGTATTACTATGATGGTGAAGGCCGAATGGTTCGAGATACAGAGATGGAGATAGGTGGTAAGTACTATCGATTTGAAAGTTCCGGAGCAGGCTACCAAGGTTGGGATGAAAATCATGAATACTATTACATGGAACAAGGATATCGTGCAGTAAATCAAGGGGTTAAGATCGGAAAATATTGGTATTACTTTAAAGAAGATGGAAGAATCCTTACAGGTTGGCGCGAAAAAGAAGATGGTTATTATTACTACGATGAAGAAGGACGTTTACAAGTTAGTAAAGGAATTAAAATCGGTGATTATTGGTACTATCTGTCAAGTAGTGGGCGAAGATTGCAAGAGGAATTCCGTCAAAAAGGTGAAGATTGGTTCTATTATGATGGAGAAGGACATCTTGTGAAGGATCTTGATATTGTAATTAATGGGTATCGATATATTTTTCAGAGTAATGGTGCAGCGTACAGAGGACTGAAAGAAGAAAACGGAAAGATTATCGGGTTTGATCCGCAGGGAAGACAGGCATTTAATGCAGGTGTTAAAGATAAAGATGGGTCATGGTACTACTTTAACGCTTCCGGTAATATGATGAAAAGCTGGTGGCGTACGAAAAATGGTGGTAAATACTATTATCAGTCAAATGGAAAACTGGCAGTATCAAAAGGTTTAAGAATTGATGGACACTGGTATTACTTTACTGAAAATGGAAAAATGCTTACCGGTTGGAGAGTAAAAAACGGAGATAAATATTATTACAATGGAAATGGGCATTTAGTATCAAATTGTACATTAATAATTGACGGTGTGGAATATATATTTGATGCGTCAGGAAGAGCACATGCAAAGCAATTTGGCACAAGAATGTCTGTATTTTCAACTGTTTCTACCAATAATTATAATGGTACATATAATATGACGAAAGCATTGATGAGCTTTAATCAAGTTGTGATCAATCCGGGTGAAACAATTTCTTTCTTCGGAATAGCAGGACCGTGCGGAGCAGCGCAGGGTTATCTTCCGGGAGGCGTTGTCGGAGGTGTCGGATACGGAGGAGGAATCTGTCAGGCAAGTACAACACTTTACGGAACGGCGCTTAGAGCAGGATTGACAATTATAGAGCGTAACAATCACTCCGTGCCGTCTACATATGTTCCGATTGGACAAGATGCGATGGTAAATTACGGAACATCAGATCTTAAGATAAGAAATGATCATAATTTCCCGGTGAAAATAGTGACTTATGTATATGGTCAGACATTGTATGCAGAAGTTTGGGGAGTTCAGCCGTCATGGTATGATTATATTAATATACGTTCATGGTGGACTGGAAGCAATACGGCAATCGCCTATCGCGATTATATTAAAAACGGTATTGTAGTGAAGACAGAGCAGTTAAGAGGCTCATATTATTGGTAAAAAGTGAAAAGAGATGATTTTAACCACCGCTTTTGATATCATAAGCGGTGGTTGTGCTGAAAGATTAAAAAAGTAAGAGGAAAATAATATGTATAAGAATATTGTCATTATCCCAGCACTTAATCCGCCTTGTGAAATATTGAAAAAATATATTGCATCGTTGATAGAGCATGGATGTGAACGGATTTTGATAGTTGATGATGGTAGTTCGCAGATTATAAGGAGATGTTTTCATTTCTTGAAACGTATAAAGAAGTAAGGATATACCGTCATGCTGTGAATCTCGGCAAAGGTCGGGCTTAAAAAAATGCGTTTAATTATGCTTTTACAGAATGGGGAATGGAAGATTGTGCAGGTGTTATAACTGTTGATTCAGATGGACAGCACACAGTTGAGGATGTGGTTGCGTTACAAAATGAACTGAATAGACAAACTGCTCCTGCGTTATTATTAGGAATGCGAGATTTTGATGATTTGAATGCGCCATTCAAAAGTCGATATGGAAATAAAATAACAAGTGGAATCTTTAAATTGTTATACGGTATAAAATTAAAAGATACACAAACTGGTTTACGAGGTATTCCTAAAAAATATTTACTGCAATATATGGATTTGGATGGAGAGCGGTTTGAATATGAAATGAATATGCTTATTTTTGGGGCTATACATAAACATTCTATGAAACAAATTAAAATTCAAACAGTATATTTTAATAATAATAGTGAAACACATTTCCGTCCATTTGTAGATTCAATGAAAATATATAAATTGATTTTTTCAGGTTTCTTCAAGTATTTGTTTACGTCATTATCTTCGGCAATAATCGATTTGCTGATATTTCACATGATGACAGTGTTTTTAGTATCTATGAAAACAGAAATAGCAATTATTGTATCTACAGTTATTGCTCGTGTAATTTCATCTTTATATAATTTCTTGCTAAATCGCAATATGGTTTTTAAAAGTTCAGGGAATACATGAAAACAAATGATTAGATATTATGTATTGTGTTTTGTGCAGTTATGCTGTTCGGCAGGGTTTGTGGTGCTTTTGAATTATTTGATCGGATGGGATAAGACTTTTGAAAAATTAATTGTTGATAGTGTTTTATTTGTAATTAGTTATCAAATACAAAGAGCCTGGGTTTTTAAGGAGAAAAAATAGGGATGGGTCTTGTTGTTAAAATTATAAGAGTATTGATTTTAGTTTTATCTTTTTATGGATATATTCAATCTGTTCGAAAAAGGTTAAACTTGAATTTTCTATTGGCATTATATTTAGCGCGATAGGAAGTGTAATGTTTCTTGCTGGTATTCTTAACATAATGAAAGAAGCTGCAATATTAATTAGCTTATGCGGACTTGTATTGGCAATACAATCAATTTATAAAAGAGAAAAAATGCAGGGGATCATTTGCATAGGAACAATATTTTTCTTGGTAATTTGTGTATTTTTTGCCTTTTTATTATATGGGAATAAGTTTTTGGATTATGATAACTTTAGCCATTGGGCATTAGTTGAAAAAACATTATTGAGCAAAAACCGTTTTCCCAATTTTATGGATAGTAATATTATGTTTCAATCGTATCCACCAGGAAGTGCTTCTTACATTTATTATGTATGCAAGATAACCGGAATACATTCAGAGTGGATGCAAATGTACGCTCAAACAACTTTGATGAGTGGGATTTTGATTAGTTTATTTGCTTTTTCAAATAAATGGCAGAATAAATTACTAATGTGTGTTGGCAGCGTTATACTACTAGCGGGTAATACAAGATTAGATTCTTTATTAGTTGATTCGTTATTGGCGATTACTGCACTTGGAGGAATGGCTTTCTGCATTTATTATAGAAATGAATATTCTTGTGCGGTAACACCACAAGTCCGGCAGACGGGAAACCGTCTGTCCGGGCTAGCGGGAACCGCTTATGCGAGTTTACTCGCGTAATGTTTTGTCTAAGCCATAAACCTCACGCATTGAGATGTCATGTTCGGCATCAATACTTGTGATGTTGATGCGATAGCTGTCATGGGCAATACGGTCAATGATTGCATCTGCCAGAGGACTGTCATCACCAC
>ERZ834859.3775-NODE-3775-length-10360-cov-2.786997_pt1 | contig 10360 bp, 8 predicted proteins | sample MGYA00519947_ERZ834859 | MGnify/ENA primary metagenome ERZ834859 (study PRJEB31850, sample SAMEA3708763) | human gut metagenome | biome: human gut; feature: human-associated habitat; material: faeces | place: China | collected 2014 ...
GATACAGTTCGTTTTGTTTTAAAGCAGGACTTTGTCCTTCGAACATATTCATTTGAAATTCGCGTACATCCGATTCGTCGAATTTGATGTAAGCGATGGCCGATCCGTCGGGGGCCCATTCAAAAGCGCGGTTGAATGCGAATTCCTCTTCGTAAACCCAGTCCGGTGCGCCGTTGATGATGTGATTGTATTGTCCGTCTCTGGTGATCTGACGTTCTGAACCGAAACGGATATCATGGATAAACAGGTTGTTATCTCTCACGAAAGCAACTTGCAAACCGGTGGGAGAAAAAGTCGCCAACCGTTGGCTGCCACCTTCCGACAAAGGTTTGATTTCTTTATTTTTGAAATCGAAAAGATAATAATCGGCAGTGAACGAACGGCGGTAAATCGGTTTCTTATTGGTACAAATCAGTATCCGGCTTTCATCTGCATTGAAGGTATAATCGTCGATCCGGCTGACAGGAGAATCCTCCAGTGTTTTCAAATCCAGTAAAGTAGCGACAGGCAGACCCGTTTTATAGCTGTATTTGACTATACGTGTGCCATTGTTCTCTAAAACTGTATAATGTTCGCCGTCATTCATGGAACGTAATCCGTAAACTCCTTTGGTACGGAAAGTCCCGTCGACAAAAAAATCCTCCAGGGTTAATTGTTTTTGTGCAGATAACTGGCTGCAAAAGATAAACATAAGTAAAAAGATTCCGAAAAAATTTCTCATATCGTTCTGTAATTTTTATTTTTTTAGTTTGCAGTCCCAAAGGTTTGAAAAAAATCTTTGTTTTGCAAATGTTTGCAGAATTATCCTGAACTAAAAGTGTCTGAATACTTTTTACCTTTTAACCTTTTACCTTTAACCTGAAATTATTACCTTTGCGCACTAAAATACATAGCTCGGAATAATAATATGCAATATACTCTTTTAGCGAAAGATAAGAACAGTGAAGCCCGGTGTGGTGTTTTGACCACAGCACACGGGGAGATTCATACCCCTGTCTTTATGCCGGTGGGAACGGTGGGATCTGTGAAAGCAGTGCATATGAGAGAACTGAAAGAGGATATCCGGGCTGAGATTATTCTGGGGAATACCTACCATCTTTATTTACGACCGGGAACCGAAATTCTGCAGGCAGCCGGAGGATTGCACCGTTTTAATGGCTGGGACCGGCCGATATTGACCGATAGTGGCGGATTTCAGGTGTTTTCACTGACCGGTACCGGACGGAAGATTACAGAGGAAGGAGTGACTTTCCGATCACACATAGAGGGTTCTAAACATCTTTTTACGCCGGAAAATGTCATGGATATCCAGCGTCAAATCGGCGCCGATATCGTGATGGCTTTTGACGAATGTCCGCCGGGAACCAGTGATTATAATTATGCCAGGCATTCACTCGGGCTGACTCAGAGGTGGCTGGAACGGTGTGTCGCGCGTTTTGACGAAACTGCACCGCTATACGGTTACGAGCAAAATTTATTTCCGATCGTTCAGGGATGTACTTACCGGGATTTGAGAGAGAAAGCCGCAGAACATGCCGTATCCCTGAACAGAGCCGGCTATGCGATCGGTGGTCTGGCTGTCGGAGAACCTGCTGAAGAAATGTATGCCATGATCGAGGTCGTCAATCGTATATTGCCTCAGGATAAACCACGTTATCTGATGGGAGTCGGGACGCCTGAAAATATACTCGAAGGTATACAAAGGGGAGTAGATATGTTCGATTGCGTGATGCCTACCCGTAATGGACGTAATGGTATGATTTTTACAACCGAAGGGACGATCAATATTAAAAATCAAAAATGGGACCGGGATTTTTCTTCTATAGATCCTGCTGCATTGAGTTATGTAGATACCGATTATTCGAAGGCTTATTTGCGGCATTTGATTAAATCCGACGAGATACTAGGGTTGCAAATTTGTTCCATCCATAATCTCTCTTTTTATTTGTGGTTGGTGAGAGAAGCCCGGAAACATATTCAGGCAGGAGATTTCGTAGAATGGAAGACAAAGCTGCTTCCGAAAATAACCAGAAGACTTTAGATGAAAAAACTTGATTTATATATTATACGCAAATTCCTGGGGACCTTTTTCTTTTCACTGGTCCTGATTCTGTGTATCGTCGTCGTTTTCGATCTTTCCGAAAAACTGGAAAAATTTTTGGAAAACGAAGCTCCGGTAAAAGCGATTGTGTTCGATTATTATAAGAATTTTATTCCCTATTTTGCGAACGTGTTCTCTTCGCTGTTTACTTTCATCTCAGTAATCTTTTTTACTTCGAAGATGGCCTATGACAGTGAAATTATCGCTATTTTGAGTACCGGGATCAGTTTCAGGCGTTTTTTATTCCCCTACCTGATGTCGGCTACCGTTATTGCTATTTTGTCGTTTTTGCTGGGGGCTTTTATTATCCCCAATGCCAATGAGAAACGGATTGAATTCGAAAAGCAATATATGGGTAAAAGATATGCCAATAAGGAACAGAATATACATCGTCAGATAGCTCCGGGTACTTATATCTATATGTCGTCTTATTCGGTGGCTTCGAATGTGGGATATGATTTCTCCATCGAAAATTTCAGGGGGGATACCTTGGTCAATAAGCTGACCTCTTCGCGGATTACCTGGGATAAGGAAAATAAAAAATGGGTGATCCATAACTGGAAACTCCGGGAAATAGAGGGAGATAAAGAAACGTATACGACGGGACAGAAACTGGATACTGTCATGGCTTTCCAACCTTCTGAATTTTCAGAGAATCCGAAGAAAATCCGGGAACAATTGACTTTTCCGGAACTGGATCGTTATATCGACCGGATGAAAATGCGGGGGAGTTCGAATGTGATCGAATTTCAGATTGAAAAATATAAAATGATTGCCAATGCATTCGCTACTTTTATATTGACTTTCATCGGTGTCAGTATCTCGTCACGTAAAATCAGGGGCGGAATGGGACTACATCTTGGAATAGGCTTGCTGATCAGCTTTTCTTATATCTTATTTATGCAATTTTCAACAGTTTTTGCAACAAATGGAAATATGAATCCGTTATTAGCAGTGTGGTTGCCTAATATTTTGTTTGCCATTATCGGAGTGTTTGTGTATAGGACGGCGCCCAAATAGTTTGAATGAAATACCTGAGTGAGAGAGACGTGTAAGCGGGAAAAAAATTAAAATCAATGAATTAATATTATTTAGGATGGAAAGAGATTATAATAAAAATCGGCGTTCTTTTCGTTCCGAACGGTCTGAAAACCGTAGAGGATATGGAGCAGAGCAAGGAGAAAGACATACGGCCGGATCTGTGGGGAACCGTAACACTGCCAGAAGGTTTGAAAGGACTTCTGAACGGGACAATGGAGAAAGAAGAGAACGGAATTTTAACCGGGAGAAAGATACTTACAGAGAACGTCCGGTTAAATTCAGTAACCGCCGGGATTACCGTCCTAGTACAGAGGCAACCGACCGGCAGGACCGGACCGAACGTTCGGAACGGAAGAAGGTATTGGTGAAACGTGATGCTCATACGGATAATCCACGCAGACCACGTATTTTCCGGCCAAGAGGTGAGGAGACCACCGGAAACAATCATTCGAATTATAATCGTCCTTTCGACCGCGATCGGAAAAAGATTTCCGGAAGAGAGAAAGAAGAACTGAGACAAAAACACTATAGTAAAAAGAAATTGTTGGCTCATCGGCTGAAAAATGAAGATGAAAATGCCGAATTGCGGTTGAATCGCTACATTTCAATGGGAGGCGTATGTTCTCGTAGGGATGCGGATGAATTGATCGTAGCCGGACGGGTGAAGGTAAACGGAGAAGTAGTTCAGACCGTCGGTTTGAAAGTACGGAAGAAAGACAAGGTGGAGGTGGACGACGTTCAGATTTTCCCCGAAAAGAAAGTATATCTCGTTTTAAATAAACCGAAAGATTATGTGACAACCGTCGAGGATCCGTTGGAGCGTAAGACGGTCATGGCCTTGGTCGAAGGTGCTTGTAAAGAAAGAATCTATCCGGTAGGGCGTCTGGACCGGCAGACGACAGGAGTGTTGTTGTTTACGAATGACGGCGATCTGGCTAAGAAATTAACCCATCCGAAATACGATCACAAAAAGATATATCATGTTTTTCTGGATCGTGTATTGACTGAAGAAGATTTTCAGGCTATAGCGAATGGAGTCCAGCTGGAAGACGGATTTATCAAAGCGGACGAGATCAGTTATACCTCTCCGGATTGTACTGAAGTGGGGATAGAGATTCATTCCGGAAAAAATCGTATCGTCAGACGTATATTTGAACATTTCGGTTACCAGATCATAAAGCTCGACCGGGTATATTTTGCCGGTATTACGAAAAAAAATCTGCCGCGGGGAACATGGCGTTTCCTTACTCCGAAGGAAGTGACTATGTTGAAAGTTTATTAAGTGCTAAGCTATTGTTTATGGAGAGTGTTTTTTCCTGGTATGCTGTGTATACAGCAGCCAGGGCTGAAAAAAAAGTAAAAGAACGACTCGATCAGATTGGTATTGAAAATTATCTTCCGTTAAGGACTGAATACAGGGTGTGGAGTGACCGGAAAAAAAAAGTGTCGGTGCCTTTGATTTCCGGATATATTTTTGTACATATAAAAGAAGAAACCTTTGTTCCTGTGCTGACAACTCCGGGGGTGGTTACTTTCCTGAAAGAAAAGGGAAAAGCGGTAGCTATTCCGGCTGAACAGATCGAACGTTTACGTTTTGTCGAAAACCAGACCGACGAACCGTTGGAAATTTCTTACGAGGATATTCCTGCAGGTACTTTAGTAGAAGTTGTTCGGGGTAAATTAGCTGGATTTCAAGGAGAGATGGTGCAGATCCGGGATAAATACCGGATTGTTTTACGTTTGGAAAAATTAGGGTGTGCTTTGATTACGGTAGCAGCCAGTTGTGTTGAAAAAGTGAAAAATTATTCTAAGAAGGGGTATGTTTTGGGCTTTTTGTTTATTTTTGTGACTCATTGAAATAACATAGAATAAAAATGAATAATAAAATAAAGGTGAAGAAGTTATTCTTACTCATATTGTTCGTGCAATTTATATCTGTTGCATTTGCTCAGATGTCGGACGATCAGGTTGTAGCCATGGTTAAAGAGGCTCAGAATCAGGGAAAAACTCAACAACAAATCATTATGATGCTGGGACAAAAAGGAGTTACCCAGGAACAATTGATTCGTATAAAAAATAACTATACCGGTAAAAAAAGTACGGCCGGAGAACAAACGGGGAACGGAATGAGCCGGTTGAGGCAAGAAAATCCTCCTGCAGTCAATATATTGGATTCTTTGAATCTGGAGGAAGATAAAGAGCTTCTTTTCTCAAAAGATTCAGTGCCTGAAATAAGGATTTTCGGACGGGATATTTTTAATAACAAACAATTGACTTTCGAACCTAACCTCAATATAGCTACGCCGGAAAATTATGTGCTTGGTCCCGGAGATGAGATTATTGTGGATATTTGGGGGGGGTCGGTAAAGACTATTCGGCAATATATTGCACCGGATGGAAATATCACGATCGAAGAGATCGGACCGATTTATCTGAATGGCTTGAAAATAGAAGAAGCTTATCAACGGGTAAAGAATGCATTGTCCCAGGTATATGCTTCATTAAATAGTGATCAGCCGGATACTTTTATAAAAGTGTCCTTAGGAAACGTGCGGAGTATCCGGGTGAATGTGATGGGGGAAGTGGCGATGCCGGGTACCTATACCTTACCCTCTTTGGCTACTTTGTTTCATGCTTTATATAATGCCGGAGGAGTCGGTGAAATCGGTTCCATGCGGAATATTACGGTAAATCGCAAAGGAAAAGTTGTCGCCGATGTAGATGTATACGATTATCTTTTAAAAGGGAGAAGCGATCTGGACATCAGCCTGAATGACGGGGATGTGGTGCTCGTTGCACCTTATGCCAATTTGGTTTCCCTGACAGGAAAGGTAAAGCGTCCGATGATCTATGAGATGAAAGATACGGAGACAGTCGGCGATTTGTTGGAGTATGCCGGAGGTTTTAAGGGAGATGCTTATAAAAATGCTGTTCGGGTAATTCGAAAAAGTGGACGGGAATATCAGGTACATAATGTCGAAGAAGGAGAGTTTAAAAATTTTCCTTTGGTAGATGGGGATTTTATTTCTGTAGATCCGATGTTGAATCGTTTTGAAAATCGGGTTCAGATTCGGGGAGCTGTGTACCGGCCCGGATTATACGATTTAGGAAAAGTAACTACAGTGAAGGAATTGATTGAAAAAGCAGAGGGAATTACTGAAGACGCCTTTGTTAACCGGGCTGTATTATTCCGCCAGAAACCCGATTTAACTCAGGAAGTGGTCGCTCTCAATGTAACCGGAATATTGAGTGGTTCGGCTGCCAATCTGCCTTTGCAAAAAAACGATGAATTGTATATTCCTTCGATATTCGATTTGCAGGAAGAATATACATTGTCCGTAAAAGGGGCTGTAAGGGTACCGGGAGTTTACAAATATGCCGATAATGCCACAATTGAAGACCTGATCATTCAGGCCGGCGGTTTATTGGAATCCGCTTCGACAGTGAAAGTCGATGTGGCTCGCCGGATTAAAAATCCGAAGAGCTTGACCGGAGCGACTAAATTGGCTGAAAACTTTACTTTCACTTTAAAGGATGGATTGATTGTGGACGGTAAACCGAACTTTACTTTGGAACCCTATGATGAAGTATTTGTCCGTAACTCTCCGGGATATCAGGTACAGCAAAATGTAACAGTTACCGGCGAGGTATTGTTTGAAGGAAATTATGTCTTATCCCAGAAAGGGGAACGGCTTTCGGATTTGGTGAAAAGAGCAGGTGGACTGATGCCGGAGGCATATGCAAAAGGGGCCCGTTTGCTCAGACAGATGACACCGGATGAAAAGGCTCGGGTGGAATCTGTATTGAAACTTTCCAAACAAACGGATAAAGATTCGATCGACATAAACCGTCTGGATATCGGTAATACCTATTATGTCGGTATCGAGCTGAAGAAAGCGATCGAAAATCCCGGGTCGGATTATGATGTCGTATTACGGGAAGGGGACCAGCTCGTTGTCCCTCAGTATACAGGAACGGTGAAGATCAGTGGGGCGGTGATGTATCCGAATACTGTCGTATACAAAAAGAATGCGAAGTTGAATTATTATATAGAACAGGGCGGAGGATTCGCTTCACGGGCGAAGAAACGCAGGGTGTTTATCGTGTATATGAACGGTACGGTACAGAAATCCAAGACTTTCTCTAAGGCCAAGGCTGCTCCCGGTTGTGAAATCATTGTACCGGTAAAACCGCCTAGAAAAGGTGTCGGTTTGGCTGAAATCATGAGTATCGCTTCCTCTACCACGTCTATGGCTGCATTAGTTACATCAATTATTAATAGCACGAAGTAATGGCTACAAATTCGACGAGTAATCAACCGGTTCAACCGGAAAATGAAATAGACCTGATCGAGGTTGTAAAGAAATTATGGGCAAAGCGGAAATTCATTCTCAAGGTGACTGTCGTTTGTGCATGTCTCGGGGTATTGGTCGCTTTGTTCAGTGCTAAAGTTTTTACCGCTTCCTGTACGATTGTTCCCCAGACAGGTGAAAAAACGACTGGAGGAAGTTTAAGTGGCTTAGCTGCTATAGCAGGTATAAACATCGGATCTTTAGGTTCCGGAGATGTGTTGTCGCCGAAGATTTATCCTAAAATATTGGCTAGTGTACCTTTCCAAAAGGAAATTATGCAGACGGCGATCAAATTTGAGGAATACGATCAGCCGGTGAAATTGCTGGATTACTATACTGCCGATGAATATGCCCAATTTTCTTTAGGGGGAACAATACTGAAATATACGATCGGTTTGCCCGGAGTGATTATCGGGGCTATTCGTGGGGAAGAACCGGAACCTCAATATGGAGAAGGGGCTGTTGCTACTTTGGAATCCCTGTCTAAAGACGAGGCAGAATGTATCAAGACCTTGAAAGATAAGATCAATATGAACCTCAACGATAAAGACGGGTATATTACTTTGTCTGTCGATATGCCTGAACCTTTGGCTGCAGCTCAATTGGCTGCCAAAGTACAGGAATTATTGCAGCGTTATGTAACCGACTTTAAAATTCAGAAGGTGAAGGCGAATCTGGAGTTTGTGGAAGGTCGCTATGAAGAGGCTAAAAAAGAATATGAAAAGAAACAGGAAGAGCTGGCTATTTTTAACGATGCCAATCGTAATCTGGTTTCCAATGTAGCTAAAACTACCCAGGAGCGTTTGAATAACGAATATACACTACTATTCGGCGTATACAGTGAACTGGCCAAACAACGCGAGCAAGCCAATATTCAGGTAAAAGAAACGACTCCGGTATTTACCGTTGTAGAACCGGTAACTATACCGACCGAACGTTCAAAACCCAAAAGAGGACTGATTTGTATCGCCTTTACTTTTTTAGGTGGTTTTATCGGTATCGGTTTAGTATTGACTTTACCTTTCCTGGCTCAGGTTTCCGATTGTAAGCGTTTAAAAGGATGGTTGCCTGAAGAAAAAGAATAATTTTCCATAAGACTTTATAAAAAAAGCTATCGAATAATAAATTTCGATAGCTTTTTTCTTTATTGTGCGGGAGGTCCGAATATTTTTATACTTTTGTGGTATCCTTTAAAGCGGGAAAACTTAAAGGATTGAACGACTAAGTAAATATAACGATGGAAAATGAAGAAATCGATTTAATCGAAGTCATGGCGAAGCTGTGGCATCGCAAAAGGACAATAATGTATATTGCCTTGTTTTTTCTGGTGGGTGGTTTGGTTTTAGCTTTCTTTTTACCAAGGAAATATACCGCTCAATGTACCCTGGGTTTGGAAATGGAAGACCGGACAACGCGGATCAGTGTCGAAGGAATGTCGCCTTTCCAGAGTATGCCGATGGGGGATATGCGGAATACGCGTATTGTTTCGCCGGCTATGTATCCGGATATTTTTTTCAGTGTACCTTTTCAGAAAGAGTTGATCTATTCTCCTTTATACATCGATGAGAGAGGAGATACGGTTACTTTCTATAACTATCTGGTGTCCGGTCCGGAACGTTTGGCTTTGGTAACCGATCCTTCACAGGTGGAACAGCTGACAGAAGAAGAAAGTAAATGTCTGGCTTATTTAAAAGATGCTTTTTCTGTAAAAGTAAATAACAAAGACGGTAATCTGAAAATTACTCTGGATCTGCCCGATCCGAAACTTTCGGCTTATCTGACGAATCGGGCACAGGCTATGCTGCAGACATACATTGCGCGGTTTCGTATCGCCAAAGCTCAGGCTGCTCTCGATTTTGTAGAGGAACGTTATACGGAGGTGAAAAACGAACTGGAGAAAAAGCAACAGGCTTTAGTACAATTCCGCGAAAAACATCCGGACCGGACATCCGTGCAATTAGAAACGGAAGAGAAAATACTGACCAACGATTACGAGTTGTTTTTCGGACTTTATTCCGATATTGTAAAGCAACGGGAGAAGGCAAAAATCCAGGTGAAAGAAGATATGCCGGTACTGACGGTAATCGAACCTGTCGTAGAACCGACCGTTCCTTCTAAACCACAGCGTGCATTGATTGTGTTGGCTTCTTTATTACTGGGATTATTCGTCGGTTGTGGTTTTGTGCTGGTTCAACCTATCTTTTCTCAGATCGTATCTTCAAAAAAGCAGGCGCATACCATCCCGATTAAACGGATGAAGAAGATTTCTTAGTAAATATTACTGTCTGTTACATTAAGAATCCGGTCAGAGTTTCCCGACTGATTCCAAAACAGCCGGGAACTCTGACCGGATTCATCTTCGCAATTCCTGTTCTAATTTCTGTGTCCTTTATCTTTCCAACGATGTTTAAGCCAGGCAATCAGAACCGTACTGAGTATGCCTCCGGTCAGACTGACCAGTTGTCTGACCAATATATTTCCCGGGTCGTCGATACTCCACGAACTACTGAAAATAAGTGTTGAAAGAGCACCGGTTGTAAAACTCATCATGTGGTTCATGGCAATTCGACGTAAAGGGTTGAAGAAGTATGCTTTTTCGACTTACTGACGGCAAAGGCGTAAATATGCACGTTTTCTTTCGCCCATTTTTTCGGCAATGGAAACTCGTCAGAAAGGCTCTCGCCCCGGTTACAGATTTTTATTAACCGGGCTGATTTTACCGCTGATTCGTAGAATCCGGCATAGATTACATCGTCTTTCACTCCGGTACCTGTATTGTCTTGTGCCGTTTGGGCAACAGTGATCGTATTATCGGTAAAAGCAGCCGTTACATCAGGTAAATCCAATCCTCCGTTAGAGCAAAGGA
>ERZ834859.3776-NODE-3776-length-10358-cov-2.440066_pt1 | contig 10358 bp, 8 predicted proteins | sample MGYA00519947_ERZ834859 | MGnify/ENA primary metagenome ERZ834859 (study PRJEB31850, sample SAMEA3708763) | human gut metagenome | biome: human gut; feature: human-associated habitat; material: faeces | place: China | collected 2014 ...
AACTCTTCGCCGCATTCAGTAATAATACTAATTTTTCCCACAACGTAAAACCACCGCCCAGTCAGCGTTCTTGCCAACAGACGGTGGTTTATTTATACATTTTTTAGGGAAAGGAAAGAGTTTTTCTTAAGAGTTCTTTCTCTTAAGATGTATATATCATATCGCATAATTGTGAAAAGCATTTGTCCAAATTATAATTTTTTTCTAAAATTTCTAAAATGAAAATAACTAATTCGTAACTGGCATCAAAATTCCATCCCTGTTCTTCCCATTGTGTCCTGTTTTCAGATCATAACGTTTCATTATCTTCTGAAAGTCAGAACATAACTCTTACCATCCATTAATACTATGAAGATTACTATTCACGCCCTTCACAACAACACGCTTCTCAATGCACAATGTCAGTCGTGTCTCTGTTCCTCATTTCCATACGCCTCGCAAAATCTTGCAGCGAATGCCGGTGGTTCGTTATTGGCATAAAGGTGGGAAATATCACCGAAAGAGCTCATGCGGAAAGCTGCTATTCCCTGACGGCGTTCTTCTGTGGTCAAAGTTGTCACAGAGGATGGGGCAGCCACGCAGCCATGCCAAAGTACCATCGGAGAGATATTCAGCAGATGGCTGAGAAGTACACACTCCAATCCAAAATGACAGAAGAAAATAATCGTGTCATTATTCTCTTCATTTACTTTATAATAGTGACCTTTCCTCTCATATCCATGCTTCGCGAGAAGCTTGTCGAACTCCCCGATCACACGGTCATACTCTTCTTTCACATGACCTTCCTGCATAGCCTCATTCTCAAACCAGTGGTCATACTGGAAAAAGCGCTCGTCTGCCATCCAGTCCTGTGGCAGCCAGTCCCATGCAATAATCTTCTTATCTTTCACATCCGGGCGCCAGATCTGACAGGGAAATTCCTTCAGCCATTCACACTCTGTAGCTGTTCTTCCCATCTTTTTCAAGGTCGGAGCCGCAGTATCCTTCGCTCTTCCAAGGGGGGATACATAGAAAGCTTTTACATCTAATTTGGAAAGCTTCTGTGAAAGATACTCCACCTCTTTCCAGCCTTTTTCTGTAAGGGAATCTATATCATAATCCGGGTCACCATGGCGTACAATCAATAATTTCATAATGTCACTCCTCGTAATTTGCTTTTGAATCACTAATAATTTCAAGCTATTTCTTATTTCATTGAACAGTAACGATTTTAGCATATCTTCACAGATAATTCACCATATTTCTTACCGTCATTTCTTTACAATTTTTGTGAAAGAAGTATATAATAATGCTATATCAACGAGTCTTTTGACGCTCATATCTTATATGAATTCAAACAGACGCTGATCGGATCATACTTTAATAAATACAAGAACTAAGTGGACGCAATAACCACTTTCAGATTACATTTTATTCCTCAATATAACTCAATTTACGATTTCAAGCGAGGTACCCACATGAAAAAACTTGCCATCATTTTCCCAGGTGTCGGTTATACCTGCACCAAGCCCCTTCTCTATTATACTGCTTCCATGGCTGCTGAACGTGGTTATGAAATCATCCGCCTTGACTACGGCCAGGACATCCACACCTTCCACGGCCGCACCCCAGCGGAACTGGAACCTATCATAAAACTGGCAATAAAAAGAACGCTCCCCCAATTGGAAAACGTTCCTTTCTCTGAATATGATGACATTATTTTTATCTCCAAAAGCATCGGCACCACCATCGCCTGCCAGCTGGAAACAGCACTGCAGCTGAAGGGAAAAGTCCATCAATTTCTTATGACTCCAATTCCTTCTACCCTCCGTTATCTCTCCGATATCAACGGGCTCTTCTTCGCCGGAACCGCCGATCCCTATATGCCGGAGTCCAAGATCCGCTCTGCCGCAAGAAACTTCCCCGATAAAACCGGCGGGATTTTTGAGGGCTGCAACCATTCCCTAGAGCAAAAAGGCGACACTTTAGGTGCGCTGAAGAATGTCAGACTGATTGTAGAATGTCTGGATAAAATGTTAGTCTGATTTTTGTTTTCCATTAACAGGGAAGAAGCACTTCCCTGTTTGTTCCATAAAAGATATTATTATGTCCAATTAATCTGTCTAAAATTTCTTCCATCCGTTTCCAGTTATTATTTACATCAAACTCATAGCTGTGTCCCCATATGTAAAATAACTGCTTTTCTTCACTTTTTTCTTTTAAAAATTTCTCCAGAAGTTCCCATATATTTTCATCATCATGATGACAAGTTGGTTTAAATATCAGTAAATTCTTTTGTAATTTAAATGCTCCGGAAGACTCTACGACCGTGCATATTGAATTTTACATTTTTTCAGTATCTGAACCACTTCATCATTATATGTTCCATAAGGATACGCCATACCGGTAATCTGGCAGTCAAACATCCGTTCCAGATTTTGTTTATCCAGATAAACTTCATTATATACAGTGTCTTTATCAAGCTTTGTTAAATCCTGATGAGTCAATGTATGAGCCGCGATTTCATGCCCCTTATACAATTCTTTTAATCCTTCTGCATTCATATGATGCACTCTTACATTACCAAAGTCATAATGGCTGGCATATGTCTGCATTCCACTGTTCAGATTGAATGTTGCTTTTACATGATAATAGTTGAACATGTCTACCAGTCTCCTGTCCTGGCAAACTCCATCATCGTAGCTAAATGTTACTGCCTTTTGTTTTCCATCCCACATATATTCTGTATCCTCGTTTCATATCCTTCAAGCTGCATGCTCCAAACATTTCCTTCACACACAATCTTTGTTGTTTGTTTCTCTCCCGAATTATTAATTACAACTAATTTTTGTGCGTCTGGATAATAGGCACATTCCACATGCAGATTATCTGTAATGCATTCTGCCTGTTCTTCCCGTCCAGCCTCTAATATCAGTTGCAACAATAATCTGGTACTTTCCTCTGAAAAAGCAAATCCCGTCATATAAATTCCACTTCCTTTTCCAAACTGGTGTCTGGTAATACCCGGATACCCACCTGCAGCCTCTGCCAATACCTCTGTTTTTTTATCTGTCAGGTATATATGTTCCATTACTGGCCATTCCAGTATATCTAATATATGATTTTGTGGTGCTTTTACTTCATACTCCCATTTTCCATGACATACCCTTGCCCCATTATCTTCATCTACGCCCAGTACCTGTGCCAATCTGAAAAACGTATCATATCCACTGGTTGCTGATGGCTCGCCAATTCCAATAAAACAGCCCCCTTCATATACCCACTTTGTAATTGCCTCAACAACTTTCACGTCTTTCCAGTTATCACCGCCACTCCATGCGTCACCCGCTTTTCCTGCATTAATAATGACTTTGTATCTGGATAAATCTCCGCTTCTGGCTGTCTCAAAATCAATAAAATCAACATCCACAGGCAAACCTGAAAGCGCCTCATTTATATGAATCAAATTATGCATATATGTTTCATGAAAATGTCCAGACAAAGTCCATGAACGCAATTTGCCCCAACAATGTAAAACCGCTACTTTGGTTTTCAAGGTCCAAGGCTTTCCTTTTTCATGAAAAGACTTCAACATGCGAAATTCATCTGCAACTTTTTCAATGTAATCGCAAAAATCCGGATAATTCTCCGTAAGATGTAAATATCCGCCTAATCCAATTCTTTGAATCGGTTCACGCAACAATGCACGCCTTACATTTCTCCAATACTGCATTGCATCCCTTGTAGGATTTCCTCCCTCTGTAAATGTAGGAGCTCCTCCAAGCCCCACCGGGAAAAGATAAGGATGAAGCCTGAGTTCATGAACTTCTGTATCTACACCTGCACAAAGACGTGCTTCATACCCGGAAAATACGCATTTAATAATCCCATCAAAACCAAATTCATAAAATCTGTCATTATATGGTTCAATTCCAACCCAGCTGTCATCGTAAAATACGTAAGCCTTTTTTCCATATTCATGCACAATATCTATTAGTTTTTTTCCAAATGAAATTACAAAATCATTAATAAATTCCATCCAGTCTTTTTTTGCTTTTGTTGGCGGCATATGGGTTACCCGATATTTCCCCTGATTCACAAAATCCTCTGCGGTAAGTGCATATCCATATTTCTGTTCGAAATTGTGTAAAGCAAGAGGACTCACTGTAAAATCGTAGGAGCCCCAGTCTGTAAATAAATTTCGTTTTCTGGCATCGCTTCCCCAAATCCAGACAAAATTATAAAACATAGAGGTAAAACGAACCACTGTAGTTGCAGGATGTTCTTCGCACCATTCTTTCATCCAATTAATTAAATAAACCTGTGTTTCAGCGTATACAGGATCTATCGGTATAAGATGCTCTTTATCCCAGTTATTGGTAATATGATTATACATGGAAATTTCTTCCCAAATTCGATATGCCAGAAAACTGACTGTATATTTGTGCCATAATACACAGTTTTCAATCCTGACAACACCTTTTTTCTTATCATAACTCCAGTTTTCTTTATTTACTTCCTTGTCAGTTGTGCGGTCATACACCTGCCAGTACCCCAAAGCTTCTGCACTGTCATTAATTTTAAACTGCTCCTGAAAAAACTCTTTTAAGAGCTCTAGTTCCAGACAATGCTCAACTGCAGTTTTCGGTTCTGTGACAAGAAAAGTCTGCTGCAATTTATCCAAATTTTCCATAGCCCAGGGATTATGACCGCGGATAATACAAATAGTAGAATAAATACCATATCCTGCCTCCGTTATCTCCGGAGACAGTTCTGTCCCATCAGAATCCCTTATTACATCTGCTCCCCATTTTTTTGCAAGTTCTAAGGTCAATTTTTCATAACCAGCCTCACCAGGCAAGGTAAAGCCACCTTTATTTTCTAACTCAGTCATAATTTTTGCCCTCTTTCAAGTAGTAGTACAATGCCCAGTCCTGATCATTTGCCCATGGATCCGCATACTGGCATCTTACGTTGTTAACCATAAAAGGATATACATATGCGCAGCTTGCACTTCCATCACCATTTATCATACTTAGTACACCTCGCAATGAATTTTCCGCCTTTACACCATATGATCTCTCACCGGTTATTTTTTCATATTCCCGAAAAGCAACACCACTTAAAGAACTCCAGTAATGTGGAAATGTATCTCCAAGATTTTTGTACTTTCCAAACCAATATCCATCCCAATGACGAACCGCATTTTCATACATATGAAAATCTGGCTGATGTCCATTAAACAGCACCAGTACAGCTAATTGTTTCTTTCCTTCTTCCAGATATAATATTTTTCCTGTAAGTTCGTATAACTGAAAAAGATAATTTACTGCTGGGGCAACAATACTCTGCTCATATTTTACTTCATGCGGTGGATAACATAATCCGTTTTTTATAAGCATTTCGCCATGTGTTTCATAGTATCTCAGAAGTTCCTCTGCCTCTCTTTCCATACCACCCGATTTCAACAAATTCACAGATTCCAGCATAGGGATTCCAATTGCATAGAATGAAGCTCCGTCTTGTGCATAATAAGATTTCATAATTTTATACATATTTTTAAGATCAGCAACCTCATTATACAATCTGTATCTTTCCATAAAAAAAATTGCAAGCCATGGATAATTGTACAAACGGTTCCAGGTATTATCTCTTCCTGCATCATTGTATACAATACCTGTATTCTCATCGTAGAGCTCTCTGTATATATATTCGGTATATTTCTGCAGTGCTTTTTCCACTTTCATATCTTTATTTTTCTGCAGCCAAAGCGCCAGAAGTGCCCCCATTCCCACTCTTTCCCTGCCACCGTTATGATCGTATTCTTTTTCATAAACCAATCGCTTATCTTCATTATCATAAGTGAGAAATGCACCATCTAAAAGGCTTTCACCGCGAAAATACTGCTGTTTTTCAACAATAAATCTGCATCTTTTTTCTGCAAGCTTCTCCACCCTTGGTAATACCAGAATAACCGCAGATGTACTGTATTCTTCTCCCTTTATGAAGAACTCTTTTTCACCCTGACTTACAGAATCCATTTTAATTCTATAATCTATGCAATTACCGTTTTCTGTTTTTTCAGTTGAAATTTTTTCACCTGCAAGAGTGACTTTGATTTCTTTTTCATGCCAGATTGCTTTATCTGCTTTTATATGAAAGCTTAAGTTCTCGCCCTCAAAATAAATTCCATGTTCCAACTGTATCAACAGCTGCCCTTCCTGATGAAGCAATTTTTCTTCAAAATCCCTTTGATCGTCATACCAGAAAAGATCCCATTGGATTACGGTCATTTCTCCCGGTTTTAAATTGTTTATTTTAGGATTTAATATAATGATTCCCCGGTCATTGCTAAGTTCTTTTTCATTTCTTATAATGCTGTAACATTCTATTTTTCCCTCTTTCAGAACCAACCCAAGATTTGGATTTTCTCCTCCCATTCTGATCCCTGCAATATAACTTTGACTTTCACCACACCGAATATGTGCATGACAGCGCTCTTTCATACAGATTTCAGAAGCCGTATAATTATCCGGAAATGGCACTGCAATACCTATTCCACCTTTTTGAGGAAAATACTCACAATCCCTATTATTAAAAAAAATATATTTTTCAGTTATCTTTCCGTCTTCAGATATTGTTCTTTCTATTCTTCCTACAATTCCATCCGGAAGAAACATTTCTCCCCAGTTTTTACCTATGGCAACCCAGTTCATTTTATATTTGTCATTTTTGTTTACAATGCTTTCCAACTGATGATTTTCATTCTCTTTAATAATAAATTCCATACCTAATCCTCCATATATCATCCTTTTACAGACCCCGCCATTACACCACTGATAATATATTTCTGCATAAATATATAGAAAACCAGCAGCGGCAATATACCTAATACCATCATTGGAAACAGACTAGTCCAGTCTGTAGAAAACTGACCGATATTGCGATATACTTCCTGTAAAATAACATCTTTTTCTCTTTTCTGTATAAAATACAACGGTCCCATAAAATCATTCCATACATTTAAAGTATTTAAAATTACGATTGTAGCAATCATCGGCTTCAGCAATGGAAGCACAATTGTACCAAAAATTCTGAATACTCCTGCACCATCAATTCTGGCAGCTTCTTCCAGTTCTATAGGAACTGAAGAAATGGAATTTTTCATTAAAAAAGTAGCAAATGGAATATTGATAGCAATATCAATAAAAATAACTGCTGTCAGCGTATTCATTAAATCCAGGCTTCTTACCAGCTTGTACAGACCAAGAACTGCCATCTGGTATGGAAACATCATTCCGGAAAGAATTACCAGAAAAATAATTTTTGTAATTTTACTTTTCTCTTTGCGGTTTAAAACATATCCACACATAGTACTGCACATTACAATGCCAAATACAGCACATATTGTAATAAAAAGAGTATTTCCAAATGCTCTTGGATACTGCATTTTTTCAAATGCATTGATATATGGTGTAATATCCCAGAAAGACGGAAGTGCCATCGGCTTTGCAGCCGCTTCAGTTCCTGACTTAAACGTAGTAACAAGCAGATAATAAATAGGAGTTAAAACAATAAACGTGATAATTAGCAAATAAACATGCTTCAAAATCTCCATAATATTTTTTTTCGTTTTCATCAGTTTAAATACTCCTCCCATTTTTTAAATATTCCAAGCATTACAGCGGAAACAACCATTGTCATCAACAGAAATACAATTCCAAAAGCTGATGCATAACCGAAATTTCCATCTGAAAATTTTGAGTACATCAATGTCAGAATAGTTTCTGTCTGATGTGCCGGACCTCCGTTCGTAGTTGACAAGACAAGATCAAATACTTTCAGACCTGAGATAGTGCTTGTTACAAAATTAATTTTTATGGCAGGTGCAAGCCCTGGTAATGTAATATGCCAAAACTGCTGCCAACTGTTAGCTCCATCCACAGAAGCAGCTTCATAAAGATCTCCACTAATACTTTGCAAACTTCCTATGTAAATTACCATAGACCATCCAAACCACTGCCACACTGAAATTGCAATTATGGAAAATATAGCGATTTTTCCATTTCCGAGAAAGTTGATTTTTTCAAATCCCAGTTTCAAAAGCACCTGGTTTATCAAACCATAATCACTTGCAGACAGGATATATTTCCAAAGATATCCAACAACCAAGGTGCTTAATACTGCGGGTGCAAAAAAGATTCCTCGGTAAATTGTTCTTCCTCTTAATTTGGAATTCAGAAGCACTGATACAGGAAGAGAAATTAAACTTTGAATGGATACTGTAAGAATTGCAAATACCAGGGTATTCTTTAATCCTTTCAAAATAATTCCATCTGCCAAAAGCTGTTTATAATTTTTCAATCCTGAAAAAACGATATCCGGCGAAAAATTAGTCCAGTTATAAAAACTGTATTTTGTAGTAAAAATAAGCGGAATGATAAAAAACACAGAAAATATAGAAACCGCAGGTATTGCCATGATAATATATGGCAGATTTCGTTTTACATGATTGGCATTCATACTCTCCTTGCCCTCCTTCTTTTTATGTTTCTATTATAAATTTGATCTTTTTCTCTATAAATCCAAAAAAATTTATATGACTATCGTTTTTTTTATATCCCATTTACTTTTGTTAATTCTATTGATAACATTAACCTCTATTGCACAAAAACAGATCCTGCAAAAAGCTCATTTGCTAAATGCAGGATCGGTTTAATAAATTATGGATAATTTTAAATTTGTTAAATGATTACAATTTACTCATATCTGATTGAGTCAGCTTTTGTATCAATAGCTTTCACAAGATCGTCTCCACTGATATCTCCGGAAATAACACCCTGAAGCTGAGCAGTAAACTCATCAAACAAGGACTGACTTGGAAGATTTACACTCCATCTGTCAGATGGGAATGCAATATTTCCATTGTTAATAATATCTGCAACATATTCATATTCTTCAGGCATCTGAGCCTCAACTCCGCTTCTATAGCTGGTTCCGCCAACATTTGCATCAGCAAATGCCTGCTGAACTTCAACGGAAGCCAGTGCTGTTAAAGTAGCTTCTGCACCATCATGATTTTCCGTATTTACATTAATACCGAAGCATGCAGCTGGTCCGCCTAAAACATATTCATTTTCTCCTGTTTCACTAAGCTGCGGAAGCATTTTAAAGTTAACTCCGGATTCTTTCAGCTCTGTATACTGCCATGGACCTCCATGAAGGAATGCCACTTCTCCATTTTTAAAGCTGTTCAGCATTTCCTGGCAGGAAATTCCCAGAGACTCAGAAGCGATCAGTCCTTTTTCAACTAATGTACACCATTTATTAACACAGTCGTTAATATGTCCGTCCATAGTTACTTCACCCAAAGCAAATTTGGTGTCGAAATCAGTTCCATCAGGGTTTGCTTCTTCATTATTATGATAATAAGAATTTTCCAGATACCCCAGTAAGCTGGATGTTGCAGTTGAGTCATCCGCAATCCCAAAACCATATGCAGTATAGCCTTTTTCATTAATAGTCTCGCAAGCAGCTACAAACTCATCAAATGTTTTTGGAATTTCTACTCCACATTCCTCAAGAATCGAAGCATTACACCAGATTCCTGAAAACCATCCATAGGAAGGAATTCCATAAATTTTTCCATCAGCACTGCAAAGCGACATTCCAGCCTCATTAAACTCTTTTACAAAATCATAATCCGAAATGTCTTCCACGTTACCAGCTTTGATTTCGGCTGGATAGTTTGTTCCATCCATAATAATGTCTGGGCCTTCTCCAGATGCAAGCTGTGTGCTAAGTACATTATTATAATCAGTATTTGCAACATATGTGTACTCAATCACATACTTCCCATCCATCTGCTCATTTACCTTTTCCAGAATAGGATTCATGTCATCCTCATCATACCATCCCATCAAGGTTACCGTCTCTGCATCATCCGCCATAACCAGATTGGAACCGCCTCCAACTACCATTACTGATACAGTGCATGCTGTAAGAAACATACTAATCACTTTCTTTTTCATTTTTTTGCTACCCCTTTCGTTTATTTTTAAGTTGCTTTAAGTATAACGTTCACAGGATACGAAAAAAATAACAAAAAACTTATCTCATTATCAAATTTTTAAGATTTATATCCTATACTTTTCGTTCCAGTGTAATAAAATCTCTTCGTAATTTGATTATAGAGGTAGTTCCTCCCGGACCTGCAAAAATTTCCACACCGTATCCTTCCCCACACAGAATACGAATTCTCTTGTCAACATTGCTTACCCCATAACCAAATTCTTCATGGGACATTTTTCCCTGACCAATTTTTTCATACAACTCAAGTCCATTATCCCTGACAGTCATATAGAGTTCATTATTTTCTG
>ERZ834859.3778-NODE-3778-length-10355-cov-5.108447_pt1 | contig 10355 bp, 9 predicted proteins | sample MGYA00519947_ERZ834859 | MGnify/ENA primary metagenome ERZ834859 (study PRJEB31850, sample SAMEA3708763) | human gut metagenome | biome: human gut; feature: human-associated habitat; material: faeces | place: China | collected 2014 ...
AAGAGGCAAATGGAAGTATTGTCTACTTAGACAAGAGCACAAAACATATGTATGAACTCAACAATAAAGTACGTCTTATTGATGTATCCGGATTCCCTATTAAGAATGCAGATGAATTTGTAGGATTTATCTGTGGTATCCTTTCTCAGGATCACGATCTTGAGCAGATTTATCTTGACAGTTTCCTTAAGGTAGCAAAATTGGAAGATAAAGACATTACAGGTACTCTGGGACAGTTAGATGAGATTGGTAAACAATTTAATGTTACTTTTGTAATTAGCGTATCTTTAGACAAAGAAGAGATTCCTGAAGCGCTCCATGGTAAGATCAGTGTAGCTTTATAACCATCTTTTATTATTAATACTAAAAACTACATAACATAAATAAAAAGGATACCTGTTAAGATATTTTCAGCAGATATCCTTTTTATTGCATTTTGTAAGCATACCTGTTATCATGGAAAAACAATAAATATTAGGAGATGAGAGATATATGGAAGAATTATACAGAATAATTGAGCAAAAAATTAAAGATGCAGGATATCCAAGAGCAATTTCCGGTGAAATGGTTTACGGAGATATCTGCGACCAAATTGAAGGAAAAGAAAATGGCTCTTACGTTTTACTTTCCAAGGTTGAAGATGATGTTATTTTTGAATATCATATTACTGTAATGGATGATGAATTCAATCTTGGGTTACTGACAATACGTACTCCGGAAGGCGTATTTGAAACTGATTTTGATAAATAAAAATAGCTTTAACAGTTAGTAAATAGAATTCTGGAAAACATATCATAACCCAAACAGAATCAAGTATGTGACAGATATGTCTTATGTCTGTTATTTAAAGTCTATACAAAACTCCAGAGACATATCTGTCATTTTTCATACTTATCTTTTTATGTTTTTAATCTTCGCGTAAATGCACCGCTGTGGCCGCCTTACGACGTCTTGCATCATCCATAGCTGCATAATGTTTCTTTGTGGTGTTTACATCTCTGTGACCTAATACATCGGCTACAAGGTAAATATCGCCTGTTTCCTGATACAAAGTAGTACCGTAAGTACTGCGAAGCTTGTGTGGTGTGATTTTTTTTGTGGTCGTAATGGCACCTGCGTATTTTTTTACCAGATTTTCAACAGCTTGGATGCCAATCCTTTTTCGCTGGGTAGAGTAGAAGAGAGCGTGTTCATGCCCTGCTACAGGAACGATATTCTTACGAACTTCCAAGTACTTTTTCAAAGCTTTTTCTACCTCATGTCCAAAATATACAACCATTTCATTTCCACCTTTTCGGGTGACTTTAATCCCATTATTTTTAAAATCAACATCTTCAACATCAAGTCCTACACATTCAGATACACGAATCCCGGTACCAAGCAGGAGAGTAACGATGGCAAGATCACGCTCCTTGGTTTTTTCATAATAAACACGTTTCTGTCCTGTAAGCTCATCGCCGCAGTGCTCTATATGATCCAATAACATGGCAACTTCATCAGCATCAAGACGTATAATATTTTTTTCATGAGTTTTCGGAACATCTACAAGAACAGTTGGGTTCGTCTGGATAAATTCATGTTTATAATAATATGCATAAAAACTTCTCAATGCAGAAATTTTTCTTTTCAGGCCACGTTCACCATTGGTTTCTGTTTTATCACCATTTTTATATACTTTAAGATATTCCTGATATTCCTCGATATCTATAGCTTTAAGCTGATCCAGAACATCAACGGTAAAATCTTTCATGGAATAGTCCTTAAAGGCAGGATTTTCATCCAGGAGAAACTGAAAAAAGATTCGGATATCATACGCATAGGAAATTCGTGTTTTGGTAGTAGTAAGCGGATCCATAGCACGAAAATAATCCTTGCAGAAATCAGGCAGTGTTTTCAAAACAGCTCGAAGCTTCAAAATATTTGAAATATCGGTCTGTTCATGGTAAGTGACTTTCTTGCTATCATTATAATAATCAATATATTTATCCATAAAAAATCTCCTTAAAAAAATTATTTTATAACTTCTTAATGTTAAGAATATTGTTGAGAATATTTAAGACATATAAATCATCAAAGTTGATAATGATTAATAATTGCAGAGAAAATGCCTTTGTCAATAAACGATTACAGCGCAAAGACAGCTGCAGCCTACATCTATATGAAAAACTCGCGTTTGTCGTATAGATGTAGATAACATAAAAACATACTACTTTCGTATGTTTTTATGTTATCTTATTGTTGCCAACCAGTACATCCATTTATTGTTTCCGGATTTATTTTTGCGTGCTAATTGTTTGTATTGATCAAATAATAACTTTTTTCTGCCTTCATGTCAAAAACATTGATTGAATTACTTAGCGTTCAATTTAAATTTTTTCTACAGCAATTTTTTGTCAATAATCTGGTAGTTTGCCCGATGTATATACAAGGCTTTTCCGTCAACCATAAGTTTCGTCATTTTTGGAAGGTCTTCCGGAACTTCCCAGTACACATCATCTCCCGAAAAAGCCGCTATAGGCTGTCCCAGCTGGGATTTGATCACTACTATACGTGATTTTCCAAAGTCATTAGTTTTACAGACAATCTGTAATAATGCGATTCAATTCCGGAAGCTCTTTTTTGAGAGCAATCAGTTTCCCATCTTTTAGAAAACAATGTCTGGAATAAGCGGTTGTGCAGATTTCATTTCTGCTCGCATTAAAAAATTCATAATTAAATTCCAGAGAAATTCCATTATACTGCTTAATGCCAACGCGGATCCGGATTTCATCATCGAAGAAAACCTGCTTTCTATATGCAACTGAAATTTCCACAACAGGGGAGATCACTCCCAACTCTTCTACTTTCTTATAGCTGAAACCCATCCGGCTCATATATCCAATCCTGGCCTCTTCCATCCATTTTACATAATTAGAGTGATGGATAATGCCCATCTGGTCTGTTTCATGATATTGCGCTTTTCTGTAATAAGTGTATGTTTTTTCTGATTCTTCCTTCATATACCATATATCCTTTTTTATATATTTATAAAATGAAAATAACTATACCACTCGCTTGTCTGCGAAACGATGTACTAAGGCGTGCAGATTGCGGGAATGATTTTTCAGACACGCTCTAGCTGAAACCGGTTAATTATGACGGTCTCTTCACATAATTCAGAGGATTCTGATTTACCCCATTAACCATAACCCCAAAATGAAGATGAGGACCGGTGCTGTTCCCGGTGCTTCCTACATATCCGATGATATCACCTTTTTTGACCTTATCTCCTACACTCAGATTTGGGTTAAATTTAGACTGGTGCATATATTCTGTGATAAGTCCCTTTCCATCATGATTGATCTTGGTATAATATCCGGCACCGCCTGACGCTGCCGGTGAAAGCATGGCAACAATGGTTCCTGATGCTGCCGCATAAATCGGTGTTCCTGTAGGAGCAGGAATGTCAATTCCTTTATGATTGGTAGAACCGATTCCTCCCGGAGATTCCCTGTTTCCAAAATAACTGCTGATATAGGAATAACCGGAGCTTAAAGGCCACCGGAAAGAAACTCCGTTCTGATAGTCAGGAATAAGAGAACCATCTTCTCCAACATAATGGTTATCATCAATCCACTGATTTGTAACCAGAGCACCTGTGGAGGAATTCAGGTAATACTTCTCTCCATCTACAGTAACCCACCCACTTTCACGTTCGCATGTAGAAGGATTCATATAATATTTCTTTCCGTCTACTGTCAGCCATCCAGAAGCCAGCACCCCATCCGATTTCGCATAATAATGAGCACTGTTTTTCGTGATCCACTTACTGCTGGCAAGTTTTCCGTCAGACTCAAAATAATATCTTTTCCCAGATGACGATTTTAGGATAATATCATCGTAACGGATTCCATTAGTTTTCTTAAAATAATACTTGTGTCCGTTGATCGTCTGCCATCCCTTAACCAGTTTACAATCTGATTTCCTGAAATACCGATAATAGGAATCCGGTTTATAGAAGCCTTTGACAAGTTTACCATTTGAAGCTGCATAATAATAAGAACCGTCTGTTTCTTTATACCATCCGCTTCTGACCAGCTGACCGGTATTTCTGTTAAAGGAATACCAGCTTCCCTTTACTTTCAGACGCCCTTTTGCCATAGTGCCATTGGCCTGAAGATAATAGGTGGAATTCCCGCTTTTGCGAAAACAGTTTTTATACATTTTTCCTTTTTCATTAAAGCAGTAATATACATTATTTACTTTATGGAAACCGGATCGTATCACCCCGTCATTCCAGAAATAGTATTTATTCCCTGCAGCTGTAGTAACCCATCCGGTATGCATATACCCTTTTTTTTCATCAAAGAAATACGTTTTTCCATTTACTGTCTGCCAGGTAGTAAGCATTTTACCTTTTTCATTAAAACAGTACTTTTTTCCACTGATGGTCAGAATTCCGGCTTTGGCTGCACCGGTCTTGCCGAAATAGTACTGATTTCCTGCAGCACTTTTGTACCAGCCGGTAGCTTTTTTTCCGTTCTTATCGTAATAGTACCAGCTTCCGTTTTTTTTCACAAATCCTGTCTGCTTTTTGGAAGTTGCTGCAGCCTGAACCGGTACAGAGAGACCGGAAAAGATTCCACCCTGCAGAGCCAGTGCCAGAACCAAAAGAAAAGCTGTCAAATATAACTTTTTTTTCTTCATAGTAACTCCTGTGTGTGTGTTTTTTTGTAACTGTGAAGGTTTACTTATTTTTCTCTCGTTTATTCTTTAATTCAACATATCTGTTCTTCAGGAAAATCCCTGCTTTTTTGATATATCCCCATATTATGTTTAAAATCCGCAGGAGATATTTCCATATGGTTATGACCAGTCCGGAAAGCGGATTCCATATTTTCATAAAGAAATTATTTTTTCTCGCTTCCAGTTCTTCCGGTGAAACCTTGTGTTTTTCTTCCTTGCAAAGAGGAAGTACTTCACCTGTCTGTTCATCCAGACAGTCAATATTTATATATGTCTCCTCTTCTGCCGGCATTTTTTTGTCATTAAGAGAATGATTGATCAGTCTCCAGATCAGAGCATAAAGTACGGCAAATACAGGAACTCCTGCAATCATTCCCGGAACCCCAAAGAGACCGCCCCCGATCATGATGGCAACAATAACCATAAAACTGGAAAGTCCGGTAGAGTCTCCGAGAATTTTCGGACCAAGGATATTTCCATCAAACTGCTGAAGAAGCAGGATAAAAATTGCAAAATACAGACCTTTTATGGGATCTACTACTAAAATAAGCAAAATACATGGAATGGCTCCGATGTAAGGACCAAAAAACGGAATGACATTTGTCACACCGATAATTACACTGATAAGAATTGGATACGGCAAATCCAAAAGCAACATTCCAAAATAACACAAAATTCCAATAATAGCAGAATCCAGAAGTTTTCCGTATATGAAACCACCAAAAGTCTTGTCTGTAAAACGCATAACGCGTATAAGCATATTTGCCCATTTATGAGGCAATATAGCATATACCATCATTTTGCTTTTGGCAACAAATTTCTCTTTGTCTGCAAGTACATACAAAGCTACAATGGCACCGATCAGAAAATTCTTCATAAAGATCAGGATATCAAAAATACCTGCTGAAACATTTTTGAGCATATCCTGCATCTGCGGAAGAATATCGGTAGTAAGATATTCCTGTGCTTTTGCAGAGTACTGGTTGATCATATCGAGCATTTCAGGATTCAGTTTCCATCCATGCTCAACAAATGAATTGAGCCACTTTTCAATAACTTTTATATAGTACGGAAAACTGTAAATAATACTCATGATACTTCGGATCAACTGAGGAAGCACCATCATCAGTAATGCGTAAATGATAATCCAGAACAGGAACATGGAAAAAAGGACACATCCCCATCGAATAGCCCGTTTTCCTTTTTTCTGTAACTTAATATTATGCTTTTCCAGCTGCGGATAGATCAGCTTCTGCTCAAAGAGATTGATCAGCGGACTGAGAATATAAGCAAGGATTACACCATAGATAATAGGCGCCATAATTCCCAGAAAAGTTTTGATTCCCACGATCAGGGTTTTCATGTGAAATATGCCATAATAAAACAGCATACTGGCGGCAATTACCAGAAAAGCGGTTACACCCCAGTGTAAATATCGGTTGTCCCAACGAAATTTCATAATGTCCTCCTTTTTAACATGGTATGATTATAGCATATATTTTGACAAATGTCATGAAAATTTAATATATATTAAAAAAAAATATAGCAGTCTTGTTACTGTTCATACACCACTATCCCGAGGCATACAAGCCAAAATTCCATTGCCGCAGGCAATCTGGAATGAATTGAAAAGACTGTTATAAATTCATCCAAAAAACAGATACTTTACCAAGGATGTGGTAAAGTATCTGTAAAAATATAATCCTATTTATTTTTTATGGAATCAAAAATCTCAATTGCCTGAATGATTGCTTTTGCTGCACCATCAATTCCAAGTTTGCTGCTGTCTACGCAGAGATTGTAGCTTGAAGCAGCACCCCATTTCTTATTAGTGTAGTAATTATAGTAACTGGAACGGCTCTTGTCTGTCTTATTGATCATGTCTTTTGCTTCTTTTGCAGTTTTATTATGTTTCTGTGAAAGACGGTTAATCCTCCAGTCTGTATCTGCATGTACAAATACACTGAAACAGTCTTTATACTCTGACAACGCATAATCTGCACATCTTCCGACCATAACGCATGGACCTTCGGAGGCCAGTTTCTTGATTGCGTCAAACTGTGCAAGAAATACTTTGTGGTTCATAGGCATATCTGTAAATCCTGAAGAAGAATAACCAAATGAGTAGGTATCCATAACCAGAGAATATAAAAAGCTGTTAGTTGGTCTTTCATCATGATTCTCAAAAAGTTCTTTGCAGATACCGCTTTCATTTGCTGCATGTTCGAGAAGTTCTTTATCATAACATTTAATACCAAAATATTTGGCAACTTCCTGACCTATCTGTCTTCCTCCACTGCCGTACTCACGACCAATTGTAATAATTGAACTCGTACTATTCATAGTCTGCACTCCCTTCTGTTACATATTCGATAGACATATTATACAATATTTCCAAAAAAATGCAAACTACTTTCGTAATTTTTCTAATAATTTAACGAAATATTCAGGTAAAGGAGCTGTAAACTCCATATATTCGCCCGTTGATGGATGAACAAAGCCAAGAATCATTGCATGAAGCGTCTGTCCCTGCAGATGATAAGGATTCTTACCGGAACCGTACACTTCATCACCCAGAAGTGGATGACCGATACTTGTCATATGCACACGAATCTGATGCGTTCTGCCTGTTTCCAGACGGCATTCCACATAAGTGGCATTTTTGAAACGTTCCAGAACTTTATAATGTGTGACAGCATCCTTGCCGTTTTTATAGTTGACAGCCATCTTTTTGCGGTCAATCGGATGGCGCCCGATGGGACCTTCGATCGTCCCTTCGTCTTCTTTCAGTACTCCTGCTACGATTGCCCGGTATCTGCGCCTGATAGAATGCTCTTTTAACTGTTCTGCCAGGTTGCGGTGTGCATTATCATTCTTGCATACAAGAAGTGCACCTGTGGTATCCTTATCGATTCTGTGGACAATACCAGGACGCAGAACACCATTGATCCCCGACAGATTGTCCTTACAGTGAAACATAATAGCATTTACCAATGTTCCGGAAGTATGTCCGGCACTGGGATGAACCACCATCCCCTTTGGTTTATTTACAATAAGTACATCATCATCTTCATAAAGAATATCCAGAGGGATATCTTCCGGAAGTATATCCGGCTCTTTTATGTCAGGAACTGCTACGGAGATTTCATCTCCTTCCTGAACTTTGTAGTTGGCTTTTACAGCAGAACCATTGACGGTTATTTTCTGCTCTTTAAGCAGCTTTTGAATATAAGAACGTGACAGTTCTTCGTTCATTTCAGAAAGATAGCGGTCAATCCGGATACCGGACTGACCGTCAGAAACCTGATAATTAAGAATTTCCATAATACTAATCCTTTTTTATTCTTAAGAAGTCATAATCTTCATCATTTTTGTATCTGAAACACACCAGCATAACAAGTAATATGCCACTGCATACCACATACATATCAGCTATATTAAATACCGGAAAATCAATCAGTGAAAAATAGATAAAATCCACAACATAGCCTCTGCATACTCTGTCAATAAAATTTCCAAGAGCACCGGAAACCATTACCAGTGCAGTTACTGACAGCGGCAGATAATATCTGTCTTTCGGGATTCTGGCATATACATAGATAAATACACCAAAAAACAAAAGGCACAAAATCACAAACACCGGAATTTTACCTTCAAACAATCCAAAGGCCATTCCACGATTTTCGAGATACCGTAATTGAAGAACTCCTGGAATGAGAGAGATATCAGGATGATCTTTCAGTTGTGCCAGAACAAGAGATTTACTTCCCTGATCCAGGATTGTCAGCAAAAGGATAATAATACAGCCTCTGATCCAGTGCATACATGAAGATACGGAGGAAACAGCTGTCATATCAGAATCTCCCGGATTGCCTGGAGCAGTTCCTCATCTGTGACAGTTTTGTCTATAAAACTTTTACCAATCCCGTCCATAAGGATAAATTTAATATGACCGGCTTCCATTTTTTTGTCTTTTTTTGTTGCTGCCAGGACATCCCCGGCATTCAGTGAATCAACAGAAAGAGGAAGATTATAAGAATAGCACCCTTTTCTGATCTCTTCGTATTCTTCTTCTGTTAATAATCCTCTCTGCATGGAAAGATAAGCGGCAGCGATCAGACCGACTCCAACACACTGTCCATGAAGCAGCTGAAAGTTTTTCATTTTTTCGACTGCATGTCCGACTGTGTGACCAAGATTTAAAAGTGCACGTTCTCCCTGCTCCTTCGGATCACGCTCTACCACACCTGCCTTGATCTCACAGCATCTGCGGATCATTCTGGAAAGCATACTCAGATCCAATTTACTGATCTCAGGCTGATTCTTACATACAAAACGGAAGAACTCTTCATCGCAGATCAGTCCTGTCTTAAGAATTTCACCCATTCCACAGGTGAATTCCCGATTCGGAAGAGACTGCAGGGTACTCATATTCATATATACAAGGCGGGGCTGATGGAAAGCTCCTACCATGTTTTTGTACTGAAGGAAGTCAACACCTGTTTTACCTCCTACGCTGCTGTCAACCTGTGCCAGAAGCGTAGTAGGAACCTGGATAAAATCAATCCCTCTCAGGTAAGTGGAAGCTCCGAAACCTGTCAGATCACCTACAACACCGCCGCCCAGCGCAACCAGCAGACCTTTTCTGTCCATTTCATTCTCAATCAAAGTTTTATATAATTCCTGTACTGTATTCAGGTTTTTGTTCTTTTCACCAGCTTCAAATACAAAAGAGAATATTTCAGAGGAAATTTCCTGAAGAGCTGATTTAACTGCCTCATAATAAAGAGGTGCAACATGACTGTCTGTCACAATACAGATTTTCCGGTTTTCAAGTCCTTCTTCTCTGATCGCACCGGCAAGATCCTGAAAGTCATTTTTAAAATAAATAGGATAATGGAAATCTCCTTCCCGTTTTACAAGTAATTTCTGTTCTGCCATTTTCCTGTTCTCCTTTTATTACAAAATTTATACATAGCGCATAATACGCACACTGCAGCGTCCTTTTTTTGTCTGGTGAGAAACACCGTCAAAAATGAACCGTCCTTTCCCACGTACAGATATAATGTCACCATCTTTCGGCTCATATCCGTTGCTGGTGATCAGTTTTCCGTTGACAAAAACCTGCCCGCCTTCAATATAAGATACCATACTGCTTCTGGATGTCTTAAAAGCAAGCGAGATCAATGAATCCAGACGTACCGAAGCGCAGGTACCGCTGACAGATTCAAGGACAGGGCGTGGAAATTCATCAGAATCCTCCACTTTTGTGATCAGAATATTGGTATGACGGACCCGGCACAGATTTTCAAGAAAGAATTCCGTCATTTTATTCTGACAGAAAAACCAGGCAGCTTTTTCCTGAACAACAATATCACCGATCACACTTCTGTCTACTCCAAGATTGAGAAGTGCACCAAGATAATCACGATGAGAAAGCTCTTCAGAGAATTTAAGAGCTTTTGGTTCGATCCTCAGGCAGTCGATGGGATATTCCCATGTAAAAGCAAGAGCATCAGGATGAAATGCAACCATCTGACGCTCCGCATTCTCATAGCCTCCGGATGTCTCCATGACAATCTGGGGAAACTGATGTTTCAGGCTACTGACCATATTCTGTTCATTTAAAT